>Ga0134126_10003809_pt1 | contig 18888 bp, 13 predicted proteins | sample KB31752_FD_96881 | JGI IMG/M metagenome (GOLD analysis project Ga0134126, IMG submission 96881) | Terrestrial soil microbial communities with excess Nitrogen fertilizer from Kellogg Biological Station, Michigan, USA - KB3-175-2 | ecosystem: Environmental > Terrestrial > Soil > Unclassified ...
TCATCACGTTGCTGGTTGCCGTCCTGGTGCTTGTGCAGGTCAAGAGCAGGGGCGAGGCCGCCGACTGGAAATCGGACTTCACGATTTTTGGTGCAGAGTTGGGAAAGGTCGGGCCACTTTTACGGGAAGAGCTGACCCGCAGCCGGGAGGAGGAACAGCGGACGGCCAGGGATACCCGCGCGGAACTGGCGAGTTCGGTAAAGTCCTTGTCGGATAGTTTAAGTCAACAGTTTCAAAACCTACTCAACCAGTTGGGGACGCAGGGGACCGGGCTGGCCGATCGGCTGGCTGCGTTGGCCACTACCAATGAGGACAAATTCGAAAAGTTGATATTGGCGAACGACGCAAATTTGAAGGACTTCCGGGAGCAATTGTTGAATTTATTGAAGACCCACCGGGAAGAGGCCGCCCAATCGGCAACGGAAAGACAGGTGGCAATCACCACGAGTCTGAAGGCATTCGAGGACAGGTTTGCGCAGAACGTCAAAGACTTCAATTCCACCTTGGAGAAGACCCGCGAAAGCATGGTGAGTACGCTGGATCGCATGCGGGAGGTGACGGCAGCTACCCTCGAGAAGAACCGGGAGGTCATGGTAAATACGCTCGAAACGACTCGGCAAACGGTGGAGAACAGGCTCGATAAGACGCGGGAGACAGTGGAAAGCCGACTGGGCGTTTTGCAGGAGGAGAACAATAAGAAGTTGGAGGAGATGCGGGCGACCGTGGATGAGAAGTTACAAACCTCCGTAGAGAAACGATTTAACGAGTCGTTCAAGCTGATCAGTGAGCGGCTCGACCAGGTACATAAGGGGCTTGGCGAGATGCAGACGCTGGCGTCGGGTGTGGGCGATCTGAAGAAGGTGCTCACCAATGTGAAGACTCGCGGGAACCTGGGGGAAGTGCAGTTGGGGGCTATTTTGGAAGAGATCTTCTCCGTCGATCAGTACGAGCAAAACGTTTCCGTGAAAGCGGGCAGCCAGGAGCGGGTGGAGTTCGCGAACATCCGATGAAGAGCCGGAAATACTTTATCTATTTTAAGGACGGACACCTTGTCACTGAAAAGTTTTGGGATGCCCGCTTTTTGAATCAGCGCGACGGTTCTGAGAAAGAAGCTCATAACAAATGGATAGAGGGTGGCCCTCCGGATGGTTCTTAGTTGCGAGGCGCGGCTATTCGTTCCGAAGAGACCTTGCGTAGCGCCTCCTGTGCGCCAACAGATGGATTGAGCTTTATCGTCACATACGAACAAGGAAATCCGGCATATGCATCATGACCGGTCCGCCCTGCTCGTAACCAACCGGCCGATTCCGGGCAAATTGGATCTGCCGGAAAACAATCATCGTCCCGATGATCATGGCAATGGACACCGTGAACTGCAATACCACCAAAACCTTTCGCGGAATTGAGGCGAGCCGCCCTGCACGGCAGACTCCCTTCAGCACCCGGACCGGCTGGAACGAAGACAGGTAAAGTGCCGGATAACTGCCCACAATAAACGCTGTGAACGCGGTAAAACCTATACATGCCGCCACCACTCCGGAGTCGTCCAGGGAATCGTCATCTTCGCATCGGCCAATCGGATCCTGCCGGTATTTGGGTCCCATTCTTGAACTCGGAATAGAGATGCCACCGGACCAGCTTCTTGTCGCCAGTCGAAAAGACGTGCTCCGTCGTCCGGGAGGACGATACGACCTGCTTGAGGTCACTGCCGGATTGGGTCCGCAATTCCGGCGCCACCGCCGCCGGCAACATCGGCTGCGCATGCTTTCCGTCTGACCACAACTGCCAGACCTGGCGCGATCCGGTTATATTTAGGCAACTGCCGGTCATAAGACTGTGTCAAATTCCGAAAAGGCGGTTCGAAAAGTGTCCTGTTTGCTGCCGATCAGCAACCTCCCACATTTGGAACATAACAGGTAACCGCGTAAAGGAAACGTTTCCGAAGAACTTGGCTTTGTTCGGTAAATTTCCACATCGGATGTGCGTCATCGATACACGCAGTGGTAGTCACGGCATGGCCGGGACTGAATTTCGTAAAGTCCGCACTACAATTAGCTTCACTACTAACAATCGTATTGATTTTTCCGCCTAATTTGTATTGAAATAGATTAGACACATTGACAATTCCTAAACGAAAAAAAGTCACTATGCCTAGATATTCCATATCAGTGATCGTGCCTACTTACAATCGGCGCGAATTATTGGATTTTACATTGAATTCTCTGGCCCGCCAGGATTTACCTGTTGAGCAATTCGAGGTCATCGTTGTCGATGACGGTTCCACTGACGATACAAAGGATATCGTCGAGCAGTATGCCGATCGTCTTATTTTGAACTATCATTTCCAGGAAGACAAAGGATATCGACCGGGATCGGCAAGAAATTTGGGCATCCTGAATGCAAAAGGGCGAGCCTGCCTTTTTGTGGATTCTGGGATAATTCTTCATTCCTCCTGCCTGAGGCAACATATCCGTATGCACGCCAGCGCTGCCACTCCGATCTCGGTGCTAGGCTATGTATACGGAATTTACCAGGAAGGGTTGACTGAAGACGATTTAAGACGGATGATCACCCCGGGGGAACCTGATAAAACGATAGCCCTTTTTAAAACCTTGGGAAAGGGATTTGATCTCAGGGAGAAATATTATAAAAAATATAACGACAGAGTGGAGGATCTGCCGGCGCCCTGGACCTTGTTTTGGACATGCAATGTTTCTGTCCGGTTGAGTGATCTTCAAAGGGTCGGTCCTTTCGATGAAAATTACGACGGCAGATGGGGATGTGAAGACAATGACCTCGGCCTAAGACTTTGGAACGACGGAGTGAAAATACGGCTTTGCCGGGAAGCCGAATCTATTCACTTACCCCATGGGAAAGATACGGAGGCAAGGCTGGCCCAGGGTTATGCCAATTGTGAGTATTTAAATAAGAAATTCGGAACCGAAGCCACGTCGCTTTTCCTGGAATATTACAAAAGTATAGCTATGAACGAATCTGTGGATATCAACGAGCTGCTCCTGCTGAAACAATCCGCTTTTTCAACACAAAGTTGAGCGTGAGCCGGAAACGGTTCAATTTTCCGGAAGAGTCTTGCAACTCGATCCGTTTTATCTCTTCGATTTTTACGGAGGCTAAGGTATGATATAACCCGGAAGGGGAAGAAGAAACCCTTCTCCCATTGATCATCACTAGTAGCGGCATACGACCGTCTATATACACCTTTTGGTCCTTGTTATTTATGGTAACTTTTGCGCAGGCGGCTACTATACTGAGGCCGACTCTTTCTTCGGTCTGTGCATAGGAGGATCCTCTCATCCCAACTACAACTAAAAGAAAGCAAACATACCGACTGTCCATCATAAGCGCGGGTAATTAGTCTATTCAAATTAACCAACTTTAAAAAGAAGATACCTGGTAGTCGTACCAATTCCTATACGGTTAATACGAATTATGCCGCCTACGGTAATGCGGAACGAGTGAAAAAATCCGAACTAAAAAGACGTTTGAGTGGGTTTTTTAGCGCGTTTGCTGCGTTCCCTGAAATGTTTATGCAGGGAGTTGGATACTTTTTAATTTTTGCTTGAAGCTTGGCAGGCGTATAATGCTCTGGAATAATTTTTGTGCACGCTTTTTTACTTAAATTTATTTAAGTTTGGGGACGGAATATTTTATACGTCGTTTCGACATGTATTTGTGTCTTTCAGTGTCCCCTGTAGATGTCTGGTTGTTTGCCTGTGTGATGACAATAGCCTATTAAAATTTACTGTCGAAGTTAACTCGCCCCACGTGGGACGGGGAGTGCCGGTCTTTAAGCATGAAACCTTATTTCTAATTAAAAATAACCAGCCTTATGCCTGCTCAAGAAACTGTAAAATTGGCCATTGTCGAACCCCATTTGATGGTAGCGAAGATACTCAGGAAGTATCTGTCCGAGCAAAGGAACTTTTGCGTCGCCGTTCAATCAACGGACATGGAAGGCCTGATCCGGGGCATGGAAGACACCGGGATAGATGTCCTGGTGGTGGAGATCCTCTGTTCGGGTCAGAAGGGAATGGATGGATTGCGGAAGATCAGAGACCGTTTCCCTCTCATCAAGGTAGTAGTGTTGTCGGTGTGCAATGATTTGTCGGTAATAAGCGAGTTGCTGGACTTTGGTGTCTACGGATACATTTCTAAATCCGACGATCCGGAGGAGTTGGTTCGCGCCATTCAGACGGCTTCGGACAATCGGATCTATCGTAACCGGTTATATACTGAAGCGTTGTATCGCAAAACCCAGGCTAGTGTCGAGAGATTTGTAGGGGCACCGTTTTTTGCTTTTAGCGAGCGGGAGAAGAGAATTTTGCAGTTGTTATGGGAAGAGAAGAGCAATAAGACGATCGCCGATGAACTTTTTCTGGGGCTAAGATCGGTAGAGAAGATCCGCCAAGATATGAAAGAGAAAGTAGGAGTTAAGTCCACCGTGGGACTTTTGAAATATGCGATCAAAAAGAAGATCATCAACCTCGAGGTAGAATCCTATTTCGCCGAGCGTGGCCTGGCGTCTTAGTGGACGTCAAAAGTGTTTTTCGTAACTGCCGTTAATGAAATTCGGTAAATGCTATAGCCCAGGATAAATTCTCTGAGTAATTTCATTAAAAGGATAATCTATGAATAATAACGAGCCGCTTATATCCTGTCTTTGCATCACCAGGAATAAGCCGCATATGCTAAGCAGGGCCATGCGGTGTTTTTTCGCACAATCCTATTCCAATAAGGAATTAGTTATTGTATATGAGAGCGATGATCCGCTTACCATCGCCCTGCTGAAGGACCCGGCTATCAATTGCCATCCCCATATTCTCTTGCTGGAGGTGAATGCCAGCCCCAAGGTTTCTCTCGGCAACCTGCGAAATTTGGGTATCGAAGCATCCAACGGCGAGTTTATTTGTCAATGGGACGATGACGACTGGTATCACTGCCACCGGCTTTCATCGATGTATGCGTATGCTTCCCGGGACCAGGCCGAGGGATCTATTCTGATGAACTGGCTGATATACGATAGGGTTGAGAAGAAAGCCTATGTCTCTAATTACCGAACCTGGGAAGGTAGCTTATTGTGCAGAAAGAGCACCCTTCAGGTACAGCCCTATGAAGATATAGCCTTAGGCGAGGAAGGGGTTGTCATAAGGTACCTGATCGCCTCGGAGTTGCTTTGCAAGATGGATGACTCCTTCTACCTGTATATATATGTCTATCACGGAGGGAATACATGGGACAGAGACCACTGGGAGGAAATTTTTGGACGTAGCACTGCGTTGCGAACCGACATCTCGACCGGTATAGCCGACATCTTGGACGAAAAGGTTTCGGTTTTGGAAGGATCCCTTCTCCTCGACAGGTTAATAGCGAGCGCAGCCGATGCGCAATTGATCAACTCTACATCTTTATCGTAACGACATGGAAGAGCTTGACTACCTCGGAAAGGGAAATGTGAAGAAAGTATTGTTCAGCCTTGGGTGGCCTGCTGCGCTCACCTTTGCTGTTCAGTCGGTCTATAATTTGACCGATATTGTCTTCGCTGGAAGGTGGCTTGGCTCTATGCAAATTGCGGCCATCGTTACGGTAGGGACTGCCATTGTTTTGTATTCCTCCATAGGTTTGATCGTAGGCACAGGCGGAGCCTCGATCATCTCCCGCGCGATGGGCGAAAAGAACAAAGCCAAAGCCGCCCGTGTTTTTGGCAATCAGCTGGTTTTACTTGGAGTGGGCTGTCTGGCGATTATTACCGTCGGGATTGCGTTCGAAGAATTCATTTTGCGGTTATTTGGCGCCTATGGAGATATTTTCCCCTATGCCCGATCCTATTATAGGATACTGCTGTTGGGCGTTCCATTTTTTACGTTTAGTATGATGGGGAATATGGTCATTCAGTCCGTCGGAAATGCTAAGGCCGCTCTCGTCAATAGCATGGTACCCCTTGTGGTCAATGCGATACTCAACCCTGTTCTTATAAAGGGATTGCATTTGGGTATTGCCGGGTCGGCCATGGCTACCTGTCTCTCTTTTGGTTTGGGTTTTTTCATGACTGCCCGATTCTTTTATCTCGGCGGATTCGGGTTGAAAAAGGAATGGAACTGGACGCGGTATGACGCGAAGATATCCGGCGAGATCATTAAGATCGGCAGTAGCGTGGTCGTTGGTGTCGTCACCTCCAATGGCTTTATGATTGTACTGAATAAAATACTGTATCGGTATCAGGATGAGTCCGGGGTCATCATCTACTCGATCATCAACCGCATCGGCATGCTCTTTCTTGTTCCGATGGTTGGGATCGATGGCGGCGTACGCCCGATCATCGGCTACAATTTTGGCAGCAGGCAGATGGATAGGGTCAGGGAGGTCGTGTTGTATGCCCTCAAATCCGGCATTTTGATCTGTGCCTCGCTTCTGGCTGTTTTGTTGCTGTTTTCAGAACAAGTAATTCAGGTGATAACCAACGATCCCAAAGTGATCCAAATAACGCCGCATTCTATGAAGATCGTGTTTGCGATGTCTCCCCTATATATTGTGGATGTCATAAGCGCGGCCTATTTTCAGTCCGTGGGCAAGCCGGGGCTGGCGCTGTTTGTGATCATGCTCAGGAATGTGATCCTGTTGATCCCGACCATCTATTTATTGTCATGGCGATTCGGTTATGAAGGAGTCTTATACTCATTCCCCGTGGTCGATATTCTTACCACTATCCCGGTTTTTTTCGTCCTGCGCAGGGAAATAAACAGGATGGTGGGAGAAAGCGGGGGCCTGCATTTTATAAATAAAAAACCTTAGCCATGAAGGCGATCGTTCAATGGAGCCTTTTTTTATTGGTGTCCGTACCTGTCCTTGGACAGGGTAAGGTTATCGGAAAGGTGACCAATGCCGACGGAATATCCATTGCATTTGCTAATGTCGTACTGCTGGCCGGCAGGGATAGCAGCATCGCAAAGATGTCCATGACCGATGACTCGGGCCGATATGAATTTTCGAGCATCCAGGCCGGATCATATGTGTTGAGGTATAGCGCAGTGGGCTACAAAGACGGCGTGTCACCAGGGTTCAGGATAGGCGCATCGAACACGCCTGTTCAACGGGAGGACGTGATTCTGTCCAGGGCGAACGGCAGCCTCGAGAGCGTTGTTGTTAAAGCCCGGGTGGAGAAGCCGCTCTATACGCAGAGTATGGAAGGTATGGTGGTAAATGTACAAAATAGCATTCTTACAAAGGGCAGCACGATACTGGAAGTACTTGCACGCTCTCCGGGTGTTCTGGTGGAAGTGCAGAGTTCAAGCATTTTGTTCAACGGGAAATCGGGCGTTGCAATCATGATCAATGGCAAGCTGCTTCAGTTGCCGCTGGCACAGGTGATGGCGATGCTCAACGGAATGTCTGCCGACAATGTGGAGCGGATCGAGCTGTTAACGAACCCGAGTGCGAAATACGATGCCGAGGGCTCTGCCGGGTTGATCAATATCGTGCTGAAGCGAAACGAGGAAGAAGGAACCAAGGCTATGCTGAATGTAGCGGGTGGATACGGATGGGGTGAAAAGACCGTTGCGGACCTCAGTCTAACCCATAATTCCAGGAATCTTAATCTTTATGGCGATTATTCCTATACCCGGGACAGGTCTTTCAGCGAATGGACGGCGGCCGGAAGCGAATTTCCCCCATTTATCAACAGCGTGATGGACTTTGATGTCTCGAGCGCGACCCGCGTTACCAGGACGAGCCATACTGCGTCTGCGGGAGCCGAGATCACGCTGGGGAATAGTGTCATTGGAGGAAGTTTTATCTATAACAATATACTCCAGGTCTATAATATCCGTGGAAACGGAACCTATGATATACATCCTGATTCTTTGTTGCTGGCGAATTCCGATCTCGATGGGACTAACAGGTGGATGAGCACGATCAGTTCCGTCTATTTCAACCGAAAGCTAAGGACCAACGAAAACCTGAACCTGAATTTTGACTACCTCTATTATAAGAATATAAATCCTGCCAGGGTTGACAACCTATATGTAGACCGGAATGGATCTCCTGCCGTATTAAACGATACGCTGTTTCCAGCCGGTTCGCTGGGAAGTGCGCATACCCCGATCAAAAGTTTTGTTGCTAAAGCGGACTACCTTAAGCAGATAAGTAAAAAGGTGAAATTGGAGTCGGGCGTGAAAGAGAGTTGGACGACCAACTCGAGCGAATCGACCATTGAAAGCCAGTTGGATGGGAGTTGGGTCGCGCTGGCCGATGAATCCAATAATCTATCCATGAATGAGCGGATCGATGCAGCTTATGCGTCGACTACGATCCAGTTCGATGCCCGCACCAGTCTGTCCGTTGGGCTGAGGTATGAATATTCGCATACGCATCTGGACGACCGTTTAAAGGATCAGGTCGTTGTGAACCGTAACCTTAGTGAGCTCTTTCCGGATCTGTTCTTTTCGAAGAAGGTGAATGATCATTCGACGCTGGAGGTCTCCTTTTCCAAGCGCATAAGACGGCCGTCCTATAATGACCTGGCGTCGTTTATCTCCTATAACGATTTTGTTTCCGTGTTTACCGGGAACCCGTCCCTGCGACCGACTATTACGCAAAATCTAAAATTCGGCTACGTGTTCAAGGGTACCTCCTTTTCTGTCCTGGTAGGGCGGGACGATTATCCCATCGCGCAGGCGCAGGTGGTGACCAGCCCGACAAAAAGGTGGTTATATGTGAGCCCTCAGAACCTGCAGTATCAGAATAACCTGACGTTCCAGGCGGACCTGCCGTTGAAGGTAGCCAACTGGTGGAGAATGAATTATGGTTTTGTAGGAGGTTGGCATCAGTTTAAGCTCGACTATACGGTGATACCCGTTGGGAAGACGTATTTCGGCTATTCGACGTACAGTACGCAAACGTTCGGGTTGCCGGCTAATTTTGGCGCGGAATTGTCAGGGAGGTATTTCTCGCACTTTTATTCGGGCTCTGCACTGATCCGCGGCTTTTATACCGTCAACGCCGGAATCAAGAAAGTGTTCAGCGGTAACGGCGGGACCGTGCAATTTTCGGTCGAGGATCTCTTTGAATCCTATCATATACGGTCCGCATTTGGGTCGCTTACGGAGGAGGCATTCGACCTGCGGAGCCATCTCAGCTTTAGCCCGGAATCCAGGCTTACCAGGATTTATAAACTTTCCTATTCGCGTTCCTTCGGCAAGAGAAGTATATCGGAACGAAAGAATCAGACGAACGGATACCAGGACGAAGATTCCAGGGTCCGCAAGTATTAGCGCCACCAAAAAAAAGAGTATGAGCTTTAAACAGATACAGGATCCCCATGTCGCCCTGAATGAGATGGAGTGGCGGATATTGCAATTGATCTGGGATGAAAAGAGCAACAAGGACATAGCGGAATCGCTCTGCCTGGCGATCCGTTCCGTAGAAAAGATCCGGCAGGATATCAAGAGGAAGTTCGGGGTCCGATCGACGGTGGGTATCATAAAGTACGCAATAGATCATAAGATCATTGTGCCGGATATCGTCATCAACGAGAGGCGAAGGACGTCGCTGTGATCCAAATAAGCACAACGCATTCAACTTGAAAAATTATGGCTGAAACACCCAAGGCCGGGCACACGTTGCAGGTCCATGACGATTTGGACAGGATAAGGATACTGTTCTACAACAAGGTCTTTCATTACGAGTTTCCCGACCTTTCTAAGCTTGGTTATGAGGATATCCATTTTATGTATGAGCTGGACGATACGCAAAACGCCGACGTGGTGGTCTTTCATATTCCTTCTTTGGCGCTGTCGCCGTCGGAACTTAAGAAGCTGCGCCGGCCGCCCGGACAGCGCTGGATCTACTGGTCATACGAGTGTGAAGTCCACTACCCGGAATGGCAACATCCTGCTATTTTATCCTTATTCGATCTGACGGCTACCTACAGGTTGGATGCCGACATTGCGCTGCCGTATATTTCTCAGTACCAGGAGACGTCCTTCAGAAAGCCGGCTGCGAGGAAGTCCGGATTTGCCAATGCTTTCATTTCGGGGAATTGGGATAAGAGCGGGAGGTTGGAACTCTTACGGCAGCTAATGGAAAGGCTGCCGGTTCATTCCTTTGGGAAGGCGTTCAACAACCGATCGCTCGAGAACGATCCCTATGTATCGGGCGGGCTGGGACCGGATAGCTTTGAGTATAAGGAGCGCGTTATTCCGGCATATAAGTTCACGCTTGCGTTTGAGAATGCCATTGCAGCCGATTATGTGACGGAGAAGTTCTTTCAGCCGCTGATTGCCGGGTCGGTGCCTGTTTACCTGGGCGCCCCGAATGTGGAAGATTTTGCTCCCGGTGACAACTGCTATATCGATGCGTCCTCGTTTTCCTCCGTGAGTGACCTCGCTGATTACCTGCTGATGCTCGATCAACAGGATGATCTATACAATCAATATTTGAATTGGAAGGCTCTGCCCTTCAGAAGCGAATTTCTGAGGCGCCTGCATATACCGGCAGATGGGATACAAAAATTGGTAACAGTTGTGAGAGAGGTGCTGGGCCGATAAGGGTGTTGTGCAAGTTTAGTAAAAACCGTAAGCGAAACCGTGTTTTATATCGTGCGTTTTTCATTTTTACCAGCTAATTTGTAGTACGATGCTCGCCTTATCAGCATAATTATTTTATTATGAGAATACCGAAAATCTTACACCAGACCTGGAAGGATCACCATGTGCCGGACCCCTTCAGAAGAATGGCCCTATCCTGGCAGAACCTGCATAGGGATTGGGAATACATCTTGTGGACGGATGAGATGAACCGTAATTTTATCGGCGAACATTTTCCTTCCTTCCTAGCCATTTATGACAGCTACCCGCATTCGATCCAACGGGTAGATGCCGTGCGTTATTTTGTCCTTTATAAATACGGCGGCTTTTTTATAGACATGGACTTCGAATGTCTTTCGAATATTGACCCCATTATAGGCGATGTGGATTGCGTATTCGGCAAGGAGCCTGTGGAGCACAGTATAGCCCATGATAAAAGCTATATTATCAGCAATGCATTTATGGGTGCCACACCCTGCTGTCGTTTTTTTAACGCACTTTGTAACGAGCTGACACAGAACAGGCATATCACTGATCATATCAACGACAATATACTGGAAACCACGGGCCCGTTCATGTTGTCGAGATTGTATGAGCAATGGGAATGGAAAGAAGAAATCGGTTTGTTGGACGCGCCCCTCATTTATCCACTTACAAAAGCCGAGCTTATCGAGCTGCAGGAGGGGCCGCAGCAGCAACACCTGTTGAAAAAGCTGAAAGGCGCTTATGGCATTCATTACTATGCGGGAACCTGGTGGAAAAATAAATAAGCCATGAGCAAAGACAAGACAATGAAGCTTTCGGCAAACGGCAAGTATAAACTGGTGGAGCGCCTGCCATTGACCAACTCTCAAAAATGGTGTTTGGGCGAAATGGCGCATCTTAAGCGTCCCGGCTGGTGGACGGTGGAGTTTCTCGTAAAGGTACATACGTCCATGGACGAGCATGCCATGAAGGAAGCCATCGGCTATGTGATCAGGAAATTCGAATGCCTGAGGACGAAGATGGTCAACCTGGATGGCGAGTGGATACAGGAAGTATATCCTTTCCCGGAAGCAAATCCTTTTGACGCACATGATCTTAGCGGCCTAGATGCGCGGTTTCAGCAAGAAGAGATAAAAAGGGTATGCATGAAGGAAAGGGACTGGCTGTTGCCCGCCAGAGGGAATATGGTCAGGTTGCTTCACTTCAAGCTTTCCCCCAATGAAGGCAGGTTGTGGTTTTGCATGCACCACGTGATCTCCGATTTTATGTCGGCCGTGATCCTGGCGAACGAGTTTATGTCGGCTTACAATACTATTGTGCAAGGAAAAGAAATAAAGCATCAGGTTTCGAAAGAATATCGAAAATGGCTTTACTTGGTTGACGGCTATTGCAGGGATGTATTATTGCCTTCCGAGCTGGATTATTGGGTTTCTTTTCCCTGGCATAAATCCAAACTATTGCCTTCGGATTACCCGGATAGATTTTACAATGAACAGCAGGTTATCGATGCTATGGCAAAGAATGTGATGATCAAGTCATTTCGGAAGGATCTATTCTGGATAGACAAGGATATAACCCGGGAGTTGTATAGCAAGGTCGGGACCGATGTTGAAAGTTTCCTCATAGCGGTTTTTTTTCTGGCGGTGGTGAACAATCGGAACATGGAATGGCTGGATATCAGCGTTTGTAACTCGGGCAGGAATGTCCTGCCTTCCGAGTATGGAATAAATATATATGAGCTGCCGGGATACCTTGCCCTTATACGGGTGGTGCTATTACGACGGCCGGGAACGGGAGGGGTCCTGAGTGATATGGAGAACATCATCGGGCAAATTCAGCAAATTCCGAGCGGGGGGGCGGGGTTCAGTCTGATCAAAGAGTATATAAAGAATGATGAGCTGCGAAATTCTTTTTCGGAGTTAAGAAGAAATTGGTATGTCTTTTTCAATTACCTGGGCAGGCTCGATTCGAATTTCGGGAACGATCAGTATGAAATGGTCGAGGAAGATACCGGTCAACAAGCGCACGGCGGAGAGATCCAAAAGTACCTCCTGGAATGTTTTGCGGGGGTAAAGGAGAACAAGCTGTTCTTTCAACTTACCTACAGCGAGGAATATTTCACTGCCGGCACGATGGAGAATATCGCGAAAGAGATCAGGTCAACACTGGGAGCGATTGTTGCAAAGCAGCCCAGTGAAAAATTTGTTGAAGCATGAAAACAATATTTATGTTTTCGGGACAGGGGTCCCAATACTATCAAATGGGACGAAAACTGTTTGAGGGGTCGCGCCTGTTCCGGGAGCATCTGCGGAGAATGGATGAAATAGTCCGATCGATACAGGGAACATCGATTATCGAATCGTTGTATGACCCTGCTCATCGTTTGTCCGATGCATTTGTTTCGTTGAGACAAACACACCCGGCCATTTTTATGTGCGGATATGCGCTCGCAAAAATGTTGATGGAGGAGGGCATTGTTCCCGATTACGTTTTGGGATGCAGCCTGGGCGAGTTTACGGCAGCCGTTGTAGCGGGGATGTTAGATGAAACCGAGGCCCTCCGATTGATCATCAGGCAGGCTGAACTTATCGAAACACACTGCCGGGAGGGCCGGATGGTGGCGCTTCTGCAGGGCATCGATACGTATTATGCCAACCCCGTGATCAGTTCCGGCAGCACCATTGCTGCTGTCTATGGCCCGGCGCAGATCGTCATTGCAGGGGAAAAGGAGCCGCTGAACGAGGTGAAACAGTTTCTAAAAGGAAAGGATTTCCTGCACCAGGAGCTAATGGTGGCGTATGGATTTCATTCCGCGGCTATTGACCCCGCAGCGGAATCCTTTCTATCCTGTCTTCCACACCAACGCTTCAAGCCGGCATCCCTACCTGTGCTATCAGGGATGACGGGACTCCCGCTGCATGCCATGCCCGAAAAGTATTTTTGGGAGGTTGTACGGAAAAGGATCTTGTTTTCCGAGGCCATCCAACAGGTGGAGCAGCTGGAAGAGGGAGAGCAGCCGCTCCTATATATCGACCTGGGAGCTTCGGGTTCGCTGGCCAACCAGATAAAATATAGTGTAAAAGACGAGGCGAGATCAAAAGGTTTCCAGGTAATGTCCCCGTTTTCGCAGGAAATGAAGAAGCTGGAAGAAGTGAGGCGATTTCATCAGGCCCATAAAAAACAACCTGCGGTGCAAAAGCCGACAGGAAGTGAACGATTGCTTGCCTATATTTTTCCGGGCCAGGGCTCACAGAAAAGAGGTATGGGGGAAGATCTCTTCGATCGTTTTCCCGAGCAGGTGAGCCGGGCTTCGGAAATACTTGGTTATTCGGTGAAAGACCTGTGTATGCGGGATGCGGAGAACAAGCTTAATAAGACGGCGTATACGCAACCCGCCTTATATGTTGTAAACGCTTTGAGTTATTTAAGATCGAGAGCGGAGGACGGGAGTGTGCCGGATGTCGTGCTCGGTCATAGCCTGGGCGAATACAATGCACTTTTTGCAGCGGGGGCAATAGATTTTGAGACGGGGCTGCGGCTGGTTAAAAAAAGAGGGGCCTTGATGGCTCAAATCAAAGGGGGCGGCATGGCTGCCGTCAAAGGGCTAAGTATAAGGGAAATATACAACCTGATCGAGCGCTATGGGCTGGAAGAGCTGGACATAGCCAATTATAATACGCCCAACCAGGTTGTACTGTCAGGTCCATTGCAATTGATCGAAAATAGCCGTTCCATTTTCGAAGCCGCGGGGGCGACGCTTTATTTTCAATTAAATGTGAGCGGTGCTTTTCATTCCAGGTGTATGCAGCCTGCCAGGGAGGAATTCGAGCGCTTTCTGGAACCTTTTGAATTTTTACCCTTGCAAATCCCGGTTGTTTCCAATGTGGAAGCCCGATTTTATGAACCCGGCAAAATCAAGGACCTGCTGGCCCTACAGCTGGTAAAACCGGTACGATGGACGGATAGTATCGCTTTCTTGCTTAAAAAAGGCGACGTTTCATTTAAAGAGATAGGACCGGGTGATGTGCTGACGAAGCTTGTCTTGAGCATTCAGGCAAACGCCATAAAAGTACAAACCGAATTAACATAAAGATGCGTAACAGTTCAAGTGTGCAGAAGACCGACATCGCTGTCATTGGCATGGCATGCAGATTTCCTCAGGCCGTTTCGTATGAGGAGTATTGGCGCAACCTGATCCAGGGGCGATCGTGCATAGAAGAGGTGCCTATGAGCCGATGGGACTGGAAGGCCTATTGGGGAGATCCGCAAACCGAGAAGAATAAAAGCAATAGCAAATGGGGCGGATTTTTAAGTGGGGTGGACAGCTTTGATCCTGAATTCTTCGGCATCTCGGTAAAAGAGGTGGAGCGGATGGACCCTCAGCAGCGGATCATGCTCGAGGCCACATGGTCTTGTTTTGAGGACGCTGCCATTCGCCCACAGGACTGGTCGAGCAAAAAGGTCGGCGTATTTTTAGGGGTATTCAACTTTGATTACAAAGAGTTGCAGGAAAGGAACGGGACGCTCTCTATCGAGGCGCATCATTCTACCGGCACGGCTACCGCGCTTATTGCCAACAGGCTATCTTACTATTTTAACTTCAAGGGACCGAGCCTGTCGATAGACACAGCCTGTTCAAGCTCTTTGAGCGCCATCCACGCGGCGATCCAGTCCCTATTGCTGGATGAATGCAGCATGGCTGTTGCCGGTGGCATCAATCTCCTGCTTACGCCGACGAGACATATTTCCTTTTCCAAAACGGGTATGTTATCCCCTACCGGTTCCTGCAAGACATTCGACGACGATGCCGATGGTTATGTCCGGGGGGAAGGCGCCGGGCTTTTGCTGCTAAAACCTTTGCAGCAGGCCATTTCGGATGAAGATCATATTTATGGTATTATTAAAGGAAGCGCGGTAAATCACGGTGGTAAGACCTTTTCGTTGACGTATCCCAATGCTGAGGCACAGCGGGATGTCATAACAGATGCGCTGGACCGGGCTGGCGTACATCCCGGCACTATCGGCTATGTCGAAGCACATGGAACCGGAACACCCAAAGGCGACCCTATAGAGTTCAGCGGACTCTGCGACGCTTTCCGATCGGAAAGGTTCGGGAGTGAGACAACCCTAAAGAAAGGGTATTGCGGCCTGGGCTCGGTCAAAACCAATGTTGGTCATCTCGAAGCGGCTGCCGGTGTCGCAGGGGTTATTAAAGTATTGCTGTGCATGCGTTACCGGCGGCTGCCGGGCCTGCAGAATTTTCACCGGCTCAACCAACGGATCTCGCTGGAGGACTCTCCTTTTTACCTGGTGACAGGATCACAGGAATGGAAGCCATTGATGGATGAGCACAATAACGAATTACCCAGGCGAGCCGGCGTTAGCTCGTTTGGCTTTGGGGGAACCAACGCCCACGTGATCCTGGAAGAGGGGCCGGTGGTAAACGGCTCGAAGGCCGAAGACGGCCTTTTATCCCGGCCTTCCTTTTACCTGGTGTGCCTATCCGCAAAAACCGACGAGGCGCTTTTGCAGAAAGAGAAAGACCTGGCCGGCTGGCTGAACAACCCGACCTATCCCGTGGTTATTGCCGACATCTGTAAAACGCTTTCCGCCGGCAGGGAGCATTTTATGAAAAGGACGGTGCTGATAGTCGAGAACCTGCAGCAGCTGAAGAAAATGCTTGCTCGGACGGGAGAGCGATCCAATGGCTATTTCAGCAACAGGGGCCAGGGAATAAAAAAGGAAACGCGCCATCGGTTGCTTGGAGAAATGGAGAAATTGATCGTATTGGCTTTGACTTCCGATCCCGTTCTTTCCCGGAAAGAATATTACCAGAAGCTTGTCGTACTGGCCGAGTTATACATAGACGGATATGATCCTGACTGGGATAAGCCGTGGTTCGGCAGCGGGGGGCGGAGGATCGGGCTACCGGGCTATCCTTTTGCAAAGGGCAGTTATTGGATACCCGAGCTTATGCCTATGCCAAAGGAGGGTTCGGGCAAAAAGGCAGAGGAAAAATGCAGGTTTGTTTTCAACGGGGATGAATTTTTCATTAGAGATCATGTAGCTGGTGGCCGGCGGATACTTCCAGCGGTGGTTTATCTTGAACTAATAAGGGGGGCGGTAAGGGCATCGGCCAAAAGTCCCGGGAACGATGACCGGATACTTACTTTTGAAAATATCATTTGGGCGCGGCCCATCGTTGCAGAAAAGGGGCCTATCGAGCTGGAGCTGTCGCTTGTGGCGGATGAGAGCGACGTCTTTTCTTTTACCTTAAATGCGCAATCCCCTGATGAGCCATGGGACGGTGTCGGTTATTGCCATGGGGTGGCCCGTTTCAAAGACCACGCAGAAGCCCTCCGGCGGAAAATTGCCCGCCCGGAAGGAACAGCTGATGCTCAAAGGCTGTCGAAGGACAATTGCTATACCGCTTTAAAGGCGATGGGGTTTGACTATGGCACCGGACATCAACGTTTGGAAGAGCTATATGCTGGCAAAGATGAACACCTTGCACGATTAGTCCTTCCGCCTGTGATGGAGCACACGTTAGCTGACTATTTTCTTCATCCCGGCATGATGGATGGTGCATTTCAGGCGGCGCTCCTGGTTGACCTACCCGGCGTTAAAGAGGGTATGGGGCCTGGCCTGCAGGTTCCATTTGCCCTGGAATCCATGGAAATAATAAAGCCCTGCACGGAGGAAATGTGGGCGGTCCTCAGCGCCGATGGTCCCAAAAGGCCGGGGAACCTAAAAAAGGTCAACATCGACGTATGGGATAAAGAAGGCAATCTTTGTGCGCGGATGAAAGGCGTTTCTTTCCGGCCGGTGAAGATAAACGAGGTGCAAAAGGATACCGATGCACCGAAGGATGGCCCCTTGCTGCTGGAACAGCAATGGGTGGAGCAACCGGCGGCAGCCTTGCACACCGTTGCCGGGTATACGAGACGCGTTGTGTTCATTTGTGAGTCGGTTACTATAGCGGAAGGTTACCTGGAGCCACGGTTGCCGGGGGCCCACATTATTTTGTTGCAGGGCGCACAGCACAATGTGGGAAGGCGTTACGTGGAGTATGCCAGAAGGCTATTCGAAGAGATACAAACGATTTTGAAAGACAGGCAAAAGGGGAAGGCGTTGGTGCAGGTGATCGTCTTCGACACGCCGGAAGGCCGCCTTTTTTCGGGCCTCTTTGGCTTATTAAAGACCGCGGAGATAGAGAACCCGAATTTCATTGGCCAGCTGTTGACCGTGACTTCGGCGCAGGATATTCCCGACGCCGCCGAAGAGAATGCGCGCCATGGGGCGGGTTTACAGGTGCGGTATCTCCACCATAAAAGATGGGTGCCCGCATGGAAGGAGATCGGACAAGCGTATGGCAACCCTCCTGGTCCATGGAGAGACGGTGGCGTCTATCTGATAACAGGGGGCGCCGGTGGTTTGGGGCTGCTCTTTGCAAAAGAAATTGCCTCAAGGGTAAAGCGGCCTACGCTGGTGCTTACCGGCCGCTCCCCCCTAAGCCCGGACAAGCAAGATGCGATGGACGCATTAATGAGGACCGGGGCCCATGTGCATTACCGGCAGTCCGATGTTGGCGACAAGCGGTCCGTGGAAACGCTGATACAGGCTGTTAAGTCGGAGTTCAATGGATTGAATGGCATACTGCACAGCGCGGGCATTGTGCAGGACAATTTCATTATCAGGAAGACCCGGGAGGAACTGATGGCGGTATTATCGCCCAAGGTGTTGGGCCTAACCTATCTGGATGAAGCAACCAGCGAACTGCCGTTGGATGTGGTGATCATCTTCTCTTCGGTCGTAGGGCCGTTGGGAAATGCCGGGCAGGCTGATTATGCGGCGGCAAATGCCTATATGAATGAATATGCGGTCTACCGGAACGCGTTGGTATCCTTGCAGAAAAGGCATGGACACACGGTTGCCATCAATTGGCCGCTGTGGAAAGAGGGTGGGATGCGGCTGGGGAAGGAAATGGAAACAGCCTTGCTGGATCAACTAAAAATGGATCTGCTGGAGGCTTCGGCCGGTATCCGGGCATTGTATCAGGCCATACATGCAGGCGTATCCCTGGCGCTGGTTGCTCCGGGAAACGGGACGATCCTGAAAGAAAAGTTCCTGCACCAGTCTGTTCCTTCGTCTGCGTTTAGCGAAGAAAAGGCGGTTGCATATTTCAAAGAGCTGGTATCCGAGACCTTAAAACGGCCTGCGGCACAGATCGAAGCGGATGCGCCTATGGAGAAATACGGGATAGACTCCATCCTTGTGATGCAAATGACCAGCAAGCTGGAAA
>Ga0134126_10003810_pt1 | contig 18886 bp, 21 predicted proteins | sample KB31752_FD_96881 | JGI IMG/M metagenome (GOLD analysis project Ga0134126, IMG submission 96881) | Terrestrial soil microbial communities with excess Nitrogen fertilizer from Kellogg Biological Station, Michigan, USA - KB3-175-2 | ecosystem: Environmental > Terrestrial > Soil > Unclassified ...
AATGGATTTGCCACGCACAGTGAGCGCCCTTTCTAACTGCTTCGTCCCTCTGGTCCGCCATACGCCAGAGGGTACCAGAAAAGATTGTCCCCGTAGCAAGCTACGGGGAATCACAAGTTGAACGGTGACCATTGATCGTAGAGGAGATATCACGATGGAACGATTTTTCTGGTTGCTGCTCTTCTCCCTTATAATTTCATCCTGCTCAGGGAAGAACCCATACCTAGAGGCTTCATTGAAACCGGCCGAGCTTCAGGGAAAGAATAAGGGGTGGTTCGAAAAAACCTGGGGTGCTCCGGACGGTAAAGCATCTCGTTTTTTTGGTGGTGAGATCTGGACCTACTATCGTATTGCCGGTGGAACGTCAGGGAAGTCACTCTTCAATTTCTCACCCAATCAATGCCAGATCACCCTCAAGTTTGACAAAGATGAGAAGCTTTCCGACTATACCTATTCAGGCTGCTAACCAATTTGTTGCAAGAACCTGCTGGATTCCTTCTACGGCAATGATTTCATGTTCTTACTGAATGCTCTGTTAGACAGGGTGCTCACTTCGGAACTTCACCGAACACTCCTGGCTGCAGAAACAATACTCCCGTCCACCAATTGTTTCGATCACGGCAATTCGCTTTGGCACGAATATGTGACACACGGGATCCTCGATCATCTGGTCTTGTTCTTCGTCTTGAGCTCGAGTGGCCGATTTCTCTCGATCATCCCGAATCGGAGTTGTGAATCCCCGAAACATTTGTCGGAACAAGAAGTAGAGAACCGTAAGGAGCAAAACAACTAGGATTAATCTATACATAGTGGTCTCTCGCAAGAGAACCACAATCCTATGAAAGCAGTGGGGTTCTGTCAAGATAACTACCGGCGGTTTGTGGCGAGATATTACTGATGGAAGCATGCACAAACGACCTATGTTCATAGGTCCCATTGGGACTCTTGTCGGTGCCATCCAGTACTTCAGGAGGATTGGCTTACCCTATCCAATGGTGCTAAAGTGCCCTCCATGAAAACTTGCGATAAATGTCATGGGGCGATGCTACCAGAGCGAGCGGTGGATTTGGACGCTGGACTGGCGATCACTGTGTTTGCCTGTTTGAATTGTGGTCGTCGGAAAGCAGCGGATCAGGAACCTCGGCCGATCACGGCTCGACATTAATCCTTAATCCTACCGTCGAACCTCAAGTCCTCACCTTCTGACGTGGACTGTGAGATGCTTATAAGGCACCTTCCAGTCTACTAATGCAGGGTCATGGCACATGTCTTTTCAGACAGTGCTACTACTTTGCAGACGAATATTGACTGCCAAGCGGATTACGACGCCGCTGACAGAAATCACCAAAAGTCTTGTGTACTCAAGGACGATTCCGCCTCTCTGCATAACTGCCACCAATCTTAAGTTCGACAGAATTGCCGGGTCGCAAGACCAAAACTTTTGTGGGTACCAGCGAAAACGCGGGGCAGGTACAGATCTGGATCGCGCTGAGCGCCATGGTGTTGTTGAAGTTTCTGCACCTCCAGTCCATCTGGCCGTAGAGTCTCTCGAACCTGACGCCCTCATCCGCGAAGGATTTACGCAAGGAAGAGCCCAACCAGCAGAGTATTTTGACAGCGGGGCCGAGTCGCCTTTTTCAATCGGTTGCACTTTGCGCAGGAGCCAGTGGATGAAACGCACTGCAAGCAAGTATGTAGTCGGGTATTCGTTGAAAACACAACCGGTTGCTTATGATGATGTGACGCGATGAAAAAGGAGTCAACGAAGGCTTAAGACATCCATCATGTTGTATAAGCCGGCTGGCTGGCGGACAACCCATCTCGCGGCTCGCAGGGCTCCGCCGGCGAACGTATCTCGGCTGCTGGCTCGGTGTGTGACCTCGATTCGTTCTCCCATGCCGCCGAACAGAATCGTATGATCGCCGACGATATCGCCTGCACGAATGGTTTGTATGCCGATCTCTTCTTTTGTTCGTTCACCGATCAATCCCTTGCGGGCATAAACTCCGACTTGGTTCAAGTTTCGGCTCACCGCCCGGGCGAGGACTTCGGCAATCTTGAGGGCCGTGCCGCTTGGCGCGTCTTTCTTCAGCCTGTGGTGAGCTTCAATGACCTCAATGTCGTAATCGTCTCCAAGGGTTTTAGCCATCTCGTCGATGACTTTGTAGATCAGGTTGATTCCGACACTCATGTTCGGAGAAAAGACGCAAGGAATCTGCTGGGTCAGTGACCTCAACTCGTCGAGTTGAACAGCCGCAAATCCTGTAGTTCCGATTACCATGGCTCTCCGATGGTGAGCAACCGTCCGCATATGCTCAAGTGTCGCCGCGGGTGCGGAAAAATCGATCACAACTTCTCCTCGCTCCATCAGAGTGGAGAGATCATTCGTGATCAGAAGGCCGGCACGACCTGATCCTGCGATCTCGCCCGCATCCTCTCCCAACGCTGCATGCCCCTTCCCCTCTAGGGCCCCTGTCAATATCAGATCCGTAGAATCTTTGATCAGCGACACCAGTCGGCAGCCCATTCGGCCAGCTGCACCCGCTACAACGACCTTGATCATCTTGTCGTGCGCCTAGATATTGCTAGAGTTAGATCAACGCCGCATCTTTGAGGACGCGAATCAATTTCTCGCGTGAGTCCTGGCCCATCGGGCAGAGCGGCAAACGCAGTTCCGGGTCAATCTTCTTCATGAGTCCCAAGGCCTCTTTGACCGGAATGGGGTTGGTTTCATAGAACAACGCCGCAAAGAGGGGAGAGAGTTTAAAATGAATCCGTCGTGCTTCGTCGATTCTCCCATCGGCGAAGGCTTTCACCAGCGCCGCCATTTCCAACGGCATGATATTAGCTGTGACGGTAATCACACCCTTCCCGCCGACTGCCATCATCGGTAGTGTGAGGGAGTCGTCGCCAGCCAGCATGGTTAGGCGGTCACCGCACATCTGTACGATATCTGAGGCCTGTTGGACGGAGCCACTCCCTTCTTTGACCCCGACAATCGTGTTAACGGCTGAGAGCCTGGCGATCGTTGACGGTAGCATGTTGACTCCGGTGCGACCGGGGATGTTGTATAAGACCAGAGGTAAGTCGACGGCCTCCGCAACCGCCGTGTAGTGTCGATAGAGTCCTTCTTGGGTCGGTTTGTTGTAGTAAGGGGTAATGAGCAACGCGCCGTCAGCACCAGCCTGTTTCGCGTGTTTCGTGAGCGTGATGGCTTCTTCTGTACTGTTTGAACCGGTTCCTGCGATGACCGGCACCCGTCGTCTGACTACCTCGACCGTCAACTCAATCACTCGATTATGCTCGCTGTGAGTGAGCGTGGCTGATTCACCTGTGGTTCCGCAAGGGACAATGCCGTTGGTACCATTGGCAATCTGCCATTCGATCAACTCAGCCAAAGCACGTTCGTCAACTTTGCCCCGTCTGAACGGTGTGATAATAGCAACAAGTGATCCAGTAAACATGCTCACTCTCACTCCGTTTCGTTGAGGAACGACGGAATTCTCTCGCCTCGTATGAGGTCGTCGCATGTTTCTCGTTCACGAATGACGTGAAACTCTCCGCCATTGACGAGTACTTCCGGTACACGAGGTCGAGAGTTGTAATTCGACGCCATCACAAAGCCATATGCTCCCGCACTCATGACCGCCAACAACTCACCGGGCTTGACGTTCGGCAACAATCGATCCTTCGCCAAAAAATCTCCTGATTCACACACAGGTCCGACGATATCCACCGTCTGTTTAGTCCGGCGTATTGCTTCCTCTTTCACAGGGCGAATGTCGTGGTAGGCGCCGTACAAGCTCGGTCGAATCAAATCATTCATGGCGGCATCGACGATGACGAAGTGCTTCGTCTCCCCGGCCTTCTCGTACAGCGCCCTTGTTAGCAGAATGCCGGCGTTGCCGACGATGACGCGGCCCGGCTCCATGACCAGCGTCAGCCCCAAATCTTTAACGAGCGGCGAAATCGCCTCAGCCAAGTCTTGGGGCAACGGCGGCTTTTCCTCGGAATAGGTAATGCCGAGCCCGCCTCCGATGTTCAGGTAACGGATGTTGATACCCTGGCCCTTCAGCGTATCGATGAGCGCCACGACCTTCTTGAGCGAATCGACGAACGGCGTCACGTCCGTCAACTGCGAACCGATGTGGGCATGGACGCCCACTACGTCGGTATGACTCAGTGAGGACGCCATTTTGTATTCTTCCAGCGCGCGATCCGAGGCGATACCGAACTTGCTTTTCTTCATCCCCGTCGAGATGTAAGGGTGTGTTTTGGGGTCTACATCCGGATTAATCCGTAACGCGATCCGCGCCTTTTTACCGACCGAGGCCGCCACCTCGTTGATCGCATGGATCTCAGCCGACGACTCGACATTGAACATGAGGATGTCGGCCTTCAGCGCGTCGCGGATTTCATCCGGTGATTTACCGACACCGGCAAACACGATTTTGGAAGCCGGCACGCCGGCTTTGAGGGCTCGGAACAGCTCGCCGCCCGACACGATGTCTGCGCCGCTGCCTTCCTTTGCCATTATGCGAAGGATGGCCAGATTGGAATTGGCTTTCATCGCAAACGCGATGACATGCGGGATATTTTTGAATGCACTGTCGTAAGCGTGGAAATGCCGGACGAGCGTTGCATGGCTATAGATATAACAGGGAGTTCCGAGCTCCTTCGCCACGCGGCTGACCGGTACCTGTTCGCAGTACAATTCACCGTGCTGATATTCGAAGCTATGCATCGCGTGGGTTCCTTGGGTTACATCAATTACATCAGATCCAATACCATTTACCGTGTTCCCACCGGCTGCGATGGGGGCAGGTCGATGTCCTGGGCTCCCAGGGTAGGGTCCGGTTCAGCTGATTCTGTCGCTTGCCGCCCTGTCTCGATGGCATGTTGTTTTTTCTGCTTTTCAATCGTGGGCGCAACTCCGACGTATTCCGGAGGGATCGGTGACCCTATCACTCCGCAAGAAATCAGCAACCCTACCGACGCAATAATGACGACAGTTCTCATGACAGTAACCGCTCAAGCTCTTTGATTCGCTGCTCGACTCGTCCCCGTGCGGTCCCGCCGATTTGTCCCTTGTGATCGATTGCCGCCGCAATAGTCAGCCGAGAAAATACACTCTTCTCGATCCGTTCACAAAATCCACGAAGTTCCTCAAGCGAAAAATCCGTGACCTCACGTCCTTGATCGAGCGCAGCCCGGACGATTCGTCCGGTGATCCCGTGGGCTTCGCGAAAAGGCACGCCTCTCATGACCAAGTAGTCGGCCAGTTCCGTGGCGAGAAGTCCGCCTCCTTGCAACGCTCGCTTCAGGGCCTCCCCGTTGATTTTCAGTCGGCGCATCAATTCCGTCATCACTTGGAGAGAGGCCATCACGGTATCAAGGGCATCAAAGAGAGCTGGTTTGTCCTCTTGCAAATCCCGATTATAACTTAACGGCAGAGCCTTGAGCAGGGTCAGCAGACTGATGAGGTGGCCATAGACGCGTCCGGTTTTTCCTCGGACCAGTTCGGGAACGTCGGGGTTCTTCTTCTGCGGCATCATGCTGCTTCCTGTGCAGAATGCGTCCGGCAGATCGATGAACTGAAATTCCTGCGATGCCCACACGATCAATTCCTCACTCAGCCGTGACAAATGCATCATCACAATCGAGAGGGCCGATGCTGTTTCAATCATGAAATCGCGGTCAGAAACCGCATCCATGCTGTTCTGGGTGACGGCGGGAAAGCCCAGTAGTTCAGCCGTGTAGTGCCGGTTCACCGGATAGTTCGTACCGGCCAAGGCGCCGGATCCGAGCGGCATGACATTAAGTCGGCCCCTCGCGTCACGTATTCGACCTTTGTCCCGTTCCAACATTTCCACGTACGCCAGCAAGTGGTGCGCAAACAGGACCGGCTGAGCCCGTTGTAGGTGAGTATACCCAGGCATCATGACGGTGCGGTTTGCACCGGCTCTTGCGACCAGCACGCGTTGAAATCCAGTTAATCGGTCATGCAGTTCATCCAGTTGAGTACGCAAATACAGCCGAATATCCAAGGCCACTTGATCATTCCGACTACGGCCCGTGTGTAATTTGCCCCCCAACGGGCCGATCACTTCAGTCAATCGCCGCTCGATGGCCATGTGTATATCTTCGTCTTGAGGTGAGAAGACGAATCGTCCACGATCCAACTCTCGTTTGACTGATTCCAATCCGCGGACGATGGCGCGCGTTTCTGCCCGCGTCAGAATCCGAGCCTTTTCGAGCGTTTTGCAATGGGCGATACTCCCGGCGATGTCCTCGCCATAGAGCCGACTATCGACCGTCACCGACTTGGTAAACGCTTCAACGAATGGATCGGTCTGCTCTCGAAACCGGCCGGCCCAGGCTTTCCCTCCACCGCCGGCTGACTTCAAATAGTTCCTGCGCTTGACCATCAGGACGAGGCTTTCCTGCTCTGCGCGCGAATTTTCAGTCGCAATGCGTTCAAGCGTATGAAGCCTTCCGCATCCTTCTGGTTATACACGTCATCTTCCTCGAACGTGGCGATATCGAGGCGATAGAGTGACTGTTTTGATTTGCGCCCCGCCAGAGTACAGCTTCCTTTGTAGAGTTTGATCCGTGCGACGCCGCTGACGTCTTTCTGGGCTTCATCGATCGCCGTCTGCATCATTTCGCGCTCAGGGCTGAACCAATAACCGTTGTAGATCAGGTCCGCAAATCGTGGGATCAAACTGTCGCGGAAGTGGAGGACTTCACGGTCCATCGTCAAGGATTCGAGTCCGCGATGCGCAACGTGCAGAATCGTTCCTCCCGGCGTTTCGTACACCCCTCGCGACTTCATCCCGACGTAGCGGTTTTCCACCAGATCGACCCGGCCGATCCCGTGCGCGCCGCCCAACTTGTTGAGATGAGCCAGTAAGGCAGCAGGACTCATCTTCTTGCCGTCGACCGCGACGGGATTCCCCGCTCGGTATTCGATCTCGACTTCCTGCGGCTTATCCGGTGCCTTTTCCGGAGAGACGGTCATCTGGAATATTTCATCCGGCGGAGATTCCCAGGGGTCCTCAAGAATGCCGCCTTCATAGCTGATGTGAAACAGATTTGGGTCCGTGCTGTAGGGCTTGGCTTTGGTCGCGGTCACTGGAATGCTGTGGTGGTCGGCGTACTCGATCAGTTCACGCCGGGAGCGCATGGTCCATTCCCGCCAAGGCGCAATGATCTTCAAGTGAGGTGCGAACGCCATGTACGTCAGCTCGAAACGCACCTGATCATTCCCCTTCCCAGTGGCGCCGTGCGACACCGCTTCGGCTCCCTCTTTGAGCGCGATTTCAGCCTGTCGACGAGCGATGAGCGGTCGAGCGATCGACGTTCCAAGGAGATAGCAGCCCTCATACATCGCATTCCCGCGCAACATCGGGAATACATAATCCTTCACGAAGGTCTCCCGGAGATCCTCGACATAGACCTTCTTGACGCCGAGTGTTTGAGCCTTGGCCTTGACGGCCTTCAGATTTCCCCCCTGGCCAAGGTCGGCGCAAAACGCGATGATCTCGGCCTGATAGGTTTCCTGAAGCCACTTGAGGATGACGGATGTATCCAGTCCGCCGGAATAGGCGAGGACGATTTTCTTGATCGCTTTTGGTTTCATGGTGGATCCTACCGGGCGGTTCTCTTCTGGCTCAGCAGCTGGGTCAAAATCGCCTTTTGCATGTGCAGGCGATTTTCCGCTTGATCGATGACGACGGACCGTGAGCCGTCCAGCACATCCGCCGTAATCTCTTCTCCACGATGGGCGGGCAAACAATGCATGACGATGACATCGGGTTTTGCCCGTTGCAGCAGCCGTTTGTTCAGCTGGTAGGGGGCGAGCGTCCGTAATCGTCGTGCCTGCTCACGCTCGCGGCCCATGCTGATCCACACGTCGGTATACACCACATCCGCTTCTTTCACGGCGACAAGGGGATTCTCCAACACCTCAATGGATGCGCGGGTGATTTGTCCTTCCATTCTCGCACGATCGATCACCCGTTGATCCGGCTGATAGCCGGACGGGCACCCGATCACCACGCGCATGCCCATCTTCGCTCCTGCTTCGATGAGCGAATTGGCCACGTTGTTTCCATCGCCGATGTAGGCAAGGCTGAGTCCCTTGAGCCGGCCCTTGATCTCCTGAATCGTCATCAAATCGGACAAGGCCTGACAAGGATGGCTATGGTCGGTCAGCCCGTTGATGACCGGCATCGTAGCTTCTGCAGACCATTCTTCGACGATCGCATGGTCGTAGGTTCGGATCACGATCCCGTCCAGGTAACGGGACAAAACACGCGCCGTGTCCGAGACCGTCTCCCCGCGCGAAAGTTGGATGTCGCTCATGGGGAGGACCAGCGCATGGCCGCCGAGTTGGTTCATCCCCGCCTCGAACGAGACGCGCGTCCTTGTCGACGGCTTTTGAAACAGCAGTCCTAATGTCTTCCCGTGCAGCAACCGATGCGGAGTGCCCTGGCGCTGCTGCTTCTTCAGCGATGTCGCCAAACGCATCAAGTCGACGACCTGCTGTCGCGGCATCGTCGCGATATCGAGCAAGTCCTTGGCATAGCGTCCGCCGCTGATTCTCTGTCGGGCTGATACGGCCATCAGTGGTGTGAATCTTTTCCTGCTGTCTGGCGCTGGGTGAATAGTATGTCGAGGAGGTCGATGAGCTTATCCACATCAGGCTGTGTGATCACCAAGGGCGGCACAAAGCGCAGCACCCGCTCTGTTGCGGCATTGATCAACACGCCACGGGCGAGCGCATCGGCCACCACAGTTCGGGCGTCGGCCTCCAGTTCCATGCCCTGCAAGAGGCCAAGGCCTCGCACATCCTTCACGATTCGATGACGATCTTTGCAGTCCGCTAACACCTTCGCTAAGTACTCGCCCATACGCTTGGCTTGATCTAACACGCCCCTTTCAAGCAGCACCCGACAGACGGTCAATGCCGCAGCGCAAGCCAAAGGGTTGCCCCCGAACGTTGACGCATGAGAGCCGGGCGTAAACGCTGCGGCGACTGATTCTTTCGCCAGACAGGCTCCGATCGGTACTCCTCCGGCGAGACCTTTGGCAAGGGTCATGATATCGGGCTTCACACCGAGTTGTTCATGGGCGAAGAAGGTGCCGGTTCTCCCCATGCCCGTTTGAATTTCATCGAAAATGAGCAAGATGTCTTGTCGTGTACAGAGGTCACGCAGGTTTCTCAGATAATCCCGATCGGCCACATACACGCCGCCTTCCGCCTGAATCGGTTCCAGCATGATCGCCGCGGTCCTCGCATTGACCATGGATTCGATCGCGCCGAAATCATTGAACGGTGCATAAGCGAATCCTGGCATCAGCGGTTCGAAACCCTTCTGAACCTTCTCCTGTCCCGTGGCGGTGAGCGTGGCCAGCGTTCGACCATGGAACGAATTCTTCATCGTGATGACTTCAAAGCGGTCGGGCCCATACCGCTCATGTCCGTACCGCCGCGCAAGCTTGATCGCCGCTTCGTTGGCCTCCGCCCCACTGTTGCAGAAGAACACACGGTCGGCAAACGAATGGTCTACCAACATTTTTGCCAGTTTCACTTGAGGCTCAGTATAGTAGAGATTCGAGGTGTGGATCAGTTGCACGGCTTGGCGCTGGATGGTCTGAACGAGGTCAGGATGTCCATGCCCCAACACATTGACGGCAATCCCACCGACAAAATCGAGGTACTCTCGCCCTTCCAGATCGTAGACTTTTGCGCCTCGCCCCCGTACGATCGTAATCGGCTGGCGGCTATAAGTCGGCATGAGATATTTGTCGGCATCGTCTCTCAGGTTTTGACTCGGCATAACCACGTATCCCATTAGAAAGAAAGAAAAGCTAGCACAGGGGTGGTTGGAAGAGCAATAAGCGGAGCATCGGAAGATTGTCGTCAGGAGTCGCTTGCTCAAGTTCCTCAATCAGCCAGGTCAATCAGCCAGGAGTGATAGGCCATATCCTTCTGGTCCGAGTGTGGTAAGCTGCGTCGCCATGATGATGTGCAGTCAGTGCAAGCAACAAAACCCCGACGAGGCCCATTTCTGTCATCAGTGCGGAGCCAAACTGGCTGAAGCCACGGCTGCCGCCGAGATCGCCTCTGAGACTCCCACCGCTCGGCCGGTTCTGGACGATGAGGCGCTGTGGCGCCAATTTATCGGCTCCAACGCCGACCATTATCTGACCGTGTTTAAGAAATTTTCGTCGAACGGCCAGCCAAAGTTCGCTCTCTCGTGGAACTGGCCGGCGTTTCTCTACATCTCCTTCCTGTGGTTTTTGTACCGTAAGATGTATTTGCATGCATTGGTCTATGCGGTCGGCCCGATGATTTCGACGTATCTCACGGGAGATTTTTCCGCAGGCATTGTCTGGAGCATCATGGCGGGAGCAACCGCGAACTATCTGTATTATTGGCATTGCCGGGAGCACATCGGTGACATCAAGAAAGCCGACCGGATGGATCGTGCCGCACAAGAAACCGCGCTAAAAGAGTCGGGCGGGGTCCAGCCCTATGTCATCTGGGTCGGCGTGTTTTTCTATATCATCTTCCTGGCGACACTGGTGAAGATGATTCAAGAAGGCTCGCCCGATCTGGATCACTCGCCCGGTCGACCGGCGAAGCAAGCGGTCATGCTGTCACAGACTTGACTCGGCACGGCAATTCAGTATTCTTTGGTCCTCAATGAGAAGGTCACGTTGATGGCGAAGGAGTAAGCGATGGCTCGATTAGTCTTGCTTCGTCATGGGGAATCGCAATGGAATTTGGAAAACCGTTTTACCGGGTGGGTGGACGTCCCGCTTTCGCCAAAGGGGATTGAGGAAGCCAAGCAAGCCGGTGAGAAACTCCGCGGGTTTACCTTTGACCGAGCCTTCTCTTCGGTTCTCATCCGCGCCAATGACACGTTGAGAATCGTGCTGGAAACCCTTGGTCAGACGAATATTCCCATTGAAAAAGACAAGGCGCTGAACGAACGAATGTATGGAGACCTTCAAGGACTGAATAAGGCTGAAACCGCCAAGAAGTATGGTGACGCGCAAGTGAAAATCTGGCGGCGAAGTTATGATGTGAAACCACCCGGCGGAGAGAGCCTCAAAGATACGGCCGAGCGCGCGTTGCCGTATTATCAGAAAATGATCAAACCGCACCTGATGAAGGGAGAAACCATCATCATTGCCGCGCATGGCAACAGTCTTCGAGCGTTGGTGATGGAGCTGGATCAGTTATCGAAAGAAGAGGTCTTAGAGCTGAACATTCCGACCGGCGTGCCGTTGCTCTACGAATTTGATGACAGCGGCAAGGCATTATCACACCGCTATCTGTAATCGGGCATCGTACACACGCTTTAATGGCGACAGCCTCTCTCGGCTGCCTTTCTGCAAAATCTTCACCTTTCGTCAGCTGAATCTCGTTGTTGAGCGGCACGCGTTCGCCCGAACTCGTGGATCATAAGTGTGCGCGCTACTACACGTCCACCCCGTGGAACACCTCGGCACTCACCACCAAACCATCTCGCCCGAACTCTCCTACCAACGAGCCTTCAACCTCACCCAACAGGAGCCGGAGCGTCGGTTTCTGGAGCGGCGAATTAGCGAACTGTCTGATTGACGTGGTGACTGAATGTCGATGAGCGAGCCCCGCCAAAGCAGGGCTCGCTCATCCCCACGTTCATCAACGGATCTGCTGCGGCTCGCCATACAAGAAATCATCCATCATGGCAATGTCATGCGTCCCATCATCATTCGGCCCCGGCGCAGCATCGCCGCTCGTGATCCGCACTTTGGCGATGCGCGCGTCGGTGAAGACGATGCCGAGGAAGGACAGGCTTTTATCTCCCGGCGAGGCTGCGACAAAGCTGCTGTAGAGCAACCCCCCATCGGCGCCGAAGTACTCGATCAACGTACTGGCTTTGCGGTTTCCGTTCTTATTGCCGAGCCCGCTCCCATCCGGCAGGTCCACGTCCGTGAAGACCGCGCCGAACCCCTTCGTCGTCGCCGGCTTGGCATTGTTATCGGGGCCAGGCACGAAGAAGGTCGCCTCGGTGACGTTGCTGTTGATGGGGCTAAAGAGCCGCTGGAGGCTGAACGGCTGGAAGATGGTTGCAAACGTCTGGTTGCCAAAGGTCGTCACCAGACCGTCGAGCGGAGCTTGCACAAATCCCGTCCCCGGTGTGGTGAAGAGGGCGCCACGGGCTGCCTGGAAGTTAATGAGCGGGGTGCCCGTGACGGTGGTCGTTGAGCCGCCGCCGTCCCAGTTGATCTCGCGACGACCGTCCGCAATCGGACCGGGCGCAATGCCGTTATTTTGCCCCCCAAAGCAGTCCTGTACTCTTCGACCGTGTTTTGAATCGAGGCGATGTTGGGCCCGGCCGCCTGGAACACGGTCGGCGCCACGAAGTCCCTGCCTGTGTTCTGCGCAAGAGCTGAGTTCATCGGCCCGTCGCCTGCTCCGCAACTCATCAAGGTCAATCCCATCCCGACTACCACAACCAACTGCACCGTGTTCACCAGTATGTTCGTCTGTGTTTTCATGGCAATCTCCTGATTTGATTAGATTAGAGATACATTGCGTCTTCACAATATGATGCGACCGTACACTCAGCTCACGGGCGTCTGTTTCACCACCGGATGGCTTCTGCCACAGCGTTGAGACGAAGCGTTCCATGGAAAGGTCTCGTGCGCCTTCTTCACCTTTGGATTCCCTTCATGGCGTGGGTGCCGTGTGTGATCGCCCCGCCCGCGCGCAGTGCCGCTGCGACGAGGACAGTTTCGGCGATCTCAGAATCCGAGGCGCCTGTCTCTCGCGCCCTGTCTGTGTGAAGCTCGATGCAATAGGGGCACTGCGTGGTGAGCACGACGGTGATGGCCATCAATTCCTTATATTTTCTGGGAATCGCTCCCTCAGCCAAGGCGGCCTTGTCGAACACTCCAAATGCTTGCATAGCCTTGTGGGCATGAACTTCGAATTTTTCACCCTGCCGAGATTCTCAATGTCGTACATGACGGCCTCCTCCTGTTATTGAATGGAATGGAACTGCGTTGTGCTTTCTGCTGCGCACTATAGGAGGAGCGACGGGCTAGGGTCTTATCCGGGAGTCTGGTTCTCTTGATGGGAGCGTGCTAGGCTGGGAAAGGCTTGATCGGGCGTCCACTCCATTTTGCCCAGCCGCCGTCATTGAGATGGGAAGCCTCTATGGATGTCTTGTCGAAAGTGCTGACGGCGGTCAAACTCGACGGCACCAGGTTCTCAACACCGAGTTTTCCGCGCCCTGGTGCTTTTATTCCCCTGCTTCGCCTGTTCTTGCCCGGTATCTTTCAGCGAACTCGAAGCACGTGATCATCTTCCACCTTCTGACTGAAGGCCGTGGCTATGCACAAATTGAAGGAGACGACCGGTCGCTTGCTCTGAGCGCGGGGGACCTCGTAATAGTTCCGCCCGGCGATCCACATGCCATGAGAAACGGACCGTTCATCAAATCGGTAGAGCATGCGGAAGAAGTGCGGCGGGTTCTCGCGCAAGGTCTCAGGGGCGGAGGAGGGGGAGGTCACAAAATTCATCTGCGGCTACATGGCCTGCGAGCCGCAACTGTACCGGGTCGTGCTCGGCGGGCTGCCACACCTTCTGAAGGTCAATATCCGCGACGGCGCGTCGGGCCAATGCCTGGAGAACTCTCTCCGATATTCAGTGGACAGGGTGGATGCATCCGGGCCAGGCGGTGGGACGGTGCTTGCCAAGCTATCGGAGGTTCTGTTCGTGGAAACGCTCCGCCGCTACATCGCGCTGCTCCCGCAGGAACAAACCGGATGGCTTGCCGGCGTCCGCGACTCGGAAGTCGGGAAAGCCTTGGCCTTGATGCATCGCCAGCGTGGCGATCGTCCAGGGATGAGCGGGCTGGCGAGCGAGGTCGGAACTTCTCGTTCCGTCCTGGCGGAGCGTTTCCGGCGGTATCTCTCAGAGACGCCGATTGCTTACCTCTCACGCTGGCGGCTTCAGCTTGGCGCGCAATTGCTCAAATCTACGAGCAATAGCGTGATAGCCATCGCCGGTGAAGTCGGTTATGAGTCGGAGTCTGCCTTTAACCGTGCCTTCAAACGAGAATTCGGCCTTCCGCCGGCTCGATTCCGCAGCGAATCGAAAGCAGTCCGCAGCAAATCCGTCGGCCAGGCGTTGGTCAACAGCCGTCACCATACGACTCGATAGAGGCGCCCATATGCTGGAACTCAGACCGACGTGTGAGCACTGCAACAAAGCCCTGCCACCAAACTCACCCAATGCGCGCATCTGCTCCTATGAATGTACGTTTTGCGCCGACTGTGTCGAGAGGGTGCTGGGCAATGTCTGTCCAAACTGTGGGGGCGGCTTCGTGCCAAGGCCTATTAGATCGTCAACGAACTGGAAAGACGACAAAACTATCTTGGCAAGGACCCGGCGAGCACGACGGTCAAACACAGGCCGGTCGATGGTGCGGCTCATCAGGCGTTCTCAGCCGCCCTCAAATCCATACCCCCTGAGAAGCGGTAGCAAAAGTACATCGTCGCGCCTAGCCTCCGTTTAAACTCCAATGAAAACCGCCTTCGTCATTTTTAATCGCATGACCGTGCTGGACTTCATCGGGGCATACGACCCGCTCACGCGCCTGAAGTCAATGGGACTCATGCCCGGTTTTGAATGGGACATCTGCGCGTTGACCGCAGACGTGGTTGATGACAAGGGACTCCGCCTTGCACCAAGCATCGTGGGTCAGCCCCTCTCTCACTATGACCTCATCGTGGTTTCTGGTGGAATGGGTACGCGGGCACTCCAGCATGACCAGGCATTTATTGACTGGCTTCGAACGTCGGAGCCCGTGAAGCTCAAAGCGTCCACCTGCACAGGCTCGCTCTTGTTGGGCGCGGCGGGCTTCCTAAAAGAGAAACGCGCTACAATCAATCGAAACGCCGTCGAGGAGTTGAGATCGTACTATGCTCAGGTAGTCGATGACCGTGTGGTGGACGACGGGGGGATCATCACCGCTCGTGGCGTCACCTCAGCCATCGATCTTGGGCTCTATTTGGTTGAGCGGCTCGCTGGTGTGGAGACGCGGGCGCGTATCGCGAGACAAATGGACTATCTCTCCGAGTGACGACCTCTCATCAAGAAAAGGGCAAGTCTTCTAACCATTGACCATATACATCATCCATACTGGCTTGATGAAGAGTCCGATCAGGTGAGCTCTGATATCAAATCGCCTCCAGGATGTTCTCAGATGTGAGCGGCATTCCGAACAGGGACTGGAGCAGGCTTGCGAGAGATCGACACGACCATGTCGACCAATGATCGGCCGACATGGTCATCTGTTCAGGGTCGGCGATTCGTGACTTTTTGAATCATCTCGCCGTATTGGGAAGTGCTTCGGGTGCTCCTCGCGATTTGCTCGTCCTTTCCACCCCCCGCAGAGGCGATCGGCTCGGACCCTTGGGTCACGACAATCTCCACCCGCCGGTTCTTGCTCCGGCCTTCTTCCGTGTCGTTGGTCGCAATAGGTCGGGAGTCCGCATACCCGACTGTTCTGACTCGGTCGGCACCCACCCCACCTTTGATCAGAGCCTTGCCGGCATGTTCGGCCCGCGCCCTGGAAAGGTCAGAGTTATCCTTATATGGTCGCCGACTATCGTACTTGACCGGTGTGCTGTCGGTATGTCCGGCGACTTCGACGCTTTGAGGGCGGAATTTACGCAAAGCCACGCCGATTCGCTTGACCAAGGAGGTCCCCGCCGACGTCATGGTGGCTCGCCCTTTGGCGAACAGTTCGCCCGACGACAACGCAAGGGTTAATTTGTCGCCTCGCTGCTCCAACACCACACTGCCTCGCTTGAGTTCATCCTGGAGCGCGCTCATCAACTTCTCGTTGACCTTGGTGAGGTCGATCGTGGCGCGCGCCGTTGTGATGGCTTGCCGAGGAAGCGCATTCTTGTTGGAGGGATCCTGTTTGGCCAACTTCGGCAAGCTGCGTCCCAGGCTTGCGAGCAATCGCTTCGCTTGTGTCAGTTGAGAGTCTCGAGCGGCGAGTTCCTTGTCCATGTTGGACTTGGCCAGCTGGAATTCTTGCTCTTTCGCCACCAGTTGCAGGTCAAGGTCTGCGATGCGCTGCATGGCATCATCAAACTGGTCGTTGCTGATGGCGAATTGTCGTTCGATGTCGTAGACCCTCTGTTTGGCCAGCTCTAGGCCGCTTTTTGCCCTGTTCAGCTCCTGCGACATTTGCTGATGGGTGTCTCGTTGAGTGCAGAGCCCCGCGAGTTCCTGCTCCTTTTGGGTCAGTTGTGCTTCCAACTCTTCCGCACGATTCTTTTCGACGTTCAAGAGATTCGTGGCTGCTGTTGTCTTGTCTCGCAGAAGGGCCAACTCATTCTCTTTGGCAGTGAGCTGCTGCAGGAGATGTTCCAATCGAATTTTCTCTGTGTCCGTCTCTGTTTTGTCTGTCTCCGCAGGTTGGTTCTGGGGACTGTCTACCGTAATAGAAGTCATAGGAGTAATAGGGGCGATTGAAGTAGCCGGAGAGGTATCGTCGCTATCGACTTTATGGATATACGAGCCCCCCGTGTTCTCCTGTTGGGCGGGCTGAACATCCGTCGGTCTCAGGAACCCGACAAGCATGGTCATGAGAGAGCGTTGACCATCGTCTGATCGAACGGCGGTCGGCTGGTTACCGCCCATTGGCTGAGGGGCAGCAGCCAGACTCAATGCGTATCCATTCACCGTGACGGTGAAGAGAAAGGCGGAGGCAACTAGCTTCATAATCATGTTTCACCTCGCTAATGATGTAAGCAGCAGTGACTCTACACTAGAGTCAAAATCAGATTCAAAATTTTGAAAGTTCAATGCCTGGGAAACACCCTTCCCTGTTCACACGGCAAAACATCCGCAACAAAACAGAAGAAAGCGATCCGACCAAAACACTGATGCTGATGCTGGTACGTTCTCTCGAATTATGAGTGGACCTAGAAAACCTACTGTGTCCTATACGCCGTCTAGCGGCACTTTGCAACTGGGGATTTTCAGTGCGTATCGATTTCAGCCAGGCGTGCCAGGGTGTGCCGAAAGAAATGGGTAATGATGGGTTCAGGGAGTGGAAGATCCATACGTAAAAGTAATAGTGCGTTCAAAGGTCGGTTACCCTATATCTAGGGAAGGGGCATACCGGATACCAGGATTAAACATGACCCGAACCTCTCGGGACGTTGACGACCGTATTCTCTGCAGCCACCGGCGGTCATAGACTATCTCCATAGACTGCAGACTGCGCGTAAGTAGCCAGAGCATTCAACGATCAAATGGCGTGGACCTCCCCTTTCTTCCAATTCTAAACGACACCCTCGCTGGTTTTCGATTGCATACTCTGGTGCAGCCAACACTTCACTGAATCCATTCGGATACTCACGGTGAATCGAAATAAGTACACCCAGTAAGGCTTCAATTTTCCAGATCACAGCACAAATGGTGAAAATTCACGTCATTATAAGTAGATTCACCATGGCCCGTTCTTTGCTGAACAAGCGCTACATTGAGGTAGTGGCAAAACGCGAGAGAGGATAAATGATCGTAGGTTTGATGGATTACTTGAATGAATCTAAGTTCTAGAGAACGAGGGAGGACCTTATGATCACAGTCAAGAGCCCGTTCGTCCAGCAGACGTTGGCGGCGATCAGCTTATCCTAATTCTCGGTGCGCTATCGATGATCTGGCCCGCCATCATGGCTCTATTGCTAGGTGTACTCCTGCTGCTCCAATCTTGCGGTGCTGAACAGGAGATTGCGGTGCTGTCGTGGACCGAGGTCGGCAATGTGCCGATCGTCGTCGCCGCTCTTCGGCGACCCGGTCTTCCGTCGATTCTCTCGTAACGAGTTCGAGCGGCGCTTCGTCTGTCGAGCGCATTCCGCCAGGAGGAGATGGGCTCGGGGGTTTCATAAGCGTCGATGCGGAGGGTTCGACTGGTACGAGACGGTCGAGCTGGGCGAGACAAGCCGCCTGTCACCGCCGGATGTGCTCGTCACGTGAGCCTCGCTCTTCGCGGTTGTCGCGCGGCGTGAACCGATTCGTCACCTCTCCGTCACACACGCATCTTCAACCCAATAGTGATGTGTGACACCAAATTCGTGCACGTGTTTAGGCTGGAATACTGCGCGGCTTCACTTGCCTTTTTGGGAAAAACAGGCTTACTCTAGTGAAGCGAAAGGTGGCTATGTCGAATCTAAGCCAGTTCAAAGTCGAACTTGAGCAAGAAGAAGATGGACGTTGGATTGGAGAAGTGCCCTCTCTTCCCGGCGTGATGGCCTATGGCACAACGAGGTCGCAAGCCCTCGCATCCGTTCAAGCGCTGGCTCTACACGTTCTTGCCGATCGCTTGGAGCATGGGGAAGCTCTCCCGGATAGCCTTCTGACAGTGTCATTCATCGCGGCATGAGCCGTTGGTCTGCAACTCAGGCCTCACGAGTCCTTTCCGCTCTCCAGCGTATCGGCTGGCAGATCAAGCGAGCCTTAGGCGGCCACCGTGTGCTGGCGAGACCTGGTTGGCCTGATGTAGTCTTCGCCTTCCATGATCGCGATGAAATTGGGCCGCACATGCTTGCTCGCCTTGGTAAAGTAACTGGTTTGACGCCGGACGATCTCTAGGCTCTGTTGACATTCATTTCATCCAGATGAGGGCAGCGGCGAGATAGATGAGCGCAGCGACGTTTCTGGCGCGTGTGCAGGATCTCGTGGCGACGCCTCTGTCATGCTTGAGTGTATTGAAGAAGCCTTCGATGCGGTCGCGTTCGGCGTACAACGCGACGTCACCCGCGCGTGGGTTTTTGAGATGTGAACGTGGCGGGATGA
>Ga0134126_10003811_pt1 | contig 18886 bp, 13 predicted proteins | sample KB31752_FD_96881 | JGI IMG/M metagenome (GOLD analysis project Ga0134126, IMG submission 96881) | Terrestrial soil microbial communities with excess Nitrogen fertilizer from Kellogg Biological Station, Michigan, USA - KB3-175-2 | ecosystem: Environmental > Terrestrial > Soil > Unclassified ...
CATCACATGGCTGAAAAGGAAGAATGATCAAAGGCGGAGCCAGTGACAATGACGGCTCATCTGCCGTTCGCGCTCTGGTTGAGTTCGGGCGGCGGCTTGAAGCTTCCGCTCGTCATGTTACTGGTGTTCGGCTCGGCCAAACTGCTCGCGGAGTTTTTTGAGACCCTGGGCCAGCCCGGTATTGTTGGTGAAATCGTCGCCGGAGTCATGCTGGGCCCGAGCGTCTTAGGTTGGCTCACGCCCGACGTGTTTCTTACCTCATTGGCCGATCTCGGAGTTATGTTTCTTCTCTTTCGGGTTGGCCTGGAGGTCAAGTCTTCGGAACTTATCCGCGTCGGCGGCGCCGCTTTGCTGGTCGCTGTCTGTGGGGTAATTGTGCCCTTCGTCCTTGGTTGGGCTATTTTGCGAGCCTGGGGCGCTCCGTCGCTCGAATGCACTTTTCTCGGCGCCTCCATGACAGCCACCAGCGTTGGCATCACGGCTCAGGTCCTTTCCTCCAACGGATTTCTGCGGCAGAAGGCCAGTCGCATTATTCTTGCCGCTGCCGTGATCGATGACGTGCTTGGACTGCTCGTTCTGGCTGTCGTCAGCAGCCTCGCCAAGGGCCAGATCAAAACCTTGGATATCGTCCTCACCACTGTTCTCGCCAGCGCCTTTGTGATTGTTGTTGCTCATTGGGGTACGCGCACCATGCGCCATCTTATGCCCCGGGCGGCCGAACGGCTGCGCGTTTCGGAAGCGGAGTTTGCTCTGGCGATCTGTCTTCTCTTTGCGCTCGGGCTGCTTGCCATGTACGCCGGGGTCGCGGCCATTGTCGGCGCCTTCCTTGCCGGCATGGCTATTGGCGAGAGCGTCGGGCCGCGCGTTCACACCTTGATGCATGGCGCAACCGAACTACTGGTTCCTTTCTTTTTGGTATGCCTAGGTTTGCGAATCAATCTCAGCGTCTTTTCTACACCGTCCACCCTGCTTCTCGGCGCGATTGTGTTGACGGCGGCGTTGATTTCAAAGCTCATCGGCTGCGGGCTTGTGTCGCTTCCGTTCGGACGCCGCGAAGCTCTCAAAATCGGCGTCGGGATGATCCCCCGCGGCGAAGTCGGAATGGTTGTTGCCCAGCTTGGTCTCACAATGGAGATTCTTTCGCAGCAGGTCTACGGCATAGTTGTGTTCATGACGATCGCAACCACCATCGTTTCGCCGCCGCTTATCAAGCTCGCATTTCAAGAGCGGGTTTCTACCGCCTCCTCATGCGAACCACTTCAAGCTTGTCTGGAGGACTAAATGCCGGACCGGGTATTCCGACATGCCGTCGCTCACGAACCCCGGCAATTGCTATCGTGAGCTTCCGGCAAGCGTGCGTGACTAGAAGCGTTGGAAGTTGGTAGCGTCAACAGAAGGCGGGAGACCGGAAGCTTGGTGTTGCCGCGAGTTGCATCATGGAAGTCGAATCGCATCGTGGCAGTAAGCTCCGTCTGGCGGTGAAGGGCATCGCAACGAGCGAGATTGCCCAGCTGGTTCATAGCTTCGCCGGCCCCATAGGCGCCATGCTGCAGAAGCGGCGCGTCGCTTTTCGCGATGGATCACGGCAACGTTTCGGGCACGTTCACGTATCGTCTCGGGCTGTCGTGCTTCGGAATGACGCCGGCGCACGCCGTCCCTATATTCCGGACGGGAATGTCTCGGGCGCCTCTTCTGGATGCGCTTCGGCATGCTGTTCCAGCGGCTGCAAGGCCTGCGTGTGATCGACGTGCAGAACAGCGTCAAACTGATCCGGCAAACGAGCCCTGAAGTAATGGCTTAGCCGCTCCGTTTCCGGGCGATATACAACGCCAATCGCCCGTTCCAGTCTCTCGTCCCGAAGCTCGGCCGAAAGCTGGCTATCGGGAAAAAAGGCAAGCAAGAATGCCGGAATTTGGGCTGAGTGGAAGAGCGCTTCATAGCTGTCCGGCAGTGCAGGCCGAACCTGCATCATCTGCGGATCGTCTCCCCAGTCATGCGCTGCCGTTACAGTGCCCGAATGCGTTGTGAAGCCGAGCGAGAAAGAATCGTTTGGATATCTTTCGCGCACTAATTGGCCAACGTTCCATTCGCCATGCCTTCCCATTTCGGTTGCACGCGCGTCTCCCAGATGCGAGTTGTGCGCCCAGACAACGATTTTGCTGCGTCCGAAGCGGCGATCCAGATGCGCGGACAACGCGTGGAGGGTTTCCGCCATATGGCGATCTCGTAGATTCCACGTGCTTACCCGGCCCCGAAACATGGACCGGTAATACTCCTCCGCATTCCTGACCAGTCTTGCATTTTGCTCGGCCGAGAAGAAGTCATCCTCCGCAATGTGCCCATCGCGGTGCATGTATTCATAGGTTCGGCGCCGCAGGTCGATGAGTTGCTGCACAACCTCCTGTTCGCACGAATCCGACACTCCGAAACCTGCCGCATATCCGTAGGCCTACTCGTCTTCGCCAAAATGATCGAAGCAGGAGTAACGATCCCGCGCCCGTGTGGCAGCCGCGGGATCGACTCGTTCCAGATAACGCACGACTTCAGCCCGGGATCGGTTCAAACTGTAGAGGTCGAGCCCATAAAATCCCGCCTGATACGGAGCACCTGGACGCTGATTGTTGTGGCGAAGCCAGTTAACGAACTCAGCCACCGCTTCGTTCCGCCACATCCAGACTGGAAAACGAATGAAGCCGGCAAGAGCCCTTTCGGCGCTGCCATCTGAAGTCCGGTCCTGGACGTATCGATTCACGCGATGCGCATCAGGCCAATCGGCTTCGGCGGCGACGGCGTGAAAGCCGTGTTCTCGAATGAGGCGTTTTGTGATCTCAGCACGATCTCCATAGAACTCATGCGTCCCGTGCGATGCCTCCCCGATCAGAACGAAATGAACATCTCCGATGTGGCGTAGAAGCGAGTCGTAGTCTGAAGGTTCGCCTGTCAGGCGCTGCAAGGAATTCCTGACGAGGCCCAGAGTTTCCTTTTCTCGCGAAAACGGCATCGCTATGTTGCCTCGTGATGCTGGACGGTGGCTTGCCGTTCTGCGTCCCTTAGCAGTCGCTGCACCTCGTCGTCGGTTGTTTGGGAGAAATCCTCATACCAGACCCCAACCGCCAGGAACGGCGCCGGCGTATAGGCGCACACGACTTCATCGACATACTTCCGAAATTCGTCGCAGGTTTCCTCCGCGGCAACCGGAACGGCTACCACAATGCGCTTGGGCTCTTGTAGCCGGAGCGCTTGAGTGGCGGCTTTCATGCTTGCGCCGGTAGCCAGGCCGTCGTCCACCAGAACGACGGTGCGGCCGTGAACCGGCTGCGCAGGCCGCCCTTGGCGATACAGGTCTTCACGGCGCTTTAGCTCATGCTCCTCACGAACGGTAATGTGATCAATCAGATTCTGAGGGAGCTGCAAGTCCCGGATCAGGCTTTCATTCAATACCCGGACGCCTCCGCTCGCGATGGCGCCTATTGCTAGTTCTTCCTGGCTTGGCAACCCAAGCTTGCGCACTAGAAAAACGTCCAGGTCCGCCTGCAACACGCGGGCAACTTCAAAGCCAACGGGCACGCCCCCGCGAGGCAGCGCCAGAACCAAAGAACCGAGATCCCGAACGGTGCGAGCAGCCCGGTCCGCAAGCGTTTTGCCGGCGTGGACGCGATCTCGAAAGATAGGATGAATTCGCATGGGCATTGCTCCCTATGGAGGACGCCGCCACTTGGCCGGCGTTTCGGAATGAACTGGATAAACCGGAACCTGAGACACGCGGCTTTAACGGTTGTGTCCTCCGCCGAACTCGTTACTTTGCCTCACACTCGCCGGGGCAAGCGACGATCTGCGTCGTGTGCCTGGATAGAGCCGGTTCGAAGCTGCCGGTTCTCCGTTTCAATGTCTCACGTCCGCTTGTCAACACTTAGCCGCAGGTTTCGCCTGTTTGCCGCCGCGGCGTTTCTCCAGAGATCCCGCTCTGCGCGTTTGCGGGGCCGTATTGGGATGGGTTGTGATGCGGAATAAAGAACAAGCAAGCCGCTAAGCGAACCGGCTCTGTTGATAGTTACTTCGTATGCTGACGAACTGTACGAAAATGCATCTTCCATTTAGCGGTTGAGTTCTTGAACGCAATACCCATTCAGGCGCAGGGTGGGGAAATCGAATGAAGGTAGATCATGAGCGAAGCACTTAATCCCGAGCGATCCAATAAGACGGTGGATCACGTGTATCACGCCTGGGATCGGGCTCTAGCAGCCAACGACGTAGAAGCACTCCTCGCATTGTATGCGGAGGATGCCACAATCGAAAGCCCGCTTATTCCTCACCTCATGGGAACGGAGCAAGGCGTTTGCCGCGGGCATAAAGAGATGCGTCCTTTCTTCGAAGTAGTCGCCAGGCGCAAACCTCAGCTCCGCCACTATCATCGCGATGGATATTTCACCGATGGCAAAAAGATTATCTGGGAATATCCGCGCGCCGCGCCGGATGGCGAACAAATGGACTTTGTCGAATCCATGGAACTTAACGATAGTGGCCTTATTCAATCGCACCGTGTCTATTGGGGCTGGCGCGGAGTGAAGGTAATGCAGCACGATCAATATCACCGCTGAGCGATTGCCTGGTAAATTTCCCTTCTGAGTCAACGGCCCGTTGAAGTGTATCCGGCCACTCCGTTGAGACGGCGTGGACGATGCGGCCCTCCTTGAGCGCGATAGCACTTTAATCCCGCCGGCATCGAATTCTCCGGCCGTGCGCCGGAGTTGGGCACGGACCGGTGGTGCGTGACCTGGACGCTATTTCATGCCGATGGCACGCCGACGCCCACGATGAATGTCCTATGGCTTGATGTTGAGCACGCGGCCATCCGCTCTACTTTATGAATGTCTTTCTAACTCAGAACACGAGAGAAATTATCCTGCCGTCAGGTTGGGAATTACATAGGGCGCGCGGTGCGGTGGATGCGCGAGATTATTTGCCTTGGCGTTCTCGAAACGTTCCGTTCGTGGGTCGAAGTTCTCCAGTTGGCCGCCGAGCCGATAGCTGATATTAGCGAGGTGGCAGAGGTCCGCGGAGATCCGTCCAATATCAACATCGGCATGAAGATCCTGATATTTCCGCGTTCGCATTGCCGATAAAAAATTGGCGATATGCGCGGCGAAGCTGTCATTGCTCGATTTCGCGGATTGGGTTAGCTTGGCGGGATCTCCCTTAAAGATGCGGTAGCCGTTTCCGTCGAGAGACATCCACCCATCACTGCCATAGAAGAGATTGCCAACCGTATTACCTTCAGAGGTCGTGGTCAGTTCGCCCTCTCCTCCGGTTTGGAGGCCGCGCACCTCAAATACAAGCTCCTTGTCGCCGTAGTCGAAGCGGGCAAGCAGCGTATTCGGCGTTTCCTGGTCGTCATTGTAAACATATTTGCCGCCATTGGCGACGGCCGAACGTGGATGATCGACTCCAAGACCCCATCGGGCGATATCCATTTCGTGTACGCCCTGGTTGCCGATGTCGCCGTTGCCCGTATCCCAGAACCAGTGCCAGTTGTAGAGAAAATGGTTTTTGCTGAAGGGAATCATAGGCGCCGGTCCGCGGAATTTATCCCAATCGACCCCTGCCGGCACAGGCTCATTTGGCGTATGGCCAATTGACTTCCTGCGCTTAAAGCAGAGCCCTTTCGCCATGTAGACCTGTCCGATCACGCCTTCCCGCAGCAATTGAACGGCGCGGATTTTATGGTCGGCGCTTCTGCCTTGTGAGCCCACCTGGACCATACGCCCGTACTTGCGCGCGGCCGCCACCATCTGCCGGCCTTCATACGGATCGTGGCATGCGGGCTTCTCAATATACACGTCTTTACCGGCCTGACAAGCCCAAATTGTTGCAAGGGCGTGCCAGTGGTTCGGAAGCGGCATGGAAACGGCGTGCACTTCCTTATCGGCGAACACATCCCGCATGTCCTTGTAACCCTTTGGTGTCTCGCCGGTGAGTTTCTTCACCACGGCCTGGCTACGTTCCAGGTTTTGCTGATCCACGTCGCAGAGCGCGTAAATGTGAGCGTCCGGTTGCTTTGCATATCCGTGAATATGCGCCTGGCCGCGGCCGCCCACTCCGACAATAGCGACGTTAATGCGATCGTTGCTGCCCCATGCGCGCCCGGCGGACAGCGCAGACAGGGCAGATGTTTGGATGAAGGTCCGACGAGTTGTCGAAATCATTTGATGTAAGACTCCTTATTACATTCAGACAAGCGGTTCAACCTGGTGAATAACCATAGATAATCACAATGGCCCTGACGTCAGGCTCCCGAAGACTGCCTCAGATTTGCTCCGCCACAACTGCCGAGTCGCCTGACTCGCTCGCGAATCGCAAATGCCAACATTCGTTAACTCCAATTCAGGATTCGCCGGGCGTTCCGAGCGTAAAGCTTTTCAAGAACCGGAGAGGGTGTTTCCAGGCCGTAGAGCCTCCACCAGAGGCGCCCAGGAATGAATTCATCTCCACTTTCTAGAAGCCGCCACCAAGCTTGGTACATCGCCTTATCACGCCCCATATCTGTTCCAAAGAGAATACGGTCCTGATAATGGGTGAGAAATTTCAAAGCGAAGCGGGGTTCGCGGCCAACTTCGTAGTCCCTGGCTGCGATATCAACATATAGGTTGGGATACCTGTCAAGCACCTTGGCTAACGAGGCAAGATCGTTGCCCTGATTTCCTAGATGCGCGGCGATGAACGTAGTTCGTGGATGCTTCGCGACCATGTGGTCGCGGTAGTTTAAGAGTGCGTCGTAAGACGGCACGTCTTTCCCATACAGATTGAAGACCTGAAAATCGGGCGTTCGTTCCTGATGAGGTCCGAGTGGCTGCCAGCAGGATGGATGATCCGCTATGTGGACATTCACCGGAATTTTCAAGTCAGCACATTTGTCCCACAGCGGGTCCAGACGCGAATCGTCAGGATGCATGCGCTTGCCGCGAGGAAGCGGCGCTTGCGGATTCCCCTGCATGCCCCAACCTTTATCGGTGAGTTCCCCCAATCCCCGAGCACCTTGGCCAACGCAACGCTCCAATTCGCGAACGACTCGGGCGCTGTAGTCCGGTGCATCAATATTTCGGGCATCCATTGAGCAAAATATCAGGAAGCGCTTTCCGAATGGCTTGAATAATTGGGCTTGCTGATCAAAATCGTCACCGATAGCGTCGGTAAATACGGCGGAGGTTTCAATGCCGACCTCATCCATTGTGCGTAGCCAAGCCTTAATGTCTTCGCGCGTGCGGATATTACACATATGAGAATGCGCGTGGACGTCGATCGCCGGAAATTTTGCCTTATCGACCTTGGTCGCTGGCGTCACCAGAGTCGGATGCGGATCGTAGTCCTTCAACAGCACTGAATCCATTGGCCCCGAAACGACGGGCACGCCATATTTGATGGCCTTCGTCTCGGCCTGAGCCGGAGAAACCACCTCCTTAGGCTTTTCTTGTGCGCACGATTGGAGATCCAGACCGGCGGCCGCGGCAGAACTAAATAGAAAAAATCTTCGATTCACAGGCAACCTCGCGACTTGGTGTGAAGGGCCGATACCCGGAGCGTCTCTATGTGGACCTCGAATTCAGTTTCAGATGTGTTCGCCATTATTACCGTGATGTTAGACCGAAACTATTGCGTCGCTGAGTACTGTCGATACATCTCCGCTAATTGCGAAGGCGAAAGCTTGCCTTCGTAAATCACCACTCGATAGCTAAACGTCAGCGACTTTCCTTCCGGTACGGTCCAGCTTCCATTCTTTTTCGGATCTCTCGTAAATTCGCGCAATCCGAACGGATTAGCCGCAAGTAAGCCATAAGCGCGAGCGTGCCAGGTTGTCGGATGACGGAAGCTTTTCGGGCTATCGAATACGGCAATTCCAACCTCTTTTCCGGAGACCTCGCCCGAATAGTCAACCCAGTCGGCCGGTTTGCCCCATATTGCCGGCTCGCCTTGCGCCCCGTTGGAGTTGATCATGTGATCGTGCGGAGCGCTCAGCTCCGGTCCCAGTCGAACTGCGAACGTGCCCTCTTTGGTGTCCCCAAAAGTGATAGGGCCGTGACTTGCCAATATGACAAATTCACAATCGATGATGCGAGTATGGTCGTCTCCCTGAAATTTAAAGCTCTGGGTCTCCTCTCCAATGACACGCCCGCTCGGCGCCAGCAGATTAAAGCGGGCACGAAGGGCGCCCGCCTTGGAGCCGCTGGCGATATTTTCCATTTTTGTGAAAGCCATTCGCCCGTAAGCCTGGCGAGCGTGGCCGTGATAGTAGGCATCGAAGGCCTGCTCCGCCCAGAAGTTCAGGCCGTCGATGTCGCCATGTGCAAAATAGAGTGGCCGTTGATGAGGCTCAAAGGAAGCGGTTTTCTGGTCCGCCGGTGTAACGATGTTGACAACGGGAAAACTTCTGCTGATCACAATGCCTGACGCCGTCCGCAGCGGCATGAGATAGGGCTTCGCCACAACGTCGCTGAAATCATACGTTGTGAATGGCTGGCCGCCAATAATCACCTCCACCTTGTGATTAGCCCGTTTGAGCTCGACAGGGGCTGCCTGAAGGGCAAATCCCAGGCATGCGAACAGGGCCGCCACGCCAAGCCGACGGGCAGCCTCTTTTAATCGGTCCTGGTTTGCCATAAGCACACTATACGCAGAAGACCAAATCGATTCAAGATAAATTTCCCATAAAACTAGAAACATTATCGAAAATACTTGACACCCTCCACGGAAACAAGCAAACTGATCTAAATTTAAGTCCCCAAAGGGGAGGAGTTGGAAATGTTTGGAATCGCCGCTTCGTTGGGCCGGGCGCAATGTCCTGTCATCTATGCACTGGCGGTTATGCTCGCCTTGGGACCCTCGCCTTTCGCCTCGAGCCTCAAACCCTTTATGGTTCGGTGGTGGGGAACATTACTGACCCGAGCGGCGCCGCAGTTCCCGGCGCAACGGTGACTCTCGTCAATATCGAGACGGGATTTCACCGCGAGGTAGGGACTGGCGACAGCGGCGCCTACTCGGTTCCGGATCTACAGGCGGGGCGTTACGACGTCAAAATCGTCGCGCCCTCTTTCGCAAATGTCATGCGACAGGGAGTCGCCGTTTCCAACAATGCTGTCGTTCGTGTGGATGTAGAAGTGCAATTAGCGGCAACGAGCCAGAACGTCACAGTTGCCGGTTCGGCAGCGGTGCTGCAAACGGACCGCGCGGACGTCCACACGGACATCGGAGCCAAACAGTTTCAAGATCTTCCCGTGCCGGGGGGACGCGTCTACCAATCGCTTTTTAAACTCATACCGGGTTTCACTCCACCCCGCACGCAGAATTCCCTCGTATCAAACGGCGGCGAGGACTTGGTCGCCGAGGTGAATGGCACGACCAAGAGCACCAACAACACCCGCATCGACGGCGCAAGCAATACCAATATATGGCTACCTCAACATTCTGCGTACGTACCGCCGATCGAATCGATCGAGAGTGTAAACGTAGCCACGAACAGCATGGATGCCGAGCAGGGACAGGCTGGCGGCGCAGCGGTGAACGTGACAATCAAATCGGGCACTAACGATTTTCACGGTGTGGGTTTCGAATACAACACCGATAGCGCCATTCAGGCCCGGAACGTCTTCTATAACAGTCCCACGCTGCCGAAAAACATTCAGAACCAGTACGGCGGGACGCTCGGCGGTCCGATAGTAAGAAACAAGCTGTTCTTTTTTGTTGGCGATGAACAAACCAGCCGGAGAACGAATGTGTCTCGGCTGGCGACGGTCCCAACCGCGGCCCAGCGAGCCGGCGACTTCAGCGGCCTCGGAACAGTGCTGTACGATCCACTCACCGGGGCGTCTGACGGCTCCGGGCGTGAGCCCTTCGCGAATAATGTGATTCCTCTTCAGCGCCAGAGCCGGGTCGCCCAACAACTTAATTCTTGGCTGCCGGACCCCACTTATCCGAGTTCAGCTTCAAACTATTTCTCCAGCGGCAACTCGACTTTCGATCGCAACTCGCTCGATGCCAAAGTCAATTGGAACAAGTCCGATAAATTTACAATGTTCGGCCGCTTCAGCATCATGAACTTCACGGATTTCTCGCCTACTGTATTCGACCAGGCATCCGGCCAAGCGATCGATACCTCGCAACAGGCTGGACCGGGACAAGGCAGGGTAATTAGCACAAGTATTGGAATGAATTACATCGTCAGCTCGACATTTTTGTTCGATGGCAACGTTGCGTACACCCGCATTGCTCCCAGTACTTACCCTATTCAATACGGTCAGAATATTGGGTTGGATGTGCTCAAGATAGCTGGCACTAACGGACCTACACAGTTTGAAAGCGGCATACCGGAGTTCTAGATTTCCGGTTATGAAACGCTGGGAAATCCCGGCAGCGCGACGCCATATTTCTGGCACGACAACGAATATCAGTACAACGCCAACGCCAGTTGGATGAAGGGCAAGCACAACCTCCGGTTTGGGATGGATATTTCGCGGCAGGACATGAATCACTTAACCGCCGAGCAGGGCGCCGGTCCCCGCGGCGCCTTCCAGTTCACGGGGGGCGTTACCGCGATTAAGGGCGGATCGGCGCCCAATCAATTCAACGCCTTTGCCGCATATTTATTGGGTCTGCCTTCCACCATAGGCAAAACCGTCCCGGTGGAAGCGCCGGTCACAACACGAGCCTGGAGCCAGGGCTACTATCTACGCGACCAATGGCAAGCAACTCGTAATCTCACCATTACGTTAGGCGCCCGCTATGAGTTTTACCCAATTCCGACTCGCGACCATCGAGGTCTCGAGCGGTACGACCCGACCAACAACACAGTGCTCGTCGGCGGAGTGGGAAACGTGCCAATGGATATGGGCGTTTCCGTCAGCCATTTGCTCCTCTATCCACGCCTTGGAATCGCTTACCGGCCGAGCTCAAAGTGGGTGATCCGGGCGGGATACGGCATGAACGCAGATCCTTACTCGCTTGCGCGGCCGTTCCGCACTAATTATCCTGTGCTCGTCGACCAGAATTTCGTCGCCGCCAATTCATACGCCTTTGTTGGCACAACGGAAAATGGCATTCCTCCTATACCGATTCCTTCGCTAGGCAACGGCGTCATCGACATTCCCGGAAAAGTCAGCGCTAAAACTCTCGACAATAACTTTCGCCGCGGTTATGTGGAGACGTTCAATCTCACCATACAGCGGGAACTGGGGGCTGGTTTCTCGGCAGAGGCTGGCTACGTGGGAACCCGCGGCATACGGCAGCAGGTTAGCCAGGAGCTTAACTGGGCCCCTGTCGGAACAGGAAACGCCGGCCGCATTCTGAATCAACAGTTCGGACGGGTTGCCAGCACGCTACTCGAGGCTCCTTTCGGCACCGCCAACTATAATGCCCTCCAGGCGCGCGTCAGCCGTAGATTCGCCAATGGCTTCCAGTTTCAGGCGACCTATACGTTCTCCAAGGCAATTGCATATAACGATGAAGCCGATAGCACCCTTGCGTTCAACATCCCCGATGAACTGGGCCGAAATCGTTCAACCACTGGTTATGGCCGGACACACAATTTCGAAGCGGGCTGGAGCGCCGAGCTTCCGTTTGGAAAAGGAAAACCATGGGCGCAGTCTGGCATTCCCCGGTTCGTCCTTGGCGGTTGGCAGGTCAATAGCACATTCAGCGCCTACGGCGGCACGCCGTTCACTGTCACGGCGTCCGGCGCTTCACTGAACGCGCCCACCGAAACGCAAACGGCAGACCAGGTCCTTCCTGCCGCCGTGATTTCCGGCGGCACTGGCCCCGGCCAATCATATTTCAATCCGGCGGCCTTCGCTCCAGTGACAGCCGTCCGCTTCGGGACGAGCGGCCTGAACACGCTGCGAGGACCGGGACTGATCGGCGTCGACTTCGGACTGTTCCGCGAGTTTTCCATTCGGGAAAGATTAACAATTCAGTTCCGTGCTGAAGCCTTCAACGCCACGAACACTCCTCATTTCAACAATCCCGGCGCGAGCGTATCGAACGCTGTATTCAACCCCGATGGGACGATCGGCAAACTGAACGGATATACCGAAATCACGAGTGCGCTACCCGATCAACGCCAATTACGCCTAGGCCTCCGGCTCAACTTCTGAGGTTTTGCTAAACATCGAACCTTTGCATGACCGTCCGCGGCCCGTTCGGAGAGTGGAATCGAGTTGCGTGGGTTTTTCGGCCGGCTTTGTTGCGAACCCGCCGCTCGTATGTGTAGATATCCCTGCGACGGCCAATGCGGTCTTAACGGTTTGTCCAGATCGGCTGGACCCTGTGCGCCGGCATTTGAGATATATTCCCGATAACGAATCTCCATTTGTCGCATTATCAAGATAATATTCTTGACTGCTTTCCATAGCGGATCTATACTTTGCTACAAGACGATATATAGTTGCGTAACTATCGGTCGCCTCAAATCGGTCTTTCATAACAAATGAAGCGAAGCGCCGCGTGATCGTGGCTCGTGCGCTCGCGCATATGAGGAGGTTGTCCTTGCCAGGCTTCAGCCGGAATCCGCTAAACAATATACTCGGAGCGATGTTACTTCTGGCGTTTTTCGCCGGTATTGGTCGCGCACAATTCACGAACGCCAATCTGAGTGGAACCGTTTCCGACCCTTTCGGCGCTCCGGTCCCACAAGCGAGCGTGCTGGCCACCAACACCGAAACAGGATTGCAACGACGCACCACTACTAACAATGCCGGGACATATTCCCTTAATGCTCTTCCAGTAGGCCAATACCAGATTACGGTAGAAAAAGAGGGGTTCTCTAAATACGTTCAAAGTGGCATCACGCTGGTCGTCGATCAGTCAGCCACTATCCCAGTGACCTTGCAGTTAGGAAATGTAACGGAACAAATTAATGTTTCCGCCAATGCGCAGATGGTCACCACGGAGACCGGAATGGTGGCGCAGCTCGTCGATCAAAAAAGAATCATCGACTTGCCGCTTAACGGGCGGCAACCGCAGACTCTGCTGTTTCTGGCGCCCGGAACAGTGAATGAGACAGGTAAATATTGCCTGGTGAACTGTCAGGGTGGCGTTTACCCAGGAGAACAAGACGCTAACGTCGGTGGCGGCGGCCCGCGATCGGTCAATTTTCAGATGGATGGGGCAGGCCACAACGATACATACGTGAATACGAATCTACCGTTTCCGAATCCGGACGCCATACAGGAATTTAATCTGCAGTCCGACAATCTGTCCGCCCAGTACGGCATGGGCGCGGGCGCGGTGGTCAATATCATCACCAAGTCGGGCACGAATGCCATCCATGGTGATGTTTTCGAATTTGTTCGGAATGGCGACCTAAATGCCCGTAACTTCTTCGCACCAACCCAGGACACCTTAAAACGGAATCAATATGGAGGCAGCGTTGGCGGCCCCATTCTCAAAGATAAGCTCTTCTACTTCGGCACTTACCAGGGAACAAAGATTCGAAGTGCGGCCCAGGGCAGCGTGGCGTTTGTCCCCACTGCCGCTGAACGCACGGGGAATTTCACGGGCACTGGCATTACGGTCCGTGATCCAACAACAGGCGTCGCTTACGCCGATAACCAGATTCCGTCGAATCTGTTGAGCGCTCCCGCTCAGTACTTCCTCAACTCAATACCGCTCCCCAACGGGCCGAACGGTCAACTCACCTATGCGGGTCCAAGTCTCGTACAAAACGACGACCAATATATGGTCAAGCTCAACTGGATCGAAGGCAAAAATCAGGTGACGGGTAGCTATTTCTGGACTCGCTTCAACGAGCCTCCCGATCTCGCCATAGGGCGGCAGAACATTATTGCGGCAGATGGTAATGGAAACCAGGTTAAGGTTCAGAACCTGGCGATAAACGACACGTTTTCCTTTTCCCCCACCCTTTTGTTCAATACCTGGTTTGGCTGGACGTCGCAAACAGGTGGCTCAAGAGCCGGCGCGCCCTTCGGATTTCCGGAGGCGGGTGTTCAAATTGCAGCGCCTACTCCTCCGGAACTGTATGTCAGCGTTCCCGGATTTTTCACGGTTTCAACCAATCACCTCGGCAATTTCAACCGGGGAGATTACACGATTCGCGAAGACGTGGCCGTGCAGCGCGGAGCCCACGAGCTACACATGGGCGGCGAAGCAGTGCGTGTCACCAACGATCTGACGAACACTTATACAATGTCGGGGCAATTTACGTTTGGGAACTCGTTAACGGGGAGCAACCTATCCGATTTTCTGGCTGGCGAAGCGTCCCGCTTCCTTCAGGGCGGCGGCGAGTTTAAAAATATCGGAGGGACGTTGTGGAGCCTCTATGTACACGACAATATCCGCCTCAGTCCTAAATTGCGCTTGGAGTTGGGAGTACGCTGGGATCCTTATTACCCATTCACTGAAGAGAAAGGACGGGTGGTTTGCTACGAACCGGGCAGCAAGTCTTCACGATTTCCGAACGCCCCGATTGGCATGCTCTTTGGCGGTCCGAGCGCCGACCCCGGTTGCCCTTCTCAGACAGGTTCTCTTTCCGATTGGGCCAACTTCGCTCCCCGCCTGGGCTTCGCGTACCAAATCGGACCCGGCGGCAAGACCGTTTTACGTGGTGGAGCGGGCATCTATTACACGCCGATGGGCACTCATGACACCAATGGGCTCGCCGACACCGCGCCGTTTGGTCCTCGATTCGATTATTCCGGCAACATCCAATTTGCCAATCCATACGCGAGCATCGGCATCCCCAATCCTTTCCCCGCCCAATACGGACCCAGCCTGCCCGGCGCCGACGCGGCATTCACTTTGCCGGTTTCGATATACGCTACGTTGCAAAGAAACTGGCATATGCCGCAACTGACTACCTGGAACCTGACTCTCGAACACCAATTCGCCAGCTCTTTACTCGCGCGGCTTTCCTATTCCGGCAACAAAGGCACCTATCTCGCAAGCGGCGCGCTCGGTTTTCGCGAAGACAACCCGGCTGTCTATGTTCCCGGCGCATCCACCACCAAAAACACACAGTCCCGCCGGCTCAATCCAAATTTTGGAAGTATTGGGCTTTTTTCATCGGATAACAACTCGAACTATCACTCGCTCCGAGTTTCGCTCGAAAAACGCCTGAGCCATGGCTTTTCGGTGCAGGCGAATTACACGTGGTCGAAAATGATCGACGATTTCGGCCCGTCAGGCACAACAGACCCCTTCGACCGCCGATTTGATTACGGCACTTCGAACGACGATGTACCCCATGTATTCAATTTTTCCGCTATTTGGCAGATCCCAAACCTACCCGTTCATGGCATCGGCAACAGTCTGTTGAACGGATGGCAACTTAGTTCGCTTGCAAGCTGGCGCGATGGCTTTCCGTTTTCCGTCATCAGCGGACAAGATAACTCGTTCAGCGGAGTCGGCGCCGATCGTGCCGATTATATTGGCGGCGACGCCGGTAACGGCGCAGGCAGCTCTCACGGGCAAATGGTGGCCGAATACTTCAATATCGGCGCCTTCATCCCCAATGCGGCGGGTACCTTCGGAACTTCGGGGAAGAACATCCTGCGGGGGCCGCGGCTGTTTAACACAGATGCCAGTCTACTCAAGAATTTCAAGATCACCGAGCGATTCTCAGCACAGTTTCGGTCTGAATTCTTCAATGTATTCAACAACGTCAACTTCAACCAGCCGCAAAACATCGTGAGCTCTTCATCAAAGGGACGAATCACGTCGGCAGGCGATCCCCGTATTCTGCAGTTTGCCTTGAAACTCATGTTCTAACCTTTTATCCAAGCTTTCCAGCAGCGCCGCCCGGCAAAGGCGGCGACCCAAGCCGATACACCGAAGATGGGAACACCCTAACTCATGAACACACGACGACGATTTCTGCAAGCCGGTTCACTCGCCGTTGCCGGTCACCTTTCGGAGTTGTCTCTGCCGGGCAAAGAAACGTCCGGCAGCGCGCAAGGTGCTTCAGAAATTGCGATCACGCGAGATTACTGGAACGACTTCCCGAACTACCTCATTTCGGTTGTCAATGAGGCCCGGCATCGCCGCAAATCGGATCTATCCAAACTTAAAACAGAGAAGGACGCGGCCGAACGGGCTTCATTCATCACGAGTAAAGTGTGGCAACTCATCGGCAGCCCACTCGAAAAGGCGCCTCTCAACGTCACGAGTGCAGGCGTCATTGAGCGCGGCCGTTATCGAATCGAAAAGCTTATTTTCGAAAGCCAACCTCAGTTCTACGTACCGGCGCACCTATATGTTCCGAAGTCGGGGAAAGGCCCGTTTCCCGGTGTCATTTCGCCGCTGGGCCACACACCGAACGGTAAGAACTATAGAAGCTATCAGACGGTCTTCCAGAACCTTGCTCGCAAGGGTTTTGTTGTCCTCACCTGGGACCCGCCTGGGCAGGGCGAACGCCTGCAGTATCCGGCGCCCGGAACGAACCGTTCCCGCTTCGGCCCGACGGGCGAGCACGACCAGTTCGGGTGGCCCGCATTTCTTGTAGGGTCGACCACTACGCAGTTTGAAACATGGGACGCTATCCGAGCGCTCGATTATTTGTTGAGCCGTTCTGAGGTCGATAGCAAACGCATCGGGTGTTGCGGGCATTCCGGCGGAGGCACAGCGACTATGTACTTGTGCGCGCTCGAGCCGAGAATTCACGCCGCCATTGTAGTGGAAGGTCACACCGAAAATGTTGCCGGCGCCAACTATGAACCACCTGGGGCTTTTGCCGACGCTGAGCAGAATATTATCGGAAGCCTCCCGTTAGGGATCGACCGCGGCGATCTTCTGGCGGCGTTCGCGCCGAAGCCGCTGCTGATCTGCTTCACGCATATGGACGTGGGCGCAACCTACTCCCCACACTACGAACAGGGCACGCGTGAAATCTTCTGGGAATCAAAAGATCAATACGCCTTACATCACGCTGCTGAAAAGGTAAAGCTTTTTGCCTCGAATCTTCCCCACGATTACGACTTCTTTCACCGACGCGCCACTTACGATTGGTTCAATAAGTGGCTCGGGAACGGGGCTAGTGACAATTCGGAGGCGGAATTCGAGAATGCGCCTGAATCAGCCCTCAACTGCACGTCCACCGGTCAGGTTCTGACCTCGCTAGGAGGGCGGACGGCGTACCAACTGAACTCCGACCGCCTCCGCTCAATCGAGGCGAGTCGTGGATCGGGCGAAGTTCAACTAGACGAAGTACGGCACACACTTCGGAGACTTCTCGGGCTTCCTTCGCAAAAGAGTGCGATGCGTAAGACAATGCTGTCGAAGAATACGCGCCGGGATCTCGTAATCGAAGAATTTGAGTTCTACTCAGAACCGACGATTCGCGTTCCGGGCTGGTTTCTGAAACCGGCTGCGGGAGGCCCAAAGTTCGGCGTTGTGGTTATGCTTTTGAGCTCCGGTAAGAATCGCTTATTTGATGACCTGGACCTTCTTGCGAAAGTGACTCAAAGGAACCTCGCGCTTTGCGCCATCGATACTCGCGCCTCTGGACAGGCAATGCCTCGGCTGCCATCTGCCGGACCGCTTTTTTACGGGCGCGCGGTCGAAATGGCATATTCGCTAGTCAGTCTCACTGCGGGTACATCGCTCGTGGGTCATCGAGTCTGGGATTTCCTTCGCTGCTTAGATTACCTCGGCGACCGTCCAGATGTGGACGATTCGCGCATTGGAGTTTATGGAACCGGGCCGAGCGGATTGGAAGCGTTGTTCGGCGCTGCTCTTGACGATCGCATCCGATCCGTTTTGCTCGACCGAACGTTGACAGATTTTGGATCTCTGGTTGCGGCCGAGGACTACAACCTTAAGGTTGCTTCTTTTGTATTCGGACTGCTTCAGCACTTCGATTTACCTGACATTTGCTCCACCATGGCGCCTCGGCCTCTCTGGTTGCTGAATCCTGTAGACCCTAAGGGCGACGGCATTGCCTTGAGCGAATTGACAGAGAGATATGCCAAAGCCGCAAAAGCCTATGCGATTCTGCAACGCACGGAACATTTTTCATTACACGTCGAACCGGAGGAAAGCAACAGCGTGTTTGACAAATGGGTGAAGGCGACGCTTTCATAACGTCTTCTCTTACCGCACGACAATGGGGACAGGACAACTTTCAGTGCTTCACGTTTACCTGCTGGGAGTTCCTGAAGCTGTCAGCCTTCTGGGTAGTGGCGTATATCGCCACGATGACTCGATTTTTTCGGCGAGTGCGTATTCGGTTACCCAAAAACCATCGCGCGATTGCCATTGCATTTTGGATCCAGATAGGGCAGAGGCTCTGTGCAACACGATTGCGGCCAGCTTTCAACTGTACAAATCCCCTTGGTTGGATTCTCTACATTTGCTGACGTCAGTATTCAAGCGATGACTGTGACCACGTGTATTCTGACGCTTAGGTCGCATCGGAAACTGACTATTGACGGCGGAAACATTCCGGATTAGTTTCCGCGTTTAGTGGCGTTCGCTCCCGTTTTGCAGCGCCTCGGCGCTGAGGCCCATGCACAATCAACTCCATGGCTCGTAACGTTCTTGCTAGGCGGCCATCGGAGATCCGAAAGGAAGAAAAACTATGCAGATTGACCATCAGATTCAGCAATTGTCCACAGCTAGCATGAGCGAGACCCTCACGGTTTATCGATTAAGCGATAGATCGAGCTATCCAGCGATTATTCCAGCCAAGGCAGACCGCTATTGGATGGACATCAAGTTCGGCGGTTGGCCGAACCGATGTCTTCCGCTTCTGATAGCCAACCAAAACGGCTGGATGATCCTCAACGATCATGATGTGGAAATCACCTGGACGGGAAATGCCGGCCTGGATGCCTTGAAGTTTGAATTCCCCAAAGGCCGGCGGTCGAGTACCCCGCAATCGATGTTTGGC
>Ga0134126_10003812_pt1 | contig 18884 bp, 18 predicted proteins | sample KB31752_FD_96881 | JGI IMG/M metagenome (GOLD analysis project Ga0134126, IMG submission 96881) | Terrestrial soil microbial communities with excess Nitrogen fertilizer from Kellogg Biological Station, Michigan, USA - KB3-175-2 | ecosystem: Environmental > Terrestrial > Soil > Unclassified ...
CGCATGAGCTGACGCTATTTGCCGAGATGCTCGCGCCGCGCGGCGAAACCCAACGTGCCGAGCAACTGCTGCAGCGAGCGATTGCGATGGATAGGTCCCTTTCCGAACCGCATTACCGTCTTGCGCTGCTGCTGCGGAGGGCGGGGAAGCCCGAGGAAGCACGGCGCCAGATGGATTTGTTCCACGAAACCAAGGCGCGGGAAGACCGCCAGCCGAAGGTTGCCGCCATCCTAAAATCTGCTACTTCTCAATAATCGTGACGTAACGGCCGGCGGAGGGGTGCTCGACGGTCTGCACGTGGCCGTCGGGCCAGGTAATTTCAACGCGCGACACCGCACGTTCGGCGCCGAGACCGAAGAGTAACCGTTTGTCCTGCGCCGATTGATAACTGGCGGTGGTGGTGACCATGCCGTATTCCACACGCCCCGACGCGGTTGTGAGTTTTACGCGCGCGCCAATACCGTCGCGGTTGGACCGGACACCGCGCAGAATCAGGCCAATCCACCCGTTATCATTGCCGCCATCGTTGCGTAGAATATGTGCGGCGCCGCCGCAGACGGAAATCGCAATATCGATATCGCCATCGTTGTCGAGATCGCCGAACGCCGCGCCGCGGCTGGCCCATTTCTCTTTGAAAACCGGACCGCTTTCGCCGGACACATTGATAAAGCGCCGGTTTACCTGGCGCAACAAGAGCAGCGGCTGGCGGTACTCGAGGTGCGGCTGCATCTTTTGGACGTTGTCCATCACATGGCTGTTCGCGAAGAACAGGTCTTTCGTGCCGTCATTGTCGTAATCGAAAATGCGCATGCCCCATCCGCCGAGCAGGCGCGTCAATTCGCCGAGCCGTGTGGTCGGCGTGTCGTAATCGAAGCCCTTGCCGCGATCGTTACGGAAGTAGGCGTACGTCTCGTTCGATAGCGCCGTGGTGACAATATCGGTATAGCCGTCGTCGTCGACGTCCGCAGCGTCGATGCCCATCCCGGCGAACACTTTGCCGTCGTCCGTATAACCGGCGCCGAGCGGAACGGCGCGTTCGGCAAAACGGCCGCCGCCCTGGTTCAAAAAAATGAACTGCTGCATCGAGTCGTTGGCCACGGCAATGTCGAGGCGGTTGTCGTTATTGAAATCGGCAAATGCCACGCCTAGCGCCTTGCCGCGGCTGGCGGCAATGCCGCTTGCCACGCTCACGTCGGCAAATGTGCCGTTGCCGTTGTTATGGAAAAGGTAGTTTGCAATAGGCTTGAAATTATCCGGGTGGCAGTACGAACGGCCGCCCTCGACGCGCGAGCCGCACCAGATATTTTTTGAGTAGTTCCACTCGACGTAGCGTCCGATGAACAGATCGAGTCGCCCGTCGTTGTCGTAATCGAAGAAGCCGGCGCTCGAAGTCCATCCGGTAACGTTCCCGAGCCCTGACTGCGCGGTAATATCGCGGAATGTGCCGTCGCGGTTGTTGCGATACAGGATCACGCCGCCGAAGTTCGTCACCAGCAGATCGTCGAACCCATCGTTATCAAAGTCGCCCACGGCCACGCCCATGCCGAAGCCGCGGCCCTGAACGCCGGCTTTCTCCGTCACATCGGTAAATGTGCCGTCGTGGTTATTGCGATACAAGCGGTTCCAATAGCGTGGATCATTTTTGTCGGCGGGCTCGCTGTCTTTTTGCCCAGGATGAATGCGTGCGCCGTTAACGAAGAACAGGTCGGGCCAGCCGTCGTTGTCGTAGTCGATCATGGCGACGCCGCCAGTCATCGTCTCGATCAGGTACTTTTCCGGCGTAGCGGAGTTTTCGTTGTGAAATCGTACGCCACTTGTGGCGGTAATGTCGGTGAAAACGGGAAGATGCCCCACGCCGGAGCGACCTGCCGCCGCTGCCAAAGCAGCAAGCCCCAGCACCATTCCGCAGGCAGGTGAAAAGCGGTAGCGCAAGAATCTTCCGCTATTCTCTCACCGGGCTTGTAGGGGCAGGCATGGCCTCACCCGCGGCGGTCCGGTTCTATCGCCCCTGTTTGCGCCGGCTTTCGCCGCCTCGTCTCGCTTCCGTTCGCGGTGAAGGAGTGAGCGGCGTCATCTGAATTACCGGAATCAGTGAATACTTGTCGTCCAGGCGCGGCTCCCTGGCTTGCTGCTCGAATTCCTGGTTCAAATTGGCTACGAAGTTCTCAATCTGCTTTTGCATGGCTTCCATCTTTTCGCGCATGTTCAGGATGATCTCGACGCCGGCGAGATTCACGCCCAGTTCACGGGTCAGCTTCAGAATTACTTCCAGCCGGTCCAGATCGTCGTCGGTATAAAGGCGCGTGTTCCCTTCGCTGCGAGATGGCGCCAGGAGCCCTTCGCGCTCATAGAGACGAAGGGTCTGCGGATGAATCTCGTATCGTTCGGCCACTGCCGAAATCATGTAGGCGGCCTTGCTCTTGCTTTTGTTCATGGGATACTTCTCCGCGTCGCTACACCTTTCGCCAGATATCGGCCCTCACGTCCTCGGGTTGCGCCTGTGCCAGCTCGCGCAGCAACTCGCGTGTGCGCTCGTCGTGAATGTCGGGCGCCTTCAGCACCACTTCCACAATCTCGTCTCCGCGGGTATTCTTGCGCGCGCTGAAGACGCCCTTTTCACGCAGCCTGAACTTTTGTCCGTTTTGCGTTCCCTGCGGAATCTTCAGCAGCGCTCTTCCATCGATGGTCGGAACCTCGATCTTGGCGCCAAGGCCAGCTTCGGAGACCGTCAACGGCACCTGAATTTGAATATTGTCGCCGTCCCGCTTGAAAAACGGGTGCTCTTCTAAGCGGATTGTTATGTAAAGATCGCCGGCCGGGCCGCCTTCCGTGCCGGCATTGCCTTTACCCGCAACGCGCAGCCTCGTCCCGTTCGCCACTCCTTGCGGGATGCGGACTTCCACCGAGTCGGCTCGCGAGGTACGGCCCTCGCCACGACACGTCGGACAAACGTTCTTGAGCCGCCCGGTTCCATCGCAGCGCTGGCAGCGTAAATTGAACTTCATCGCGCCAGCCATCTGCGTCACCGTTCCGGTTCCATCGCACTCGGGACACACCGCCACATTGCCACCGGCCGAACCTGTGCCGCCGCACGTCTCGCATGTTTCCTGGCGCGAGATATTCAGGCGCACTTGCGTGCCCTTGATCGCCTGCCAGAAATCGACATTCAATCCATATTCGAGATCCGCGCCCCGTTCCGGAGCTTGCGCGTGGCCTTTCTTGCCGCCGAAAAACTGACTGAAGATATCGCGGAATCCAAAACCGCCCTCTTCGAAATTCTCGGCGCCCGCGCCTCCCGCTTTCGTACCGGCCTGCTTTTGAAATTCGCTGAAATCGAAACCGCCGAAGCCCATCCCTCCCTGTCCGTTGCCCGCGCCCGGATGTGGCGGCACGTTTTCGGAATAGAATCCGTATTGATCGTAGACTTGGCGTTTCTTCTGATCGCTCAGAACGTCATAGGCTTCCTGAACTTTCTTGAACCGCTCTTCGGCCGCTTTGTCGCCAGGATTCAGATCGGGATGGTACTTGCGGGCGAGGCGCCGGTACGCTTTGCGAACACCGTCCGCATCGGCCGAACGCGCCACGCCCAGCGTTTCGTAATAATCCTGTTTGGCAGGCATACATCTCCCCATGTCAGAAACGGCGGCTGAAGATCCAGCCGCCGTCCCTCTCTTCCACCGCTATCCAAAAGGCGTCGCTTACTTCTTATCGTCGACGTCGACAAACTCGGCATCGACAACGTCGTCCTTAGGCTTTTCCTGTGCCGATTCCGGACCGGCCTCCGGAGTAGGACCGGCCGCGCCGTTCGGACCGCCGGCGCTCTGCGATTTGTACATCGCTTCGGCCAGCTTGTGACTCGCCTGAGTCAGTTTGTCGGTCGCGCTGTTCAGCGCTTCGAAACCGCCCTCCGCCATGGCCTTCTTCACGTCCTCCACTGCCGTTTCCACGTTCTTTGCGTCGTCGTCCGAGATTTTGTCGCGATGTTCTTTCAGCATCTTTTCAACGTTGTAGACCATCGAGTCGGCTCGGTTTCGCGCCTCAATCTCGTCTTTCTTCTTCCGGTCTTCCGCCCCGTGGGATTCGGCATCGCGGGCCATCTTCTCCACCTCGTCCTTGCTCAAGCCGGACGAAGAGGTGATGGTGATCTTCTGTTCGTTGTTCGTGGCGCGGTCTTTTGCCGTGACGTTCAGGATTCCGTTCGCGTCGATGTCAAACGTTACCTCCACCTGCGGAACGCCGCGCGGAGCCGGCGGGATGCCGACCAACTGGAACACGCCCAGCATCCGGTTATCGCGAGCCATTGAACGCTCGCCCTGGTAGACCTTGATTTCCACCGACGTCTGGCTGTCGGCCGCGGTCGAGAATACTTCGCTCTTCCGGGTCGGAATCGTTGTATTGCGCTCGATCAGTTTCGTGAATACGCCGCCAAGCGTCTCAATACCAAGCGATAGCGGAGTTACATCAAGCAGCAGCACGTCTTTCACTTCGCCGCCCAGAACGCCGCCTTGTACCGCAGCGCCCACCGCAACTACTTCGTCCGGGTTCACGCTTTTGTTCGGCTCTTTGCCAAAAAGATCCCGAACCATTTGCTGCACTTTCGGCATACGCGTCGACCCGCCGACCAGCACAACTTCGTCGATCTGCTGCGGGGTAACCCCGGCATCCTGAAGCGCCTGCTTACACGGTCCGACACTACGTTGCAGAATATCGTCGATCATCTGTTCGAACCGCGCGCGCGTCAGTTTAATGGTCAGGTGCTTTGGCCCGCTCGCGTCTGCCGTCAGGAATGGGAGGTTAATTTCCGTCTCGAGCAGTGTCGATAGCTCGATCTTCGCTTTCTCGGCCGCTTCTTTCAAACGTTGCAAGGCCATCTGGTCCTTGGAAACGTCCACGCCCTGATCCTTCTTGAACTCCTGGATTAACCAATCGATCACGCGCTGGTCGATGTTGTCGCCGCCAAGGTGCGTGTCGCCGTTGGTTGACTTCACTTCCACTACGCCGTCGCCCACTTCGAGAATCGAAATGTCGAACGTACCGCCGCCGAAGTCGTAGACCGCGATAGTCTCATCTTTCTTTTTATCGAGACCATAGGCGAGCGCGGCCGCTGTCGGTTCGTTGATGATTCGCATCACCTCGAGCCCCGCAACCTGGCCGGCATCTTTCGTCGCCTGGCGCTGGGCATCGTTGAAGTAGGCTGGCACGGTGATCACGGCCTTCGTGACCTTCTCGCCCAAATAGGCTTCCGCCGCTTCCTTTAACTTGCCCAGAATCATCGCCGAAATCTCGGGCGGCGAATACTTCTTCCCCTGGATCTCCACGCGGGCATCGCCGTTTTCGCCCGCGACGGCCTTATAGGGAACCAGTTTCATCTCTTCGCTGACTTCATTGAAGCGGCGGCCCATAAACCGCTTGATCGAATAAATGGTGTTTTCCGGGTTTGTGACGGCCTGCCGTTTCGCAACTTGGCCAACCAGGCGCTCTCCGCTCTTGGTGAAAGCCACCACCGAGGGCGTGGTTCGACCACCTTCCTGGTTCGGGATCACCGCCGGCTGTCCGGCTTCCATGACCGCGACAACCGAATTCGTGGTTCCGAGGTCAATTCCGATAATCTTACTCATGTGATGATTCCTCCGCCAATGCATTCGGGGCGCATGCGCCAAGCCCGCAATGATCGGCTAGCATTTAGCACATGTCCATTATCGAATGTGAGCCTTAGGTTGTCAACTTGCCTTCAAAGATTTTTTGTAGGTATTTCCGTCACCCTTGCTTTTGCCGGACTGGGCCACTCCGCCTCCCTGACCATTGCGGCCGCCTCCGATCTAGCCAGCGCTGAACGTGATCTGACTAACTCTTTCCAGCGTACTCACCGCAATGATTCCGTTCGGTTCGTTTTTGCGGCCAGCGGCGCGCTCCGGCAGCAGATCGCCAACGGGGCCCCGTACGATGTATTCTTGTCCGCCAATGCGGCCTATATCGACCAATTGGCTTCGAACCGCAAAATTCTGCCGGACACTGCGGTGGTCTATGCCCATGGCCAGTTGGCGGCGCTTTGGCGTGACCACAAACTCCATGACATCAACGATTTGATTCAGAATTGGGTTCGCTTCGTCGCGCTAGCCAATCCCAAGCTGGCGCCCTATGGGCTCGCCGCACAGCAATCGCTTAAGCACGCCGGCCTATGGGCCAAACTCCGTCCCAAGATTGTCTTTGGGGAAAATGTCCGGCAAACGCTTCAGATGTTCGATAGCGGCAATGCCGACGTGGTGCTGACCGCCTACTCGCTCATGGTGAAGCGTCCAGGTGTCCAGGCGATTCCCGAAAACTGGCACCAGCCCATCCTTCAGAAAGGCGGGGTTGTCGCGGCGTCTCACGAAGCGAGCCTCGCCCGGGAGTTCCTGGCTTTCCTGCAAAGCCCGGCGGGCGCCAGCGTCCTTAGAGCCCACGGACTCTCCCCTGTTGTGCGCCATTAAGGTGTCGCATCCCCACTACCTCGGCTATTGGCCGTAACGTTTGAAACCGAGCCGGGAGCGTAAGCGACCCAACAGCGAAGCTCGAATTGATCCGAAGCGAACCGCCACGGTTCGTCTTGGGTCGCTTACGCTACCGGCTCAGATTCGGGCGTTGCCGCGCCACTCATAACAAAAACCGCCACCCAGCCTGAAGGGCCGGATGGCGGCTTCGCTGAAAATGAAACGTTAGCTACTTGCGGGAAGAATATTTATTCAGCACATTCAGGAAGCCTTGTGCTGCTGCGGGCGCTTTCACGTGTCCCATAACAATGGTCTTGTTGTTTATGTCGCTCCCATAGAGCGCCTTGTTCGCCTCATTGTCCTCTCGTAGAGTAGAGCCGCTGAGTGATAGGCCTGCAAATACGCCGCGCTGGCGCGAGTAGGTCAGAATCTGCGCGTGCATCATCGCATCCGTCATTGCGGAGGAGTCGCGCCCGACCGGACCAGCGGCCACCGAAGCGTCTCCGCCGAGCGTGAATTGACTCTTCAGCAGCTTGTTTGCTCCCTCGCGATTCATTACGAGCATGACCACATCGGTTTCGGCTCCACCGATCAGGAATCCGAAGCTGCCGCCTTCCGCCCGAACGCCGCCGGGCGCCGACCAGCCCACGCCGCTCGTTTTACGGCAGGAGAAAAAGCCTCGTCCGTACTTGGCGGCGACAATAAATCCGCCCTTCTTCATGTTGGGAATCACGATAACGCAAGCAGCCTTCGAAAGCAGATCCTGAGGAATGCCCTTATCCGGCGTCTGCATGATTTGACGCATTACCTCCGTAGCGGACTGAAGTCGCTGCGCTGCCTCGCTTTGGGCAAAAACGGGCGCCGCCACGAAAGCCGAGAGCAGCAATACAACAAACTTTTTCATAGAAATGATCCTCCTCAGGGATCGCTTAATTCCTGCGCAATCCCACCCGCATTGTAGACGTCTGATAGTTAAAAGTTCAGACATGCAATATTCTCTTCGATTTCTCCCCGTTTTAATAGCTGCCGTGCTGGTGATAGAAGCCGCGATGCCGGCCGGATCTCTTAACTCGGCAAATCAAAAAGTAACCGCGATTCAAAAGAATCGTTGGCCTTCCAGCGGCGCGATCGCGTTTAGCGTACCTGAGTTGATCGCGCTCGGAATGGAACAGGCGAATCGGAACCTACCGGGCGTCTTGTCGAAGCCGCAACTTCACCTGGCGAGCGGCGCCGCCACGGCAACGGCGCTTGTCGATTTCGATAAGCTCGAACAACTACGAGGGCAAAGCGGTTCCTCCTCAAACTGGCTGGTTTCGAAGATGTTGAAGGGCCAACGCGAAGTAAGTGTTTCGGCGGATATTACTTCCGGCGGAGGAAAAATGACCGTGCATCCGTCCCGGGTGTCCATAGCGGACGTTGAAGTAAGCGGTTCAACGCTGGATATGCTCATTCAGAATTTTGTCACTCCGCATTACCCGAATGCGGTGATTAATAAGCCGTTCGCCTTGCCCAATCATGTGAGCCGTATCGACGTCAATCCGGCCGCGGCGGTCGCCCGCCGGAAGTAACGCTCACGGTAAAACGATGCTCTCGGCGGCGATCCGGGCGAGACGTAGGCAATCGGGAATTCCCACGCCTTCATACGCATTTCCAACAAGAGCGAGTCCAGGGTGCGCGGCAACGAGTTTTTGTATTCGATTACGACGCGCATTGTGCCCGACAACGTATTGCGGCATCGAAGCCGGCCAGCGGTGAAGAGTGTGAAAGGTCGGTTCGGCGTCAATTCCCATAAGCCTCGCAAACTCCCGTTTGACTACTGATAAGATCTGTTCGTCGCCACCGAGCATCAGGCCCTCGGCATCCTGGCCCACGATGAATCCTCTTAGCGCTATGTAGCCTGCCGCGATTCTGTTCGGGAATTTCGTGTTGATCCAGGTACACGCGGCAAGCTGACGCCGCTCCGGACGCGGAACCAGGAAACCGAAGCCATCGAGAGGGTGATCGATCGATGCCTTGCGGTAAACAACGACTACGGTGATAGCCGAAGAGTAGGGTATCTGCGCCAGTTCGGAGGTAAGTTCCACATCGGCTCGTTCTAAAATGCGCGCGGCGGAGGGCGCCGGCAAAGCAATAATGACGCGGCGATAAGTTCCCCAGCCGTTGTTGACCCGAACGCGCCACCCGCGCGAATCGTGTTCCATGGCGGTCGCCTCTCCGGAAACTACTGTGGCCGCTGGGGAAGTCGCGCGATGAATCGCATCCGTCAGCGTCTGCATGCCGTGGCGGAACGAGAGAAAGAGGCTGCCCGTTTGCTGCTTACGTTCGCTGCGCACCGCGCGAATCAGGCTGCCATAACGGCGCTCATATTCCAGAAACTGCGGGAACACGCTTGCAGCGCTTAAGTTTCTGGCATCGCCGCCGTAGACGCCGGTTAGCAGTGGCTCGGCTACCATGTCCAACACGGCGTCGTCGAAGTGGTCTCGGACAAATTCGGCGATGGAAACATCCGTGGTCCGCTCACGCGCCTTCTGATGGCGTTCGCGGAGAAAGCGCTGTTTCGTCGAGGCGCCGAACAGAGGAGAAGCCAACGCGGCGCGCATGTCGGCTGGAACCATCATCGCCATGCCTTTCGGCATAGGGACAAGGCCGCCGTTTTTTACCAAGAAAATCCTCCGGTTGTCCTCATTTGCGCCGATAACTTCTTCGCTTAAGCCCGGTATCTGTTCAGCGAGTTCGGTGACTGCCGGCTTTGCCGCGATATAGCTGTCGGGACCGGCTTCGAGCGCGCAGCCCTGAACGGCGTCCGTTCGGATTAGGCCGCCCAGGCGAGGCTGCTTTTCGACAATTGTGGAAGCGATGCCGCGCCGCGAAAGGAAATAGGCTGAAGCAAGACCGGAGATTCCGCCGCCCAGGATGAGAACATCGGTCACGTCCGCGACTACACGATCCCCGTGGGGTTCGAGAGCGTGCCAATGGCGGCGCACTCGATTGTTACGCAGTCCCCCGGCTCCAGCGCCGCTGATTCTTCCACGATGATCCCGGTCCCGGTGCAAAGGACGGTTCCGCCTGGAATGGAATTGCACCGGCGCAGGTAGGCGACGATATCTTCAATCTTGCGGTTCATACGGGAGGTCGATGTCGAGCCTTCGAAGATGGTCTTCGCGCCCCGCTCAATCCGGCACGTCAGTGTCAACGAATACGGATCTTGCAATTCGTCCGACGTGACGATCACCGGCCCCAAAGCACAACACGCCGTGTACACCTTCGATTGCGGCAGGTACAGCGGATTCTCACGCTCGATGTCCCAGGCCGATACGTCGTTGGCAAGGGTGTAGCCAAGCGCCTCCCCTTGCGAATTGAGAATAACGGCCAGTTCCGGCTCGGGAGCGGTAAATTTCGAATCGCTGCGGATTCCGATGCCGCCCCGGTGTCCCACGCAGTGTCGCGCCGTGCCCTTGAAGAAGATTTCGGGGCGTTCCGCGCCGTAAACCTGAGCGTAAAAGCCCTCACGCGTGCCATGCTCGGCGTCGCGAAACGACGAGCTCGCCTCGTAAGTGCAGCCGGCAGCCCACACTTCCGCCGGTGAAATTGGAATGGCGAGCTCGGCTTCGATCGGCGACGAAGCATGGCTCAGCACGAACTCAGAAAGGCTCTGGCCGGATGCTTCGGCGCGCTGGATAACCTCCACCAGACTCCACGGTTCCGATACCGGCCGCACACCCCAGGAGCCTTTCAGGCGCGCGTTCCGATTTTCCACAATGACAGCAACAAGGCGGTCGCCTTGACGAATCTGGGCTAGTCGCATGAGTCAGTATTTGAGATAAACAGTCTTCAGATCGCTATAGAATTCCATCGCCGCGGGGCCTTGCTCTTTGGGCCCGAAGCTGGATTCTTTCGTGCCGCCGAACGGCAATTGATATTCGACGCCGGCGCTTGGCAGGTTCACTGTCAAAAGCCCCGCTTGCGCGCCGTAAATGAAATCAAAAGCGCGGCTGAGGTTCGTCGTTTGAATGGAGGACGAAAGGCCGAACGGGATATCATTGGCAATTCGCAGCGCGTCCTCGAAGTCTTTCGCGCGAATAACCGAGAGCACCGGGCCGAATATTTCCTCTTGGGCGATGCGCATATCGGGAGTCACGTCCGCGAAAATCGTCGGTTGGAAGAAATAGCCTCTGTCGTACGCGCCCCCCGTGAGGCGGCGCCCGCCGACCACCGGGGCCCCTGCTTCCTTGGTGCCGATCTCGCAATAGCGGATATTAGTTTCGAGCTGTTTCTGATCGATCGCCGGACCGATCTGTATGCCGGAGTCCATCCCGTTGCCGACTTTCAACTGGCGCGTCCGTTCGATCAGCGCTTCAAGGAACCGGTCGTAGATCGCTTCTTCCACAATCACGCGGCTGGTGGCCGTGCATTTCTGTCCGGTCGAAAAGAAAGCGGCGTTCACCGTATTCTCGACGGCGCTCTTGAAATCGGCGTCCGCAAGCACAATCGTGGGGTTCTTGCCGCCCATTTCGAGTTGAATCCGCAGTCGGCGCTTGCTCGCTTCGCCGTGTAGCCAGTGGCCGATCTCGGTGGAACCAGTGAAGGAGACGCCTTTCAACGGTTTGGCATTCAGCAGAGCCGTTCCAAGCGATCCCCCGCTGCCCGCAATAAAGTTGACGACGCCTTTCGGAATTCCGGCATCGTGGCAGGCTTCGACAATCCGCCACGCGCTGAGCGGAGCCGCCGATGCGGGCTTGAGAACCACCGTATTGCCGCAGATCAGCGCGGGCGCAAGCTTCCAGGCCGGGATGGCGCTCGGGAAGTTCCAGGGCGTGATGAGCCCGACGACGCCCAGCGGCTTTCGCAGCGCGAACATGTGTACGCGCTCCCGCTCGGAAGGGACCAGCATACCGGGAAACCGCGAGCCTTCACCCGCGAAATATCGGAAGATGTTGATGGACCGCCGCACTTCTCCCTTCGATTCGGGAAGGGTCTTGCCCTCCTCGCGAGTCATGTCTTCTGAAATCTGTTCGAAGCGCTGGTCGAGCAGGTCGGCCACTTTGTAAAGATAATTTCCGCGCGCCGGGCCCGCCAGCCGGGACCACGCTGGAAAAGCGGTCTCCGCGGCGTTTGCGGCGGCTTCCATGCTGGCGCTCTCGCCGGCAGTAAAGACGCCGACCACTTCATCGGTGTTGGCTGGATTGCGATTCTCAAATGTCTTCGAGCCGCCGGCCCATTGCCCGTCAATGTAGTTATCGAATCGTTTCATGGTTCAACAACCATAGTCGCAAGAAAGCATGTCATATTTTGGCCGCAAATCCTGAAGCTGAGCCGGGAATGTCAGCGACTCACCTTTAACAAAGCTCGCGCCGCGGGTTCCCGTCAAAACTTCACCGAGGGCACTTTCTTTTCTTCCTCGGTCGTCTTGAAGTATGCATCGTTGCGCTGGAAGCCGAACAGACTGGCGGCGAAACTCCGCGGGAAGATTTCGAGATCGGTATTGTATTTCGTAATCGCCTCGTTATAATCGCGCCGCGCGATGGCGATGCGATTTTCCGTGCCCGCTAGCTCGTCTTGAAGCCGCAGGAAATTCTCATTCGATTTCAGATCCGGATAGTTTTCCTGGAGCAGCAGCAATCGGCCCAGAGACCCGCTCAACTGGTTGTTGGCCGCGATTTCCTGCTGCGGGTTGGATGCGTTCAACAGGCGCGAACGGGCTTCCGCAATTTCTCCGAACACGGATTGCTCCTGTTTCGCGTAACCTTTCACCGTTTCGACAAGGTTCGGAATCAGGTCGGCGCGGCGTTTCAAATCGTTATCGACTTGCGCCCACTTGCCTTGAATATCGTTCCGCTCGCGCACCAAGTCGTTTTTTACGCCGAACAGATAGCCTCCTATTACGATGGCGGCCAGGACGATTACGCCCAGGACAATGAGTGCACCCTTCATATCAACTGTCTCCCCGTTACGAACGATCGCGCTATGGCGTTTTGCTTACCGGTCAATCTGGTCCACAAACCGGATCAGCGCGTCTATTTCTTTCAGGTACTTTTCAAATAATAGGACAGCGCCCGTTCCTTCCGATGCCTTACCATCGGCCCGGATGCGCAAAATGGTTGAAAATCCGTCGAAAGGGATGCCGAGCACCTTTTCGAGATCGGCGATTACTTCCTGCTTGCGGAAACGGGTCTCGCGGCCCTTCAACGTAAGCGCGTGGCGGCCGAGTACACAGAATGTCGAAAGAGAATCGGCGAGCAGCCGTAGCAGGGCATCCTCTTTTGACAACACTTCCGCGGCCTTCTGACGCAGCCGCAACAATTTCGCGCGGAGTTCGTGTTCCACTTCAGCGCGATAGAACGAACGGTCTATTTCGATATCGGCAATGACGTCGGTTCCATGCAGAACGCGCCTGTGCGCCTTCATGTCGTGGAATTCCATTGGAAAGCAATCGGTCGAAGTGCGTACTTCCTCGCCACTCATCAGCAGCGGCGCCGGGTTCCCCTGCTCGCGCCACCAGCGAAACACAGGCTCGGATTCGCCCAGTTCATGCGCCGAAATTCTTTCAAGCACGCAAAGCACATTCAAATCGGAGGCCTTCGCGTTCCAGTCCCCGACCGCGCCCGAGCCGTACAGTACGGCGGAAATCAGCCGGTCACCGAAAGTTTTCTTCAAACGCTCGACCAGATTACTGAGTTGCTGTTCCATGCAAAGCCTCCGTCGTTGCCACCGTTACCAGTTGCTCGAGGCGCCGCCTCCACCGAAACCGCCGCCGCCGAAACCGCCGAACCCACCCCCGCCGCCACCGCGTCCGGAATCGTATCCTCCGAAGCCTCCGCCGCCCCAACCGCTGGAGCCCCGGCCCATCATGCTGCCCAGCAGGAGGCCCGTCAGAAGCCCGCCGCCCCTGCCGCGTCCCCCTCGGCCGCCCCGTCCAAGCAGCCAGAAAAGCACAAAAATGCCGAGAATAATCAGCGGAATGGGGATGCCGCCCGAATGCCGCTCAACGGGTTGACGGCGCGGTAGCACATCCGGCGGCGCGGCGACGCCCCTTGAATGCGCGATCTGCGTTGCGATGTCCTGCGCCGCGGTCAATAGCGCCTGCCCGTACTGGCTGGCCCGCAGTTGCGGCCGCAAAGACCGTAAAATACTGCCGGACATGCCATCGGTGAGGTCCGGCTCCACGCCGTATCCCACCTCGATGCGCGATTGATGATCCTTGATCGCGAGCAGCACCAGAACGCCTGTGTTTTTCTCTTTCTGGCCAGGTTGGAAGTGACGCGCCAGGCGAATCGAGAAATCGTCAATCGGCTGGCCGTCGAGGGAATCGATCGTTACCAGCGCAATCTGCACGCCGAGTGTTGTGTCAACCGCATGGCAATATTGCTCGATCTTCTGTTTCGCCGCCGGATCCACCACGCGAGCGTAGTCGCTCAGATACCCTTCCGGCTTCAGCGAGTCGACCTTGATGGAAGCAAACGCCGTGCAAGCAAAAAGGAGGGGGATCAGCAGCCAGGCGAGTCGGATTGAAAGTTGCGGCCCGCGATTGCGCATGTAACCTTCAGGATACAGAAGAGGTTGAGTTTAGGGAATCATAAGCACGGTCGCAAAAAGCGCCGGTCAATGATATCTGTGGCGCTCGTTCTACCATGAGAGTTCGCTTGTGGCCAGGCGATGTTGCCTTCGTGAGCGCCTATTACAGTATGAAAGCTCTCGTTAAAAGCAGTGCGGAACGCGGTCTCTGGCTCGAAAACGTTCCTAAGCCGCAAATTGGAATTAACGATGTCCTGATCCGCGTCCTGCTCACCGGCATCTGCGGAACCGATCTTCACATCTACGAATGGGACGATTGGGCTCGCGCCACTATCCCCGTGCCGCTGGTGATCGGGCACGAATTTGTCGGTGAAATCGTCGAAGTTGGCTCGAACGTGATCGATTTCCATACCGGCGAAATCGTGAGCGGCGAAGGACATGTCGTCTGCGGGCGCTGCCGGAATTGTCTTGCCGGGCGGCGTCATCTCTGCGCTCATACAAAAGGCGTGGGCGTGAACCGGCCCGGCGCCTTCGCCGAATACGTCGCGCTTCCCATGACCAATATCTGGCGCCATGGACCGGGCGTGCCGCTGGACGTCGCTGCGATTTTCGATCCGTTCGGCAATGCCGTGCATACTGCGCTTTCGTTTCCCGTGCTCGGAGAAGACGTGCTCGTCACCGGAGCGGGCCCCATTGGCCTGATGGCGGCAGCGGTCGCGCGGCATGCCGGCGCCCGGCACGTGGTTGTCACGGATTTGAACAAGTATCGGCTCGAACTCGCGCGGAAAATGGGCGCAAGCCTGGCCGTCGACCCCGGAACCAAATCTTTGCCTGAGGTGCAGAAAGAACTCGGAATGCACGAAGGGTTCGATGTCGGCCTGGAGATGTCCGGAAATCCGGTCGCTTTTCGCGACATGCTGGCCAATATGAGCCATGGCGCCAAGATCGCCATGCTGGGCATTCCCAATCGTGAGATCGCGATCGACTGGAACCGGGTGATCTTCAATATGCTGACCATCAAGGGAATCTACGGCCGCGAGATGTACGAAACCTGGTACAAAATGACCGTGATGCTGGAATCGGGCTTGGACATTCACCCGGTGATCACGCACCGGTATTCGTGGCGCGAGTACGAGGACGGGTTTGCGGCAATGCAGTCCGGTAACTGCGGCAAAGTTATCCTCGATTGGCGCGAATCCTGAGCCGGTCCGATCCCGAATCGGAAGGAGAATAGAACCGTGTACGGCGATATACGCCAGTTCTTAACCGCAAAGCTGAACGAGATTCGGCACGCAGGACTTTACAAAACCGAGCGAGTGCTCGAATCGCCGCAGAAATCGCGCGTTTCCGTCGCGGGCGGCGCAAGCGTGCTGAATATGTGCGCCAACAACTATCTGGGCCTGGCGGACCATCCGGCGATCGTGGCGGCGGCGAAAGATTCGCTCGACCGCTGGGGCTATGGGCTGGCCTCGGTTCGGTTCATCTGCGGAACACAGGCGATTCATAAGCAACTCGAAGAGAAACTCAGCCGGTTTCTCGGAACCGAAGACACGATTCTATACAGCTCGTGCTTCGATGCCAACGGCGGGTTATTCGAAACGCTGCTCGAAGCCGACGATGCCATTGTGTCGGATGAGCTGAACCACGCGAGCATCATCGATGGCGTTCGTTTGTCGAAAGCGCGCCGGTTCCGGTACAGAAATTCCGATATGGCCGACCTCGAAGCGAAGCTAAAAGAGGCTCGCGAGGGCGGAGCGCGCCATGTGCTGATCGCGACCGACGGCGTTTTTTCGATGGATGGGTACATCGCGAGACTGCCGGAAATCTGCGATCTCGCCGACCGCTACCAGGCGCTGACGATGGTGGACGATTCTCACGCGGTCGGGTTCATGGGCGAGCATGGCAGAGGCACTCCTGAGTATTGCGGAGTCGAGGGGCGCATCGACGTCATCACCGGAACGCTCGGCAAGGCGCTGGGCGGAGCGAGCGGCGGCTACACCAGTGGGCGCAAGGAGATCGTCGAGCTTCTGCGGCAGCGTTCGCGGCCTTATCTGTTTTCAAACACTGTAGCGCCGTCCATTGTTTCGGCGTCGCTGGCGGTGCTCGATCTGCTGGCCGGATCCTCCGATCTGCGTTCGAAGCTTCACGAAAACACGCGATATTTCCGTGAGCGCATAGCGGCTCTTGGATTCAACATTTCGCCGGGAGAACACCCGATCGTGCCGGTGATGATTGGCGATGCGGCGCTCGCGACGCGCATGGCCGATGCTCTGCTCGCGAAGGGAGTTTACGTGATCGGGTTTTCCTATCCGGTAGTGCCGCAAGGCAAAGCGCGCATTCGCGTGCAAATCTCGGCCGCGCACACCCATGAAGATCTGGAATTCGCTCTTGCTCAATTCGCGGAAGCCAAGGCGGACCTCGGCCTGTAAACCGCCTTCCGAGGTCTTGCTTTCTACATCCCCAACGCTTTGCGAACCCGCTCGTAATCCGCCTGCGTCCACGGTTGAGGCTGAAACACAAAGACGCGGCGATGCTCCGGCAGCGGCAGCGTGGCCTGATCGCTGGCGATGCCAATGGCGGAGCGGCACAACGGCTCGGCAAATGCCTGCTTCTGCGCCAGATTGCCGCCTCGATAAAGCAGCGGCACTGCCGCAGTAATCGGAAGCCCTTTGAGCCAGCTATTCGCGCCGCACCAGGAGACGTCCGCGGTGATTTCCACCGGAACGGACGGCGGGACGCGTTGGTGTATATCCTGAAGCAGATTTGCGTAGAAATCGCGATCCTTATCGGCTGCCGCGAAGTCGATCTGCAGAGCTCGAACCTGGCTCTTCGAGAGCACAGCCGCAATTTCGTTCGAAACCCCGCCGGGTTCAGCCGGTTCGCCGCCCATGTGCTCAATCCGAACGATGGCGATCAATCGGACGTTCGGGCCGACCTGCAATGGCTGGGCGCGCGGGACCGGCGAAATCTTCCCATCCTGCAGGTAAATGGTTTTCGCCAGGTAGGCGACGCCGGCCTGATTCGGCTCGATGAACCTGAGATCGTCGGGTTCATCTTCAGTGCAAAGGACGAGGGCCGGGAAGCCTGACAGCCGGTCCTTGACGTTTCGGCAAGCGGCGCCAAGCAGCAGAAGCGCCATCACTCCAACGATTTTCGGGAACACGGGTCTCATAGTATCGCTTGCTCCAAGCAGAGTAAGCCTGGAAGAGCGGAAGTTCCGTGGAAAGGCGGCCGCCGGACGTAAGTTACGGGATGGATGCCGTGCGATGGGGCGGCGCCGATACTCTGAGAGAACTGACGAAAGCCACTCGACGAAACAGCGATCTGAACGATTGTTCCGCCTGATGTGTTCCATAATGAGCTAAATTAATTGCCGGGAGCGTCATACTGGAGAGTGTCCGAAGCTGAATGCTCCCTGGGGGAAACATGAAAACTACTACCGCTTCGTTACTTCTTGTTTTTGGAATTCTGCTATTGGGCAGCTGCGGCAAGCAGCCGTCGAATCAGGCGGCGGAACCGGCAAACGCTGCCGGTGAAACGTCACCCGCCCAAGCGTCCCCGAGCGACCTGCCCGCAGTTGTCACACTGACGGACGGAAGCCATTACAACGGTGTTCTGGTCTCGAAAAACGGCGACCAGATGACGTTTCGAGGCGATAATGGGGCCAACCGCACGTTCGACGCCAAAGACATCCAGAGCATTCGCTTCGGATCGTCCAGTGGCACGGTATCGGCTCGCCCGCCAACGGCCTCCCAGGGCGCGCCATCGAAGATGGCAAGCCGTCCTGTGCCTGGATCGCCTGACGCCCAGGCTTCTTCCTCCCCCGCCCCGGCTCCCGCTCCGCCGCCCGTCAAGCCCGACATAGTGATACCGTCGGGAACTCAGGTCGCCGTGATGACCAACGACGCGATCGATTCAAAAACGGCCAAGGTCGGTCAGACCTATTCTGCCGAGATTGCGAGCAACGTGGTCGACGATGCGGGAAACGTCGCGATACGGAAAGGGTCGCCGGCTGTCCTTGTGATCAAATCGGCGGGCGCGGGAAAGATTCACGCCAACGAATTGGGCCTGGATCTACAGTCCGTTTCGATTGGCGGCAGGAACTACGATGTTGAGACCGGCGCGGTCTATCAAAAAGGTAAGGCCGGTGTCGGCGGCAATAAGCGAACGGCCGAATATGTCGGCGGCGGCACGGCGCTGGGCGCGATCGTCGGCGCGATTGCCGGGCATGGGAAGGGCGCTGCCATCGGCGCTTTATCGGGAGCGGCTGCAGGCGCCGGTACGCAGATATTTACCCGCGGGTCTGTAAAAGTGCCGGCCGAAACCGTCCTTACGTTTAAATTGGAAGCTCCGCTTCAGTTGAAAGCTGAATAGAGGCGCAGCCGAGGCGCCCTTCCTTTAACTCGGGCGGCGTCTCGGTATGTTCCTGAAGAGACTGAATCAGCATAGCCATGTTCTTTGTCGAGGGCTGCGTCTTTCTTCTCTTCCTGGGCGGATTTTGCGCCTGGCTATTGCTTTCCGACAAGATTGCCCTCCGCCGGCGTAAGCGCGAGGCAAAATCGTTTTCGTCAGCCGTCAACGATCTGCACGGCCAATCGATTTCCGAAATCGTCAAGCGGTTCGGGCCGCCAAGGGAACAGTTCACCGGATCGACCGGAAGAAGTTTGTATGTGTGGCGTTGCCCGCCGCTCGACGGTTTTCCCAACATAGAGGGCGCGGCCGTCGTTACCTTGACCGTGGATTCCGAAGGTCAGGTGGTAGACGCCGGCTGGCAACGGAGATAGCGCATGACACGTCGAAACTCGTCTCGAGGTGCGTTTGTGAATCGGCTACGCCTTTTGAAACGGCCATTCCCCGCTGACTCGCGCTCGCCAGAGATACGCGATCGTGCCGACGATCATC
>Ga0134126_10003813_pt1 | contig 18883 bp, 25 predicted proteins | sample KB31752_FD_96881 | JGI IMG/M metagenome (GOLD analysis project Ga0134126, IMG submission 96881) | Terrestrial soil microbial communities with excess Nitrogen fertilizer from Kellogg Biological Station, Michigan, USA - KB3-175-2 | ecosystem: Environmental > Terrestrial > Soil > Unclassified ...
CCGAACCCGTTCGAGAAAGCGTCTCGCGGCATGGAAGGCCGGGCCAAGCCCGGCCGAGACGCGGCATTTTTCATGGCGACAATGCCTCAGACCGCGTCGGGCTGGCGCTCCGGGAGCGCGCGCTGGAACGCGTCGAGCTTCATGCAGTTGTCGAAAATGCGCCTGATGTTCGGATACGGCGCCATGTCGAAACTGGGATAAAGCCGCGCGTTGAAGACGCCCGGAACGAGGCAGATATCGGCCAGGCCGGGCGCGTCGCCGTGGCAGAAATCGCCGGTGCGCCGGTCGCCCGCGAGAAGCGGCTCGATCCCGTCGAAGCCGAGCTTCGTCCAATGATTCATCCAGTTCTCCAGCGCCGCCTCGTCCTGTTTAAGCTCATGCAAGAGATAACGCCGGATACGCAGATTGTTCACCGGATGAATTTCGCAGGCGATGTCCATGGCGATGGCGCGGACGCGCGCGCGGTCGGCGGGCTTTTTCGGCAATAGCGGCGGATCGGGATGCGTCTCGTCGAGATATTCGATGATGGCGAGCGACTGGCCGATCGCGGCGTCGCCGTCGATCAGCGTTGGCACCGTGCCCATCGCATTGACCTTGAGATAGTCGCCGCCGCGCTGTTCGTTGGCGCGCAGATTGATCGGCGACTGCTCGAAGGTCAGGCCCTTGAGATTGAGCGCGATGCGCGTGCGGAACGCCGCCGAGGAGCGAAAGAAACCATAGAGTTTCATGGGCTCAGTCTGACTTGGCCGGAATGGGTGTCAAGGTTGGTTCGGCCGCGCCGCCGCGCGGCGGCGGCGTTTCCATTCGTCCGCGACGTCGCCCATCGTCTTGGGCCGGCCATCCTTGATCCACGCCATGAAGGACCGGTCGAACTTGAAATCGGGGCCGCATTGCGCGCGCAGGAACCGGCGCACATTCTGGGTGTTGCGGTAATGTTTCGTGACCGGCGTGGCGCGCGTCAGCGGCGCGGCATGCCAGTCGAACCAGGTCGGCGTGCTTCGGTCCATTGTCCCCCCTTTTTGACCAGCCTCAGCATAGCCGACGCGATGCGTTTGAGCGACGGCGACGCCATGTTATAAGGCGCTGGCCGATCAATGGATTAGTGCGAGCGCAACGGAGGCGCCGGCATGGCCGGAGAAACCATACTCGTCCTCAACGGGCCGAACCTCAATCTGCTGGGCGTCCGGGAGCCGGATATTTACGGCACCGAGACGCTCGCGGAAATCGAGGAGTCCTGTCTCGAACGCTGTGCCGAGCTGGAGATGAAACTCGACTTCCGTCAGTCGAATCACGAAGGCGAGCTGGTGACCTGGATTCAGGACGCGCGCGGCAACGCGGCGGGCATCGTGATCAACGCGGCGGCATTCTCCCATACTTCGATCGCGATTTTCGACGCGCTGAAATTCGCCGAACTGCCGGTGATCGAGGTGCATCTCTCGAACATCTTCAAGCGCGAGCCGTTCCGCCATACATCCTATGTCAGCATGGCCGCCGACGGCGTGATCTGCGGATTGGGGCCGCAAGGCTATCTGCTCGCGCTCGACGCGTTGTGGCGGCTGTTGCACGGCGATGAGGATGACGAAGCCTGATGTCCGACGACGCCAAGCCGCTGGATCCCGCGATCGCCGATCTCGTCCGCGCGCTGGCCGCGCTGCTCGACGAGGTCAATCTCAGTGAAATCGAATACGCCGAAGGCCCGCGCCGCGTCCGGGTCGCGCGCGGCGGAACCGCGACCCAGGTGACGGTCGCGCCGCAGGGCGTCGCGGCGGCGCCGGCGCATGCCGCGCCCCTCGTCGCTACCGAACCCATCGGCGCGGTCAAGGCGCCGATGGTCGGCACGATCTATCTGTCGCCCAATCCCGAGGCCCCGCCCTATATCAAGATCGGCGACCAGGTGCGCGAGGGCCAGACCCTGCTGATCGTCGAAGCGATGAAAGTGATGAACCACATCGCCTCGCCACGCGCCGGGCGCGTCTCGGCCATTCTCGTCGCGGACGGCATGCCGGTCGAATTCGACCAGCCCCTCCTGGTCCTGGAATAGCGCCGCGATGGTGTGCGTCCCGTTCCCATGCCTCGGCGCCGGGCTGATAATGCAGGGCCCGCGAGCACGTTGGCGGAAAATCTCTTAGTGTTCGATAAAGTCCTCATCGCCAATCGCGGCGAGATCGCGTTGCGCATCCACCGCGCCTGCCGCGAAATGGGCATCCGCACCGTCGCGGTTCATTCCACCGCCGACGCCAACGCCATGCATGTCCGCCTCGCCGATGAGAGCGTATGCATCGGTCCGCCGCCGGCGCGCGATTCCTATCTCAACATTCCCGCCATTCTGTCGGCCGCCGCGATCACCGGCGCGGAGGCGATTCATCCCGGCGTCGGCTTCCTGTCGGAAAACGCGCGCTTCGCCGACATGGTGACGGAGCACGGCTATGTCTTCATCGGCCCGACCGCCGAACATCTTCGCCTGATGGGCGACAAGGTCACGGCGAAACAGGCGGCGCGCGATTTCGGCATCCCGACCGTGCCCGGCTCCGACGGCGCGGTGGCGGACGCTGACGAGGCGCGCAAGCTCGCCGATGGCATCGGCTATCCCATTCTGGTCAAGGCCGCGGGCGGCGGCGGCGGGCGTGGCATGCGGGTCGCGGAAAACGCCGAAGCGCTCGGTGAAGCGTTCGCGGCAGCCACCGCCGAGGCGCGCGCCGCGTTCGGCAATCCGCAGGTCTATCTCGAGCGTTATCTCGGCAGGCCGCGCCATATCGAGGTTCAGATTCTCGCCGACGGCCAGGGCGGCGTGGTGCATCTCGGCGAGCGCGACTGCTCGCTCCAGCGCAAGCACCAGAAGCTCCTCGAGGAGACGCCCTCGCCCGCCCTGAACCAGGCCGAGCGCGCGGCGGTGACGAAGCTCGCGGTCGACGCCACCGCGAAACTCGGCTATCGCGGGGCCGGCACGTTCGAGTTCCTGTATCAGGACGGGCAGTTCTTTTTCATCGAGATGAATACCCGGCTTCAGGTCGAGCATCCGATCTCGGAAATGGTCACCGGCGTGGACGTGGTGCGCGAACAGTTGCGCGTCGCGGCGGGCCTGCCGCTGTCCATGACCCAGGCCGACATCAAGTTCACCGGCCACGCCATCGAGTGCCGCATCAACGCCGAGAATTCCGTGACCTTCCGGCCGTCGCCCGGGACGATCGCGACCTATCTCGCGCCTGGCGGCCTCGGGGTGCGCGTCGACAGCGCGCTTTATGAAGGCTACGCCGTGCCGCCGCATTATGACTCGCTGGTGGCCAAGCTCATCCTGCACGGCGCCGGACGGAACGAATGCATCATGCGGATGCGCCGCGCGCTCGAGGAATATGTCATCGCCGGGATCGACACCACGATCCCGCTGCATCAGCGTCTTGCCGCCGACCCCGATTTCATCGACGGGAATTACGACGTCCACTGGCTCGAACGGTTCGTGGCGCGGAACCAACCGTGACCCCGCGGCTCGACGCCGACCTCCTGTTGCGCGCCTATGCCGCCGGCATTTTCCCGATGGCCGATTCCGCCGACGCCGACGAGGTGTTCTGGGTCGACCCCGAGGAGCGCGGCATCATCCCGCTCGACGGTTTCCACCTCGCGCGCAGCCTGCGGAAGACGATTCGGGACGATCTGTTCTCGATTACCTGCGACCGGGATTTTCCGGGGACCATGCGGGGTTGCGCCGAGGCCACCGAGGAACGGCCCAAGACCTGGATCAACGCCGAGATCATCGCCGCCTATACCGAGCTGCACCGGCGCGGCCATGCTCACAGTGTCGAGGCGTGGCGCGACGGCGCGCTGGCGGGCGGGCTCTATGGAGTCACGCTGGGCGGGGCCTTTTTCGGCGAAAGCATGTTCAGCCGGGTCACCGACGCCAGCAAGGTCGCCCTCGCCCATCTCGTGGCGCGGCTCCGGCTCGGCCGCTTCACCCTGCTAGACGTGCAGTTCATCACGCCGCATCTGGCGCGGTTCGGGGCGGTGACGATCTCCCGCGCGCGCTATCGGCGGATGCTGGCGGCGAGCTTCCACGCCCCCGCGGCATGGCCGGACCGGGCGCTCAACGGCGCCGAGGCGATCGCCGCGCTATTGGCCTGACTTGCGCAGGCCGGAATTGGGCACCACCGCCGGCGCCGGGGTCTCGTCGTCCTTGCAGTCGAGAACGGAAACGTCATAGACGGGATTTTCGAGGGCCGACAAAGCCGGCGACGAGGCAAACATCCAGCCGCTGAAAATCCGCTCGGGGCGCGTATTGGGCTGGGCGTCGGGAGGAAATTCCTCGATCACCAGGAACGCGGCGCTTTCCGGAGTTTGGGTCGGCGGATGCTTCACGCAGGCCCGGGCGGTAATGAGCAGATTGCCATAGCGCACCTGCTGCCCGACCGGCGCGTCGATCGTGGCGACCCGCGCCGTGGTCTTGTCGAGGCCCTGGAGCACCGCCACGGTTCCTGCCGTGGCCTGGGTCGCGGCGCCGGCGGCGAGCACGGCGAGCACCGGGATCGCGACGGCGAAACCCAACTTAAAAAACCACTTCAACTTTTGGCCTTTTTATATGGATTAACAAGAACTTCTGATAGGTCTTTTATAACTTTCTTGAATTGCGCTTCGTCGCATCCCATCAGCACGGCGTCCTCGAACGCCTCCTGCGCCAAGGCTCGTATCTCGTCGAGATTTTCGTTTAAAACCTTAATCTTATCGACGCAACTTACCTTCTCACCTTCGGGCGTCAGCCAGACTGGCAAGGAAAGTGGGTTTTTGTAGGCCATCGTCAGGGTTTTTTGGCTGGTGCGGCTTCAGGTTGGGACGGTTTCTTCGTCCCGCCACCCTGGCTGAAAATAAATTGCCCGATCAGCGACTGCAGATCCATCGGCGGCTGGGTATGGCCGATCACCCCGCCCGGCTTGATGGTTTCGTCTTCGTTGCCGGGCGTCAGCGACAGGAAATCCGTCCCCAGCAGGCCCGACGACGTCACCGCCGCCACCGTGTCCACCGGCAGCTTGATCCCGCTCTGCACGCTCAGGCTGACCACCGCCTCGAACGTCTTGGGATCGAGCGATTGGTTGATGACGGTGCCGACTTTGATGCCGCTGATCTTCACGTCGGCGCCGTTCTTCAGGCCGCCGACCCGGTCGAATCGCGCGGTCAGCTCGTAGCCCGAAACGGCGCGTATTTGCGTCGTGGTATAAGCGAAAAACAGAAACAGCGCGGCCACGACCAGGACGACCGCGCCCATCACGGTCTCGACCGCGTTGCGCTTCATCATGCGGGCGGCTGCCAGGGCTCGTAATCGCCGGTCGAGGGGGCGCGAGGGCCGCCGCGCAGCACCGAGCCACGCGGCCGATAGGCCAGCGGCGTCCCGGTTAGATTCGGCTGATGATCCTTTTCCCAGGCGTATCGCTTCTTCCCGGCGTCGGTTGGAACGTCGGAAATCGTATGGTGCAGCCAGGCATGCCATAGCGCCGGCACCTTGCTGGCCTCGGCGACGCCGTTATACATCACCCACCGCTTCTCGCGGCTTCGCCTGCCGCCGCCCCGTTCGCGGGGGCGTTTGCCCTTTTCGCGATAATAGCGATTGCCAAACTGGTCGGTGCCGACGAGTTCGCCCCGAAACCAGGTGAAAAGACGCGTGCCCATTGTCATGGCCGCGGACTATGGCAGCGGCCATGCCGGCCTGCAACTGTGGCTATGCGATCCCGCTCGCCAGCACCGCGACGACGCGGACGATGACCAGAATGACCAGGACGAAAATCAGCACTTCGGCGATGCCCACCGAGGTCGCCGCGACGCCGCGAAACCCCAGCAATCCCGCCACAAGCGCGATGCCGATGAAGATCACAATCCAATGCGGCATTGCATCCTCCGCGACCGTCAATCCGGCAATTCCAGCTCGACCCGGCCGGGGCGCTGGCCGGCGGCGCCGGTCGGCCGGAAGCCCAGTCGCTCCAGCACGCTCCACGACGCACGATTCGCGGTTCGGCATTCCGCGACGATTCGCGGCGGTGGTATCTGCATCCTCAATCGCCGGATCACCCCGCCGGCTGCTTCGGGCGCGTAGCCTTGGCGCTGAAACGCCGTGCCTATCCAATAACCAATCTCGACATCCCCGGCTCCCCGGATATGCGAACCGACCAACCCCACCAGCGAACTATCGGCGCGGCGCCAAATGCCACGGAACAGGTCCCGCCCATTCGCGTTTTGGCCGATCAGCGCCAGGGCGTCGTCTACCGTGAACGGCGACCGCAGAAAAACGATCGCCTCAATGATCGCCGGGTCGTCCGTGATGCGCTGGAAGTCGACCGCATCGCCCATTGTCAGAGGGCGCAGAGTCAGCCGCTCCGTCTCGATGACTATGCCGTCAGCCATGCACGCATCGCTTCATTTACCGCGTCGGGGCGTTCCAGTGTCGTCATGTGGCCGCAATGCTCGATCACGCGTAGCGTCGCGCCCGGAATCAGCGCCGCCATTTCTTCATGCAGCGCGAGTGGCGTCAGCAGATCTTCGCGGCCGCACAACACCAAAGCGGGTGCCACGACTCGGGCGAGATCGGTGCGGCCGTCGGGCCGCGCAAGAATCGCGGTTTCCTGTCGCAGGAAACCGTTACGCCCGACGGCTCCCGCCATCGCCACAATCGTATTGACCAGCGCGGCATCGCCGAGCCGGTCGGGATGGATCAGATTCGGCAGGAGCCGCTTAGTGACACCATGGAACTGACCTCGCTCGCTTAGCATGATCAGATCGCGGCGGCGCTGACTTTGCTCCGGCGTGTCAGAGCGTGCCGATGTGTCGAGTAGCGCCAATTTCAGCACGCGCTTCGGCGCTTGCCGTATCACCTCCTGCGCGACATAGCCGCCCATGGACAACCCGGCGAGTGCGAATTGGGTTGGCGCCTCGGCCAAGAGGCGCCGCGCCATCGCCGGAAATGAATCGTCCTGAGTTAGGTCCGCAACGAGTGGTTCGGCAACATCGGACAGGGCCTCGATCTGCGGCGCCCACAATTGTTGGTCGCAAAGCAGTCCGGGCAGCAGCAGTAAGGGGATTTTGTCGGCCATCACGGCGGATTGTCGGGCAGCGCCGCCGGTCTTTCGAGAAATAATTTGACTTTGGGGCGACGCGCCCCACTTATCGTGCAGTGCATCAAGTGTTATTGATGCGCAACGTGTATCTTTATCCCACAAACAAAACTGAAAGAAGCAAAGTAACCTTTTCGATGAATTTTTCCGACCTCGGCCTCTCAAATGAGGTCCTCCAGGCGGTCGAAGACGCGGGTTACAAAACCCCGACCCCCATTCAGGAACAGGCCATTCCTTATGTTTTGACCGGGCGAGACGTGCTCGGTTGCGCCCAAACCGGTACCGGCAAGACGGCCAGTTTCACCCTTCCGATGATCGACATGCTGGCTTCAGGCCGCGCCCGGGCGCGGATGCCGCGCTCGCTGATCATCGAGCCGACGCGGGAACTAGCTGCCCAGGTCGCGACTGCGTTCGACACCTATGGCAAGCATCACAAGCTCACGCAGGCGCTTCTCATCGGTGGCGAAAGTTTTGTCGATCAGGAACGCAAGCTCGATCGCGGCGTCGACGTGCTGATCGCGACCCCCGGCAGACTGATCGACCTCTATGAGCGCGGCAAGATCATTCTCACCGACACCAAGATTTTGGTGATCGACGAGGCCGATCGCATGCTCGACATGGGCTTCATTCCCGATGTCGAGCGCATCGTCGGCCTGCTGCCGCGTATTCGCCAGACGCTGTTCTTTTCAGCGACTATGCCACCCGAAATCCGCCGCCTCGCCGATGCCTTCCTAAGCAATCCGAAGGAAGTCACCGTGGCGCCGCCCGCGTCACCCGCTGCAACGGTGGAGCAGAACCTCATCGCAGTACAGCCCTTCGACAAACGGGAAGCACTGCGGCGTCTTTTGCGTGCCGAGGATGTGAAGAACGCGATCATCTTCTGCAACCGCAAGCGCGACGTCGACATTCTCTACCGTTCGCTGCTGAAGCACGGTTTCAATGCCGCGGCGCTGCATGGTGACATGACGCAGTCTCACCGCACCGAGACGTTGGAAAAATTCAAGGAAGGCGGCGTTCAATTGCTGGTCGCCAGCGATGTCGCGGCGCGCGGACTCGACATCCAGGGCCTGTCGCACGTCTTCAATTTCGACGTGCCGATCCATGCCGAGGACTATGTCCATCGCATCGGCCGAACCGGGCGCGCCGGACGCGCCGGTCAGGCCTATACGCTGGCGACGCCGGAAGACGGACATTTCGTTTCGGCCATCCAATCGCTGATCGGTAAGGAAATCCCGATCGGCGCGATCGACGGGATGGAAAAGGCGACACTGGAGGAAGACTCGTCCGATCGCCGCTCGCGGGGTCGCCGGGGCGGCCGCGGGCGCGGTAAGGTCGAGCGCCGCGATGCGCCGCCCCCGCGGGCCGTAAAGCCACCGCGCGAGGCGCAGCCTCGCCACGAGCAACGCGAACCGCAACAGCGTAGCGACCGGTCTCCTCAGCCGCGTCAGGCGCCGGTCAGCATGGAGAGCTTCCCGCTGGCTGCCAACGGCTCGGTCGCCCCGCTGCCGCCGCGCCGGCACGAACCGGCCTTCGCGGACGACGACCGCAAGGTCGTCGGATTCGGCGACCATCCGCCGGCCTTCCTCGCCCGGCCAAGAGTAAAACTCGCCTAATGAAGACTCTGTTCGTCATGGTCAAATGCGACCTCGGTCAATCCTACAAAGTGGCTGAGGAATCGGTCGAGACCATCGAACAGGTGTCGGAAGTCCATTCGATCTCGGGCCAGTATGACCTCTTGATCAAATGCTATCTCCCGGACGACATGGATGTCGGACATTTCATTGTCGAGCGACTACAGAAACTGCCCGGCATCAAGGATACCTACACTATCACCGCCTACAAGGCGTTCAGCTAGGCAGCCGGCTTTTTGCCGGAAATCTCCGCATCGAGTTCGGCCTCGCGCCGTAGACGCTGCTTCTCGACAATCCGGCACGATACGATGGAGATTTCGTAAAGCGCGAGCAGCGGGATCGCCAGCGAACACTGACTGAAAATATCGGGCGGCGTCAGCACCGCCGCCGCGACAAAAATCCCGACGATTGCGTAACGCCGATTCTTTTTGAGGCCGGCGACCGTCACCAGCCCAACGCGCGCCAGCAGCGTTAGCAACACCGGCATCTGGAACGCAAAGCCGAACGCAAAGATGAGGCGCATCACCAACGTGAGGTATTCGCTGACCTTGGGTTCCAGAGTGACCGCAAGATTTCCGGCGCCGCCGGGATCCTGGAAACTGGCAAAGAATTTGAACGCCAGCGGAAAGATCACAAAGCGGGCGAGCGAACCGCCCATGATGAACAGAACCGGCGTGGCAAACAGATACGGAAGGAAAGCCGCTCGCTCTTTTTTATAGAGACCCGGCGCTACGAACATCCAGAGTTGGCTCGCGATCACCGGGAACGACAAACAGATCGCGGTCCAGAAAGCGACGCGCAAATCCGTGAAGAACGCCTCGGTCAGGTCGGTATAGATGAAATGGCCGTTGGATTGCGCGGTCAGGATTTCCGCGAGCGGTTCGGCGAGGAACCCGTAGATCGTCTTGCTGAAATACCAGGACGGCCCGAACAGAATCAGAAAAGACAGAATTGACCACATCAGCCGCTTGCGCAGCTCGATGAGATGCTCAAGCAACGGCATCTTGCCGCTCTCCAGCTCCTCATCCTTGTTGTCCGACACTGCTTCCGCCACGGATCAGCCGTGCGTTCCGGATTTGATTTCGGACGGCGCAGCAGTCTCGGGCGCCGGCACGGGCTCAGGTTCGAGCTGAACGGTTTCCGGCATGCGGGAGCCGAGCACGGTTTGTAGCACCGGCGGCACCGGCGCCTCGATAGTCGGCATCGCCGGGGCTGGAGGTTCCTCGATGGCAGGCGTCTCTACGGACGGCGTCGCCGCTGGCGTCGTTGGCGTTTCGCCGAGCATTTCCGGCGTCGCGACGCTTTTTTCGATTTCACCGGTCGGATCGACTAAATCGCGAATGGTCTTGTCGATATTGCCGCTCGCAGCGGCATTCATCGTCTTGCGCACTTCATCGAGTTCGCTGTTCCGCACCATCTCGTCGAGCTGAAACTGAAATTCGCGGGCGATAGCGCGCGCGCGGCCGGTCCATTGCCCTACCGTCCGCAGGACGCGCGGCAAATCCTTGGGACCGATGACCACCAGCGCCACGACGGCGATCAGCAGAATTTCCGACCAGGAAAAATCGAACATCGAAGCCTATTTCCAACCGGTATCGATACCGGGATCGAAGCGGGGCGGATAATGGCAGAACCCCGGAGGCCCCGCAATCAAGCGAAAATGAAGGTGGTTTTGCTACTCACCGTCGGTGTCGTCGGCGATGTCCGGGCGATCCAATTCGCCCTCATCCGGTTCTTCGGGATCCTCGCGCTGCGGCAATTCGTCCGGCGGAGCAAAAGGCAGTGTCTTCGCGGTCTCGGCCAGTGTCACCGGACGCGCGCCCACCAGACCGCTGGCCTTGAGCTCATCGAGGCCGGGCAGGTCTCGCCGATCGGCCAAGCCGAAATGCAGCAGGAAATCGTCCGTGGTGCCCCATGTCACCGGGCGGCCCGGCGTTTCGCGGCGTCCCACGGGCGCGATCCATCCCGTCTCCATCAGCACGTCGAGCGTGCCAGAGCTTACCGCGACACCGCGGATGTCTTCGATCTCGGCGCGGGTGACGGGCTGGTGATAGGCGATGATCGCCAGCGTCTCGATCCCGGCGCGGGACAATTTGCGCGGCACGACTTTTTCGAGCCGCAGTTTGTCGGCAAGATCGGACGCGGTGCGGAAGGTCCAGCCACCGGCGACATTGACGAGATTGACGCCCCGTCCCCGATACTCCCCTTCGAGTTCCGCGAGCAGCGCCGCGACATCGGTATCCTTCGGGAGGCGTTCCGCGATCTGCTCGCTGTCGAGCGGCGCGGCCGAGGCGAATAACAGCGCCTCGATCAGGCGCAAATATTGCGCGCGGTCCAGTTCGGTATCGTCCATCGTATCAACCTGGCTCATATTGCTCCCGGTGCGCTGCGCAGCATGATGGGGCCGAAGGCGCGGTCCTGGCGCAGCTCGATCTTGCCGGTCCGCACCAGTTCCAGCGTCGCCGCGAACGTCGCCGCGATCGCGGAGCGTTCGACAAGCCCGTGGCCGAGACCGGGCGGCAGAAACGTGATGAGGCTGCGCCACTCCGGCATGCGGCCAAGAACGCGGCGCAACCGTTCCAACGCATCGTCCATCGAATAAAGTTCCGCCGGCACGATGTGCAGCACCGCGTTTTCCTTACGCTGGCGCTGCTGCCCATAAGCGCGCAACAAATCGAGCAGCGTCGCGTCGTATTTCGGGATCAGCTTGCGCGGCAGGCCTTCCGGCGCGCCGCGCGCGAAGACGTCGCGGTCCAGCCGCGGCAGCGCCATCAGCCGGGCGCCCGCCTCGCGCATCGCCTCGAGGCGCTGCAATTGATGGGTCAGAAGCGCGGCAAGTTCTTCGCCGCTCGGCTCCTCGGGATCGGGCGGAGCCGGCAGCAGCAGCCGCGACTTGAGATAGGCGAGCCATGCCGCCATGACGAGATAGTCCGCGGCAATCTCCATCCGGAGGCGGCGCGCGGCGGCGATAAAGGCGAGATATTGGTCGGCCAGCGCGAGGATCGAAATCTTGGTGAGGTCGACCTTCTGTTCGCGCGCCAGGGTCAACAGGACGTCAATCGGCCCTTCATAGCCTTCGAGATCGACGACCAATTCGTCTCCCTCCCGCGCGGCCTCGCGCCTGTCTTCCTCGAATGTGGCGGCGTTGCTCATGATACGCCGGTGAGCCAGCCGATACCCTGCACGATCATATTGCTCGGCCAATAAATGATTGCGTAGATAATGTCGAGGTCGACTCCGATGCCGCGGCCCAGCCAGGGCAGCAAAAACAGAACGCCGACCACGATCAGGATGCCATAGCGTTCGAGTCGGGCGAGCGGCAAGGCCAGAAATCGCGGCAGAAGCCCGACCGCGACCCGGCCGCCGTCGAGCGGCGGCAGCGGGATCATGTTGAACACCGCCAGCACGACGTTGAACATGACGGCGTTGCGAAGGTTAAGAGCAGCCCACAATTTCGCGACAGTCGGCACGAACGGCAGCGCGTAGAACAGAAGCGCGGCCGTGATCGCCATAAGTATGTTTATGCCCGGTCCGGCGATCGCGACCCAGACCATATCCATTCGCGGATGATTGAGCCGGCTGAAGTTGACCGGCACCGGCTTGGCGTAGCCGAACAGGAAGCTGCCGCGCGAGGCGAAGAACAGCAAAAGTGGCATCAGCACGGTGCCGAACGGGTCGATGTGCTTGAGCGGATTGAAGGTGACGCGCCCCGCCCGCAGGGCGGTGTCATCGCCGAGCTTGTTGGCGACCCAGCCATGCGCGGCTTCGTGCAGCGTGATGGCGAAGATCGCGGGCAGCGCGAACACCGAGATCTGTTGCAGCAGCGAGGCGTAATCGTCCATCAGGCCGCCGCCGTCAGATGTGCTAGCCGGGCCTCGGCGGCGGCGCGGTCGAAAGCCGCGCGCGCCGGAAGCAGGGCCACTCCGGCGGCAAGACGGCGCAGCGCCGCGTCCGTCAGTATTCGCGCGGCCTTCGCCACATCCCTCATTTCGTCCATCCTGCCGTTGCAGTGAAGCGCGATGTCGCAACCGGCGTCGAGCGCGGCCCCGGTCCGCCCCGCGAGATCGCCGCTGAGCGCGCCCATCGACAAATCGTCCGATACCAGTACCCCGTCGAACCCGATTTCGCCCCGAACGACCCCATCCAGCACAAGCCGCGATAATGTCGCCGGACGATCGGGGTCGATCGCCTCATAGACGACATGCGCCGTCATCGCCCAGGGCATGCCGCGCAAGTCGCGGAACGGCGCGAAATCGGTACGGCTCAATTCGGCGCGCGGCGTCGCGACGCGCGGCAGCGCATGGTGGCTGTCGACCGAGGCGCGGCCATGTCCGGGGATGTGTTTGTTCACGGGTAATATTTGGCCCTGCAACAGGCCATCGCAAGCGGCGCGGCCGAATCGCGCGACGATATCGGGATCGCCGCTCCAGGCGCGGTCGCCGATCACCTGGTCGGCGCCCGGAAAGGCGAGATCGAGCAGCGGAAAGCAATCGACCGTTATCCCGAGCCCGCCGAGATCGTCGGCGATCAGCCGCGCCGCCAGGGTCGCCGCCTCGACGCCCGCCGCTGCGAGCCGAGCCGGCGCGGGATAGGTCGGCCAGTGCGGCGGGCCGAGACGCTGCACGCGGCCGCCCTCCTGGTCGATCAGCACCGGCGCGTCGTCGCGGCCGACCGCGCCGCGCAGATCGGCGATCAGCCGCGTTATCTGGGCCGGGTCGGCGCAATTGCGCTTGAACAGGATGAAGCCGAGCGGATCGGACGCCGCGAAAAATTCCCGCTCCGCGTCCGTCAACCGCTCGCCCGCGCAGCCGAAAATGGCCGCCAGCGGGATGCTACGGTTTGGCAAGGATGCACGCGGCTCCGCGTTGTTTCAGCGCGTCGCAGACCTGCGACGCCGAATTTTGTGACATCGGCCCGGCCATGACGCGGAAATAGGTTCCGCGATCGCCGAGATTGACCTGCACCACCGAGAAATTCACCGCACCCAGCACGTCGCCGTAACTGTGCTTGAGCTTGTCGCCGACCTTGCGCGCGTCGGCGGCCGATTTGAGCGATGCGAGCTGGAGCCGGTAGCCGCCCGGCGACACCGCCATCGGCTTGGCCTCGGGCTGTCTCGCGGCGGCCGCTTTCGGCGCAACCGCTTTCGCCGGCGGCGGCGCGGGCGTGGCCGCGGCAACCGGCTTGACCTCCGGCGGCGACATTTCGGGCGCGGGCTTCAGCGGCGGGCCGTCCGCCGCCGCGTCGGCGGACTGAACCGGCTGGGCCGGTGCCGTTGACACCGGAGCCGCTTCACTGGGCGGGGCATCGGTCGCCGCGGACGGCGTCGTGGCGGCGCGCTGTTCCGGCGCCGGTTGCGGCAGCGGCTTGTCGGGACCCGGCAGGATATTCTCGACGCGCGGCGCGGTGCGCCCGCTGTCATATTGCAGCGGGTCGATATCGGAGACTTTCATGCCGCCCGGATCGTTCGGCTTTTCCCGTGTCGGCTGGTCGGCGGTCAGCACCGGCACGTCCGCGCCCTCGCCCGGCCCGCGCTGAAACGCCCAGGCCCACACCACGGCGACAAAGCCCATGCAGAGGCCGGCGGCAATCCACGCTTTCAGCCGCCGCCGGCGCGACGGCGTACTGAAACGGGACCGCCGGTGGCCATATCGGTGAGCCTGGTCCAACGCCATCAACGCATCTCCTCGACCGGCGTCACCCCAAACACGGCGAGGCCCGACGCCACCACGAACGCAACCGCTTGCACCAGCGCCAGCCGTGCGCCCGTCACTTCAGGCGACTCGGCAACAATGAAGCGCAAGCTCGAATCATCCTTACCTTTATTCCAAAGCCCGTGGAAGATCGAAGCAAGCTCCTGAAGATAAAACGCGATTCGATGCGGCTCGTGAGCCTCGGCGGCGCTCTCGACGAGGCGCGGCCAGCCCGCCAGATGGCGGATCAGGGTCAATTCCGCCGAGTCCGCGAGCGGATCGAGCGACACGCGCGCCAGCGATTCGGCGTCGAGCGCCATGGTTGGCATGGCAGCCCCCGCGAGTCGCAAAACCGAGCGCGCGCGCGCATGCGCGTACTGGACATAGAAGACCGGATTGTCCTTCGACTGTTCGACCACTTTGGCGAAGTCGAAATCGAGCGTCTGATCGTTGCGGCGGGTCAGCATGACGAAGCGGAACACGTCCTTCCCGACCTGCTCCACCACCTCGCGCAGCGTGACGAACGTGCCGGCGCGTTTCGACATGCGCACCGGCTGGCCTTTGTCGAACAGCGAGACGAGCTGGCACAGTTTGACGTCGAGACTGCCCTGCCCGCCGGTCAGCGCCGTCACCGCCGCCTGAAGCCGTTTCACATAACCGCCGTGATCGGCGCCCCAGACGTCGATCATATCGGCGAAGCCGCGCTGATATTTGTCGAGGTGATACGCGATGTCGGCGGCGAAATAAGTCCATGAGCCGTCGGATTTCTTCAGCGGCCGGTCGACATCGTCGCCGAACTGCGTCGAGCGGAACAGCGTCTGCTCACGCGGCTCCCAATCGTCCGGCAGCTTGCCCTTGGGCGGTTCGAGCACGCCGACATAGACCAGGCCGGCGGCATCGAGCGCCGCCAGCGCCGCCTCGATCTTGCCCGCATCGACGATGTCACGGCGCTCGGACGTGAATTTGTCGAAGGCGATGCCGAGCAGATCGAGATCGGCGCGGATCAGCTCGAGCATTCTTTGGATCGCGTCGTCGCGGAAATGGCGCAGCCAGGCCGCTTCCGGCCGCGCCGCCCAATGCGTCCCGAACGCGGCGACATTGGATTTGCCGACATCGATCAGGTATTCGCCCGGATAAAGCCCTTCGGGAATCTCGCCGATGGTTTCGCCCAGGGCCTCGCGATAGCGCAGATAGGCGGAACGCGCGAGCACATCGACCTGCGCGCCGGCGTCGTTGACGTAATATTCGCGTGTCACGTCGAACCCGGCTTTTTGCAGCAGCGACGCCAGCGCGTCGCCGACCACCGCGCCGCGCCCGTGCCCGACATGCATCGGCCCGGTGGGATTGGCCGAGACGAACTCGACGTTGATCCTATGGCCGGCGCCGATCATGGCGTCGCCATAACGCGTTCCGGCGCGCAGGATCTCGCGCAGCCGCTCATGCCAGAAACGGTCGGCCAGCGTCAGGTTGATAAAGCCCGGCCCCGCGACCTCGACCCTGGTGATTTCGGGATCGGCCCGGAAGCGCGCCGCGATCATTTCGGCCACGTCGCGCGGCTTCATGTTCGCCGATTTCGAGATCACCAGCGCGGCATTGGCCGAAATATCGCCGTGCTTCGGGTCGCGCGGCGGCTCGACGGTCAGGCCCTTGAGGGAAATTTCCCGCGGCAAGCGGCCGTCGGCCATCAGTTCCGGCAGAATTTCGTGCCTGATTTTTTCGAGGAAATAGCTGAACAGATTCATCGGTAAGACTCAGTATGAATGGCATGGCCGCGGCTATTACTCATGGCGTCGCGTCCGGGTCAAACAGGCGCCGGTGCTCGTCGAGCGCATAGCGATCGGTCATCCCGGCGATGTAATCGGCGACGATCCGCGCGCGCAGCTCCGGCGGCTTGTTCGCGGCCTCGTCCCGCCATTCGGTCGGCAGGCAATCCGGTTCCGCCATCAGCAGGTCGAACAGTTCCTTGACCGTGCGGCGCGCCTTCGACGCCATGCGGTTGACGCGGAAATGGCGGTACATGTGCTCGAACAGGAACGCCTTCAGCGCCTTGTCGTTGGCGCGCATCGTGTCCGAGAACGATGCGACCGGCGCGCCGAGGGCGCGGATATCGTCCGCGCTTCGCGGTTTCGCGGCGGCGAGACGCCTCTGCGTTTCGGCAATGAGGTCCGAGACCATGTGGTCGATCATCCGCCGGATCGCTTCATGAATCGTGCGCTGTTCGTCGAGCAGCGGATATTTCGCCGCGACGTCGCGGAACACCGGCCCGGCCAGTGGCACGTCGGTCAGATCGGCGACCGTGAACAGGCCCGCGCGGAGTCCGTCGTCGATGTCGTGATTGTTGTAGGCAATATCGTCCGCGAGCGCCGCGACCTGCGCCTCGGCCGACGGAAACGTGTCGAGCGCGAGATCGTGGCCGCTGTTATAGGCCGCGATCGTCACCGGCACGGCGCCGGTCAGCGGTCCATTATGCTTGACCACGCCTTCAAGCGTTTCCCAGGTCAGGTTGAGGCCGTCGAAATCGGCATAGCGCCGCTCGAGACGGGTCAGCACGCGGAACGTCTGGTCGTTGTGCTCGAAACCGCCGAACGGCTTCATCGCCTCGTCGAGCGCATCGCCCCCGGCATGACCGAACGGCGTGTGACCGAGATCGTGCGCCAGCGCCAGCGCCTCGGCGAGGTCGTCGTTGAGATGCAGCGCGCGCGACATGGAGCGCGCGATCTGCGCCACTTCGAGGGAATGAGTGAGGCGCGTCCGGTAATGGTCGCCTTCGTGATAGACAAACACCTGGGTCTTGTATTGCAGACGCCGGAACGCGGTGGAGTGGATCACCCGGTCGCGGTCGCGCTGAAACGGCGATCGCGTCGGGCTTTCCGGCTCCGCGTAGCGCCGTCCTCGGCTGCGGTCGGAACGGCAGGCATAGGCCGCCAGCGGCGCGGGGTCGGTCATTGGCGGCAACCTAACATGCCCGGGGGCATTGGCAACGTCGTCGCCTGGCGGTAGCTTGTAAGTGAATTCAACCCAAGGGGAATTTACCCATGAGACGCCTACTGGTTTATGTAGCGGCCCTGTCGCTCGCGGCAGTGCCGGCTTTGGCGCAGACGCCGCCCAAAAAAGGCGGCGGCACTCCACCGGCCCACGGCACAGGCCACGCCACCACGCACACGACCAACCGCACCACCAATCACACGACCAACCGCACGACCAACCGCACCACGACGCGGACCACCAATCGCACGGTTAACCGCAACGTGACGGTCAACCGTAACGTTCATGTCAATTACGGGCATGGCGTTTATCACGGGCCGCGCGGCAACCGCTTCTACTACCGGGGCCACTATGTCGGCCGCATTCACGGCCGCCCCTGGGTTTGGCCGGGCGGCTATGGCTACCATCGCTTCTATATCGGCGGCATCCTGCCGGCCATCTTCCTCGGATCGGCCTATGTCTATGCCGATTATGTGGCTCTGGGCCTCGCCCCGCCCGAGCCGGGCTTCATCTGGGTTCGCTATGGTCCAGACCTCGTTCTGGTCAATCAGCAGACTGGCGCGATCGTCGACGTGACGTACGGGGTTTTCCTCTAGGTTCGCCGAATGCGTGCGGCGGTTCCCGGACCGCCGCACGTTCTTCCCGAGCGGGCGGCGCGGTTGCCGCCGCGCCTCCTTTTCCGGCATAGTGTGACGATGCCGGGTACCCAGATTTCCGCCCGCGACCTGATCGCGCGGCTTATCGCCTTCGACACGACCAGCCGCGACAGCAATCTCGCCCTCATCGACTTCGTGCGGGACTATCTCGACGGCTGGGGCATCAAATCGGAGCTTTATTTCAACGCCGACCGCAGCAAGGCCGATCTCTACGCGACGATCGGGCCCGACGATCGCGGCGGCGTGATGCTGTCGGGCCATACCGACACCGTGCCGGTGGACGGCCAGGCCTGGGACAGCGATCCGTTCAAGGTGACGCAGCGCGACGGCAAGCTGTTCGCGCGCGGCGCCTCGGACATGAAGAGCTTCATCGCCATCGCACTGAGCCAGGTGCCGGCTTTCGCGGCGGCGAAACTCAAGACGCCGCTGCATTTCGCGCTGTCCTACGACGAGGAGGTCGGCTGTCTTGGCGTGCGCGACCTGATCGCGGATGTCGGCCGCCGTCCGGTGCGGCCGCTCGCCGCGCTGGTCGGCGAGCCGACCATGATGACGCCGGTGATCGCCCATAAGGGCAAGCTCACCATGCGCTGCGAAGTCCACGGCCACGAGACCCATTCGGCGCTGACCCATGAAGGCGTCAACGCGGTCGAGGTCGCCGCCGAGCTGGTCGCGCGGCTCAAGGCGATGGCGCGGCGCAAGCGCGACGAGGGGCCTTACGATTCCGGCTTCGTCCCGGCCTATACCACGATCCATGCCGGCACGATCCGCGGCGGCACCGCCGTCAACATCGTGCCGCGCGAATGCGCGTTCGATTTCGAGGTTCGCGCCATCGCCGC
>Ga0134126_10003814_pt1 | contig 18881 bp, 14 predicted proteins | sample KB31752_FD_96881 | JGI IMG/M metagenome (GOLD analysis project Ga0134126, IMG submission 96881) | Terrestrial soil microbial communities with excess Nitrogen fertilizer from Kellogg Biological Station, Michigan, USA - KB3-175-2 | ecosystem: Environmental > Terrestrial > Soil > Unclassified ...
CGTGACCCGCCCGCGAGGTCGGTGGCCCAATTCCCCGGGTCCATGTACCCCACCGCGACCAGGTAACCGGGCCCGGAAAACGCCAGCATCTTGCGCCAGAAACTCAACCCCTCTGGCACCGGGATGGTGCGATGGACTTCCGACAGGCTCGGCGTGCCGGCGTCTAATCGCCAGCCGGCTTTTTGCACAGAAGGTTTATGTGACGGGTCCGTCATCACGGACAGGCATGTTGAAATCCGAACATGAACGCACCATAGCCGGTATGGAGTATTAGAGTCAACTATGAATATTAGTTAATACTAACTCTGTGGTCGTGTAGTCGTGGATTGTTGCATCCTAGAAGGTCGGATCCTGACATGGAAACCAAATCCACCCCCGGTTTTATAGACGTTGTTGGACTTCGTAGCCGCGCAAAGATTAAACTCCAGTCATGCGACCGTTGGACATCCAGCAGATCGGCGAGGAACTGGCCATCAAGTGGGATGATGGCACCGAGAATTTCGTGGGTCTGGAAAAGTTGCGGCGTTGTTGTCCGTGCGCGGGGTGCAAGGGCGAGTCCGACATCCTGGGCAATGTTTACAGGAACCCGGAACGCCCGTTGTCGGCGCACGCGTTTCAGCTCAGGCGGATCGCGAGCGTCGGCGGTTATGCCGTTCAGCCGGTCTGGGGCGACGGCCATGCGAGCGGCCTTTACTCGTTCGAGTATTTAAGAAAGGTGGCCGAAACCCGAGACGCAGAGTCGGATTGACCGAGCTCCGGGGCGCGGAGCGAGACCAGCAGCCTGGCGCTGCGTCGGATCATCACTCCACACTCCGGTGTCGCGTGCCGGTTTTATGCCTTGCCGCCGAAGCTGACATAATCGTCTAGGTCGAGCAGATCAAACCAGGTTACGATGTCCTCGCGCTGCTGCGCGGCCTTGGAATGCAGTTCGTTGAAATAGGCGCGCGATTCGGGATCGGCCGGGGCACGGCGTTCGGCCAGAGTTGACCAGGCGGCGATTTGGACCTCCGTCGGTTTGTTCTTCGCGTTCGCGTTGATCCATTCCAGAATTTCCCAGTCACCCTTGCCGGCTGCGAGTTGTTTCTTGAGCGCCTCCGGATCAACGCCCGCAAAATCGAGGAACCGCTGGTCCATGGGACAATTGTAGTGGTATTCGCCGTTCTTGCCGGCGACGGTGGCCCGGCCTTTGTCGAGCATTCGCGGGAGGATCACGTAGCCGCCGAGACACACGCGGGGACTGCGCGGCGGTTGTTTCGTCAAATCAGGAGAAGTGATGGCCATAATTTCAATTGGATCGAGTTATTGTTGTTCAATGCGAAGCCGGCTCACTCGAGCCGGCGGCAGGTGAGGCTAAGGTGCCGCAGGTCGCGCGGATGTCAACCCGCGGAGAATCAGAGCAGCTCGGGCTGCAATTCCTCCTTGGCGAGCGCCTCACCGAGGCTCTCGACTCGCGCGCGACGGCGCTCGATAATGTGCTTGTCCACGAGTGGATCGTAAGGCACGGGATAATTGCCATCGTAGCACGCCATGCAGAACTCGCTGGCCGGAAGGCCGGTGGCCGCCACCATTCCTTCTTGCGAAAGGTAGGCGAGCGAATCGGCGTTGAGATATTTGCGGATTTCGTCGAGGGAATGATTCGCCGCCATCAACTTGCTGCGGTCCGGAAAATCTATGCCATAAACGCACGGGTTCATGTGAGGAGGGCAGCTGACCAGCACGTGAACCTCCTTCGCGCCGGCCTCCTTGAGATTGTTCACCCGTGACTTGCAGGTTGTCCCGCGGACAATCGAATCGTCCACGATGATCACGCGTTTGCCCTTCACGAGTTCGCCAATGAGATTCAGCTTCACCCGCACGTTGAAATCGCGAATGAGCTGGGACGGCTGCAAAAAGCTGCGGCCGACATAATGGTTGCGTACGAACGCCATCTCGAACGGAACTCCGGATTCCAGCGAGTAGCCGAGCGCGGCGCAATTCCCGCTGTCCGGCACCGGCACGACAATGTCGGCGTCGATCCTGTTTTCGCGGGCAAGCTGGCGGCCCAGCTCGACGCGGACCTGGTAAACATTGCGGTTGGCGATGGTGCTGTCCGGGCGGGCGAAATAGACGTATTCAAAAATGCAGAACGCCTTGCGCTGGTGATCGGGAAAGGCATGGATGCTTTTCAGCCCGTCCTTGTTGATGATGACGATTTCTCCCGGTTCGACATCGCGGACGAATTTCGCGTGGATCAGATCGAAGGCGCAGGTTTCGCTGGCCAGCACCCAGGCGTCGCCCACCTTGCCGATGGACAGCGGCCGGAAGCCGTGCGGATCGCGCACGCCGATCAATTCCTGCTCGGTCATGATGATCAGCGAATAGGCGCCCTCGATGCGGCGGACGGTTTGAACAAGGTTGTTTTCCTTTCCGCCCAGTGTTGGTTGGGCCAGCAGCATCAGGATGATTTCGCTGTCAACCGTGGTCTGAAATGGCAGCCCTTTGGCCTCGAGCGCGTCGCGCAATTCCGCGGCATTGGTCAGGTTGCCGTTGTGCGCGATCGCAATCTGGCCCTTGGAGGAATTAACAGTCATCGGCTGCGCATTGCTCAACTGGGACGATCCTGTCGTTGAGTAGCGCGTGTGTCCGACCGCCATGTTGCCGACGAGCGCGTGCAATTTGTCGCCGTCAAAAATCTGCGACACCAGCCCCATGCCCACGTGTTTGCGAAATTGGCGGCCATCACAGGCGACAATGCCGGCGCTTTCCTGGCCGCGGTGCTGGAGCGCGTAAAGGCCGTAATAGGTCAGTTCGGCCGCGCTCGGGTGGCCGTAAATGCCGAACACGCCGCAATAATGTCTGGGATAATACTGCATGTCACTTCGTCCGCGCAGCCATATCCAACAAGGGTTCCACGCTTCTCGCAAGTCTCAACTGGACTTTTATGCGCGGGTCTCAGAAGCGGCCGCACCGAGGGTTCGATCAAGGGCCTTCAACGGCCTTGTAGAAGCGCGCCGAGTTCGTTGCCGTTGTGTCGTCGAAGTCCAGAGCGCCGGTAGTGGACGCGTGACTGAATACTGTTTCCCAATCCGAGAGATTCGTGGAAACATAGACCGTCACCGGGCCGGCGCCGCTCAGCCCCGCCAGCCGCAGATGGGCAATTCCGTTGGTGAAACTTAAAGCGTCCGGGGTCGTTTCGAAGTGAAGCGATTCTCCGAACACAGTCACGGCGGTAATCGGACCATCGACGGACCCGAGATCGTTGCTGATGATGCAACGGTAATTGCCGGAGGCGCTCAATGGCACACCGGTCAGGGTCAGGATCGCGTTGGTCGCGCCGTCCATGTCACCGCCTTTGAACTGCCATTGGTATCTCAGCGGCTGTGCCCCCGCGGCCAACGCAGCCAATCGTAGCGTTCCACCCGCCGTCACGGTTCGCCTCGGAACCGATGATACGACAACGGGCTTGCCGTCTCCGATGATGGCCAGATTATGGAACCAGCCCGAGGCGATGCTGACGACGTTGTTCAGCGGAGACGGAATGTTCGCCTGGCCGGAAGTGTTGTCTCCCCAAGCCACAATTGTACCCTCGCTCGTGAGCGCGAGACTTCCCTCAAATCCCGCGGCAATGGCTACGACATTCGAGAGTCCCGAGGGCGGTTGGACTAGACTCGAACCGCCAGCGCCCCACGCAACCACCGTTCCGTCCACAGTCAACGCCATGCTGTGGTCGAATCCCGCGGCAATGGCGACCACGTCACCGAGATCAGCGGGGACATTGGTTTGTCCGCTGAGATTTTGTCCCCAGGCCGCGACCGTGCCATCATCCCTCAAAGCGAGTGAGTGTTGCGAGCCAGCGGCAATGGCAATGACATTTGAAAGACCGACAATTTGATCCGGCCTTGTGGAGTTGGTATCCCCCCACAAAACCAAGTTCCCGTCCGCTGTCAGGGCCACCGAATGAAAACTCCCGGCGGCCACCGCGACGACGTTTGACAAACCGGCCGGCACGTTGGTTTCCCCGTAGGAGTCTTCACCCCACGCTGCGACCGCACCACCATCGAGCAGGGCGACGGTGTGATAGTCCCCTGCGGAGATAGCGAAACAGAGACCGAGATTAGTCGGAATCTCGAGTCCGTACAAACCTCCCCATTCGATCAATGAACCGTCAGTCATGAGCGCCACGGAGTGGCCGCTTCCCGCCGCGACATGCACCGGGTTGGTCACACCTGCAGGAATCCAGGTCTGTTCGCTGGCGTTGTTGCCCCACGCAATGATCGGGCCGAGCGTTACCGTTGCCACTTCGCTGGTCGTGCCACCGTGACGGTTCGTGACGATCACCCGATAATCAGCGACGTTCGTCGCGGATGCGTTGATGATGGAAAAGGAGAGGTTGGTCGCGTCGGAAATATCAACGCCATCCCGCTGCCATTGATACAGCAGCGACGGCGTGCCGCTGACCGTTGCGGTTAATTCCAGACTGGCGCCGGGCAGAATTGTGCGACCACGCGGCGGGAGTGAGACGAGCGGGGCGCTGTCACCAACCAGTGCCAAAGTAAAGTCCCCGCCGGCGGAGATTTGCATGACGTTGGTCAATCCGGCCGGCACGACCGATTCGCCGGCAATGTTTTGTCCCCAGGTGACAATGGTTCCGTCGCTGCGAAGGGCAACGCTGCGGTTCAGGTTCGCGGCCACCGCCACGGCATTCGTGAGATCACCCGGCACATTCGTCTGGCCGTTGTTGTTAAGCCCCCACGCGACTATGGCGCCGTCACTCTTGACCGCGAGCATGTGCGCGTAGCCGGCGGCAATGCCGACTACGTTGGACAATCCGGCGGGAACATTGGTCTGGCCGGCAAAATTTGAGCCCCACACTACGACTGTTCCGTCATTTCTTAACGCAGCGGCGTGTGTGTCACCGGCCGCAATGGCAGTCACGCCGGAAAGTCCCGAAGGTGGCACCCAGAGCGGCCCGGAGGGAGCTGGAAAACCTCCCCAACCTGTCACCGTTCCATTGGATAAAAGTGCCAGGCTGTATTCGTTGCCGGCGGCGATGGCTTTAACTCCAGTCGGAGGGAAGGTCGGATGGCTGACCGAAAACGTGGTACCGCCCCAGACAACGACTGTACCATCACCGCGGAGCGCCACGCTGTGTTGCGCCCCGACAGCGATCGCAACGACGTTTGTTGCAAGAGGGGAAACGTCAGCCTGGCCGTACCGATTGTTTCCCCAAGCCGAAACGCTCCCGTCCTCGAGCAACGCGAGCACATGCGCGCCGCCGGCGCTGACGGCTTTCACGTCGGAAAGACCAGCGGGAACACTGGCCTGTCCGTTGCCATTGAGTCCCCACGCGGCGATCGTTTGAAGCTGGCGGACTGTTACCGAGGCGACCTGATTGGTGATCGAGCCAAAACCGTTCGTGACGACCACCGAATACATGCCGGCATTGTCGGGTTGAACACCGGTAATCGACAGCGCCGCGTTGGTTGCGCCAACAATATCGACACCATTGAACCGCCACTGGTAATTCAACGGTTGCGCGCCGGCCACCATCGCTTCGAGATTGAGGTTTTCATCTTGCAGGATGTTGTGCTCCACCTGCCGCGCTGTGGGCATCGGCGCTCCGGTTCCTTCAAACGCCAAGGAAAAAAAGTGGCCCGCTGCAAGTGAAAGAATATTGGTCGCTCCCGTCGGAGCCGCGCTTTGTCCGCTGCCGTTCAGACCCCAGCCGACAATCCTGCCGTCGTCGGTCATGGCCAGGCTGTGGGCCACGCCCGCCGCAATGGCCACCACGTTCGTCAAACCCGTCGGCACATTGGTCTGCCCGGAAGTGTTGCTGCCCCAGGCCACCACGGTGCCGTCATCGCGCAGCGCCAGGCTGTGAGAATCACCCGCAGCAATGGCCACCACATTGGCAAGATCTCCCGGAACGACACATTGTTTTTCTGTGTTTCTGCCCCAGGCCGCAACCCGACCATTGTCCAGCAGAGCAAGGCCATGAGAACTGCCCAGAGAAATCGCGACCGTTCCTGACAGATTTGTGGCCGCCGATATCTGGGAGAAGCTGTTGTTTCCCCACGCCACAACCGTTCCATCGCTTCTGAGCGCGGCGCAAAAATCGCCACCAACGCCCAGGGCAACGGCGTTGGTTAGACCCGAAGGAACATTCGTCTGCTGAAAGCTGTTGTTGCCCCAAACGACGGCCGTACCGTCCGCGCGCAGTGCGCCCGAATCATTGACACGGGCGGAAATAGCAATGACGTTGGTCAATCCGACAGGCACGTTAGTGGCGCCTGAGAGACCGGAGCCCCAACTTGCGACGGTGCCATCCGGCCTTAATCCCAATCCGTGGCTGTCACCTGCGGTGATGGCAACGGCATTCGTCAATGCCAGGGGCAACACGAGCTGAGTCTGGTTATTGGGGGGAAGATTGGTTTCGCCCCACGCAAGGATCGGACCGAGCAACAGCGCGGCGGGCGCGCTGGGCACGTTGCCGGAAGCATTGGTAACGACCACCTGGTAATTGCCGGCATTCGCAGGTGTGACGTTGGTAATTGTGTAAGTCTGGTTCGTGGCGTTCGAAATGTCCGCTGTGCCGAACTGCCATTGATACCGCAATGCCGAACCACTGGCCTGGACACTGAACACGGCTCTCATTCCGGGTGCCACGTTGAGGCTTTGCGGCTGCCGGGTAATCACCGGCGCCTGGGCAAGCAGACCGTCGCCGGCCACACAGATACACCAAGCAGCGATCGCCAGAGCCCGCGATCCGCACTTCAAGATTGAAGCTGGTCTCCTTTTCGTCACGCAAAGCGCGTGCCGGCATTCATTCCCCATGACTTTTCCTTTCCTGGCGCCGCAGGATAACCAAATCGGCAAGAAAATCAATGCGAATCGAGAGGATTCTCCTTCGATTGGCAAAGCACGGCCTAAAACGGAACGAAAGGAAGTTTGGTGCCGCGGATGCAGCGCTTTGGTGTCACTTCACTCCATCGCTCGCGCGATGCTGTTCCACCAGAGGTCGTGCAGCTCCGGCAGGTCCCAAGTCAACCGGCTATCCGAGGTCTTGATTTGCAATGTGAGACCTCCAACCACGCCGAGTTTTGCCGCCGGGAATTCCAGGATTTTCGCCTGCGCCACTATCTTGGCCGCAAACTGGGGCGCAACCGAGATCACGACGCGCGACTGCGCTTCGCCGAACAGCAGGGCGTCGAGACGAGGGGCTGTCACAGTTGACAAATCGGCCTGCGCGCCGATCAACCGGGGTGTATTACGGGCTGTAAGCTGCGAAATGCAACATTCCGCCAGTGCCACAGCCAACCCGCCTTCGCTGCAATCATGCGCGCTCTTGACCGCCCCGGACTGGATCCAGCCGCGCAGCGTATCGTGCAGGGTCTTCTCTCTGGCGAGATCGCAACGCGGCGGTGTGCCGGTTTTCAGTCCGTGAATCGTTTTCAAATAAGCCGATCCGCCGAGGCCGTGCAGGGGATCATTTACGTCCATCGCATCCCCAAGTAGAATAATCACGTCTCCTTCGTCTTTGAACCATTGCGTGGTGATGTGCTCCGGTTTTTCGATGATACCCACCATCGCCACGGTGGGGGTTGGATCGATCGCGCCGTCGGGACTTTGATTGTAAAGACTCACGTTTCCGCCGGTGACGGGCGCGTTGAAGACGTGGCAGGCTTCGGCCAGCCCGCGAACCGATTCCTTCAATTGCCAGAAGATTTCGGGGTTGTGCGGATTGCCGAAATTGAGGTTGTCGGTCGTGCCAAGCGGCGCAGCGCCCGAACACGCGAGATTGCGCGCCGCCTCGGCCACGGCGATTTTGCCCCCTTCGTAGGGATCGAGATAAACGTAAGTGGCGTTGCAATCAACGGTGAGCGCAATGAATTTTTCGGTCGTCGCCCGCATGGCGCTCGCATCCTCCAAACCGGGAAGACTGTCCGTTTTGATGCGAACCACTGCCGCGTCCGAGCCGGGGCAAATCACTGACCCATCGCGCACCATGTGGTCGTATTGCCGATAAACCCAGTTTTTCGACGCGATGGTCGGCCAGGCCAGCAATCGTTTCAAATCATCGACGGGATTCGTTGTGTCAGTGATCCCGGCCAGACGGAAGGCGCGGACGGCATTCAAGTATTCAGGCTCTTTCGCCTCGCGCCGGTAAACCGGCGATTCATCGGAGATTTTTTTGGCCGGGATGTCAACCTCCACCTTGCCGTGATTCCTGACGATCATGCGGCCCGTGTCGGTCACGAAACCGATCTCCGCCCACGGCAGGTCCCACTTGTCGAAGACGCGTTTGACCTCCTCTTCGCGCCCCTTGTGGACGATGATGAGCATCCGCTCCTGCGATTCGCTCAGCATGATTTCGTAAGGCGTCATGTCCGGCGCGCGCTGAGGAACTTTGCCCAACTCGATTTCGATGCCGGTGCCTGCCCGGGCGGCGGTTTCACAGGTCGAGCAGGTCAAACCGGCCGCGCCCATATCCTGAATTCCGGCAACCGCGCCGGTGGCGAGCAGTTCGAGACAGGCCTCGAGCACGAGTTTTTCCATAAACGGATCGCCGACCTGCACTGCGCCGCGCTGCTGCCCGGCGGATTCCTCGGTCAGGTCCTGCGAAGCAAACGCGGCGCCCGCCAGCCCGTCCCGGCCAGTGGCGGGGCCAACATAGAAAACCGGGTTGCCCACACCTTTCGCCGCACCTCGTGCGATCTGATCGTGGCGCAGCACACCCAGGCAAAACGCGTTGACGAGCGGATTACCATCGTAACATTTGTCAAAATAAACCTCGCCAGCAATGGTCGGGATGCCGAAGCAGTTGCCATAATGGGCGATGCCGCTGACAACACCGGCGAAGAGGCGGCGGTTGTTTGCGAGTTGGGGATCACGCACGCTTCTGTCTGCCGCCGACAGGGCGTCAGCCACCGCGCCGGGAGCGCGTGGCGCTCCATTCTCACTCGTTATCGGCCCGAAACGCAGGGAGTTGATCGCGCAGACGGGCCTCGCGCCCATCGTGAAGATGTCGCGAATGATGCCGCCGACGCCCGTGGCTGCCCCCTGGAACGGCTCGACCGCACTGGGGTGGTTGTGTGATTCGATCTTGAAAGCGATCGCCAGTCCGTTGCCTATATCGATGATGCCGGCATTTTCCTCGCCGGCGCCGACCAGGATTTTTATGGATTTGGTGGGAAAGGTTTTAAGCAGTGGGCGCGTGTTCTTGTAGGAGCAATGCTCGCTCCACATGACGGAAAAAATGCCCAACTCGGTGTAGTTTGGTTCGCGTCCGAGGACTTCCCTGATGCGTGCGAATTCGTCCGGTGTGAGGTTGTGCCGGGCAACCAAATCCGGGGTGATGGCGGGTTCGATCATGTAATTCTACAAAGACGAACTGAAACTACCAACAGGAGGGCGCAAGGCGAGTTGATTCTGATGCGCGGCGAAATCGGCGAGCCATCGCAAACGGCAAGGGCGGCCGTTTGCACGGCCGCCCTTGCCTCACAGAGACTGCTTGCGCAGATCTGCCGATCAGAGTTTCCAGCCCTTGCGGAACTGGCGTTTGACGAATTGCTCCGCAGCGGAAGTGTTTTTGGCCTTCATGTTGGGGCCATCCCACTCCAGTTTCTGCCCGGCGCGCATGGCGACGTCGCCGAGAAGGATGATCTCGGTCAGGTAGGCCGCGATGTCGAAACGAGAGTATGCAGCCAGGGGGTCATTCTTCTTGATGGCATCGATCCATTCGAGGTGGTGGCGACGATCAGTATCCGGGCTGAGTGTGTTTCGCGGGATTGTTTGCGGAATATCTTTGACGGCTTCGTGTTTCGTTCCGTCAGTGTATTCCTTGTCGTCCTTCAACTTGATGAAGAATTTCGCGCCGTAATCATCGGGCGAAAACAGCTTGCCCTTGTCGCCGATGAGCAAACAACCGCTGCCCGGCATTTTGCCCAGCATTTCCTCAATGTCCGCCGTGATGTCCTTCGGAGGTTTGTTGTTGCCATCGTGAGCATAGGGGTCGTTCGGTCTTGGATTGCCGCCGTCGTACCACCAGAACTGAGCGGGCGCGAGTCCTTCGCGCGCCGGAAACTCGAAACGAATCTTCGATTTGAGCGGATAGGATTCACGGTTCATGTGGGACGTCTCTGCTTGAACCTCGGTTGGATAACCGAGTTTGAGCGCACGGAATGGCATGTTGGAGGTGTGGCACGCCATGTCGCCGAGCGCACCGGTGCCGAAATCCTGCCAGCCGCGCCAGGCGAAATCGTGATAGGTCCGGTTGCCCTTGTAAGGTCGCATGGGCGCGGGGCCGATCCACAGATCCCAATCCAGCGTCGGCGGAACGGGATCCGAGCCCGGCGGACGATCCATGCCCTGAGGCCAGATCGGGCGGTTGGACCAGACATGCACCTGGTGGACAGAGCCGATGGCGCCGGCTTGAATGACTTCAACGGCCCGACGGAGTCCGCTTTCCGAACTTCCCTGATTACCCATCTGCGTGACCACCTTCTTGTCCGCCGCAACCTTCCGCATCAGGCGGGCTTCGTAAACGGAAATGGTGAGCGGTTTCTGACAGTAAACGTGCTTGCCCAGTTTCATCGCCATGATGGCGGCGCAGGCGTGGTGGTTGTCCGGGGCGCTGACGATAACCGCATCAATGTCGCGGTGAATCTGATCGAGCATCTTCCTGTAGTCGCGAAAAACTTTTGCCCCGGGATACTTCTGATGCCGGTTGTCGAGGGTCCTTTGATCGACGTCGCAAAGGGCGACGATGTTCTCGGAGGAGCAACAGTCCGTGTCGCTCGAGCCTTTTCCGCCAGCGCCGATCTGGGCGATGTTCACTTTGTCATTCAGGTTCCGCGCGCGAAGCAGATAGGGGCCGGTCAAAACCGTTCCGCCAACGGCCAGCGAGGAATACCTGATGAACTGACGACGAGAGTGCCTTGAGAAGGTAACTTGCTTTTTCATGAGGTTGACGAATACCCGCCCGTGCGCGGTAACACAAGTCCATTTTCGGAGGCGCGCGAGCGGGAACACGCTCGAAGGCGATTTAACCGTCTTGCCCAAAACTGCGCTCTCTGGTAATCCAACCCCGCAACATTGATTTGGAAGCTCATAAGACAACATGAACCAGAAACATTCTTCGTTGACCCGGCGCCTTTCGCAGCTCGTTTCGGCCACCGCTTTGGTCGCTGTGCCATTTTTTTTCTCTGCGGACAAATGCAGGGCGGCAGACGCCGCTCCTGATTCGTCCCAAAAGCCGGCGGGCGAGCTGGCTCCGTTGCCGTTGAATCTGCCGCCCGCGGGCTATGAAGGTACGCCCAAGGACATGCCGCCGGACACGACCGCCGAGAAGCCGTCCGGCAAGCCCCGCCCGCCATTCCTCGCGCCCAAAGGAGTCAAGAACGTCGCGGCGGGCAGGCCGGTGACCAGCAGCGACTCCAGTCCCATCTCGGGCGACCTGAAGCAAATCACGGATGGAAAGAAAGACGCGTTCGATGAAAACGTGGTGACGTTGCGCCGACGCACCCAGTGGGTGCAGGTCGATCTTCAGGGTGAATTCAATCTTTATGCGATCCTGCTCTGGCACGAACACAAATCCCCGGTCGTTTACCGGGACGTGATCGTGCAGGTGTCCGATGACCCCGAATTCAAAAACGGCGTTCACACGCTTTTCAACAACGACCAGGACAACAGTTCGGGCCTCGGAGTCGGCACCGACCGGGAATACTTTGAAAACCACGAAGGCAAGTTGATTGACGCAAAGGGAACCAGGGCCAGATACGTCCGCTGTTACAGCAAAGGCAACACCGACTACGCGCTGAACTCGTATACGGAAATTGAAGTTTACGCGCTGCCGGCCCAATGAAGCGGTGGTTCGCGCCGGGAATGTTGCTCGTGTTTGGCCTGGCGCTCGCGCTTCGCTTGCCGCAGTTGGACCTTCGTCCGATGCACAATGACGAGGGGGTCAATGCAATGCGATTCCGCACGCTCTGGGTCGATAGCACCTACCGGTACGATCCGAACGAGTTCCATGGTCCGACTCTTGAATACGCCACCGCCGCATCCGCGGAGTTGAGCGGGTCGCGCGATTTCGACCAATTCAGCGAAGCCACGTATCGTCTCGTGACAGTCGCGTTCGGCGCTGGGTTGATACTGTTGCTGCTCCTGCTCGCCGACGGCCTGGGGAAGGCGGGGACCCTGTGGGCGGCTCTTTTTACAGCCATTTCTCCGGCGATGGTTTTCTACAGCCGGTACTATATCCACGAAATGTTGCTGGTTTTTTTCACGGCACTCACCCTCGCCGGTGCCTGGCGCTACGTGAAAGCAAAGACCCTAGGCTGGGCTCTGCTCGCCGGCGCCGGTTTGGGGTTGATGTTCGCGACGAAGGAAACGTTCGTGTTCGCGGTGGTCTCAATGGTTGCCGCCGTCGGGTGCGCAGTGATGTGGAGCCGATGGGCCGACGGCAAACGCGTTGACGTCAAGGCGCATTTCGAATCGAGGCACGTCGTCGCGGCACTTGCAGTCACGTTGCTCGTGTCGGTGGCGTTTTTTTCGTCGTTTTTCGGGAACGCGGGCGGGCCATTGGATTCCTTGAAAACCTATCTGATCTGGTGGCATCGGGCGGGCGGGGAATCCCCGCATGTTCACCCTTGGTATTTTTATTTGCGCCGGTTGCTGTTCTTTCACTACCGCAACGGACCGTTTTGGAGCGAAGGGTTGATCGCGGGACTGACAGCGGTTGGAGGCGTCGCCGCTTTCACACGGCGATGGCCTGGTCCGACCGAGGACATGCTGATTCGGGTCATCGCCTTCTACACCGCAGGGATGACGCTCATTTATACGGTGCTTCCTTACAAAACGCCGTGGTGCGTTCTGGGCCTTCTGCATGGGATGATATTGCTGGCGGGCGTGGGCGCGGCCGCCGTGGTGCGGATGTGCGGAGAGGGACGATTGAAATGGGTCGCGTGCGCCGCGCTCGTTATCGCGTCGGCGCAACTCGGCTGGCAGGCGTGGCGCGCCAGCTTTCCATTCTGCGCCAGCCAGTTCAACCCGTACGTATATGCCCAGACCTCGCCGGACATTCTGAAACTGGTGGCCAAGGTCGAAGCTCTCGCGGCCGTTTCCCCTCAAAATCACGGCACCCTGGTCAAGGTCATGTCGCCGCGCAACGACTACTGGCCACTTCCGTGGTACCTGCGACGATTTCAAAGGACCGGGTTCTGGAACGAGATTCCGTCGGAACCGCTGGCGCCAATCATGATCGTCTCTTCCGAATTTCAAGCGGCGTTCGACGAACGGCCCCAGAAGACTCATCTCATGGCGGGCTACTTTCAGTTGCGCCCGCAGGTCTTCTTCGAGCTGTACGTGGAGATCAATCTCTGGCGGGATTACGTAAAAACTCTGCCTCCGGAAAATGACTGAGGTTCATCGCAGGAACCGCCGGGGCGATTTTTCTTGAACCGCCGGCGTTAACAACTAAGAAGGACACATGAATTCCACCCGGCACCTTCCCCATTTTCTTTCACTTGCACTCGGCTTGACCTCCCTCGGGGCGCCCGCATTCGCCGCCGATGCGAGCAACCCGTTTGTTGGTCGTTGGGCCCTGACCGTTCCTGGCGGAGGAGCAGGTTGGCTCGGGATTGCCGCTGAAAAGGGTTACTACGACGGCAGCATCCTCTGGATTGCCGGCAGCGTCGAGCCGGTGGACAGCGTGTTCATCTTCAATGACACGCTCCATGTGACCCGCACTCACGAAGTGCAGCGCAAGGACGCCGGCGGCAAAGTCGTGCGGACCCAGCGCTTCACCGACCTGATTACCGCCACGGCGGATGGCGACGAGTTGAAATTGAAGATCTTTCGGCCGCGAACAAACGGCGAGGGCATGGATCAGGAGGAGTTCACCGGCAAGCGCATTCCGCCCGTTCCACACGCCCCGGACCTGTCCAAGGTCAAATATGGCGAAGCCATCCCGCTCTTCAACGGCAGGAACCTGGACGGCTGGCGGCTCACCGATCCGAACCAGGTCAGTGGTTGGAGCGCTGGAAACGGGATACTGATCAACAATCCCGTCCAGCACAAAGGCGGGCCGCATGTTTCCTATGGCAACCTTCGCACCGACCGCGAATTCGAGGACTTCAATCTGAAACTCGAGACCCGTGTGCCGAAGGATGGCAACAGCGGCATTTACCTGCGCGGTATCTACGAAGTGCAGGTCGCCGACACCTACGGCCGCCCGCTCGACCCGCACAACATGGGCGCAATCTACAGTCGCATCAAACCGAGCGAAAGCGCGGAGAAACCCCCCGGCGAATGGCAGACGTTCGACATCACGCTGTGCGACCGCCACGCGACGGTGATTCTGAACGGCAGGAAAATCATTGATAACCAGCCGTTGCTCGGTTGCACGGGCGGCGCGTTGTCCTCGGACGAAATGCGGCCCGGTCCGATTTACCTCCAGGGCGACCACGCAGGGGTCGAATACCGGAACATCGTTCTAAAGCCGATCGTCAAGTAACAACGGTCCGGCTGAAAGCAGAGGCAATCTCAGAGCGGGCAGGGGCGGATCGTCTTCAAGCCGCCTTCGCCACTGTCTGCCGTTTCGCGAGCGCGTGGAGGAGGCTTTGAAAAATCAGGCAGCCATCAGCGCTTCCGAGGATTGTTTCGCAGGCACGTTCCGGGTGCGGCATCAGGCCGGCCACGTTGCGGCGCTCGTTGCAGATCCCGGCAATGTTCCCAAGCGATCCATTCGGGTTCGATTGCTCTGTGATTTCGCCGTGCGCGTCGCAGTACTGCCAGAGGATGCGGTTATCCGCCTTGAGTTTGTTCAACGTCTCCTCGTCGGCAAAATAACAGCCCTCACCGTGCGCGATGGGAATCTTGAGCAGTTTATCCTGGGGAATCCGGTTTGTGAAAGACGAGTCGGTCGTGAGAGTTTTGAGAAAGATATGCTCGCAGTGGAATTGCAGGTCGCGATTCCGAATCAGCGCGCCGGGCAGCAAACCGGCCTCGCAAAGAACCTGAAAACCGTTGCAGATGCCAAGTACAAGCCCGCCGCCGCCGGCGAATTGCTGGACGGCCTGCATCACCGGGCTGAAGCGCGCAATGGCGCCACAGCGCAAATAATCGCCGTAACTGAATCCGCCCGGGACGACGACGGCATCGGCGTCGCCAAGGGAGGTTTCCTTGTGCCAGACATAGCGGGTCGAATGGCCAAGCACATCCCGCAGCACGTGAACGGCGTCCTGGTCGCAGTTGGAAGCGGGGAATTGAAGGACGGCGAAGTTCATTCAAGCTCGAGCTTGTAGTCCTCAATCACCGGGTTGCTCAGAAACCTGTGACACGCTTCGTCGAGCTGGCGGCGCACGGTTTCTTTGTCGGCGCCATCCAGTTCGATTTCGAGGAATTTGCCCACGTGCACGGCGTTGATGCCATTGTATCCCATGTGTTCAAGGGCGCTTTGGACTGCTTTGCCCTGGGGATCAACGACGGCCTTTTTGGGGGTGATGATGATTTTGGCTTTCATGTCAGAACCGAACAAACCCGTGAAACTTCCGCGGCCGATGTTGGGGAATGCGCGGCGCGGACGCCAGTATTTTTTGTTTGTGGACGCCGCCTGAAATCTCCTGTTGAAACGCCGGCCCGGGCCGGTAACATTGCCGGCATGAAACTGCTTTGTGCTTTTGCGGTGTGGATCGGAATGGGCGTGGTGCTCGGGTCGGGTATCCTGATGGCGGTCAAGGGAAACCCGTGGTTGTTGATAGCCGGCTTTGTCGGATTCGCGATTGCCGTCGGCAAAATCGGCTGCGCGACGCATTGATTTCACCCGCCACGCTTCGCTACCGCGTGACCGGCGAACGGAAAAGCCAACCGGTTTCCGGCCTCCCAGATTGAGTGCCTTCAATGAAGGCTGTTCAACTCACCTCTCACGGCGCGCCGGGCCGCTTCCAACTCAGCGATCTGGCGGACCCAACACCGGATGCCGGAGAAGTGGTTGTTGAGGTTCACGCCTGCGGCTTGAATCATCTGGATCTCTGGCTGGAGGAGGGCGGCCTGCCGATTCCTGTCCAGTTGCCGCGCACGCCCGGGTGCGAAATCGCCGGAAGGATTGCCGCGGTTGGCGTCGGCGTGAAAAACTGGGAGACGGGAGACCGGGTCGCCGTTCAATCCAATATTTTCTGCGGGCGCTGCGAGTTCTGTTTGCGCGGGGAGGAATCGCTGTGCATGAACGGCGAACTGGTCGGCGTGCAACGCGACGGTGGCTTCGCGGAAAAGGTGATGGTGCCGGAGCGCGCCCTGGTGCGCTTGCCGGCCGGCGTGGATTTCGAAACCTCCGCGGCTCTGACGCTGGCGGGCAGCACGGCAATGCACATGCTGACCTGCCGGACTGCGGTCCGACGCGGCGATTGGGTGCTGGTGATGGGCGCGTCGAGCGGCGTGGGTTCGGCCGCGATTCAAATTGCGAATCATCTCGGCGCGCGAGTCATCACCACGGCCTCGACAAACGAAAAAAGAGAGCTGGCACTCGAACTGGGTGCGGAACACGTCGTCAACACGGGCGACGAATCGTGGCCGGCAGAGGTCCGCAAGCTCACCGCGAAACACGGCGTTGATCTGGTGGTGGAACACATCGGCGGCAAGGTGTTGGAGCAGGCGTTCAATTGCCTGGCTCGCGGCGGTTCGATTGTGACGTGCGGCGCGACCGCGGGACGGGACGTGAAGCTGAATCTCTGGCCTTTCTTTGTGAAAGAACAGCGGCTTGTCGGCAGCTATGGACGCAACCGCGTGGATCTGGACAAGACGCTGGCCTGGGCGGCAGAGGGGAAATTGCGGCCGGTCGTTGACCGTGTGTTCCCGCTCGGCGAAACGCCGCTCGCCTTCGCGGCGCTGCGCAACCGGGCAGTCCTTGGAAAACTGGTGGTTCGGGCTTTCGCGTCCTAGCTTTCGCTGATATTTTCCTCGCCCGAATTGTAACCTTCGTGTTACGAAAGCAGGGCTATGTTTTCCCTGCAAGAAGTATTCGGCAAGGCGGATAAGTTCTTTGGGCTGCTGGAAGCCAGTGCCGAGGAGGCCCGGGCCAGCGTTCAGGCGCTCGTCAAGGCCGTCAAGGACCGGGACCAGAATCAATCGTTGGACGAGTTTGTCCTCACCCGGCGAAAGGAAAAGCGGATCACCGAACAGATCAGCGAAGAACTGGTGAAGACTTTCGTCACCGCGCTGGAGCGGGAAGATATCGAAGCCCTCTCAAACGCCCTGTACAAAATACCCAAGACGGCCGAGAAGTTCGCTGAACGCTTCGTTCTGGGCGTTGAACGCCTGAGGGACGTGGATTTTTCGCGGCACGCGGCCATGCTTGAAAAGGCGACTGACACGATCACTTCAATGGTCAAACAGCTTCGCGCCGGGCACGAGCTCGAAGAGATGAAGGAGCAGAACGACCGGCTTCAATACATCGAAGGCGAGGCCGACAAACTGATGCTCGAATTGTATCGCGACCTTTACAGCGGCCGACACGACCCGGTCAAGGTGGTGATGCTGAAAGATCTTTACGAATTGCTGGAAAAGGTGGTGGACCGCTGCCGGGACGCCGGCAATGTCATTTACAACATCGTCCTCAAGAACTCCTGACGCCCTCCATCATGACGCTGACACTGGTTCTTGTTGTCATCCTGGTGGCGTTGATTTTTACCTACACCAACGGCTTTCACGATACGGCCAATTCGATCGCCACGGTGGTTGGCACGCGTGTGCTGACTCCCAGGCAGGCTATCCTGCTTGCGACGGTGACCAATCTTTTCGGCGCGATGGTGGGCGGGGCCGTGGCGAAAACGATCTCGTCGGGCCTCGTCGACGCGCCGGCTTCGTCTTCCTCCTACATGCTGATTTGCGCGCTTGTGGGTGCGATTCTTTGGAACCTGATCACCTGGTATGTTGGTCTTCCCTCGAGTTCCAGTCACGCACTGGTGGGCGGCTTGTGCGGCGCGGCGTTTGCGGCCGCTCACAACGACTGGAACGCGATCATTTGGGCGAAGGCACCGGCCCTCGGCAAGCATTGGTGGGACGGCGGCGGCATCCTTTACAAGGTGGTTTTGCCGATGGTCCTCTCGCCGTTCATTGGATTTCTGATCGCCTTCATAGTGATGGGCTTTTTGCTGTTCTTGCTTAAGAATTCAAAACCCGGGATGGTCAACCGCCTCTTCGGCAAACTCCAGCTGGTCAGTTCGGCCTACATGGGTTTCAGCCACGGCACCAACGACGCACAGAAGACGATGGGTATCATAGCCCTGGCCCTCGCGGGCGCCACCCAGACCGGCATATTCGATCATCTTCCACCCTGGCTGGGTTTTCTTTACACACCGGAGGCTGCCAACCCCAAGGATCAACATATCGATCTTTGGATAAAGGTGCTTTGTGCCCTGACAATGGCGGCGGGAACGGCCGCGGGCGGCTGGCGCATCATCAAGACGCTTGGCCACAAGATGGTCAAACTTCAACCCGTCCATGGGTTCGCTGCGGAAACCGCCGCGGCGACGGTGCTTCTCGGAACGGCGGAAATGGGCATGCCGGTCTCGACCACGCATGTCATCACTTCGTCCATCATGGGCGTCGGCTCGGCCAAACGATTGAACGCCATCAAATGGCGCGTCGTGGAGCGCATCATCTGGGCGTGGATACTGACCTTGCCCGCCACCGCCGGCGTTGCCTACCTGTTCATGCGCCTGGTGCAATTCACGGGTTGGGTGCCCTGAATTGAAAGGGTTCACCTGGCGCGGTCTGGTGTCGTTCGGCGATCCATTTTTTGATTGCGCTTTTGATCTCCTCCCGTATTTCGCGCGTTCCGCGCAACTTTTCCGCCTCGGTGCCGGTCAGGGCGGAAGGATCCTTGAAACTCCAATGCAGGCGCCGGC
>Ga0134126_10003815_pt1 | contig 18881 bp, 18 predicted proteins | sample KB31752_FD_96881 | JGI IMG/M metagenome (GOLD analysis project Ga0134126, IMG submission 96881) | Terrestrial soil microbial communities with excess Nitrogen fertilizer from Kellogg Biological Station, Michigan, USA - KB3-175-2 | ecosystem: Environmental > Terrestrial > Soil > Unclassified ...
GACGGCGATGCCATCCATGTCGGCGCCGTGGAACTGGACCGGGTTCTATCTCGGCATTCAGGGCGGCTACGGTTTCGGCCAAGCCGACCACATTGCCAACTTTGGCCCCGCGATCCTCGATGTGTCAGGCACATTCTCCGCCGATGGCGGGATCGTCGGCGTGACCGGCGGGTACAACCATCAATTCGGCCATATCGTGCTCGGCCTCGATACCGACGTCTCGAAGACCTGGCTGAGCGGCCAGACGGCCGGCATCCCGCCGGCTTTCTGTCCCACCGGCGGCCCCACCGCGAACTGCAAATCCACGCTCGAGTGGCTGGTTACGGCGCGGCCGCGCCTCGGCTATGCGTTCGGTCAGTTCCTGCCGTATATCGACGGCGGTCTGGCGGTAGCCGGCGTCAGGGCCAGCGGCCTGCATGGCGCGTTCAGTGGTTCGGAAACAAAGCCCGGCTGGGCTGCAGGCGCCGGTCTCGAAGTTGCCTTCTCGCCTCATTTCAGCGGCAAGATCGAATATCTCCATATCGGTCTCGCCGATCAGGACGGCATCTACATCGTCACCCCGACGCGGGTTAACACAACGTTCCAAGCCGATTTGGTTCGCGTCGGGCTAAATTACCGCTTTTAGCCATTACAGCGCCGCGAGCGCCTTCTTCAGCTTCTCGCGGACAATTATCGCCGCTTCCTTGAGGCGCGGATTGTCGACTGCGGCCATCGAGGCGACCGGGTCGATCGCCGCGATCTCGGTCTTGCCGTCAGGCGTCTCCTGCACCACGACATTGCACGGCAACATCGTCCCAATCTTGTCCTCGATGGTCAGCGCCTCGTGGGCGAGTTTGGGATTGCACGCGCCGAGGATCAGATAAGGCCGGAAATCGACGCCGATCTTTTTCTTCAACGTGTCCTTCACGTCGATCTGCGTGATGATGCCAAAACCCTCCGCGGCGAGCGCCTCGGTGGCGCGCTTCACAGCGTCAGCGTGGTTGATCGGAAGGATGCGAGAAAAATAGTACATCATGGCGATTCCCCAAAAAAAGCGGCGGTAGATCAGGCCGCGAGATGTTGATCGATCCACGCCGACAGCGTGCTCGCCGGCATGGCGCCGCTATGGCGCGCAACCTCGCGGCCACCGCGGAATAGAATCATGGTCGGGACGGCCTGGATGCCAAGGCGCGTCGCCAAGCCCTGTTCCGCGTCGGTGTCGACCTTTGCGAATCGCACGCGCGGCTCGAAGCGCCGCGCGGTCGCGTCGAACACCGGCGCCATCGCCCGGCAGGGGCCGCACCAGGCGGCCCAGAAATCCACCAGCACAGGTAGATCGGCCGCGCCGGCATGGCGTTGGAACCGTGCTTCGGTGAGGTCGATCGGATGGCCGGTGAACAGCGCACTTCCGCATTTGCCGCATTTGCCGGATTCGGCGCGGCGTTCGCGTGGAACGCGATTCAGCGTATCGCAATGCGGACACGGTATGGTCGACATCGAGGCCGTCCCTTCATGTCGCAACTCTAGCGACAGAAATCGGGACAACCATGACCTAGATCAATGGATGGCCTTTCGTCTATCCAGCCCGCCGCCCGCGCTAGATGATCTCGCAGAAAATCCCGACAACGGCGACGAAGCCGACGACGAAGGCGAGCGTGCGGATATAGGGGATGGCCGCCCAAAAGACGACCGCGTGCACGACGCGCGCCCAGAAGAATATCATCGCCCACATCGCGGTCATGGAATCGGCCTTGCCGGCGATCTGCGCGATGATGACCAGCGCGGCGAACGGGGCGAACACCTCGACCGAGTTGAGATAGGCGCGGTGCGCGCGCTGTCCCCATAGCGGCACCGGCCGCGGCGTCGGATCGCGGTAATTTTGCGGCTTCAATCCGCCATTGGTCATGACCTGGCAGACGATGTACGGAATCCACAGCGCGGCCGTGAGCAGCGCGGTGTAGGCGAGATATTTGAGATCCGGCGTCATCGTTTCCCCCTGTGAGATGTGCCGGATGAGGATAGCGCGGATCGCGCCGCCGGCCTAGGCGCGCCACTTCTCGCGCGGGCCGAAGCCGTGACGCGCGTTCCATAGCGGCGCGTCGAGCGCCGTCGCGGTCTGCGCCTCGGCGCCGCGCTGGCGCGCGAGATGGAGCACCGGCGGCACGACATGCTCGGGGCGCAGAAACGCGCCCTGATCGACGCCGGCGGCGACGCGCGCCGACAGCATCTCGGCCGAGCCCGTCGTCATGGTGCCGCCCGGCCAGACCAGATTGACCGCGATGCCATCGGGCCTGAGCTCGCTCGCGAGCGAGAAGGCAAGACTCGCCAGCGCGGCCTTGGCGGCGTCATAGGGCTGGTTCTTCGGCGCGGTGCGTGTCGGACGCCAGGTGCCGTCGCCGTCATGCTCGAGCGGCAGCGAGCCGGCGGAACCGATCATAATGACACTTCCGCCCTGTCCCGAGACGCGCATCGCCGGGACGAAGGCGCGCGTCACGGTCAGCGTGCCGACCACGATGACGCGATGCATCGCGTCCCAGTCGGAATCCTTGGCGTCGAGCACGGTGGAGAGTCCCGCCGGGAAAAACAGATCGCGCATGCGCAGCGCCGCGTTGTTGACGAGGATGTCGACGCGGCCGAAGCGGTCGAGCGCCCGGTCGCGCGCGATCGCGACCGCGTTCGCGTCGTTGAGGTCGAACGTCACGATCATGGCGCGGCCGGTCGCCTCGAACTCGCGCCGCGTCGCCTCGGCGCCGTCCCAGGCGCGATCCGCCGCGACGAGGCTCGCCCCCGCCTCGAGCAGGCCGAGACTCACCGCGCGCCCGATCCCCCGCGCCGCGCCGGTCACGACGGCGATTGAGCCGTCCAGTTCCGTCACGCCCACCTCCCGCGACACTGTCATCCGCCCACCTTACCGCGCCCTGCGGGGGAAAATTAGGGCTTCCCGCGATTGCCTCGCCGGGCAACGCATCCTATGTTCCCGGCACACCCCCATGACCGATCTGTCCCACATCCGCAATTTCGCGATCATCGCGCATATCGACCACGGCAAGTCGACCCTGGCCGATCGCCTCATCCAGTTCTGCGGCGGCCTCACCGACCGCGAGATGAAGGATCAGGTGCTCGACAACATGGACATCGAGCGCGAGCGCGGCATCACCATCAAGGCGCAGACCGTGCGCCTGCCGTACAAGGCCAAGAACGGCGAGACCTATGAACTGAACCTCATGGACACGCCGGGCCATGTCGATTTCGCCTATGAGGTGAGCCGTTCGCTCGCCGCGTGCGAGGGCTCGCTGCTCGTCGTCGACGCCAGCCAGGGCGTCGAGGCGCAGACCCTCGCCAATGTCTATCAGGCGATCGACGCCGGGCACGAGATCGTGCCGGTGCTGAACAAGATCGACCTGCCCGCGGCCGAGCCCGACCGGGTGAAACAGCAGATCGAGGACGTGATCGGCCTCGACGCGTCGGACGCGGTCGAGATCTCGGCCAAGACCGGCAAGAACATCGAGGCGGTTCTCGAAGCGCTGGTGACGCGCCTGCCGCCGCCCAAGGGCGACGACACGGCGCCGCTCAAGGCGCTGCTGGTCGACAGCTGGTACGATTCCTATCTCGGCGTCGTCATCCTGGTGCGGGTGCGCGACGGCGTCCTCAAGGCCGGACAGAAAATCCGCCTGATGGCGACCGGCGCGTCGCATCAGATCGAGCGTGTTGGCGTGTTCACGCCGAAGCAGAAAATCCTCGACCAGCTCGGCCCCGGCGAGATCGGTTTCATCACCGCCGGCATCAAGACGGTCGCCGATTGCAAGGTCGGCGACACCATCACCGAGGAGCGCCGTCCCGCCGCCGAGCCGCTGCCGGGCTTCAAGCCGTTGCAGCCCGTCGTGTTCTGCGGCCTGTTCCCGACCGATTCCGCGCAATACGAGCATCTGCGCGACAGTCTCGGCAAATTGCGCCTCAATGACGCGAGCTTCGAATACGAGCCCGAGACCTCGGCGGCGCTCGGCTTCGGATTCCGCTGCGGCTTTCTCGGCCTGCTCCATCTCGAAATCATTCAGGAACGGCTCGAGCGCGAGTTCGATCTCGACCTGATTTCGACCGCGCCGAGCGTGGTCTATCGCGTCCACCTCACCAGCGGCGACGTGATGTCGCTGCACAATCCGGTCGACATGCCCGACCCGGTGCGCATCGACCATATCGAGGAGCCGTGGATCAAGGCGACCATCCTCGTCCCCGACGCGCATCTGGGCGACATCCTCAAACTGTGCGAGGAGCGTCGCGGCGTTCAGGTCGATCTCACCTATGTCGGCAATCGCGCGATGGTGGTCTATCGCCTGCCGCTCAACGAAGTGGTGTTCGATTTTTACGACCGCCTCAAATCGGTCAGTCGCGGCTACGCCAGTTTCGATTACGCGATCGAGGCCTATCAGGAAGGCGATCTCGTCCTTCTCAATATCCTCGTCAACGGCGAGCCGGTGGACGCGCTCGCCATCATCGTGCACCGCGCCAACGCCGAGAAGCGCGGCCGCGCCCTGTGCGAGCGGCTCAAGGATTTGATTCCGCGCCAATTGTTCCAGATCGCGATCCAGGCGGCGATCGGCGGCAAGGTCATCGCGCGCGAGACCGTTAAGGCGCTGCGCAAGGACGTGCTGGCGAAATGCTATGGCGGCGACGTCACGCGCAAACGCAAATTGCTCGAAAAGCAGAAAGAAGGAAAAAAGCGGATGCGCCAGTTCGGTCAAGTCGAAATTCCGCAATCCGCCTTTCTCGCCGCCCTAAAAATGGGCGACGAGTGAGGATTTACATTTGCACTGCGCGGCCCTGCGGCCTTATTATTTTGGCGGGCGCGGAGTTTGTCTATGCCTATCGGAAAAATACTGGGATTTCTGTTGCTGATCGTCGCCGCGATCACGTTTCTGCGCGACGCGCTCGACTGGTACGATAGCGGAATCCTCCGGACCCTGTCGGGCGACCAGCTCTGGCTCAGCCTCGCGCCCGACAGTTATCAGGCGGTGCAGGACTGGGCAGTCGAAAATCTTTCCGTGGTATGGGATCCTGGCGCGACCACGATCCTCGCCGCGCCCGCTTTCGTCTCGTCGGGCGTGCTCGGCATCCTCGTTCTGCTGGCGTCACGCAAGAAGAAGAAAAACACCCGGCGGCCCGGCAGCAATCTGCGCCAGATCTACGGCTGAGCGCGGCGGCTTTTAGCGCCGCCGCTTCTTCGCCTTCGCTTTTACTTTCGGCTTCGCCTTGGCGCGTGGTTTCGCCTTGGCTTTCGGTTTCGCCTTCGCCTTTTTCGCCACCTTGCGCGCGGGACGCGCCGCCGCGGCGGGCGCCGGCTGCGGGTGGCGCTGGCTCAACCCATAGCGGTTGCCGAGGGGATCGGTGAATTGCGCGAGGATGGTTTCCTGGCCGGGCGCGCCGCCGATATTGATCTTCGGCATCGCGATCGTGCCGCCCGCCGCGACCGCTTTCGCCAGGGCGGCGTCGACGTCGTCGACCTCGACATAGAAGGTGATGTGGCCTTCGCCGAACGGACCCGGCGCGGCGATGCCGCCCTGGATGCCGTAATCCTTGGCGCCGGTATCGACCATGCCGTAATTCATCGGATTGGCGGTACTGATCGCCCAGTCGAACACGTCCGCGAAAAACCGTTGCAGACGCTCCGCTTCGGGCGAAATGATTTCGAAATGCACCACGCGATTCGGCATCGACCCCTCCCTCTGTCTTTCCGATGACGCGACACCGGATTATACAGCACGCGCGCCGGTCCCCCATCACGGATTCCGCGACGTCATGACGATTTCACCGCGCGAGCGTGCCTCGCCCAACCATGACGATCGGCGCTTCGGGCCGCCCGATATGTTGCTGCTCCATTACACCGGCATGACCAGCGCGGCAGCGGCGATCGACCGGCTGTGCGATCCCGTCGCCCGGGTCAGCGCGCATTATGTCGTCGAGGAAGACGGCGCGGTGTGGCGTCTCGTGCCGGAGGAGCGCCGCGCCTGGCATGCCGGGGAAAGTTTCTGGGCCGGGCGGCGCGACATCAATGCTCATTCCATCGGCATCGAGATCGTCAATCCCGGCCACGAATTCGGCTACCGTCCGTTTCCCGACCGGCAGATCGCCGCGGTCGAGGAATTGTCGCGCGGAATCGTCGCCCGCTGGCATATTCCGGCGCGTTTCGTGGTCGGCCATTCCGACGTCGCGCCGCACCGCAAGCAGGACCCTGGCGAATTGTTTCCGTGGCGGCGTCTCGCCGAAGCCGGCATCGGCGCCTGGCCCGATTTCGCCAAGGCGCCGGCACCGCCCGGGGACGTGACCGCAATTCAGACGGCGCTTGCCGCCTATGGCTATGGCGTCGAGCCGACCGGCGCGCTCGACGAGCGCACGGTCCAGGTGCTGATTGCCTTCCAGCGCCATTTCCGCCCCGAGAATTGCGACGGCGTCGCCGATGACGAGACCCGGCGCCGCATCGCGGCGCTGGCCGCGTCGGTTTGACCGCTTCGGTTTGACAGGGAGGCGTGACGCGCCCTTATATACCGCCGCCAGATGGCCGGATGGTCGCGCTTTGCCGTCACAGGCGAGGCGAGGAAAGTCCGGGCTCCATGGAAACACGGTGCCGGCTAACGGCCGGCGGGGGCGACCCCAGGGAAAGTGCCACAGAAACATACCGCCTATCGACGCCTTCGGGCGGCGAGGCAAGGGTGAAATGGTGCGGTAAGAGCGCACCGCGCTTCCGGCAACGGCGGCGGCAGGGCAAACCCCACCGGGAGCAAGACCAAGTAGGGATGGCCGGCCTGCCCAGGGTCGATACTTTGGGCGAGGCCGGGTGCGTTTCCACATCGCCATCCGGGTCGGTCGCGCGAGGCGCCTGGCAACAGGCGTCCCAGAGGAATGACCATCCTTCGCCGCGAGGCGGAGACAGAACCCGGCTTACAGGCCATCTGGCTGTTTTTTCCAACCAGCGAATTCCCGAGTGACCGACATCGCCCCACCGAAAACCGCGGCCCGGTTCACGACCGCCGCCTGGACCGCCGCCGCGATCGCGGTGATCGGCTTCAACCTGCGTCCCGCCGTCAGCGGCGTCGGGCCGATCCTCGCCGAGATCCTGCGCGCGCTCGATACCGGCACCATCGTCGCCGGAATCCTGACCACCGCGCCGGTGATCTGTTTCGGCATTGTCGGGCCGGTGACGCCCGGCCTTGCCCATCGTTTCGGCACGGAACGCGTGATTCTCGCCAGTCTTGCGGCGCTGACCGTCGGCATCCTGATCCGCGCCCTCGGCGGGCTCGGGCCGCTGCTGGTCGGCATGGCGATCGCCGGCCTTGCCATCGGCGTGGTCAACGTCCTCCTGCCCGCGATCATCAAGCAGGACTTCCCGACCCGGATCGGCGCCCTCACCGGGCTTTACACCAGCGCGCTCTGTGTCGGCGCGGCGACTGCCGCGGTGGCGACGCCGCCGTTCGAGCGCGCGGTGAATAGCGACTGGCGCGCGGGTCTCGCCCTGTGGGCGGCGCCGGCGGCGATCGCGACATTGATCTGGCTGCCGCAACTGGCGCGGCGCCGGCCGACCGACCGGCGGCAGGCCAATCTGCGCCACGATCTCTGGCGCAGCCCGCTTGCCTGGCAAGTCACCCTGTTCATCACCGCGCTGACCTCGCTCGCCTATTCGATGTTCGCCTGGGGGCCGAAACTGTTGCAGGACCGCGGCATGAGCGTCGACGGCAGCGCCGAACAGATGGCGCTGTGCTTCGGCATCCAGGCCGTCAGCGGCTTTGTCGTACCGCTTTGGGGCGCGCGGCGCGGCGACCAGCGCGTTTTCGCCGTCGTCACCGCCTCGATGTCGGCGGCCGGGCTATTCGGCTGGATCTTCGCGCCGCTCGGCACCGCCTTCCTGTGGTCGATCCTGTGCGGCATCGGCCAGGGCGGCGCGTTCGGCCTGGCGCTGGCGCTGATCGGGCTGCGCGCCGGCAGCGCCCAGACCGCGGCGCGGCTCAGCGGCATGGCGAATACGGTCTGCTATATCGCGGGCGGGTTGGTGGGGCCGTTCGCGGTCGGGCTGGTCCACCAGGTCACCGGCGGCTGGGCCGGGGTCGCGTTTTTATTCGGCGCGATGGCCGCTGTCGGCATGCTGTCCGGGCTGGGCGCAGGTCGGGCGCTTCTGGTCGACAAACAAGCGAGATAATCCCATCTTTTCCCAGAAAGAACACAACAAGAACTTAAGAAAACGCTTTAACGATTCGTGTTTTGTTCTGAAAATCGGCGTATAAGTACCGATAAAGCCGAGAGAAAACTCGGATTCAGGGCGGAATCAGTTTGACCGCCCATGATTTCCCATGATATCCCAGACAGTCTCAATCGCCGAGGCGCCGCGATTCGGTCAATGCGCGCGCGGCACCCCGAAGGTTGCGACAGGCAAGCCGATGCGGGGTCACGTGCCGAGGGCGAGCGGTGGCGCTTTTCGTATCAAATTTTACCAACAAGATCGACCGCAAGGGCCGCGTGTCCGTGCCGGCACCGTTTCGCCAGATTTTGGCGGCGAAAGGCTCGGACGCCGTGGTGCTCTACCCGCATCCCAAACACGCCGCGATTGAAGGCGGCGGCATGGACTGGCTCGACGACTATGCCGCGCGCCTCAACCAGCTTCCCGAATATGACGCCGACCGCGATGCGCTTCAGGCGCTGTTCAGCCAGGTCACCCAGGTCGCGGCCGACAGCGAAGGCCGCATCATCCTGCCCGAAGGCCTGGTCGCCCACGCCGGGCTCGGCGAAACCGCGATCTTCGTCGGCACCGGCGCCAAATTCGAAATCTGGGAGCCGGCCCGCCACGCCGAACATCTCGCCCAGCAGCAGGCGCGCATCCGCGAGCGCAACCTGACAGTGCCGCCGCTGGCCCGCGCGACGGGAGCGGCGTCATGACCGGGCATGAAACCGTCCTTCTCGCCGCGACCGTGACGCTGCTCGCGCCGCGCGACGGCGCCATCTATGTCGACGGCACGTTCGGCGCCGGCGGGCTCAGCGAGGCGATCCTCGCCGCCGCGTCCTGCCGGGTCATCGCCATCGACCGCGACCCCTCGGCGATCGAAGGCGGCTCGGCGCTGGCGGCGCGCAGCAACGGCCGCCTCACCCTGATCGAAGGCCGGTTCGGCGCGATGGACGAATTGCTGGCGTCGCGCGGCGTCGACGCGGTCGACGGTATCGCGCTCGATCTCGGCGTCTCGTCGATGCAGCTCGACCAGGCCGAGCGCGGCTTCTCGTTCCGGTTCGACGGCCCGCTCGACATGCGCATGGGCGGCGATGGCGCCAGCGCCGAAGATCTCGTCAACAATCTCTCCGAGCGCGACCTCGCGGACATCATCCACCGCTATGGCGAGGAGCGTCACGCCCGCCGCGTGGCGCGCGCCATCGTCGCCGCGCGGCCGCTGCACCGCACCGCCGAACTCGCCGCCGTGGTGCGCAAGACGGTGCCGCAGCATGGGCCGGGCATCGACCCGGCGACCCGGACCTTCCAGGCCCTGCGCATGGAAGTGAACGACGAGCTGGGCGAGCTCGACCGCGCCCTCGCCGCCGCCGAGCGCCTTCTCGCGCCGGGCGGAAGGCTGGCAGTCATCGCCTTCCATTCGCTCGAAGACCGTCAGGTCAAAAATTTTCTCGGCGCGCGCAGCACGCCTCCCGCTGTGTCGCGTCACCGTCCCGCCGGACCGCATCGAGACCCGAGTTTTCGCCTTCTTACTCGGCGTCCGGTGCGGCCCGGCGAGGACGAGATTTTCCGTAACCCCCGCGCCCGCTCGGCCCGGCTTCGCGCGGCCGAGCGCACCGCGGCCCCGGTCTGGGGAGAAGCCGCATGATGCGCGTCAGCACGCTGATCTGGGTCATGCTGGTGGCGCTGTCGGGCTATGCCATGTTCCAGGTCAAGGCCGAGGTCGGCCGTCTCGACAAGCAGCTTGCCACCGCCAACCGGCAGATCGCCGACGACCGCGCCGAGATCCGCACGCTCAACATCGAATGGGCGATGCTGAATCAGCCGGCGCGGCTCGACGCCCTCAGCAAGCGCGTGCTTCAGCTCCAACCGATCCGCACCTATGTCCTCGGCTCGCTCGACCAGCCGCCGCTGCGCGAAGACCCGGCCGCGGGCGTGCCCGTCGCCGGCAACGCCGCGCCCATCGCGCATAGCGGGCCGCAAGTCGCCGAAGTCTCGTTCAAGGCCAAGCCATGAGCCAGACACCGAGACACGACGACAATCCGTGCCGGCCGATCCACATCAAGCCGGTGCTCTGCGCGCCGTCGCCGACCGACGGGCCTGGCCGGACCGCGCTCGAAATCAGCCACACGCGGCTCGGCGTCGCCGCCGCGCTGTTCGTCCTCGCCTTCCTGGTGATCGCGGGCCAGCTCGTCGACGTGATGGAGCTGAAATCGCCGCCCGACCGGAAAGAGACGCGCAACCGGGCCGCGGTCGAAACCGTCGCGCCGGGCCGCGCCGACATTGTCGACCGCAATGGCGTGCTGCTCGCGACCACGCTCGACATGCCGTCGCTCTATGCCAATCCGAAACAGATTTCGGACAAGGGCCGCGTCGCCAACGAACTGGCGGGCATTTTCCCCGAGCTGACGTCGGAAAAGCTTGTCGAAGCATTCGACAAGCCCAATCTCAGCTTCGTCTGGGTCAAGCATGACCTGACGCCGCACCAGGTGCTCGCGGTCAACGCCCTGGGCGAGCACGGGCTGCAATTCATCACCGAGGAACGGCGCGTCTATCCCAAGGGCAATCTCCTGTCGCATGTCGTCGGTTTCGTGAACAGCGACGGCAAGGGCATGGCGGGGATCGAGGCCGGGATGGAAAAGCGCATCAAGGCCGACCCGACGAAACCGGTGCGGCTCTCGGTCGATGCGCGGATTCAGTTCATCCTGCGCAGCGAAATCCTCAACCAGATGGCGCAGTTCGACGCCAAGCGCGGCTTCGGCATCGTGATGAATGTGCGCAACGGCGAAGTGTTGGCGCTGTCGTCGCTGCCGGATTTCGACCCGAACAATCTGAGCAGCGCGACCCCCGACCAGCTCTACAACCACGCCACGTTCGGCGTCTATGAAATGGGCTCGGTGTTCAAGATCTTTAACACGGCGATGCTGCTGTCGAGCGGCCTTGCCAACATGGACACCAAGTTCGACGCGACCAACCCGATCCATATCGGCCGCTTCACCATCCACGACGACCATCCGCAGCGGCGCTGGCTGTCGGTCGCGGAGGTGTTCCAGTATTCCTCGAATATCGGCTCGGCCAAGGAAGCGATGGCGGCGGGGATTCCGCGCCAGCAGGATTTCCTCGGCAAGCTCGGCCTGCTCAACGCGCCGAAATTCGAGCTTCCCGAAGTTGCGGCCCCGCACATTCCCTCGCCGTGGCACGAAGTCAACCTGATGACCGTCGCCTTCGGTCACGGCATCTCGGTCTCGCCGCTGCAGATGGCGACGGCGGTCAGCGCCATCGTCAATGGCGGCCTGCTCCATCGTCCGAGCCTCGTTGCGGGCGACGACCAGGCAGTGGGCGAGCGCGTCCTGTCGCCCGAGATTTCCGACGACATGCGCCGTCTTCTCCGCCTCGTCGTCACCAGCGGCACCGGCAAGTTCGCCGCCGCGCCGGGTTATCTCGTCGGCGGCAAGACCGGCACGGCCGAGGAAGTGTCAGGCACCGGCTATGCCCGCAAACAGCTCCTGTCCTCGTTCGTCGGCGTGTTCCCGATCAACGATCCGCAATACGTCGTGATCATTTCCATCGACCAGCCCCACGGCAACAAATCGTCTTATGGCTATGCCACGGCGGGCTGGGTCGCGGCGCCGGGCGTGAGCCACATCATCGAGCGGATGGCGCCGCTCGTCGGTATTCATCCCGTCGACGAAGATTCGCCCGAAATCCGCCGTGCTTTGATGATCGATTTGCCCGTCCCCGAGGGGCGGAAACTTGCGGCTGAGTGAGCTGATGAATGGGGAAGGCGGCATCGCCATCATTTCGCCGCCGGGCGACCCCGAGATTCGCGGCCTGAGTCTGGATTCACGGCGCGTCGAAGACGGATTCGTCTTCGCCGCCCTGCCCGGCGCCAAGACCGACGGCAAGAAATTCGTCGACGACGCGGTATCGCGCGGCGCGGTCGTGATCCTGACCGACGATCCGCGAAGCTATGACGCGCTGACCCGGCGCACGCCGCCGGTCACGGTGGTCGGCGACCCCAACCCGCGCCGGCGCATCGCGCGCATGGCGTCGCGCTTTTACCGGCCGCAGCCCGAGACCATCGCCGCCGTCACCGGCACCAACGGCAAGACCTCGGTCACGGTGTTCACGCGCCAGCTCTGGCAGGGTTTGGGCCGGCCCGCCGCCAGTATCGGCACGATCGGCATCGTCGCGCCGGGTTTCACGCAGCCGGGCTCGCTGACCACGCCCGACCCGATCACGCTTCATTCGGAACTCAACGCGCTGGCGCAAAGCGGCGTCGATCACGTCGCCATCGAAGCGTCGAGCCACGGCCTCGACCAGTTCCGCCTCGACGGCCTCAAACCCAAGGCCGCCGCCTTCACCAACCTGACGCGCGACCATCTCGATTATCACCACGACATGGCGTCGTACCGCGCCGCCAAGACACGGCTGTTCACCGAGCTTCTGGCGCGCGACGGCACCGCGGTCGTCAATCTCGACGACGAGACTGGCGCGGAACTGGCCCTGATCTGCGCCGCGCGCGGCCTCGCCGTCACCGGCTATGGCCGTCATCCCAAGGCAACGCTGCGCCTTGTCGCCGCGACGCCGACCGCGACGGGCCAGGAACTGACGCTCGACCTGATGGGCGCGCGCCACGACGTCGCGCTGCCGCTGATCGGCGAATTTCAGGCGATGAACGTGCTGGCGGCGCTCGGCCTCGCGCTCGCGACCGGCGCCGATCTCGCCCGCGCCGTCGCGCTGATGCCGTCGCTGCATGGCGCGCCGGGTCGCATGGAACGGGTCGGCGTCCATCCCTCGGGGGCGCCGATTCTGGTCGATTACGCGCACACGCCGGACGCGCTCCAAAACGCCCTCCAGTCGCTTCGCGCCCATTGCGCCGGCCGCATCGTCGTGGTGTTCGGCGCGGGCGGCGACCGCGACGCCGGCAAGCGGCCGCAGATGGGCGCCGTCGCCAAGCTGCTCGCCGACATCGCCATCGTCACCGACGACAATCCGCGCGGCGAAGATCCCGCCGCGATCCGCCGCGCCATTCTCGCCGCCTGCCCGGGCGCCATCGAGATCGGCGACCGCGCCGACGCGATCCGGCGCGGCCTCGCCATGCTGCGCGCGGGCGATGCGCTGCTGCTCGCGGGCAAGGGCCACGAGACGGGTCAGATCGTCGCCGGCCGGACCCTGCCGTTCTCCGATGCCGACGTGGCACGCGCCGCGCTGGCTGAATTGGGCAGCGCCGCATGACCGCGCTGTGGACCGCCGCCGAAGCCGACAGCGCCACCGGCGGCGCCAGCACGCGGGCGTGGCAGGCGGACGGTGTATCGATCGACAGCCGCAGCCTCGCGCGCGGCGATCTGTTTGTGGCGCTCGCCGGTCCGCGGGGCGACGGGCACGATTTTTTGGGGGACGCGTTCGCTTCTGGAGCTAGCGCGGCCGTGGTGCATCGCCGCCCCCCCGGCAGTGACAATGAGCTGCCTCTCCTCATTGTCCGTGACACCATGGCCGCGTTAGGCGACCTGGGCGCCGCCGCGCGCAAGCGCAGCGGCGCCCGGATTGTCGCCGTCACCGGCAGCGTGGGAAAGACCGGGACCAAGGAGGCGCTGCGCCAGGCGCTGGGCCGGCTCGGCCCGACCCATGCCTCGTCCGGCAGCCTCAACAATCACTGGGGCGTGCCGCTGTCTCTTGCCCGGATGCCGCGCGACGCGCGGTTCGGCGTGTTCGAACTGGGCATGAACCATCCCGGCGAGATCGAAGCGCTGTCGAAACTGGCGCGGCCGCATGTCGCCCTCATCACCACGGTGGAACCGGCGCATCTCGGCTTTTTCCCGTCCGTCGCCGCCATCGCCGACGCCAAGGCCGAGATTTTCCGCGGCATGGGCAAGGACGGCGCCGCCGTGCTGAACCGCGACAATGAATGGTACGGACGGCTCGAAACCGCCGCGCGCGACGCCGGGCTGAGCCGCATCCTGAGCTTCGGCGCGCATGACGCCGCCGCCGTGCGCCTCGTCGATTGCCATCTCCACGCCACCGCCAGCGCCGTCACCGCGTCGGTCGAGGGCGAGATGGTCGAATACTGCATCGGCGCGCCGGGTCGGCATCTCGTCATGAACAGTCTCGGTGTGCTCGGGGTGGTGCGCGCGCTGGGCGGCGATGTGGTCGCCGCCGCCGCCGCGTTCGCGAAGCTCGCGCCGCTCGACGGTCGCGGGCGCCGCTACCGCATCGCGGCCGGCAAGGGCGAGGGCGAACTGATCGACGAAAGCTACAATGCCAGCCCGGCCTCGATCCGCGCCGCCATCGCGGTGCTGGCGTCGAGCAAACCCGGCCCTGGCGGCCGCCGCATCGCCGTGCTTGGCGACATGCTGGAAATGGGCGACGACGGGCCCGCGATTCATGCCGCGCTGGCCGAGCCGCTGGCCGAAGCCGGGATCGACCTGGTGTTCACCGTCGGCGCGGCGATGGCGGCGCTTGACCGCGCCTTGCCCAAAGCCACGCGCGGCGGCCACGAATCCGACGCCGCCGCGATGGCCGCGCGGGTCGCCGCGGCGCTGCGCCCGGGCGACGTCGTGTCGGTCAAAGGATCGCGCGGCGTCCGCATGGACAAGATCGTGTCACGCCTCACGGCGATCCCGGCCCCCCCGCCGGCCGCCAAGGGTTGAAAGATGCTGTACGAGATACTGCCGCGCCTCGCCGATTACTTCAGTCCGTTCAACCTGTTCCGCTATCTGACGTTCCGCTCCGGCGGCGCGCTGGTGACGGCCCTCGTCATCAGTTTCTGGATGGGGCCCCGCATCATCGCCTGGCTGAAATCGAAACAAGCGGAGGGGCAGCCGATCCGCACCGACGGGCCCGCCGATCATCTTGTCCGCAAGCGCGGCACGCCGACCATGGGCGGGTTCCTGATCCTGCTCGCGCTGATCGTCTCGACCCTGCTCTGGGCCGACCTCGCCAACCGTTATGTCTGGGTCGTGCTGGCGGTGACGGTGGCCTGCGGCGGCATCGGCTTCATCGACGACTACGAAAAACTGACCAAGCGCTCGTCGCGCGGCCTCTCGAGCCGGATGAAATTCCTGTTGCAACTGTTCATCGGCGGCTGCGCGGCCATCGCGGTGATGTGGATTTCGCCCAACGACCTGTCGGCGCGGCTCGCGGTGCCGTTCGCCAAGAATTTCATGATCAATCTCGGCTGGTTTTTCGTGCCGTTCGGCATGCTGGTGGTGGCGGGCTTCTCCAACGCCGTGAACCTGACCGACGGGCTCGATGGGCTCGCCATCGTGCCCTCGATGATCGCGGCCGGGGTATTCGCGCTGATCGCCTATCTGGTCGGTAATCTGATCTTTTCCAACTATTTGCAGATCCATCACGTCCCCGGCGCGGGCGAACTCGGTATTTTCTGCGCGGCAATGTGCGGCGCAGGACTGGGCTTCCTGTGGTTCAACGCGCCGCCCGCGATGGTGTTCATGGGCGACACCGGGTCGCTCGCCATCGGCGGCGCGCTGGGCGCGATCAGCCTCGTCACCAAGCACGAACTGGTGCTGGTGATCGTCGGCGGGCTGTTCGTGCTCGAGACCGTGTCCGTGATCGTGCAGGTGGCGAGCTTCAAGCTGACCGGGCGCCGCGTGTTCATGATGGCGCCGCTGCACCACCATTTCGAAAAAAAGGGCTGGCAGGAACCGACCATCGTCATTCGGTTCTGGATAATCGCGTCGATCCTCGCGATCGGCGGTCTGTCGACGTTGAAATTGCGATGATCGAGGTTGAGAGCTTCAAAGGCGACACAGTTGCGGTGATGGGGTTGGCACGGTCGGGTCTGGCTGCCGCCGAAGCCCTGATCGCGGGCGGCGCGCAAGTGCTGGCCTGGGACGATTCGCCCGGTCGCCGCGACACCGCGCAGAAACGCGGCCTTAAGCTGGCCGATCTCACGGAAACCGAATTCACCGGCGTGAAGGCGCTGATCCTGTCGCCCGGCATCCCCCACACCTTCCCCAAGCCCAACCCGGTCGCCGCGGCGGCGAAGCGCGCCGGCACGCCGATTATCGGCGATATCGAGCTGCTCGCCCGGTCCTGTCCCGAGGCGCGCTATGTCGGCGTCACCGGCACCAACGGCAAATCCACCACCACGGCGCTGATCGCCCATATCGTCGGGGCGGCGGGCCGCGCGGTGCAGGTCGGCGGCAATCTCGGCACCCCGGCCCTGACCCTGGCGCGGCTCGGGCGCGACGGCGCCTATGTGCTCGAACTTTCCTCCTATCAGCTCGAACTGATCGACCGCGCCGCCTTCGACGTGGCGGTGTGGCTCAACCTGACGCCAGACCATCTCGACCGCCACGGCGGCATGGACGGCTACATCGCCGCGAAGCGCCGCATCTTCAAAAACCGGCGCGGCCGGCCGGCCGCGGTGATCGGTATCGACGATGAAGCGAGTCGAGCCGTCGCGGATGCCGTGTCGCGCGAGAATTCTTGGAATGTCACCCGAATCTCGGTTATCAGCCGAGTCACGGGGGGCGTGTTCGTCGAAGACGGCAATTTGTTTGATGATTTAGGACGAAGCGCCGAAAAAGTGATGGATTTACGAGAGGTGCCGCTCCTACCGGGGCGGCACAATTGGCAGAATGCCGCCGCCGCCTATGCGGCGACGCGGGCGCTTGGGTTCGCGCGCGCCGACATTGTCGCGGGCATCGCGAGCTTCCCCGGCCTCAAGCACCGGCAGGAGCCGATCGCGACTGTTTCCGGCGTGCGTTTCGTCAACGATTCGAAAGCGACCAACGCCGACGCCACCGCGAAGGCCCTCGCCTGCTATGACGCGGTCTACTGGATTGCGGGCGGCGTGCCCAAAGAAGGCGGCATCGCAGAACTGGCGCCGTTCTTCCCGCGCATCCGTCGCGCCTTCCTGATCGGCCAGGCAGCGCCGGATTTCGCCGCGACGCTGGGCGGCGCGGTGCCGCATGAGATCGACGTCACGCTCGACAGGGCGGTCGCCGCCGCCTTCGCCGCCGCGCGGCCGGAGCGCGGCACGGTGCTGCTGTCGCCGTCCTGCGCCTCGTTCGACCAGTTCACCGATTTCGAGGCGCGCGGCGAAGCGTTCCGCGCGCTGGTCGAAGCGTTGCCGGGGACGCGGTCATGAAATACGCCCGCACCGATCAAAGCGCGGTGGCGCAATGGTGGTGGACCGTCGACCGCTGGACGCTGGTCGCGCTGGCGGCGCTGATCGGGCTCGGCGCGCTGATGATCATGGCGTCGTCGCCGGCGGTGGCGATCCGCATCCACGCCTCGAGTCCGCAATATTTCGTCCATCACTATCTGATCGAGCTGCCGATCGCGCTCGCGGTGATGTTCTCGGTCTCGCTGCTCAGTCCCCGCGATGTGCGGCGTCTCGCCCTCGCCGTGTTCTGCGTGTTCGTCCTCGGCCTAGCCTTCACCCTGGTCGGAGGCGTCGAAATCAAGGGCGCGCGGCGCTGGATCGCGCTGCCGTTCGTGTCGCTTCAGCCGTCGGAATTCGTCAAGCCGTGCTTCGCGGTGCTGGCGGCGTGGCTGTTCGCGCAACATAAGGTGACGCCGAAATTCCCCGGCCACTGGATCGCGCTGCTGCTGCTGATCCTGATCGTCGCGCTGCTCATCAAGCAGCCCGATCTCGGCATGGCGGTGGTCGTGACGGCCGTATTTTTCATCCAGTTCTTCCTCGCCGGCCTCAACCTGTTCTGGGTGGCGGCGGGGGTCGTGACCGGCGGCAGCGGGCTGGTCGGCGCCTATATGTTCCTGCCGCATGTCACCGACCGCGTCGACCGGTTTCTCGATCCGAATGCGCGCAACGCCTATCAGATTCATCGCGCGATGGACGCCTTCATGAATGGCGGCCTGTTCGGGCGCGGCCCGGGCGAAGGCACGATGAAACAATATCTGCCCGACGCGCATGCCGATTTCGTCTTCGCCGTCGCCGGCGAGGAGTTGGGCCTCATCGTCTGCCTCGTGATCGTGGCGCTGTTCGCCTTCATCGTGCTGCGCGGCTTCTCGCGCCTGATGCAGGAAAACAACCTGTTCGTGGTGCTGGCCGCGACGGGCCTGTTCGTTCAGTTCGGCCTTCAGGCCGTCATCAACATGGCGTCGTCGCTGGAATTGATGCCGACCAAGGGCATGACGCTGCCGTTCATTTCCTATGGCGGCTCGTCGCTGGTGGCGTTGGGCCTGACGATGGGCATGGCGCTGGCGCTGACCCGCCGCCGCTTCGGGGGCGAGACATGAGCGGCAAGAAGCTCGTCGCGCTCGCCGCCGGCGGCACGGGCGGCCACCTGTTCCCGGCCGAGGCGCTGGCGCGCGAATTGATGGCGCGCGGCTATCGCGTCGCCCTCATCACCGACCGGCGCGGCCAGGCCTTCGGCGACAAGATCGGCGTCGAGCTGCACCGCATCCGCGCCGGAAGGCTTGAGGCCGGGCTGACCGGCAAGGTCGTCGCGGTCGCCGAAATGGCGCTCGGCACGCTGGGCGCGCAGCGTCTTCTGAAACGCCTCGGGCCTGCCTGCGTCGCCGGGTTCGGCGGTTATCCCTCGGTGCCGACCATGATCGCGGCGTCGCGCCTCGGCCTGCCGAGCCTGATCCACGAACAGAACGCATTGCTTGGCCGCGCCAATCGCCTCCTCGCGCCGCGCGCGGCGCGCATCGCCACGTCGTTCGCCGAGACGCAGGGCATCCGCCCGCGCGACCGCGCCAAGGCCGA
>Ga0134126_10003817_pt1 | contig 18869 bp, 19 predicted proteins | sample KB31752_FD_96881 | JGI IMG/M metagenome (GOLD analysis project Ga0134126, IMG submission 96881) | Terrestrial soil microbial communities with excess Nitrogen fertilizer from Kellogg Biological Station, Michigan, USA - KB3-175-2 | ecosystem: Environmental > Terrestrial > Soil > Unclassified ...
CTCTTAATCAGCGGGTCGAAGGTTCGAGTCCTTCATCACCCACCATAACCATACATAACCTATGGGTATTCTCACTAAGTGTCGAAAAGGCCCGTATTTGCGCGCTTAAAATGCACTCACGTTTTTAAATCTTGAGAACTGGCGAGAGCTTGGCGCGGTTTGTGCGCGAAATTCTCAGCCCGTTTTTTCGGCTGTCAAAAACGGCCCTGTTTTGACAAATGCTTCAGTCTTTTGCGCAGAGCAGTTGAGAGCGGTTCGAACGCTCATGAAATGCTGGACAGCGGTTCAAACATCCAGCTGAACTATTCAAAATAGCGATCTCAAGTGATGCGAGATCTGAGCAAAGTGTTCAGTGGACTTACCTTGGAATGTTGAAGAGGTCCCGATTAGATCGCTATGACGGGTGAGTACTTGTTTTCGTGCGATGTGAATCGTACTGGCAAGGCTGATCGTATTCTCAGTCTATGGCCGGAAAGCGCGTATGCCTCTGAGGCGACATGGCCTCATTTCTCTCGGCATGCACATTTTGTGGTGATGGATTTGCGTGGTTTCGGCTGCCCCGAACGGCGCGATGCGCTGATGCCGCCCCGCGCGACGGCTTTTCGTCCTTCACGCCGCTGACGCTTCATCCGGAGACGTTTGGTGAGGCTTTGCCTTGGCCCGTGACCAAAGCGGTTGGTCGCCGCCATGACATCGCAGTTTAGGGCATTGGCTGCTAACGGCCGCTTCTGGCCGATATGTTTGAAAAAGTGACGCATAGATCGAGTTGGGTCACGGAGACAGTGATCGGCCGAGGCATCGCTCGCCGACGCCCGCGAGATCGCAGCCCAATGCCGATAGCTGCGAAGTCAGGGAAGCAACCACATCAGAGTACACGAACGATCTCAGGTTCGCTTCCCGTGTGCCGCCAGACAAGGCAAATCCGGAAATCTTCCGCCACGCGATCCAGCAACACATGCGTGCCATCGGCGAGACCAACCGCTCTGCTGTCGTTCCTTGCTGCTATCGCTTCCCTAAGCAGAGCTTCTCCGGGAAAATCTCCGAACGCTTTGTAATACGCCTCCGAAAACGTCCAGCCGCGATAGAAGGTCTGCATATCCATCTGGAGCGATGCTGACGGCAGAAGCATTCGGGCGATGGCATCGAAAGGCCGATTCGGCGCCATCCACTCCACGTCGATGCCCAGTATGAGGCCGGGCATCGAGCCGGCTGCCGCTGCAATGATCGCTCGACTATGGCTGCGGGAACGCGCCACCGCCGCGGGACATGCCTCTTCCAGCCGCGCGGCTAGGCGGGAAGCCGCCGCGGATTGCTGCATTCTCGGCATCCGCGCGCGAATATCGTTCACGGGCAAAATGTCTGTGGCGTAAACTATCCGAGCTTTGGGCATCCGACCCCCCCGGGGCCCTGTTGGTAAAAATTGGCAGAAATCCAGGCTTTCAAATCGCTGCCATTTTATTATAGGAGAGCTTGGCCGCACTGTCGCAGTGCTAGGGAAGCAAAGGATAGCCTTTGCCTGTATGAAGGATTACTTGCTAAACTTCAGCAAAGCTGGGAGGGGCAGCCTTGCGGGGGTTTTGCGAACTAAACGTATGTTCTTGGGCCGCGATTCTGGTTTCGGGTGTTGATGGCAATCAGGATTCCTTCGGTCGCGCTCTGAACGAGGATGCGCTCCCTCCTGCCGTGCGCCGCCGCATGGGCCGACTGGAAAAGCTCGCGGCGCGGTGCACGCTCGGCGTGCTGGATGAAACGCCGACCGGCGAACTGATCTTTTGCTCGCGCTACGGCAATCTGGAAACCCTTTCTTCGCTGTTGGGTGGCATTGCCGAAGAGCAGTTGATGTCGCCGATGCAGTTCGCCGGGTCGGTGCACAACGCCGCTCCGGGGCTTGTCGGCCAGATCCGCAAGGAACGGCTAAGCCACACCGCAATTGCCGCCGGACCGGATACGCTGCGCGCAGGCTTGCTGGAAGGCGCCATCCGCCTTATGAGCGGCCAAGAGAGCGACGTGACGCTGATGTTCGCCGATATGGCGCTGCCGGGCTTCTACCTCGAATTTGGGGACGAAGATGTGCCCGGTGTCGCGATGGCGCTTCGCCTGCAGCTGGCCGAAACGGATGACGACGCCGAAGCCAACTTAATCGGACCAGGCCGGCGTGGTGCGTTGGAGTTGATGGAAGCCTTGCGCAAAGGGCCGGTGCGACTGACAGTGGGGGAGAAGGCGGCATGCTTGGCGGCGGCATGATCGCCCGTTTGGAGCGCCTTTGGCGGCAGGTCGGGGCTGGCATCGCGTTCTTGCTGTTCGGCATCGGCGGCCTTCTGCTCACCGTATTCGTGTTCCCCTGCATCAACCTGCTGTTTCGAAACCGCGAAACGCGCGCCGCGGCCGCACAACGCACGGTCCATCTGACGTGGAAACTCTTCGTCTGGATCATCGTGACGTTGCGCATCATCGACTTCGACGCGGAAGGCCACGACCTTCTGCGCAGCGAACAGGGCACACTTATCGTCGCCAATCATCCCTCGCTGCTCGACGTGGTGCTCATCATGTCGCTGATGGATCGCACGCAATGCGTGGTGAAACCGGGTGTGTGGCGCAATCCGTTCATGCGCGGCGTCATCAAAGCGGCAAACTACATTCCCAATCTGGGCGATCCTGAGCGCACGTTGAGCGATTGCATCGCCGCACTTCAGGCTGGCAACAACCTTGTGATCTTCCCGGAAGGATCGCGCACCGTTCCGGGCTGCCAGCGCCGCCTCGAACGCGGCTTTGCCAATATCGCCATCCGTTCGGGCGCACCGATCCGACTGGTCACAGTGAGCTGCGTGCCGCTTCTGCTGCCCAAGGGCGAGAAATGGTACCAAAGCCCCAAACGCCGCCCACGCTATAAGGTGCGAGTGTGCGAGCGTATCGATCCGGTCGTCTATGCGCGTTCCGTTCCTCCTTCGCGCGCCGCCCGCAATCTGACCGCACAGGTCGCCCGACGTTTCGAGGAGTTGATACCAAATGAGTGTGCTTGAAGCCGAACTCAAGGAACTCATCGTGGCGAGCCTGTTCCTCGAAAACATTTCGCCCGTTGATATCAACTCAAACGAACCGCTGTTCGGCGACGAAGGGCTAGCGCTCGACTCCATAGATGCGCTGGAGATCGGTGTGGAAATCCAGAAGAAATACGGCGTCAAGATCGACCCGGAAGACGAAGACCTCGCCCGGCATTTTCGCAACGTGAAATCACTTGCAGAATTCGTCGCGAGCATGCGTTAAAAGGGGAGGGGGCGATGGAACGAGACGAGATTTTTGCAAAGATCAGGGAGGACCTGGTCAATTTGTTCGATACGCCGCGCGACGCAATCACGCCCGACGCCGATCTTCAGGACGACCTCGATCTGGATAGCATCGATGCGGTCGATCTTATCGTGAAATTGCAGGAGCTGACCGGCCAGAAGATCAAGCCGGAAGAGTTCAAGACCGTCCGCACCATCAACGACGTCGTCAACCGGATCTACGATCTCACTCATGCCGACGCGACCTGATCTGCCGTCGGCGCTTTTGGCGGGATTGTCGATCCTGTTTCCGGTGATCGCCATCGTGGCGATCCACACGGTAGGAGCGGGGGCCGCAGTTGTTGGGATGGTGGTGTTGCTGGTCGCCCGGCTGGCGCTGCCGGTGTTGCGGGGCGTGCCACTGTCGCTCTCGCTCGCTTTGTTTCCCGTATTGATCGCTGTGCTGGCGGTGGCCGGTTTCGACAGGGCGCTTTCTATCCGGCTTTATCCGGCGTTCATGAATGCGGCGATGCTGGCGGCGTTTGCGGTTACGCTGTGGAAACCTCCCAGCATGATCGAGCGCTTCGCGCGCATCACGGAACCCAACCTGCCGCCGAGCGGCGTTCGCTACACGCGTAACGTGACATGGATATGGGTGGCGTTCTTCCTGCTAAACGGGACGATTGCACTGTGGTCCGCAACACAGCCCGGGTGGGCAGCATGGACCTATTACAACGGTTTCATCGCTTATGCGGCTGCGGGCGCCCTGTTGGTGGGAGAATATCTTGTTCGCCACAGCATCATCCGCTGGCACGGCGATCAATGAAAGGGTTGCTGCAAACCGTTGAGGGCTTGCCCAATGACACCGTGCTGTTCGCGTCCGCGCGCGGGCCGGTCACCGCCGGACGCATTCGTGCAACAGCGACTGGCCTTGCATCACGGCCTGCAAACGATGGTCCGCTCTTCCTCCACACGGCATCCGCCTCTCGCTTTGTCGCCGGTCTGCTGGCGGCTTCGCGCGCGGGGTGGGCCGTTTGCTTTCCGGCACATTCGCAACCAGACTATCTGCGCGAGATCAGTGCGGATTCCGATGCCATACTGACCGATGCGACCATAAAGCTTTCGGAGGAAAGCGAAGCACCGTGCAAGATCGAATATCGCGACCTCGATCTTGTCTTCTATACATCAGGTGTTACCGGCGCCCCCAAACTGGTACGAAAAAAACTTTCGCAACTCGACAGCGAAGCCCATGTGCTGGACCGCTTATGGGGCGCGAAGGCGGGACACACCTTCGCAACCGTTTCGCACCAACATATCTACGGTATGCTGTTCCGCATCTTCTGGCCCGTGCTTGGCGGGCGAATTTCGGAAGACCTGCCTGTTGAGTATTGGGAAAGCCTCAGCGGCAAACTCGGCTCCGGTACGACGCTGATTTCCAGTCCTGCCCATCTCACCCGACTTGCTGTCGACAACGTCTTTTCAGGCTCCTACCCGGGATTGGTCTTCTCGTCCGGTGCGCCGTTGCCATTTGCCGCAGCGCAGGCTGCTCGTGAAGCTATGGGCTCTCTACCGATCGAAGTTCTGGGATGCACCGAAACCGGCGGTATCGGCTGGCGGCAACAGGAACGTGCCGATGCATTGTGGACGCCGCTTCCGGAAGTACAGATTGAAGCTGGCGATGGAGCGATGCGCGTGACCTCGCCATTTGCCGGAGATGCCGTACCAACGGGCGATCTGGTGGAATCGGTCGGTGACAAATTCCGTCTCAAAGGACGCGCCGACAGGATCGTAAAGGTTGAGGGTAAACGTGTTTCATTGCAGCGAGTCGAAGAGGCATTGCTCGCGCAGCCAATGATCTCGGCGGCCACGGCGATCGATTTGCCGTCGCGCAAGGGCGCGTTGGGGGCCATCGTGGAGTTGAATGCAGCGGGGCGGGCGGTGCTTGCTGAAGAAGGCGCGTTCCGTCTTTCGCGAAGCCTGCGCAGCGGGCTCGCTTCGCGATTGGAGCCCGGCGAACGGCCCAAGCACTGGCGGTTCGAACCTATTCCGGTGAACCGGCAGGGCAAGCGGGTGCAGGAGATGGTGCGCGCGCGCTTTGAAGCGCCACCGGGAATGGTCGTGAACCGCGATGAGCAGACGGCGGAGATTGCGATGTCACTCGAGCTGGAATGGATCTGGTTCGATGGGCATTTTCCCGAACGGCCCGTCTTGCCAGGCATCGCGCAGGTGCATCTGGCCTCGCAGTGGGCGGAGCATCTTTGGTCATGGCGACCCAACGGCGCCAATTTGGCGCAACTTAAATTTCGCCAGATTTTGCGGCCAGGAGACGAAGTGCGGCTGGCGCTCTCGCGTGACGCGGCGCAAGAGCGGCTGACCTTTGCGTATCGCCTGGGAGACATCGTGGCCTCCCAAGGCATCATCGGAGGTGCGGCGTGAGCAAGCTCAGCTTCTGTGCCATTCTTCCTACCCACAATCATGTGACGGCGCTGGATGGGATTCTGACGCGGCTCGATAAATCCGGTTTGCCTGCGATCGTGATCGACGACGGCAGCACGCCGGAAAACGGTGAGCGCATCGCCGCAATCTGCGCGCGCCACCTCGATGCCGAATGCCAACGGCATGCTTTCAATGGCGGCAAGGGATTTGCCGTGATGTGCGGGCTCGCAAGGGCGCGCGAGATGGGCTTCACGCACGCAATCCAGATCGACGCGGACGGGCAGCATGATCTCGAAAGCCTCGATGCGCTGATAGAAGCCGCCCGGAACGCGCCGCAGGCAATTGTCACTGGCGTTCCGCAATATGACCAGACAATCCCGCTTTCGCGGCGTATCTGGCGTCCGTTCACGAATTTTTGGGTGCATGTGAACACGTTGTCCTTCGCAATACGCGATGCGATGTGCGGCTTTCGCATCTACCCGGTCGCAGCAACGCTCGATCTTGTGCGCCGCTCGGTGCGTGGCCGACGAATGGATTTCGATATCGAAGTGCTTGTCAAAGCCTCTTGGAAACGGATGGAAATCGCTTCGGTGCCGGTGAAAGTGGTTTATCCGAACGGCAATTTCTCGAACTTCGATCTTCTGCGCGATAATGTGCTGTTATCGTTGATGCACGCTCGACTGTTCTTTGGCATGTTGCTGCGCTCACCGCTATTGCTGTTCCGACACCCGGTATCCCGAAACGCCGCTACCCGCTGGCCCGCCATGCGCGAACGCGGAGCCTACTGGGGATTGCGCATTCTTGCCGGCATTTACCGGTTGTTGGGGCGCACGGTCTGCATGACCGTCATGATGCCTGTCGTCTTCTACTTCTTCGTCACGGGAAGCGAACAGCGGCAGGCGTCGCAGGATTATCTGGCGCGGCTGTGGCGGCGCGGTCTGCTGAAGCGCAAGCCCAGCCTGCTGACATCGTTCAGGCATTTCATGGTTTTCGCGGCCTCTGCGCTCGACAAGCTCGCGGCGTGGGTAGGCGACATCCCAATCAGCAAACTGCATGGCGTAAGATCGGGCCTTTTGGCGGAAGTGGAAGCCAGCGGTCGTGGAGTCTTCGTCATCACCGCGCATATCGGCAATCCGGAAGTCATCCGCGCCGTGTCCGTTTTGAGCAAAGGCGTTGCGGTAAACGTACTGATGCACGCAGAGCATGCGCAACTGTTCAATCGGCTCATCAAGGAATTTTCACCGCAATCACCCGTGCGCGCCTTTCCAGTGACGCGTGTGGGCGTCGACACAGCTATCCTACTGTCCCAGGCCATTGCGCGGGGTGAATGGGTGGTGATGGTGGGCGATCGCGTTCCGGTGGGCGAGCACGGACGTGTGGTGGAGGTGCCTTTCCTCGGAGAGATGGCTCCGTTTCCGCAGGGCCCTTATATCCTCGCCGCGCTGCTGAAAGCGCCCACCTATCTGATGTTCTGTACGCGGCAAGGCTCCGGCTTTGACGTGCACTTCTCCAAATTTGCCGATCTGGTGGAATTGCCGCGCGTCGACCGTTTGGGCGCGATCCGGCGGTATGCGACCGCCTACGCCAAGGCGCTTGAGGAACGAGTGGCCGAAACGCCGCTGCAATGGTTCAATTTTTATTCCTTCTGGCGCACAGGCCGCGATCTTGATCCAGATCCCTCCGCTGTTCAAAGGGTCATCAAATGACAGACAGTGTCTGGTTCGGAGAGACGCATCTTACGGTCGAGGACATTTGGGATGTCGCACGCCGTGAACGCGCACCACGGTTGTCGGAAAGCGCGGAATTTCGCGAGCGGATCGAGCGTTCAGCGGAGTTTGTAAACCGGACAATCCGTAATGGCGGCGTCATCTACGGCGTCACCACCGGCTACGGCGACTCCTGCGAGACCGAAATTCCGCCCGTGCTCATCGAAGAACTGCCGATCCATCTTACGCGCTATCACCGTTGCGGTATGGGGCGTCTCTTGAGCAGCCAGGAAACGCGCGCGGTAATGGCTGTGAGGTTGTCGAGCCTTGTGCAAGGCTGGTCGGGCGTCTCGCCAGCTTTGGTGCAGTTGCTGGCCGATATGTTGCGTTTCGATATTCTGCCGTTGATCCCGGCGGAAGGATCCGTTGGCGCGAGCGGTGATCTCACGCCGCTTAGCTATGTCGCAGCAAGCCTCGCGGGCGAGGGCAGGGTGCGTTACCGCAACGAGGAGGTGGAAGCGAGCGAGGCGCTCAACTCCGCCGGACTGAAATCCATAGTATTGCGCCCGAAAGAGGCGCTTGCCGTGATGAATGGCACCGCAGCGATGACGGGTCTCGCCGTATTCGCAATCAAGCGGGCGGAAGGGCTTTCCCGCCTAGCGTGCCGGTTGAGCGCAATGGCGACACTGGCGATGCTGGGAAATCCGGAACATTTCGATGCAAGGTTGGCTGCAGCGAAGCCGCATCCCGGCCAGATGCGCGCCACCGCACGAATCCGCGAGGACCTTGCGGGTTACGCGGCGACCAACGCACGGGGTCGGTTGCAGGATCGCTATTCGCTGCGTTGCGCCCCGCATGTGATCGGCGTTCTCGAAGACATGCTACCCGTGTTTCGCACGCTGGTCGAAACCGAGATCAACAGCGCCAACGACAACCCGCTGTTCGATCCAGAAGACGGACGCACCCTCCATGGCGGTCATTTCTACGGCGGACACATCGCGTTTGCCATGGACGGCTTGAAAACACTTGTCGCGAACGTCGCCGATCTTCTGGACCGGCAATTGGCGCTGATGGTAGACACACGTTACAGCAACGGACTACCGCAAAATCTTTCCGGTTCTACGGGCACCCGCTCGTCGCTCAATCACGGCTTGAAAGCGGTGCAGATTGCCGCTTCGGCATGGACAGCGGAGGCACTGAAACTCACCATGCCCGCCAGCGTGTTCTCGCGCTCCACAGAGTGCCACAACCAGGACAAGGTTTCGATGGGTACCATCGCAGCACGCGATGCACTGCGCGTGCTCGAACTCGGCGAACAGGTGGCGGCGGCCAATCTGATTGCGGTCGTTCAGGCCCTCAGGTTGCGCAAGCGCAAAAGCCAGCTTAACGATGCCGCCATCGGCCCGCGCATCTCAGGCTTTCTTGCGATCCTGGACGATACCATACCGTTCGTCGATGACGACATTCCGCTCGATGAGACGCTTCATCGACTGATGGCATTCATCCATTCGAACTCCTTTGTCTCGGAGGGCGAATGAAAGCCATCGTCAGCGAAACCACAAAAGCCTGCCCACAGTTCTACGATCTCGATCCGATGAACATCGTGTGGCATGGAAACTATCCGCGCTTTTTCGAGCTGGCGCGCACCGCATTGCTCAAGAAAATCGGTTACGGCTATAACGACATGATCGTGAGCGGCTACGCTTGGCCGGTGATCGATATGCACATCCGCTATTACCGTCCGCTGCGGCTGGGCCGCTGGATCGACATCAGCGCCTCGATCACCGAATGGGAAAACCGTTTGAAGATCGAATATCTCGCGCGCGATGTGGAGAGCGGACAGAAAACCACCAAGGGCCACACGATACAGGTTGCTGTGGACATCAAGACAGAAGCCATGCTGTGGCAGACGCCACCGATCCTGAAGGAAAAACTCACACCTTATCTTTGAATGTCAAACGGCCGTTGCGATGCGCGGAAAAGAGGGGAAAGACATGACGGTGAACACAGATGTGGTAATTATCGGCGCAGGGCCTTCGGGCAGCGTTGCAGCGTCCTATCTCGCGTCGCGCGGCTATCAGGTCGAAATGATCGAACGCGTTCATTTCCCGCGATTTTCAATCGGCGAAAGCCTGTTGCCGCAATCCATGGGGCTGCTTGAGGAAGCGGGGTTGCTCGATCACGTGGTAAGCGGGCATTTCCAATGCAAGGACGGCGCGGTGTTTCGCCGGGGCGATGAAGAGCAATCGCTCGATTTTCACGATAAGTCCGCGATAGGCTGGGCCACGACGTTCCAAGTACGGCGCGAGCTGTTCGACGAGATATTGGCACGGGGCGCCGCCGAAAAGGGCGCAAACGTCTCATTCGGCGAAGAGGTGACTCATTTTGAGCCCGGCGAAAACGGGGTCAGTGTGCGCGTGAAGGGAGAGGATGGCAGCGAACGCGAGATTGCGGCGCGTTTCGCGCTCGATGCCAGCGGGTTTGGGCGCGTGCTTGCGCGTCTTCTATCGCTGGATCAACCGTCGAATTTTCCGCAGCGCAGGGCGGTGTTCAGTCATGTGAAGGACCATATCGAAGATCCCACCTTCGACCGGAACAAGATTCTCATTTCGATTCATCCCCGCAACCCTTCCATCTGGTATTGGCTCATTCCGTTTTCGGAAGGTATCAGTTCTATCGGCGTCGTCGGCCCCGAAGCCGACCTCACTGCGGCGGGCACGGACAATCAGACTCAACTTTCGAACCTGATCGGCGAGGCAAGCCGGATGCGCGAATTGCTCGCGAAGGCCGAGCAGATCAGGCCAGCCGGAATGATCGCAGGTTTTGCACGCAAGGTGGATAACCTTACCGGTCCCGGCTTTGCGTTGTTGGGCAACGCGGCGGAGTTCCTCGATCCGGTGTTTTCATCTGGTGTGACCATCGCGCTCAAATCCGCGATTCTCGCCGGACGTGCACTCGACCGGCAGCTTCAGGGCGAAACGGTGGACTGGAATGCGGATTTCGAGGCGCCGCTGAAGATCGGTATCGATGCCTTCAGGGCCTATGTGAACGGCTGGTACGACGGCTCGCTGCAGGAAATCATCTTCGCGCAGCCCCGGCGTTCTACAGAGGTCAAGCGCATGATCATTTCGGTTCTGGCCGGTTACGCCTGGGATACTTCCAATCCCTTCGTACGCGATCCCAAACGTTATCTTGCATCGGTTCGGCAATTGGGTGTGTCGTAAGCGAATATGAAGCGCGCGGTCTACATTCACGAATATTCGGTAGCTTGCGCGTTGGGCGCAGATACAGATGTCGTGCGGCGTAACCTCCTGTCGCCCGCGCCGCGCAAGCTGAGCGGACAATCGCGCGTTCCCGGCGGGTGGACGGTGCCCACAGGATCAATGCCTTTCGCCCTAGAAAGCGATGCAGATTCACGGTGCAACAGAATCGCCGATCATCTTCTCACGTCGCTAAAACCCGCGCTCGTGCGCCACATGGAGAGAGTCGCTTCGGCAAAAGTTGCCGTTGTCATCGGCACGTCCACCAGCGGTGTGGGTGAGGCGGGCGTGGCTTTTCGCGCGCGCAAAACGGAAGGCCAATGGCCGCAAAGCTATCGCTTCGCGTCACAGGAACTGGGCGATACGGCGGCGCACATTGCCGCCCGTATCGGCACTGAAGGACCGATTTTTGGCATTTCAACGGCGTGTACGTCGGGCGCGAAGGCGCTGGCTAGCGCGGCACGTTTGATCGAAACAGGTTTTTCCGAAATGGCACTTGCGGGCGGCGTTGACGCGCTCTGTGATTTGACGCTTGCCGGTTTCGCTTCGCTGGAATCTCTTTCGGACGAAGTGTGCAATCCGTTCAGCGCCAACCGGCGGGGGATCAATCTCGGCGAAGGCGGCGCGCTGTTTGTGCTCAGTGCAGAGCCTTCGGCATTTCGCCTCGCCGGGTGGGGGGAGAGTGCGGATGCCTATCACATGAGCGCGCCGGACCCGGAAGGAAAAGGCGCCGAGGCCGCGATGCGGCGGGCACTTGAACGCGCCGAGTGTCCGGCGGATGCGATTGGCTATCTGAATCTCCATGGCACCGCCACGAAACTAAACGATGCGATGGAAGCGCGCGCGGTGTCGCGTGTGTTTAGCGATATCGTGGCCTGTAGCTCAACCAAGCCGATGACGGGCCATATGCTGGGCGCTGCCGGTGCTGCTGAAGCCGCCTTCACCCTAATGGCGCTCGAAGCCGGGCGACTGCCTGCCCATCTGTGGGACGGCGAACGCGATGCAGAAATGGCCACCATCCAGCTGGTGGGTGATGAGGGGCAGACGAGCGATATGCGTCGCGCCATGAGCTGCTCTTATGCTTTCGGCGGCAACAATATCGCCCTGGTGCTGGAGAAAGCATCGTGAACGACTTCGAGCTAGCATTGAACGATCTTGTCCCGCACCGCGCCCCCATGCGGTTTCTGGACCGCATGATTTCGGTCGGCGAAACCGAAGCCATTGCCGAGACCGTCGTGCGCGCCGACAATCCGCTCTTCGTGGCGGGCAGAGGGCTGCCCGCCTATGCGGGACTCGAAATGATGGCGCAGGCGATTGCCGCTATCGATGGCATGAAGCGCAAAGCAAATGGATTGCCGCCCAAGATCGGCTTTCTTCTGGGATGCCGCCGCTATTCGGTTTCCTGCGAGGTTTTTGAAGAAGGTTTGTGCCTGCGCATAACGGCAAACATGGTGTTCACCAATGGCGAAATGTTTAACTTCGATTGCCGCATCGACGATGGCGAGGGCCGCCAGTTCGCGAGCGCCAGCATGAATGTCTACGCACCGGCCGATCCGACGGCGTTTCTGAAAGCGGGGACCGCATGAGCGCGAAATCGGCCAGCCGTCCAGTGCTTGTGACCGGTGCAAGCAAAGGCATCGGCAAGGCGATTGCGCTCCGGCTGGGTGCCGCCGGTTATCCAGTCACGGTGCATTATGGCCGCGACGCGGCGGCAGCCGAGGCTGTGGCTGCCGAAATCACCGGCACGGGCGGGACAGCGCAGGTCCTGGGCTTCGACATTTCCGATCGCATGGCCTGTCGCGAGGCGCTGGAAAAGTGCGAGGCGTTCTGGGGCGTGGTGCTCAATGCGGGGCTTGCCCGCGACAATGCCTTCCCGTCCATCGAAGGCAAGGATTGGGACCTCGTTTTGCGCACCAACCTCGACGGGTTCTATAATGTGCTGCACCCGCTGGTGATGCCGATGATCAGGCGGCGGGATGGGGGGCGGATCGTGACGTTGTCTTCGGTATCGGGACTGATCGGAAACCGTGGGCAGGTGAATTACAGTGCTTCCAAGGCGGGTATCATTGGCGCGACCAAGGCGCTGGCGATCGAACTGGCCAAACGCAACATCACCGTGAACTGCATCGCTCCGGGAATTATCGAAACCGCAATGACAGAGGCCTTGCCGGAACTAGAGGTAAACGCGCTTATCCCCATGCGCCGTTTTGGGAAGCCGGAAGAGGTTGCCGCCGTTGCGGAGTTCCTGTTGTCGGAAGGCGCGTCCTATATCACTCGGCAAGTCATCTCGGTGAACGGAGGACTTGCCTGATGCGCCGCGTCGTCGTCACCGGGGTGGGCGGGCTGACATCGCTCGGCAGCGATTGGCCGGATATCCGCAGCAAAATGGAGGCGGGCCAAACCGGCACGCGCCATATGCACGAATGGGAACGGCTGACCGATCTGAACACCAAGATCGGCGGCGCGATCGACTGGTTCGATCACGCCACCGCCTATAATCGCAAGACCACGCGTTCAATGGGGCGTGTCGCCGTGATGGCGCTGAAGGCTGCGGAAACCGCGTTGGAAGAAGCGGGACTCAAAGGTAGCTCCGTTTTGCAATCAGGCCGCGCCGGCGTGGCCTGCGGATCGTCGTTCGGCGCAACTGAGCCGGTGCAGGATTTCGCAACCTTCATGGCCACGGGCAAGGCCGGTGGCCTCAACGCCACGAGCTATATCCGCATGATGAGCCACACTGCGCCCGTCAATATCGGGATTCACCTTGGTCTGACGGGGCGGATCATCACGACCTCATCGGCCTGCACCTCCGGTTCGCAGGGCATCGGTTATGCATATGAGGCCGTTCGCGCAGACCATGCCGATGTGATGCTGGCAGGCGGTGCGGAACAACTTTGCCCGACGATGGCCGTCGTGTTCGATACGCTATTCGCCACCAGCACTCGCAACGATGCACCCGCAACCGCATCGCGCCCCTATGACAAATCCCGCGACGGGCTTGTGGTGGGCGAGGGCGCGGCGATCCTCGTGCTGGAGGAATTCGAGCATGCGCGTGCACGCGGCGCAACGCCGCTTGCTGAGATCGTGGGATTCGCCACCAACAGCGACGGCGCGCACATCACCCAGCCAAAATCGGAGACACAAGCCATCGTGATGCGCGCCGCGTTGCGGCAGGCCGATCTCTCGGCTGCCGATATCGGTTTCATCAGTGGCCACGGTACGGCGACCGACACAGGCGACGTCGCCGAATCGCTTGCCACCGCGCAAGTCTATGGCGAGCAGGTGCCGATCCATTCTTTGAAAGGCCACTTCGGGCACACGCTGGGTGCCTGTGGCGCAATCGAGGCATGGCTCGCGATCCGGATGATGCGGGATGGCTGGTTCGCGCCGACCGCGAACCTCACAGAAGTCGATCCGCGTTGTGCAGTGCTGGATTATGTGATGGGTGCGCCGCGAACGCTCGATATCGAATATCTGGTGTCGAATAATTTCGCCTTCGGTGGGGTGAACACCTCCCTGGTGTTCCGCCGGATTTGATCAACCTGCGATTTCCACAGATTGGATATCGATCTCATACCCGAAGGCCAAGTTGCGCAGCTTTGCGGAGCGCTTCCACCCCTCGCCAGGGCCATAGTCGATTGCGATCACATCCCGGCCGTTGGCGGAAATTCTCCGAGCGCTGGCGCTTTCCGTCACCACCGCTCCGGTCACTGCAAGCGAATTCGCAAGTGCGCTATTCGGCCAATAAACCAGGGCAATGTCGGCAAGAATGTCCGCAGGCCGGATGAATTTCGGCAACCACGGCGCCGGCGTTGCCGTCACCGTATTGGCTTTCCATGCTACAGTTAGGCCGCGGCGGCCAAAGCCGTCCAGCGCCGCAAGATCGAGTTCTGCCGGCGTTAGCTGGATCTGAACGTCGAACGAAAACGACTGGCCGCGAACATGGGCGATGATGGATTGGGTCACGTTCGCGGTCTGATCGAGCACGGCAGGCGATGGGACCGAAAAAATGACTTTGGGCGCAATCATGGCCTGCGTATCGCTTAGCGAAGCGGGCGGCACGGGCGTTGTTGCGCACCCCGCCAGCATCAATACTGCCAACGAAACGACACCGCGTGGCCTCATGCGCGTACCGCGCCGCTTCCCGCCGCCGGCGCGAAAAGGAAGGCAAGGAATATCCCGATCAACATCGTGACTCCAAAAGCGTGAACGGCGAAGACGCTGCTAAGCGCCAGCATGCCAAAAGACAAGATCGTGCACAGAGCCGCAAGAGCTATACCCAGCGTCGTCACCGGCTTTCGCGCGCCCGATGTCTCGCTGCAGAACACCGAATAATCCACACCGACCGACAGCACAAGGATCAAAGCCATCGCGTTGAAGAACGTGAAGGCGACACCCGCGAGCGCCGCAATGGGCGGGGTGAGAGCGATGGCGGCAAGTGGCGGCAGCAAAACACGCAAGCCCCGCCGCCAGCCATAGCGCCAGCAGAACAGCGGACACATCAACAAAGCCGAAAGCACGGGAACGGCGATCGCATAACGGCGATATTCGCCGAACAATCTGGACCAGTCATCGGCAAGGTCAACCAGCCTTGTACCGGGCACTTTTTCGGCAAGCGCTTCTATGGCAGCCGCATTCTTCACGTTCTGGAGCATCACCACATGTGCAGCCTGGCCTTGCGATGACATGTCGAGCAGCGACAACAGGCTTAGCGGACCGACGCGCGGCAGATCAGCGGGCTTGAGAAACGTCTTCGGGGGTGTGTAATTCAAGGCTTGCGTGTAACCGATCTGCTGAAGATAAGCAGCAAGGTGCGGCGTGACGAGTTTGTTCTGTATCAGCGTGCGGTTTTCTTTTTGCCGCGATATGGAAGGCACGAATTGCGACATCGCGGTGAACCCGTCCAACGCGCCATCCTGTTTTGCCCGAACGAGCAACGGCATAAGTTTTTCTTCGGATTGAAGAAGTCCCTGCTCGTTTGTGGCGCGCACCAGAATAAATTGCGTTCCGGCGGAAGAACCAGTCAGACGCTCGATCTCGCGTTCCTGCGATCTCAATGGTGTAGAAAGTGACTGCATGTGGCGCACATCGTCATCGACCTTGAGCAGGAACGTGCCTCCCACGGCACAAACAAGGCAACCAGCGACGATGGAATACCGTGCGACCCTCAACGCAGGCGCTTCCCATAATTTCCAGTGAAACGCTGCGAACCGCAGAATGCGCACATCGCGTACAGGACCGCGGTTGGTATCCAGCACCGGATACCAAAGCACCACGGTAAGGAACGACGCAGCAAGGCCAAGCATGGAAACGACCGCGACCTGCCGCAATCCGGGGAAAGGCGCGAGCAACAAGGTGAAATAGCCGATCAGCGTCGCGGAAAGCCCGATCGCGATCGCCGGAAATACGCGCTTTATTCGGGCCTGCGGGCCCGGCGCGGTTTCATCGAAATACTCGCAAAAATACTGCAGGCTGTAGTCAACCGAGATACCGATCAGGCTGACGCCAAGCAGCAGCGCAACCGCGTGAACCTGTCCAAAGACAAACAATGTGCCTGTGAACGCGCAAAGCACGCCCGTACCGATGGCAACGAACCCGAGCAGGATCGGATGCAGCCCCCTGAATACAAAAAAGATCAGCGCTAGTATGGCCAAAAGCGACGCAACGCCGATCAGAGAGGTTTCGTTTGTCGCCGCCTCTGTACCTTCGTGGGCGTAGAATATCGCGCCCGTGCGCAGGACGGTGAGGTCGGGCGTTTGCGCCTTCAGCGATGCGACTGTTTTCTCCACTGCCGAAACAAACGCCGCCTGGAATTTCGTTGCGTAAGGATTGCCCGCAAGATCGACGCTCACCAGCACATAAGTGAGGTGGTTTTCCTTCAGCGAAAGGACGCCATCCTCGAAGGAAAATTTCGACTGCGGCACAGGTAGGCTGAGGAAATAGGCAGGCATCAATAGAAAAGGATCTCGCGCCAGAAGCTTGCCGTCCGCGAAGCCGCCTGGCCCATAAAGCATCGAGAGCGCGCGCGATACAAGCGCCTGTCCGTTGTCCGCAAGCAGGTGTGCGCGGTCCGCGTCCGACAAGAGGCCCATGCGATAGGGAAAATAGGCCGAGCCCATTTTGCGCTGCGCATCCGGATCGAGTTTGGAGGTGATCGCGGTAACGGTACCGGATTGAATTAGCGCATTGCCAAGCGCCTGCGCTGCCGATGCGGCTTTTGCCGGCGAGGCATCGCCGACCAGAAACACCACGCGGCGTGAAAATGAATCTGCGATCCTGTCCTGAATGCTCTGCGCCGCCGCATCCCGCTCGGCGTGCGGCAGCAGTGCGAGGATATTGCTGTCTAACGTGATACCGTCCGCGACCCGAACCGCCAGATAGATCGCGGTGGCGGCAACCACCACCAACCACAACCAAGCGCCCACCCGGCTCATTTGTGCAGGGCTTGGAAGAGCGATTTCTCATCTGCCGTGAGGTCGGCATTGCCGGCGTGTTGATCGAGAAAAGTGATCTGGTCCACATCACCACCGCCTTTATCGATTTCCACACTATCGACAAACTTCCCGCCCGCCAGCACCAGCGATTTGATCTGGCTCATCGCCGCATTTTCGGGATGAAGCGGTTTGAGAACGATCTTCCATTGCGCCCCACCCGATTGCTGCGTGACGGAAAAGGTCTGCTGCAGCGGTTTGATATTGCCGGATACCGCCGCGCCCAGCGTCACATAAAGATGGCTGAGCCCCGGCAGGCGCGAGGCGGGAAGGCGCAGGGACACCTGGTTGTTGGCAATCTGCAAAATGCCGTCGGATGAAATTACCGTGGTATTCGCGAACGGTTTCTCACCGCGCCATATAAGGCCAGTGCCCGGCACCAATACGAACGAGCCCGAGCTCTTGAGCGGGTTGGCGAAGCCCGCGAGCTTGCGCTCCTGCATGAAATGGCCGCGCAGCACCTGGCCGACGGCGAGGGTTTGCGTGGCGATGTCCCCGGCTGATGCCGCAAATGGGAAAGACGACATACCCGCAATCCCGAAAATCAACGACCAGAGAAATCGCCTTCGGGCCTTCATGGGTTCGAACCTGATGCAACCACCGTCAATGGTCTGCAAGTTTTACGAAGTTTCCCCTGAGCGCAACGCCCGTCATAAGGAAGCCATCATGGCACTGGATAGTGGTATCGCTCGAAACATCCTCGCGCTTGTAATAGCTGTGAATGTTTACTACGGCATTGGCGCCCAATTGTTCGGCGCGCTTCTGGAATTTCATCAAGGCCGAAAGAAACGCCCATTGGCAGGCATGCAGGGCGGTCTTGTTCACCGAGTTGGTTTTTTCGTTGGCTACCAGCGTCGCAAAGGATTGAAGGATCGCCGGATGCGGCGTGTCCCCGAAAAAGAACTTCACGGAACCATCAAGCTTTTGCTGCGCGTCAGGTGTCACCATCGCGTCATGGATGGGCATTTGGATTACATCATCCCGGGCCGTGGCGGGGAGCGATACCAGAAGGGCAACTCCCACAGCACAACCGGCCACGATGCGCACAGCGGATTTTCGCATGATCCCCCCTACTGAGATAGCACCGTTGTCAAATCAGCCGGTTCAAACAATAAAAGTATAGCGCTGTGCCTGTCAAACTTGGGTTTTATTATTCAGCCTTTTGGCAAGCCGTCCATTTCATTGGTCAACCGCCGTTCAACCTTATCTTGGGGATGTTCGTTCCATTTACAGCTTCAACCCGAGAAGCAACCCAAGATCGTTCATCCCTTCATTGCGGTGCGCCAGGCCCGCATTGGAGATATGATTGAAGGCAAAAGCGAGCGACCATCGCGTGTTGAAGCGGTAGCCAAGTGAGGCGCCGGAGCGAATCAAGAAGTGGCTTCCGTGAGATTTCCAGGTGGCTTCCAGCGGTGTACCCACCACGTCGATCTTGCCGTCATTCCAGCCCCCACCGGTCGTGGCTTCGAAATAGACCGCATCGGGTCGCGAAAAGATCGCGCGCGCCAATGTCCACTGGCCGTCGAAACCCAGGTAAATCTGATCGGTCTGGCCCGCGCTGTTGAGCGCACCACCCAATACAATGCGCGGCAGCCCAAGCAGCCGGGAGCGCACTAACGGTTCACTTAGAATCTCAAATGCGAAATCGATGCCTTTTTCCTTACGGGTGCCGATAATGGCGGAATCATGCTGAAAAAAGCCGAGCCGCACCTCATC
>Ga0134126_10003818_pt1 | contig 18869 bp, 15 predicted proteins | sample KB31752_FD_96881 | JGI IMG/M metagenome (GOLD analysis project Ga0134126, IMG submission 96881) | Terrestrial soil microbial communities with excess Nitrogen fertilizer from Kellogg Biological Station, Michigan, USA - KB3-175-2 | ecosystem: Environmental > Terrestrial > Soil > Unclassified ...
ACGGGATTGAACCCCGCTTTGCGATAGGCGACAAGATGGCAGTCATTGACGATGAATCCGGCGCCAAGTATGCCGATACGAAAGTCTTTTCGGTGAGGCAAGCGGGAATGAATCTTCAGGTCCACGTCCGTTGTTGTGTGTGGTCCGAATCATAGCCGTCTCGTGAGCAATAGACAAGCTGAACGCGGTCGGGATTTTGCCGGTCAGTTTTTGCTTGGAGATCAAGAATCAAGCCCGTTCCGTGTCGGGTCGCGCGTTCAAATCAACACGCACCACCGATAAAAAAATCGCTGGCGATCAGCCGGGATGCCTTCAGCAAGGCGCGAATCTGCCAGCCCGGGCACGCTGGCTTCAAAGAGGGAGTGTTTCGCAGGAAGCACCAAGGTTCGGGATGAAAAGCTGAAGAAGAATTTTGTGCGATAAACTGCCAACTCTCCCCGTGTGCGTTGCCTCTCCATCGGGCTGGGAAGGGGGACGTGTGTTGTCGCGCTCGCGCCGGCGCTCCGATTTTAAGCGGGTGGTGCAGATGCTTGTGTGGTTGATAGACAACGCAGTTCTGCTTGTCCCGTTTCTGGCCACTCTGCGAAATGGTGTTTCGCGTTTGTCAGAACCCGGCCACTGTGCGCCCCGATGTAAGCGGGAAAATCCGGATGTTTGAGATGAAAGTACGCAATCCGCGCTACAAAACGCGAAAAGACCAGCGCGATCGCCATGCTGGTATGGAACGAGCTAGGATGCAGATCGAACAGAACATGAGCAAACGCAAGAAACATTCAGTCTTTCTGAAGGCGCTTATACTTCACGGCGACGCGGAAGGGCGGTCCCTGTTGCAGGAAAAAATGCAACAAGCGGAGCGGGACGAACTATGCGCCTGGCGTGCCTTGTGGCTCGTCAGTCTGTTGGCGGCCTTTTCCTGCTGCGGCATCTGTTATTCGGCCGTGCTGATTCCTGAGTTCTTCCAAAACTCGTCGCACATCGTGGTGAAAATCTTTTCCGGCCTCGGTCTGGCATCCGTGATTTGCGCCATCGGATTTTTATCCTTCTGGCTCTGGTGTCGCGGCGTGCTTAACCGGACACACGAAGATTGCCGACGTTTCGTGATGGCGACGTTGGAGCCCGGCAGCCGCTCTAAATTGTCTGTTCGGGCCGCGGACGACGGCCTCAACACAGGTGCGGCCGACGTCTTCGGAGCGAGGACGGGACTGGTCAGCGCACCGACTGTTCCTACGCATCAGACTTACTCGCAGCTTTTCAGCCTCCGCCGGAGCCATTGAGTTCCTGCAGAAACTGATTTTTCGCCGCCCGTGTTGGCTTAACCGCCCCGCCTTCCTTCTTCGATTTTTTTCGCACAAGTCTATCGATGGTTTCATCGCCGTTGCCTTCGCGTAATCCGCGGGGCACCTTTCTCCTTGGGTGTGTGACCAATTAAAGTGCGGAACCAAAGCGAGCCAGAAGCATCGTAATTACACGGACAGACGAAGCAGACCGGTGTGACGATTTCACCGTCCGCCGGACCGCATGACGGGCGAAATTCCCTCGGCGGAATTGTTTTGCTTCGTCTGCTCGTGGAAGCCTGGTCGGATGAAACTTCAACCAATTGAACAGTCGGAAAGGAGTCTGTCAGCATGAAAACGTTGTTTCGATGCACGTCGGATTTTTGGAAATTGGTGCTCACCGCGATATTGCCCATGGGATTATTGGCAATGGGCGCCGCGGCTCTCGCCGATCACGGCGAGGATGAAGGCGGCGATGATGGTGGCCGGAGGTCACCGTTTCCACTGACCGGATTGGCGCACGGCTACATACAGATCAATCTGGTCGCCGACATTTCCGGACCGGCCCTGAACACGGATACGAATCTGTTGAATCCATGGGGTCTCGGGATCGGTCCAAGAGGGAGTCTCATTGTGGCGGAAAATCACGCGGGCCAGGCGGCATTTTATGGCCCGGGTGGGCAACCCGGCCGAATGTCGATCCAGGTGGATGATGATCCCACTGGTCTTGTCATCAATCATTTCGCGGACGATTTCCTGATCGGCGACGGGACAAACTCGCGTCCGGCCTCGTTGCTGTTCGCCACTGAATCAGGAAAGATTCTTGGTTGGAATGCCAACGTGGACCCGGCCAGCGCGGCCGTCGTCGCGGACAACTCCGCTTCCAACGCCGTTTACAAGGGCATCGCCCTGGCGCGGACACGCGCGGGCGCGATGCTTTATGCGACGGACTTTCACAACGGTAAAGTGGACATGTTTGACAGTTCCTTTCACTGGGTCGGTTCCTTCACGGATTCGACCGTGGACGCCGGCTTCGCTCCGTTCAACGTTCAAAACATCGCCGGCTGGCTGTTTGTCACGTTCGCCAAGCAACTCGGTCCCGACAATGAAGACGACGAGGCGGGGCCGGGCAATGGTTTCGTGGACATTTTCCGGCCGGACGGTCGCCTCGTTCGGCGCTTCGCTTCGCACGGCAGGCTTGACTCACCGTGGGGACTCGCTGTCGCACCGCGGAGTTTTGGCAGGTTTCGCGATACGCTACTGGTCGGCAATTTCGGCGACGGGCGTATCAATGCCTACAGTCTCCGCAACGGAGCGTTCCTCGGTCAGCTTGCGGACGTTCATGGTACGCCGATCCAGATCGAAGGATTGTGGGCATTGCGCTTCGGCCACGACGCCAATTCCGTCCGTGACGATGAAGATGATGACGATCGGGGTGGCAACGCTCTTTATTTTACCGCCGGGCCGGGTGGCGAGGAGCACGGATTGCTCGGCTTGATCGTGCCCGCGCAACGGTTTCGCCACGGAGATTAGAATTCTTCGCCGAGGGGATACGGCTCGGTGGAAGTCTAAAACGTCGGGTCGTCGTGGGTTGGACATCGGCGTGACGGTGAGGGTTTGGTGATAAACGCGAACAAACCGCCGTCACGCCGGGTTTCTGTACGGAGGCTGACAAAGACAGGCCGGACGGTTAAGGTCGCGGCCGCGCATGACGAAACAGGCACCGAGTTTTTTCACGGGGCTCCTTCTCGCATTTCTGTTGATGTTCTTCGCGGCGTTCCTGTTCTATCCCGTCAGCTTCATGTTAAAGGGGGCGTTCGTCAGCGGCGGCAGATTCAGTCTCGAATACTTCGCGCTTGTGTTGAAAAGCCCGCTGGAGCGTGAATCGATCTTTAACAGTTTTGTCATTGCGTTCCTGACGACAGTGACGACGACACTCGTGGCGCTTCCCTTGGCGCATTGGATGACGCGGCTGACCTTTCGGGGAAAAGCGCTCCTCAGCGGGCTGCTGTTGATCCCCATGATTATGCCGCCATTTGTGGGTGCGATTGGACTGTCGCAACTGCTGGCCCGGTTCGGCTCGCTCAACCTGTTCCTGATGAAGCTCGGCCTGTTGGCGCCCGACAAGCCGATTGACTGGCTGGGGCAGGGTGGCTTTTGGGGGATCGTCATCCTCCAGGTGATGAATCTCTACCCCATCATGTTTCTCAATGTCTCGGCCGCGATGGCGAACGTGGATCCCTCGCTGCGCGAGTCGGCGCAAAATCTCGGCGCGCGCGGCTGGCGATTGTTCAGGACGGTCACGCTGCCGTTGATCCTGCCGGGTTATTTCGCCGGCGCGGTCATCGTGTTCATCTGGGCGTTCACCGATCTGGGGACACCGTTGATCTTCGGCTTTTCCCGTGTGGTGCCGGTGCAGATTTTTGACGCGGTCAACGACCTCAACACAAACCCCATGGGCTACGCACTCGTGGTCTTCGTGCTCGCGCTGACCCTGGCGCTCTTTTTCGTCAGCAAACGGTCCCTTTCCGGGCGGCATTACGAGATGATGGCCCGAGGGCACACGGCGGGAGCCGAAGCGCGGGCGACTCCTCGGCAGACGGTTGTCGTTTGGTCTGTGATGCTGGGGGTTATCGGTATCGCACTGTTGCCCCACTTGACGGTCATCGTTCAGTCGTTCTCAGAAAACTGGTTTCTATCCATCTTGCCGGCAAAGTGGACCTCCGCGAACTATTCCGAGGTCTTTGGCCACGGACTGACAGCATCGAGCATCAGGAACAGCCTGCTTTATTCGAGCTTCAGCGCCCTGCTCGATCTGGCGCTCGGTGTGGTGATCGCCTGGCTGCTGACTCGCAAACGGATTCCGTTTGCCGGATTGCTGGACGCACTGGCGATGCTTCCGTTGGCTCTGCCCGGACTCGTGCTGGCGTTTGGCTATGTGGCCGGATTTGACTTCAGGATTTCCTGGCTCAATCCGCGCAACAATCCGTCTTTGCTCCTCGTCGTCAGTTACAGTGTGCGACGGCTGCCCTACATCGTCCGCTCCGCGTACGCCGGCTTCCAGCAAACCAGCATCACCCTCGAAGAAGCGTCGGCAAACCTTGGCGCGTCGCCGTTACGGACCCTGTGCAAGATCACCCTGCCGCTGGTGATGGCAAATCTTGTGGCCGGGACGATCCTCACGTTTTCCTTCGCCATGCTGGAGGTGAGCGACGGACTCATTCTGGCGATGCGTGAAAAATTCTTTCCGATCACGAAAATGATCTGGCAGGTGATGGGGCGGGTTGATCCCAACGCTCCCAGCGTCGCGTGCGCGCTTGGTGTCGTCGGCATGGTCATCCTGAGCGCCAGTTTGCTTGTGGCTGCGAGGATTCTCGGCCGGAAAATGGGCCAACTGTTCCGCGCATGAAGGCAGGCCGGCGCGGGCGTCTTGTCGCCCCCGCGTCATCGCATCGCCTTAAGCTGCCAGCGCGCCACGTAAGGATCGAGTCGAGCGAAAAAAAAGTAGGCCCAGCGTTCCTTGAATTTGTTCCAGAGCGTGCGCGACTTTCGCCACAGCATTCGGTGCACCTGCCGTGAGCGCGAGAGATGGTCCGCGAAAATGTCCCGCGCTTCGGTCACGGTTTGTTCGGCGGTCAGGCGCACGAGCAGTTCATAATTTATGTTCAGGCTGCGCGTGTCGAGGTTCGACGAGCCTGCGTAGGCGACACCGTCCACGACGACCAGCTTCGTGTGGAGAATTTGCGGTTCGTATTCATAAATTTCCACGCCCGCGCGGAGCAGTCGCTGAAAGAGGCTGCGTGCGGCCAGTTGCATCAGCGGCACGTCGGATTTGCCGGGCAGGATCAACTGCACGCGGCCGCCGCGCCGCGCCACATGCATGAGCGCGCGGCGCAACCGCAAGGGTGGCAGAAAATAGGCCGCGACGATTTGTACGGTCCGCGCGTGAACCAGGTCTCTTCGCAATGCCAGCTTGATCGGGCTCCGGCCGCGGCCCGGCCCGCTCAACAACAATTGCCCCGCGGGCTCCGACGTATTTTGTCGAACGGGCCTCCTGCGCAGACGGATGAAGCGTTTGTGTTTGAAATCGGCGCGGGCGAACATGTCATCGAAGGAGGCGGACAGTTCCTGCGCGAGCGGGCCGGTGACTTGCAGGCCGAGATCGCGCCAGCCGCGCGTGATCCCGTCGCCCTGCCACTCGGGCGCGATGTTGAAGCCGCCGATGATGGCCGACTCTTCGTCGCACACCAGCAGCTTGCGATGGTTGCGGATGTTGAAGCGCTTGAGCGCGATCGGATTGAACCAGCGCATGTCGCCGCCGGCCTTTCGCAGTGGCTCCCAGAAACTGTCCGTCAGTGTGATCGACCCGAACGCGTCAACGAGGGCCTGCACCCGGACGCCACGTCGGGCGGCGCGCACCAGTTCGTCTCGAAAACTCTGGCCTAATCGCCCGGAACTGAAAATGTACATCTCCAGTTTAAGGAAACTGCGGGCGGCGGAAATGGCCGCCAACATTGCGGCGAAGGCATCGTCACCGGTGCGCAACCAGCGAAACCCGATGGCTTCGGACGATGACATGGTCGCGAGAGTACCGGGCCGGTTGGGAATTGCAATCGGTGGCTAAACAATCCTTGGTCGGAGCGGGACAAGATTTGCGCACGCTTATTTGAAGCGAGCAAATGGACGCGATCTCTTCTCCATTTATCGTCTGTGCGTCATGAATTTTGGCGGTGACGTCTTTTCGGAGGACCGTTTGGCGCGTTGGTTCGCGATCCGTCCTGGTTTTGGTTGATTCGATGTTGTGCGCGCGGCGCCTGTGAAACCGCCGGTCACAGACGTCGCGACTCCGCAAACCTTGCCCGCCATGTCAGATTTTCCCCTCCAAAAGCAGTCTGAGGACGTGCCGGTGGCAATGAGGCTCGTCCTCGGGGCAGTGACAAAGCAATGTCATCGGCTGGCGTCGGGCCAATTCCTGGAGCAGACGGAGAGTAAACTTCTGGCCGTGATTCCTGATTGTCTTGTTTCGCAGGTCAACTCCACCGCCTTCAAACAGTTCCGCGCGATAACGACGGCTGAACTCGGCCCATGTGACGGCGCCGGACTGGAACTGGCGAAGCAGCCGTTCGCTCGGGCCGAGATTGGCCATCCACACATCGTAACGATTCGGAGGCAGCCCCCGACCGCGAAGTCGGCTGGCCAGGATGCGCAGGCCGTCTGTTTGCGGCTCAATCGGCGAGTGCACCGATTTGGTGCGGACCTTCAGGATTGATTTCGGGGCGGGCATATCACAGGTCGTGGTCGAAAACCCGGTTCAGGACCGATGGACGGAAAGCTTGCGGTGTGGCGCGGCCACCGCTGGCTTTTTCAACACCGACAAACGATTGATTCATTATCGTCCAGAACAATGTCTGAAAATCGACCCTCTGAACAGCACTGACAAATTGTTGAGTTACCCGTTCGCCGCATTGCCCGCGCTAAGAATTCGGGGTTGCCGGTCTGATTCCACCGACCGCGCGAATTTGTCAACCTGACCGGCTTCAAATCAGTTCCTTCACCGGGTCACGGTCGTCCAGCAGGTACTGCGGACGGCCATTGTGGTCGGGAAGTGTCGCCGAGGGATCGATGCCCAGCACATGGTAGAGCGTGGCCAGAATGTTCTGGGGAGTGTAAGGACGGGTGACAGGATACTCGCCGCCAGAATTGGTGGCACCGACGAATTGTCCCATCTTCAGCCCGCCGCCTGCGAACAGCACGCAGCCGGCAGCCGGCCAGTGATCGCGTCCGCCGAATTTATTGAGCCGGGGCGTGCGCCCGAACTCGCCCCACACGACCACGCACACGTCCTCGTGCAGACCGCGCTCGTGCAGGTCGGTGATCAGCGCGGACAGGCAGTTGTCATAAAGTGGCAGAAGCGAGCGGTATGATTCGAAGATCGTGGGCAGGCCATCCGCGCAATGGTGATCCCACAGGCCCACCTGCATTGAGACAAACGGCACCCCGGCCTCTACGAGACGGCGCGCCCGCACGAACGCTTCCCAGTCCCAGGCCACCGGGCTTGGTGAATGGGAATACATGAATTTATTGCCGCCGGACCGGTAACGATCCAACGTCTCGGCCTTCTCGTCGCTCAGGTCGAACGCCCGGCGTGTCCGGCCACTCGTCAACATGTCCAAAGCCTGTCCCGTGAAAGCGTCGAATGCCTTCATTTCGCCGCTGGCATCCACGTCTCGCCGCAGCGTGTCCAACTGGGTAAGCAGTTCTTTTCGGCTCTTCAACCGCGACAAGTCCACCTGCCGGTTCAACTCCAGGGTCCGCAATCCGCGGTTGTCGGGCACGAAGGCGCGGTGCTGCGCGCCGACCCAGAGCGGTTGCTCCGCTTCTGCGATCTCCTGGTCATCCCCCTTAAGGCTTACAAATTTTGGCAGCTCGAGGTTGGGCCGCGGAGCCAGACGGCTGACATACGATCCGAACGAGGGTCGGCGGTCCCGTTTGGGAAAGCCGGTGAATATTTCGATCCGTTGGTGGTCCGGTTCCTGCCACGTCGCGCTCCGCACCACTGCGAACTTGTCCGCGATCCTCGCCTGTCGCGGCAGCAATTCGCTGATTTCCATGCCCGGCACGTTGGTCTTGATCGGCCGGAACTCTCCCCGGATCTCCGATGGCGCGTCCGGCTTCAGGTCGTAAGTGTCCACATGGCTGGGTCCGCCGCCGAGGCAAATCATAATGACCGATTTTCCGCGGCCCCCGGGAGTCACGGCGCCTTGTGCCTGGAGACGCAGTAAGTCCGGCAGCGCCAGCCCACCCAACGCCAGACTCCCGGCTTTTAGAAAACTGCGGCGCGAGAGACCGTCGCAGAACTGCTCAGGACCACCGTGGAAAAAGGTCAGCATGGCCGCAGAGAGCATACCCCCTGACCGGAATCCGGACAACAAGAAGTCATCAAAAAAAGCGCCCGTGTTGTCTGGTGAGGCCTTGTTGTTCGTTTGACGGGTTCCGACTCGGCCCTGCCGGCTTCACGGACTGTTCGTCCACATCCGGGTCATTGTCAGGCCAGCGCTTCCCGACAAAATTTGATGGCGCGCGCAATTTCGGTCATGCGATCCGAACCCGGTGGAATCTTGTATTCAAACTCGATCGTGCCCTGGATGTTCCAATGGTTGTCCCGGATCAAGCGAAGCACTTCCACAACCGGAGTGTCCCCTTCACCAAATGGTGTGTTGGGACCGTCGTGCATTTTCCGGTCTTTGAGATGCACGTGGGTAATGCGGTCGTGATTTTTGGTGATGAACGGGACCGGAGAGATATTGTTGCCGGCGACGAAGTGTCCAAGGTCCACGTTCGCGCCGTTATGTTTCGCGAAGGAAAACGCCCGCTCCCAGTGCTCGGGTTTCGTGGTGGCGTGGCCGTGATAACCGACCATCAACTGATGCGCGTCAGCAAACCGCCCGAGGCGTTGAAGTTCTTCGTCCAGGGTTGAGATCTCGGTCGAAATGGCCCGTCCGCCCAGCGCCCTGGCCAGCGCGAAGACGTAATCGAGTTCGTCGTCGGTCATCTTGAATATCCCGTCCACCTTGACGATCTCGATGCGCACGCCCGCGGCTTCATACTTTTTCCGGAACTCCGCGACGCGACTCATCGGCGCGGTCTTGCGCCATTGCGCCAGTTGTTCGGCGTTTGCTGCCGCGCTGCCAGAGTCCTGGGTCTTTTTCGGACGGATGAGGTCCATTGGCACACCCAGATACGCTTCCACGGGCTGGGTTCGCAATTCGACGGCGCTGAGGCCGAGCCGAAGGCAGTTTTTGAGGATGTCATCCCCGCTCATAAGCGGCTCGGCGAAGCTGTAGGGTACGTTCAAGCCGAGTTGGACGCCGGCCACCTTCGAGTCCGGTTTCGCCGCGCCGATTGCCGTCGATTGAGCGGCGTAGAGCCGGCCCATGACGGATTCCCAGGCCGCACCGGTCAGAGTCGCCAAAGACAGTTTGGCGAACTCGCGCCGGGTACAGGCCAGCGAGACCGTGGACGGTCGTTTGTTCCGGACGCTCGGGGTCAGGTCCGATGATTGCTTTTCGTGATGGCTCATAATCGGCAAATTTAGGCCGCCGCAGGCGGGAGGAAAGCGTATTTTCCATGACCGGGTGTCCGGACCAAACCGCGTTTCACCCGGAATCGCTCCACCTCACCTGGCCGGGAGGTCATTTCTCACGTCGGTCCACTGCAACGTCCCGTGGGCCTCGATGGCCTGGACCAGCATTTCGAGCCAGTAGCAATCGCCTTTTCCCGTGGGAACGCTTCGCGTGTAGCCGCGCAATGTGGCGGCGTCGGCCAGAACCAGCCATCGCTCCAAGGGAGCAATCATGCCGACGGCTTCCGGGGACAGTCCAACGCTTTCATCGCCGGTCCAGCGGCAGAAGTAGGGCGCCTGCACCAGCCACCAAAGAGGGAATCGTCGTTTGCCCTCTTCATGTCGCCGAAGCGCCGCGTCATGAACGTGGTCGTGCAGGTAACGTCCAATCTCCGGCGAAATATTCAGGAACATTTCGCCATGATAGAGTGCGCGGGCGTTTGCGGTGCGCGGCGTGTAATATTCACGGTAATAACCGGACCGGCAGAGGTTTTCAACGGTGGCAAAGTTCGTCCCGGCCTGGAGCTGCGCGCTCAAATTGCCCAATGCCTCCCCGCGAATTTCAGCGTCGTGAAATTTCTCGGCAAGGCGCGCCATCGCAATATGCGCGCCCATCGTTCCATACAAATTGCCCTGGCTGGCCCGTCGCGTGTAGGCCATGCGGATCTCGGGCCACCTGGACTGAACCAGGGCCCGGTCGCCGCTCCTGAATCCGTAGAGCCACAGACCGTAGAGCGTGTGCAACGCAGGGCGGTTCATGCCAAACTTCACGTCCGCGCCCCACACGCGATCCATCGGATGCAGTTCCCGTCTCGCGCCAACGTCGTGTGGCATGGGATACTCGCCCCAGGGAGCGAAGCGGCGGTCTTCCAGCTCGGCTGCGACGTAGCGGCGGACGGCGGCTTGTTGTCCGGCATCGAGGTGCGGGTAGGCCCAGGCCAGCGTGGTGATGATGCGGCCGGGTTCCTGATACACGAAATGCGATTCCACCGGCGATGGCATCAGGTCCCCGTAGCGACAGTTCAACGGCGCCAGATGCCCTGCGTCGAGGACGGCCTGAATTTCCTCCCGAAGCTCCTGCACCAGGTCGTCGGCCCCTTTGATGTTGCCAACCACCGGAAACTCCCACGCGTAACGGTCGAAGTCGATTTCTTGCGCCAGACCGCGCGACGCGGGCGGCAGCCAGCAACCCAGCATGACAACAACCGCCCGCGTGAATGTCGCGCAAATTCTCATGGCTCGTGCTCGAGGGCGGAGACGCAGAAGCGTTCGGCGAAATAAACATGGTCGCCGGCGATGACCGCCGCGGTGCGGCCTTCAAAGTTGCTTTGCGATACGACCGTGCCGGACCCTTCTTCAACCACGGCGTTCGGCGTTGCTGTTTGTAGCGCAGGCCGGTTAAAGTAAACGACATCGGCTCCGAAATTACCGCCGTCTTCGTGGCGGACCCGCGCCGAGACGTGATGATGTTGGGTGTCACTCAGCCGGATGTTCTGTGTGCCACGAAACGCCTGGCGAAGCCAAAGGTAATCACCACCCACGCTCATTGCGTAAAGGTTGTCCGATTCCGGTCCCGGCCACATATTCGAGAGCCGTCCGTTGTCAATGGGAACACGGCGGCCGTTGCTTGCATTCACGCCGCAAATGTCCATCGAGTACTTCATGCCGAATGCGCCAACCTTGGTGAATTTGGGGAACTTCGTCGGCCACCAGCACAGCACGTTCCCGGAGTTGTCCACGGCGGGCGGATCCGGCGGCAGGCCGACTCCTTCGCTGGGCCCGCACGGAATCAGAAACGGCGATGTCAGGTCGGACGTACGCAGCGCAAACAGGTGCTGGAAATCCACCGAGGCACTCGGCCAGCGTCCGCCGTTCGAGTCGCCCGCCAACCAACGGGCATAGATTTCATCCTCGTCCACGAGGTCCTTCGCATCGGCGAGCATCGGATCATTGATGTATTCGCTGCCCATCATCGGCGTCATTCCGCTCGTGAAGAATACGAAATCGTCATGCACCACCGGATGCGTCAATCTAAAGCTCTGGCCATGCACCCGGTTCGTGGCACGAATGCCGCCGTCGCCCTGGCGCAGCGCGTAAACCGTCATGTCCTCCGCCCCAACGAACACGCTTTCTCCATCTGCCGCGAGTCCTCCCTGAATTGGAGCACCCAGCTTCGCTGAACTCCAAAGCTGCTTCCCGCTGCGCGCGTCAATGGCACGAACATGCCGATCCTGGCCGGCTACGAACACCGAGTTTCCCACCGCGCAGGGAGCGCTCGTGATCGATTTGCGGGCCTGAATCGTCCAGCGAGATTCGCCACTGGTTACTTCAAGGCCCTGAATTGCGCCCGACAACGTGACAAATACGACCACATCCCCGACAACCGCTCCTGCGACCGACGTCCCGCCCGGCAATGAAGCCGACCAGAGTGTCGCTCCGTCGTTCGCGTCTATGGCGTAAGCGGTACCCTCCAGCGAACCGACGAAGACCCTGCCTCCAGCCACGACGGGTTGTACCGAGTTCGCAAGAGTGAAATCGACGGTCGCCGGCAACGGATAAGAATAACCCTCGCGCGCGCGCAGATCATGGGTCCAGCCAGACTGGCTGTCTCGGTTGCGCAACGTCAGGCTGGGTCCGCACCAAATCCATCGGGCGCGGTAGGGAGGGGCCACTGAATCGGAAGTCCGCCCGGTACGCATTGCGTCGCGTTGAAGCTGCGGCCAGTCGGCGCCAGAAGCACCGTCACCTCCGATGATTCCCAACGCGACCATCAAGGCAACAACAGGGCGCGAGGTCGCACGTGGCTTCACGCCCGAAGTTGTAGCCGTTCGTGCCAACGGGCCGCAAGACTGACCGTCTCGACGCAGTTGCACCGTTGTTAATCGCACCTCAACAATGGCAAATCTCCACAGTTGATGGTGGGCATTCCCCCGACATACTCGCCGGGCATCGCGGCTCGTGAGGCGGTGACCGAAGAACTTGTTCTTGTTCACCGGCACGGGACGCGAGATGATTGCCTGAATCAATTCCGGCATGAGCGCGCGGCGGATAATTTTAATGGCGGTGTTTCTAGCGGCTGGTCTCTGCCTCGCCCAATTCCGGCCCCGTCCGGACTTCAACCCCCGCTCCGACCTTGCCGGCAGTTACGTCCGGATTGAAGGCGGGCTCATCGTAAACGAGGACGAGGTCCGCACCGCGCGCGAGACCGACACCCACTCCTCCGGCACCCCCAACTGGACCAACGCTCCGGGCTTTGAGCCGGACGTGTTCACCTTCACACGTGTCATCTTCAAGTCCGATCCCGGCCCGCGCTCGAACCGGGGCTGGATGCGCTGGTTGGGCTGGTGGGTGGATTATCCCGACGCCGACCTGAACTTCTCGTACCGCCTTCAACAATTGACCTCGATCAAAACCGATCCCGACGCACGGGTCCTGAAATTGACCGACCCGATGCTGCATCAGTATCCGCTGCTCTACATGGAGCACGCCGGTTACATGCGGTTGAATGATGACGAGGTCGCAGCCTTAAGGGAATACCTTCTGAGCGGCGGAGCTTTGCTCGTGAACGATTTCTGGGGTTCGGAGGAGTGGGACGGGTTCGCCCGGGAGATGAAAAAGGTTCTGCCGGCGCGGGCATGGACCGAACTGACAACCGATCATCCGGTGTTCCATTGCGTTTACGACCTTCGAGGCTCCATGAGCAGTTTCCAGGTGCCCACCATCCAGTTCTGGAATCCCGACCACGACCCAAACGATCCCCAGTCACCGCCGCTCCAGCGGGTTTACCGTGGCGAAGGCTCCGAGGAAATGCATGTTCGCGCCCTGTTTGACGACCACCAGAGGATGATGGTCCTCGCCATCCACGACAGCGACGTCAGCGATGGTTGGGAACGGGAGGGCGAGAACGAAGATTACTTCAAAACATTCTCCGAGAAGGTGGCCTATCCCCTGGGCATCAATATAATTTTTTATTTGATGACGCATTGAAAGCGGGCTCTGTGCCCCCGCGTATGCCGGTCCAGAGCAGCCTTCAGCCGCCCGCGAAGACGGGGCGAAAGTTCGCCTCTGTGAGGATCCGCGCCACCTCCGTGCGTTTGTCCCCTTGAATCTCGATCTGGCCGTTTTTCACGGTGCCACCGGCGCCGCAGGCCTTTTGCATCGCCCGCGCCAATTGTTCCTTTTCCGGCAGGCCGATGCCGACAAAGTTTTTCACGACCGTCACCGTCTTGCCGCCGCGCCCGGCCTTCACCCGGAGGATGTCCACACGGCCACGATTCTTTTTTGCCGGTTCCGACCCGGTGGAGGGCGCGGAACCCGCCGGCAAACTTTCCGGTGCGGGCGGGAGACCCTCGCTGCACAATGCGTCAAATGGATTATGAGCGAAACCGTGTCCGCTGTCGGTGAGAATGCGTTTGAGTCTGCTCACTGTCGTCGTTTTCCCGCCGGGCCTGTTCATTTCATGTTCCGGAGTCCCTCACGCCTGGCGCGGATTGCCAGGGATCTGGCCTTCCGTTCTCCATGCCTGGAAACCGAGAACACCCTGCGCACTGCCTTGTAAGGTTCCGGACTCCAGGTCGCCATCCAGTATTTCCGCGCCCGCCCCTCCCGGCGCAGCGTCGTCGGATGCACGCCCACGATACCCGACCGGCTTTTTCGCCGGGGAATTTCCGCCCACCAGCGGCGCGGCCTCCGAACCGGCGGCCCGAACTTCTTTCGCAACTTGAGAACGTGGAGGTGCGCGGCGAGCAGGGCATTCTTGCGTCCGCCGTACTGTTTGTCGCTGAAAAATGCGGAATGAATTATGCCCTGTCGTTGCAGCCGCACAAAGTATCCATGATTGTGCTTGGCGGGTTGATCGATCCGGGAAATGCCGGGCGTACGTGAACGGGTCTTCATGGCGTTTGGTTGAACCGGGCCGGTCAGGAAAGCAATGGGACGAGCATCAGGGAGCCAAAGGCGGTAAGACCGGCGTTACTTCACTCATGGCTTGACGTTAACCTTCATCATGCCGTCCCCGTACATCCCGTTCCATGCGTCGGCGTCGTTCAGGTGCCGCGTAATGAACGCCTGCAACGCCCCGGTACCGCCGGTCAACACCACACGATCGTCGGAATAAATGATGTGTTCGATGGCTTTGGGCTCGCGCGTCAACTGCTCCTTGAGCCAGTCGAGCGCCATGCTGCTCATGCGCAGGGCGGGCGCTGTCGCACGGACCCGGAAGAACAGGTGGCCGGGGATCAACGCCGGCGCATACGGGTTGTTCTGAAGTTTCTCGTTCAGTCCTGACTGGACCGGGTAGAGATCGAGGAAACGCGCATCGCCAAGCTTGAACAGGTGCGCCGTGAACGCTGCTTTCTGGTCGTCGATCAAAATTTCGACCGTGTAACTCTTGCCTTCGCCCGGCGTGAAGGTCCAGCGGTCCTTGCTGTCGGGCTTGTCCTTCTCCTTCCAGACGCCCAGCAGGGCCGGATCCTGGATGAGGTCCGATTCGCGATATAATGGATGAAGTGCCGCAGGCACGCAGCCCGCCAGCAGCCATCCGAGGCCGGCCAGGCCGAGGACGAGGGCAGCGCTGATCATCCGGTGATGCGAATACCGGTCAACTTCTGTTCTTAGCCGTCGCGTGTTGTTCATTGCCCGGATTGTGGTGAAAGCAGGTCGCGCGTCAAGGTCGGGCGCGCCTGGCAACCGGCAAGGCCATGCTTCCGTGGCGCCCCCGTTGAAGAGGCGCTGAAGTCCAACATCGCGCTTAACTTTGGGGCGTGAACGTGGTGAAGTGGCGGCATGACACGCCGGCGCGTTCTGCAGGTCGGTCTGGTTCTCATAGCCGCGGGAATTCTTCCCTGTTTCCCGGCCGACCTGGGGCACAAGCAACTCATCGAGTTCGGCTGGGATGAACCGGGAACAACCTTCCTCCGGGAACACATCGCCGAATTGCAGCGGACGCCCTTTGACGGTTGCGTCTTTCACGCCGACTATCGGCGGTCGGATGGCGGGAAAGGGAGCTTCACGTGGGAAGGTTGGGGGACCAACCGCTTTTCCGAAACGGATCTCGACGGGGCCTTCGCGGATCTGAAGACCACGCGTTTCGGGCGGTTTCGCGCGAATTTTCTCCGGTTCAACACGACGCCGGCGAAACTCGACTGGTTCGACGATTATGGCGCCGTGATCGGGAACGCGCGTCTGGCCGCCCGGCTGGCGCGAGCCGGAGGATGCCCGGGACTGCTCTTCGACATCGAGCAATATGAGGGTTCGCTCTTCAATTATCGCAAGCAGCGCGACACCCGCGCGAAGTCATGGGAACTTTACGCCGCGCAATGCCGCAGCCGGGGACGCGAGGTCATGCAAGCCTTTCAGGACGGTGATCCGAACCTCACCGTGTTTCTCACCTTCGGCTACTCGTTGCCCTGGCACCAGAGCAAGGCCGGCCAGCTTGCCCTGGCCGACTGTTCGTACGGTCTGCTCGCTCCGTTCCTCGACGGCATGGTGGAAGCCGCACGGGGTCACGCCCGGTTCGTGGATGGCCACGAACTGTCCTACGGTTTCAAGGAACCCCTTCAGTTCGAGGCGGCCCGCCAAACGATGAAACGGGATCTGCTCCCGATCGTGCGCGATCCGGAGAAATATGCGCGCGTTTTCTCGTCCGGGTTCGGGATCTGGCTGGATCGTGATTGGCGGAACAAAGGGTGGGACGTCGGGGATGTCTCCAAAAACTACTTCACACCCGAGACCTTTACTACGAGCGTGCGCGCGGCGCTCAAAACGTCGGATAAATACGTCTGGATCTATTCCGAGACGCCCCGCTGGTGGTCCGCGGAAGGCAAACCGGTGAAGCTGCCTCCGGCCTACGACGCCGCACTGCGCCGCGCCCGCGGCAACGCGGAAGGCGCGCGCAACCCGTGACCGCCGAAAGCGGCCGGCTCGACGCGGGTAACAAACGGAACACTACGGATGAAGCGGGAGGCACTGCGTCGGAGTCTTCGCCAAATCGGCCCGCCATCAACACCTCACCACAGGTTTTCCAATCCGCGCACATTGCGTCACGACCCCGCGGGTCATATTTTTCTCGAACCAATGGCGTCCCATTTGTAGGGTTTCCGACCAGACACCCGCGAAACACGGTATGAATCGAACCTGTGGCTCCCCGATTCTGTGCCTGGTGGTCCTTTTGTGGCCCCTTGGTCCCGGCGCGGCATCAACACGGGCTGACGCAACAGCGGACTGGCCGGCCTATCTGGGCGACAAGAACAGCAGCCACTACTCGTCGCTGAAACAAATCAACGAGAAGAATGTCCACCGGCTCCGGTTGGCCTGGACCTATCACGCCGGCGATGGACGGGCCGACAATCGTTCGCAGATTCAGTGCAATCCGCTGATCATCGACGGTGTTCTGTACGGCACGTCGCCACAGTTGAAATTGCTTGCCCTCGACGCCGCCACGGGCAGGGAACTTTGGCGCTTCGATCCGTTTGCGCGGGACGGCGACCGCGGCTCCGCGGGCGTGAATCGCGGTGTGGCCTACTGGTCGGAAGGCAAAGACCGGCGGATTTTATTTACGGCGGGTCATTATCTCCACGCCATCGACGCGACGACTGGAAAACCGGTTTCAACTTTTGGGGACGGCGGACGGGTGGACATTCAGCGGGACCTGGGCCGGGACGTGAGCAAGTTGTATGTCATCCCCACAACGCCCGGAATCGTTTTTGGTCATCTGCTGATCCTGGGCGCGCGCGTATCCGAAGGACCGGGACCCGTCGCCCCCGGCCATATCCGCGCCTACGACGTTCGGACCGGCCGGTTGGTCTGGATCTTCCACACGATTCCGCATCCGGGCGAAGCCGGTTATGAGACCTGGCCGCCGGAGGCGTGGAAATACATCGGCGCGGCGAATTGCTGGACCGGCATGGCGGTGGACGAGCGGCGCGGCATCGTTTTCGTGCCGACCGGGTCCGCGGCATTCGATTTCTGGGGCGGGAACCGTCTGGGACAGGACCTGTTTGCAAATTGTCTCATCGCGCTCGACGCTGCTACCGGCCAGCGACTCTGGCATTATCAGTTCGTCCATCACGATCTTTGGGACCGCGACCTTCCCGCACCGCCCAATCTGCTGACCGTCCGGCATAACTGGAAAAAAATCGACGCCGTCGCGCAGGTGACCAAGTCCGGCCATGTCTTCGTTTTCAATCGCGAAACCGGCGAACCGCTGTTTCCCATCGAAGAACGCCCGGTGCCACCGTCGGATCTGCAGGGTGAATCGGCCTGGCCCACGCAGCCCCTGCCGGTCAAACCCGCGCCGTTTGCGCGCCAGATTTTTTCCGCGGACGAAATCACCGACCTTTCGCCGGAGGCGCGCAAGGCCGTGCTGGAACGATTTGTGAAGGTGCGCCCGCACGCGCAATTCATGCCGCCGAGTCGCGAGGGGACGATCATCTTTCCCGGATTTGACGGCGGCGCGGAATGGGGCGGAGCAGCCGTGGACCCGGCGAAGGGCATCCTCTACGTGAACGCAAATGAAATGCCGTGGATCCTTTCAATGGTGGAAACAAAAACAAAAGAGGGCGCCGCGCTGTCAAGCGGCCAGCAGATCTACAATCAAATTTGTGTCACGTGCCACGGCGTCAACCGCGCGGGCGATCCTGCGCGGGCGTTTCCTTCGCTGGTCAACATCGGCCAGAAAATGAAAAAAGCCGAGATCATTCAATTGCTGGACACCGGCCGCGGCGTGATGCCGTCGGTTGGATTTCTTTCCACCGCACAGAAGGACGCTGTTGCCGGATTTCTGCTCGGTGAAACTCCGGGTGATCATGCCAGCGCGCAGGCAGGCGCGCCGGAGGGCGATGTCCTGGGCAGCGAGCCTTACACCCACACCGGCTACAACCGCTGGCTTGATCCGAAAGGGTATCCGGCCGTCAAGCCGCCCTGGGGCACGCTGAACGCGATTGATCTGAACACGGGAGAGTATGTCTGGCGGACACCCCTGGGCGAGTACCGGGAACTGACGGCGCAAGGTATTCCTCCAACGGGCACGGAGAATTACGGCGGACCGATCGTGACCGCGGGCGGCGTGATTTTCATCGCGGCATCCAAGGATGAAATGTTCCGCGCTTTCGACCAGCGGACCGGCAAGGTGCTCTGGCAGGCAAAGCTTCCCGCTGGTGGTTACGCGACACCGTCAACCTACTCGGTCAACGGGCGGCAATACGTGGTCATCGCCTGCGGCGGCGGCAAGATGGGCACCAAAAGCGGCGATGCTTACGTGGCCTTCGCCTTGCCGTAGTGAGCAAATCCGCGGATGCCGTGTACGGGAAGTCGGAGCAACCGCATAATTATTCAAGCACGCGCGGAGTTTTTTTGCGGACCTGCGGGCCGGGAAGACGGGTCGGCATCGGCCGGCCGGCGTCGAGCGCCGCCTTGCAAGTGCGACGTGGTCTGGTATGCAGGACGCGATGCCGGCCATGATGCAAGCCCGTTTA
>Ga0134126_10003819_pt1 | contig 18865 bp, 16 predicted proteins | sample KB31752_FD_96881 | JGI IMG/M metagenome (GOLD analysis project Ga0134126, IMG submission 96881) | Terrestrial soil microbial communities with excess Nitrogen fertilizer from Kellogg Biological Station, Michigan, USA - KB3-175-2 | ecosystem: Environmental > Terrestrial > Soil > Unclassified ...
CCCACGCCCGTGGAGCCCAGGCGTTCGCGCGCCATCAGCTTCGATGTGATCTCGGCCGCCGGCACGTCGAGGGTGCGGGCGGCGATCTCCGCGACGAGGGACAGGGCCTGACGCTTCGACGAGGCGCGCACCTTCAAGGTGATCGCGCCCGGATCCAACAATTCACCTAGGTCCACGCCGAACAAGCTCCTACGGGGCTGCCCACACTGCGCCTTACAACGTCCGGCCTGCCCAAGCGATCCGGGCCGCGCTAGACCGGAGTCTTGGTGCGCTCGGGATCGACCCAGCCGATGTTGCCGTCATGACGGCGGTACACCACCGACAGGCCGCCGTGCGCGGCGTTCCTAAAGACGATTGCTTGAGATTCAGTCAAGTCCATCTCCATGACAGCCATGGAAACGGTCATCGTCCTCAGCGGCGCCTCGGTCTCGGCGATCACCACCCCGGCCGGCGGCTCGGCGCCGAGGGCGGCGAGGTCCTCGCCCCAGCCGTCTAGCTCGTCGTCGGCGTCGGGCGGGCGCAGCACCATGAGCGCGGCCGTCTCGGCGACCTTGCCGGAGGGATGGTGGTGGTTCTTCAGCCGCCGCTTGTAGCGGCGGATGCGGGCCTCGACCTTCGACAGGGCGGCGTCGAAGGCGGTGTGCGCGTCGCCGCCCGTGCCGGTCGACACCAGTTTCTGGCCGGACGCCAGGGTCACCGAACAGTCCACCTGGATGCTGTGGCCGTTCTTGCCGACCACCACGTCGGCGTCGCCGCCGCGCTCGAAATACTTGCCGATGCTCGTGAGCAATCCGTCGGAGATGCGCGTGCGGAGCGCCTCGCCGACGTCCACGTGCTTGCCCGAGACCTGGACCTGCATATGAGCATGAACGCGCCGAGCGAAGCTTGGTGTCAAGCATGACCAGAGAGGCCTGAACCAGGCATCCGGCGCGACCCTGACGCGGCCCCTGGATGCTTTCCCTAAGAGGTTTCGCGCAGCAGCCGCTTGCGCTCCACCGACGAAGGAATGCGCATCGCCTCGCGGTACTTGGCGACGGTTCGCCGGGCGATGTCGACTCCGGCTTCCTTCAGGATGTCGACGATCGAATCGTCGGAATGCACCTCGCCCTCGCCCTGTTCGCCCTCGATCAGCTGCTTGATCTTGTGGCGCACCGCCTCGGCCGAGTGGGCCTCGCCGCCGTCGCTGGAGGCGATCGCGGAGGTGAAGAAGAACTTCATCTCGAAGACGCCGCGGGGCGTGGCCAGGTACTTGTTGGAGGTCACCCGGCTGACCGTCGATTCGTGCATGCCGATGGCGTCGGCGACGGTCTTCAGGTTCAGCGGCCGCAGGTGCTCGACGCCGAACGCCAGGAAGCCGTCCTGCTGGCGCACGATCTCGCTGGCCACCTTCAGGATGGTCTTGGCGCGCTGGTCGAGGCTCTTCACCAGCCAGTTGGCGCTGGCCAGGCAATCGGAGACGAACACCTTCTCCTGGTCGCCGCGGGCGCCGGCCGAGACCCGCGCGTGATAGCGATGGTCGACCAGCAGCTTCGGCAGCGTGTCGGTGTTGAGCTCCACCAGCCAGAGGCCGCCGGGGCCCTCGCGCACGAAGACGTCGGGCGCCACGGCCTGGGTCGGCTCGCCGCCGAACGCCGCGCCGGGCCGGGGCGTCAGCGCCCTGAGCTCCCCGATCATCTCCTTCAAGTCTTCGTCATCGACCTCGCAGACGCGGCGCAGAGCCGTCATGTCGCGGCGCGCCAGCAGCTCGAGGTTGCCCACCAGAGCGGCCATCGCCGGGTCGAACCGGTTCTTCTCCTTCAGCTGCAGCGTCAGGCACTCGGCGACGTCGCGGGCGAAGACCCCGGTGGGCTCGAAGCCCTGCAGCACCGCGAGCACCGCCTCGATGCGCGCCTCGTCGCAGCCCAGCCGGTCGGCGACCTCGGCGAGGTCGGCGCGCAGGTAGCCGCCCTCGTCCACCGCATCGATCAGCGTCAGCGCGATGGCGCGCTCGGCGTCGGTGAGCCCGGCGACCGCCAGCTGGGATTCCAGGTGCTCGGGCAAGGAGAGCTCGCGCACGCCGCCACCCTCGCGCTCGCCGTCGCCCTCCTCGAAGGCGCCGCCGCGGCCAGCCTTCGACCAGTCGACCGAGCCGCCGGCGTCCGCGCCGCCCGCGGGACCCGCGTCGCCTGTGGCGAGATCGCCGGGCGAGGCGCCGCTGTAGAGATCGTCGTGCCGCGCATCGATGTCGGCGGCGGCATCGCTGTCGGTGGCGCGGTCGAGGCTGAACTCGTCGCCGGATTCGGACTCCGCCGCCGGCGCTTCGGCGGCCTCGCCGTCGACGCCCTCCTCGCGGTCCTCTCGCTGCAACAGCGGGTTGCGCTCGAGCTCGGCGTCGACGAACGCCTCCAGCTCGAGGTTGCTCAGCTGCAGCAGCTTGATGGCCTGCTGCAGCTGCGGCGTGATGACCAGCCCCTGGCCCTGCCGTAGCTCTAGACGCGGACCGAGCGCCAAAGCGCGCCCCCCTCACCCCAATGAACGGCTCCGTTCTAGAGGGCGGAGGGGTTCCGATTGGTTAATCCCGGCGACCGGATCGTCGCAGTTGCGCCACAATCGGCACGCGCGTTGCCACGAGCCGCTAGTTCGACCCTCGGATGGTCGGCTTGCCCAGCAGAGCGTCGGCGATGATGCGCTGCTGGATCTCGCTGGTGCCCTCGAAGATCTTGGTCAGCCGCGCGTCGCGCCAGTAGCGCTCGATCGGGTGCAGCGTGGTGTAGCCGGCGCCGCCGAAGATCTGCAGCGCCTCGCTCGTCACCTTCTCGGCCATCTCGGAAGCGAACAGCTTGACCATCGAGGTCTCCACCCGGCCGGCGCGGCCGGCGTCGATCTCCGAGCAGACGAAGTACATCAGCTGGCGCGCGGCCTGGATCTCGGTCGCCATCGTGGCCAGCTTGAAGCGGATGGCCTGGAAGTCGCTGATCGGCTGGCCGAACTGGATGCGCTCCTTGGCGTAGGCGATGGCGTCCTCCAGCGCGCCTTGCGCCAGGCCGATCGAGCGGGCGGCGGTGTGCGCGCGCGCCAGCCCCAGACCGAACGCGACGGCGCGGTGGGCGGCGCCGCCCTGCTCATCGTGGCTCAGCGGATTGCGGCGCACCGGCGCGCGGGCCCCGTCGAAGCGCAGCTCCCAGGTCTTCCAGCCGAAGTAGCCGATCTTCGGGATGGGGCTACCCGTGCAGCCGGCCGGCAGCTCGCCCTTCGGCTTCTCGACCGAGACCGAGATGGTGCCGCCGCGCCCGGGCGGCGCGTTCGGATCGTCGATGCGGCAGAGCACGCTGATGTAGTCGGCGCCGTCGGCGAAGGTGCACCAGTACTTGTTGCCGGTGATCACCCATTCGTCGCCCTCGCGGCGGGCGCGGCACTGGACGCCGGAAAGGTCCGAGCCGGTGCCCGGCTCCGACAGCGCCGCCGCGCCCAGGTACTGGCCCTTGGTCATCAGCTCGACCTTGCGCCGCCAGTCCTCACCCTCGCCGGGGATCGAGCGGTAGAAGGAATTGCCGCGGGCGATGATCGAGGCGACGCTCATCCAGCCGCGCGCCAGCTCCTCGGCCACCAGGCAGTACTCGAAGGCGCCGAGCCCGAGGCCGCCCAGTTCCTCCGGGATCAGGATGGCGAAGAAGCCGAGCTCGCCCATCTTCTCGATCAGCTCGCGCGGCATGTCGCCCTTGACCGGATCGAGCCGGTTGGCCGCCGGCAACACCTCCGCGCGCACGAACTCGCGCGCCACGTCGCGCATCATGACCCGCTCGGGGGTCAGGTAGCCTTGAACCGAGACTTGAGAGGCGTCGTCAGCCATGACGTTTCTCCTCTGAATCCCTTCTCCCGCAAGGGGAGAAGGAACGCCAGCATCACATATCGCCCGCCTCACATCCCGATCAGCTCGGCCTTCTTGACGGTGTTCATCACGATGCGGATCGAGGCGGCGTCGACCATCGTGCCGTTGACGTTCACCGAGCCCAGACCCTCGGCCAGCGCCTTGTCATAGGCGGCGGCCAGCTCGCGGGCGCGGGTGACCGCTTCGGCGGTCGGCGAGAACACCTCCAGCGCCGGGGCGATCTGGGCCGGGTGGATCGCCCATTTGCCGGCAAAGCCCAGCATGTGGGCGTAGCGCGCCTCGCGGCGGTAGCCGTCGTCGTCGCGGAAGTTGGCGAACGGCCCGTCGACCGGATCCAGCCCCGCCGCGCGCGCCGCCATGCAGATGCGGAAGCGCGGGTAGTGGAAGACGTCGCCCGGGTAGCCGTCGCCACCCCAGCCGCGCAGGTTCATCTGCTGGCTGGCCGAATAGTCGCCCATGCCGAAGATCAGGCACTCGAGCCGGGGCGAGGATGACGCGATCGCCTCCACGTTCTGCAGGCCGGCCGCCTCCTCGATCAGCACCTCGATGCCGATGCGGCGCTGCAGCTTCAGCTTCGCCTCCAGCTGGTTCAGCAGCAGGTCGACGAACTGCACGTCGGCGGCGCGGGTCGCCTTGGTCAGCATGATCGTGTCGAGGTTCTTCCCGGCGCCGGTCACCACCTCGATGATGTCCTCGAAGCACCAGGACGTGGTGACGTCGTTGACGCGCACGCAGCGGGTCTTGCGACCCCAGTCGAGGCCGTTCAGCGCCTCGACGATGGTGGTGCGCGCCCCCTCCTTCGCCGACGGCGCGACGGCGTCCTCCAGGTCGAGGAACACGTGGTCGGCGTCGCTGACGCAGGCCTTGGCGATCATCTTCTCGCTGACGCCCGGCACCGAGAGCTGCGAGCGTCTGAGGCGCATGGGTCGATCGGTCATGATCAAGCCTCCCTGATCGCGCCGGACGACTTCCAGCGCGCAATCTCGTCCTCGCCGATCCCGTGCTCGGCCAGCACGGCGGCGGTGTCCTCGCCGAGGTCGGGCGCGCGGCGGCGCACGCCCGACGGCGTCTTGGCGAACTTGATCGGTTGGCCGGCGACGCGCATCGGGCCTGGAAGTCCCTCGCAGTCGATCTCCGCCAGCATCCCGCGCGCCGCGAAATGCGGGTCCTCGGCGATCTCGCCGACGTTCAGCACTGGCCCGAACGGCACGACGCCGCCCAGCCGCCGCTTCAGCTCGGCCTTGGTGTGGCGGGCGGTGAGCTCCGACAGCCGCTCAATCACTCGCGTGCGGTGCGCGGCGCGCAGCCGGCCGGTGGCCAGGTCGGGATCGTTCGCCAGGTCGTCGGCGTCCAGGGCGCCACAGAGCGCGCGGAAGAAGTGGTCGGTCGGACAGGCCAGCGCCACGAAGCCGTCGGCGGCCGGATAGATGCCGAACGGCAGCAGGAACGGATGGTGATTGCCCTCCGGCCCGGGGATCACATGGCCGAACGAGTGCTGGTGCACAATCCGCTCGGAGACGCCAAGCACCGCATCGGTCATGGCGACGTCGAGGAACTGGCCCTCGCCGGTCTGGCGCGCGCTCAGTACGGCGCTGACGATGCCGAGCGCCGCATAGAGCGCAGGGATGGTGTCACCGACGCCCGGTCCGATCTTCAGCGGCGTGCCGTCGGCCGTGCCGGTTACACCGATCATCCCGCCCATCGCCTGGGCGACCACGTCGTAGGCCGGCCAGTCGACGTAGGGGCTGGCGCCGGTGCGCGGATCGCCGAAGCCGCGGATCGCTGCGTAGACCAGCTTCGGATTGATCACTGCCAGCGTCTCGTAGGAGAGGCCCAGCCGGTCCATGACGCCGACGCGGAAGTTCTCCACCACCACGTCGAAGTCGGGGGCCAGGCGCTTGATCAGCGCGACGCCCTCAGGGGTCTTCAAGTCGACCGCGATGCTCTTCTTGCCGCGGTTCACCGACTGGAAATAGCCGGAGAAGCGCCGCTCGGCATCCGCCTCGTGGAACGGCCCGGAATTGCGCGTCAGGTCGCCGCCGTCGACAGCCTCGACCTTCACCACATCGGCGCCCAAATCGGAGAGCTGCTGGGTGCAGAACGGCCCGGCCAGCGCCTGGGTGAAGTCCAGGATCTTCAGGCCGGCGAGCGGACCGCTCACCGGTCGCCCCAGTGGCTGCGCCGCTTGATCAGCATCCGCCGGTCGCCCTGGAAGACCAGCTTGTCGTCCTGGTTGACGCCGTAGTGGCGGAAGGTGACGACGCCGGCGTCCTCGCGGTCGCTGGCCTCGGCGCTCAGCACCTCGGAGTAGGCGTAGAGCGTGTCGCCGTGCACGACCGGGTTGGTCAGCCGGATGTTGTCCATGCCAAGCTCGGCCAGCGCGTTCTCGCCGCAGTCCTGCATGGCCAGACCCATCGCCAGCGAGAAGTTGACCCCGCCGTAGGAGAGCCGCCCGCCGTAGGGGCTGTTCTTCATCGCGTGCTCGTTGAAGTGCGACTGGGCGGTGTTCATGACGAGGTTGGTGATCAGCACGTTCTCCAGGCCCTCGACGGTCTTGCCGCGGGCGTGGCGGATCACCAGGCCGACCTCGAAGTCCTCGAAGTAGTTGTGCTTGCCGGTGAGCTCGGAGAGCTTCATGCGCGCGCCTCCCGCTTCGGCGGGTGCCTGAGCCGCACGAGGTTCGAGCGCTCGAAGTCGATCACCCGCTCGTCCCGCTGGTTGAACCCCTCGGTCAGCCAGGTGACGATGCCGTTGGCCGGGTTGCTGGCCGAGAGCCGCGCCGCCTTGGTGGTGGAGCGGGCGGTCAGCGTGTCGCCGGGATAGACCGGTTGGCGCCAGGTCAGATTGCCGACGCCGACGAACGGGCCGCCGATCTCCGAATTGTCCTCGACGCTCATGCCGAGCACCGTGTTGAACACCAGCAGCGGGTTGACCACGATGTCCGGGTGCCCGTGCGCCTCGGCGAAGGCGCGGTTCGAGTAGAGCGGGTTGTAGCTCAGCGTCAGCGTGGTGAAGAGCAGCGTGTCGGAGAGCGCGATCGTGCGGCCCCAGTGGTGGGTGCGCACCTCGCCGACCTCGAAATCCTCGTAGAGCCGACCCTTCGGCCAGAGCTTCGCGCGCTCGCGGAAGTCCTCCGACATGCTCATTCCTCGGGTCATTTCCTGCCGCGCTCTTGTCGGCGCTTGCCGGCCCCATCAATCACGCGGCGACGGCGCCCGCAACCGGCGGCAACGGCCGGCGCGCGAATGCATGCGGGTCGGCAAGCTACTGGCAAGCTACACCGTGGATTGACGCTGCGGCGCGCCGCGTGTCACGACTTTCGACCAGGGCGCGAAATCCTCTCGCTTCGCGCGCCGAACGCGGAGACGGCGCATGGGTGACAAGATCATGGTGGTCCGGCACGGCGAGAAGCCCGGCAAACCGCCGCCGCCGAACGGCGTGGACTCGCAGGGCGTGGTGAACCCCGAGTGCCTGATCCCGCGCGGCTGGCAGCGCTCCGGCGCGCTCGCCTGCCTGTTCTCGGACATGGGCGCGGCGGCGCGCAAGCACATCGCCGTGCCGACCAAGGTCTACGCCACCGATCCGGGGACGAAGAGCAAGCGGCCGAAGGAGACGGTGGAAGCCGTCTCGGAACTGCAGCTGAACGGCGCGAAGCCGGACCTCACCTGGGGCGAGGGCCAGGAAACGACGCTCGTCGAGCACGCCAAGGCCGACGCCGCGAACGGCCCGGTGCTGATCGGATGGCACCACCAGAAGATCCCGGCCATCGCCAACGCCATCGTCGGCAACGACACCACCACGCCGCAGCACTGGCCCGGCAAGCGGTTCGACATGGTCTGGGTGTTCGAACTGCAGAGCGACGGGAAGACCTGGGACTTCCATCAGGTCCCGCAGATGGTGCTCTACGGCGACAGCGACCAGCCGATCCCGATGAGTACGACCCTCGCCGACGAGCAGGAAGGGGAGTGAGCGGCCGCGCGCCCGCGAAGCCGGTATTCGAGGCGCGGCTCAGGGTCTAGCCTCGCGCCCTCAGTCGGGATGGAGGCCGCGATGACGGACCTGATCGAGACGTTGCGGTCGTCGTTGAGCGAAGGCGCGGTGCTGACCGGCGAGGACGCGACCGCCGCCGCCCAGAGCCCGTGGACCCGGCTGGGCGCGCCCGCCGCGGTGCTGCGGCCGCGCTCCACAGCGGAGGTCTCGGCCATCCTCAGGGCCGCGCACGCGGCCGGCCAGCCGGTGACCGCCTGGGGCGGCAAGACCGGGCTCGTCGAAGGCTGCCGCGCCGACGGCGCGCTGGCGCTGTCGCTCGAGCGGATGAACCGGATCGAGGAGATCGACACCGCCGCCGGCTCGATGACCGTTGAGGCCGGCTGCGTGCTGCAGACCGCCTGCGAGGCGGCCGAGGCCGAGGGACTGCTCTTGCCGCTCGACCTCGGCGCGCGCGGCTCGGCCACCATCGGCGGCAACATCTCGACCAACGCCGGCGGCAACCGCGTCATCCGCTACGGCATGATGCGCGAGCTGGTGCTCGGGCTGGAGGCGGTGCTGGCCGACGGCACGGTGGTCTCGTCGATGAACCACCTGCTCAAGAACAACACCGGCTACGACCTGAAGCAGCTCTTCATCGGCTCGGAGGGCACGCTCGGCGTCGTCACGCGCGCGGTGATCCGCCTGCAGCCGCTGCCGGCCAGCCAGAACGTGGCGTTCCTGGGCGTGCGGAGCTTCGAGCAGTTGCCGCGCCTCTTACGCCGGCTGCAGACCGAGCTTGGCGGCGCGCTCTCGGCGTTCGAGGTGATGTGGGACGACTACTATCAGCTGGTCACCACCGAGCCGGCGCGCGGGCGGCCGATCCTGGCCGAGCGCTATCCCTACTACGTGCTGGTCGAGGCCTCGGGCGCCGACGCCGCCGAGATGGAAGCGCGTTTCGAGGCGGTGCTGGGCGGCGCGCTGGAGGCGGGCGAGGCGGACGACGCGGTGATCGCCAAGACCCGCGCCGAGGCCAGCCAGATCTGGGCGCTGCGCGATGATGTGGGCCAGACCGGCCGCAACCGGCCGATCTTCACCTTCGACGTCAGCCTCGGCGTCAAGCACATGGAGGCCTACGTCGCCGGCCTGCGCGAGACACTGGCGGCGCGCTGGGCTGCGCCGACCTGCGTGGTGTTCGGGCATCTCGGCGACGGCAACCTGCATGTCATCGTCGGCGTCGGCGCCTCGGATCGCGAGACGCGACACGCCGTCGAGGAGGTCGTGTATGGGCCGCTGGCGCCGATCGGCGGCTCGATCTCGGCCGAGCACGGCATCGGGCTGCAGAAGCGCGAGTTCCTGCCGCTGTCGCGCTCGCCGGCCGAGATCGCGCTGATGCGCACCCTGAAGCAGGCGCTCGACCCCAAGGGCATCCTCAACCCCGGCAAGATCTTCGAAGCGGCCTGAAACCGCGATCCCTGGATGCGACCAAGCGGCGGCGGCGCGCAGCCGCGTTGCCGCTACGGCGCCCCTGTGCTTGATGGCGGGCGCGTGTCGGAGGCCCCATGACAACCAAGCGTTTGCCAGCTCCCTGGATCCTCGCGCTCGTCTGCGCCTCGGCGCTGGCGGGGGCCGGCGTCGCCGCGACCATCAGCAAGCCGCAGTTCGGCGACTGGGGCCTCGATACGCCCGGCATGGACGTCGCGGTGAAGCCCGGCGACGACTTCTTCAAGTACGTCAACGGCGGCTGGGATGCGCACACCAAGATCCCGGCCGACAAGTCGGGTTACGGCGTCGACTTCGTGATGTCGGATGCCGCCGAGCAGCATGTGCGCGGCATCCTCGAGGCCGATCCGGCCGCGCCGGATGGCCCCGATGGACCGAAGATCCACGCCGCCTACCTCGCCTTCATGGACGCAGCGAAGGCGCAGGCGCTGGGCGGCAAGCCGATCGAGCCCGACCTCGCGGCGATCCGCGCCGCCAAGGATCGCAGCGACATCGCCGCCCTGATGGGGACCAGCAGCGTCGGGCTGCAGTCGTCGCTGTTCGACGCCGACCTCGATCCCGACGAGAAGAACCCGACCCGCTACGCGGCCTACGTCAGCCAGGGCGGCCTCGGCCTGCCCGACCGCGACTACTACCTGACGCCGCAGTTCGCGCAGAAGAAGCAGGCCTACCAGGCGTACGTCGCGCAGCTGCTGACGCTGGCTGGCTGGGACGACCCGGCCGCGAGCGCAGCGGCGGTCGTCGACTTCGAGACCAAGGTCGCCGAGGCGAGCTGGACGCGGGCCGCGCGCCGCGACCCCGACAAGACCTACAATCCGATGTCCCCGGCCGAGCTGGCGAAAGCCGCGCCCGGCTTCGACTGGACGGCCTGGCTGAAGGCCGAGGGCCTCGGCGGCGCATCGCGCGTGGTCGTGCAGGAGAACACCGCGCTGCCGAAGCTGGCGGCTATCTTCGCCGCGACGCCGCTGCCGACGCTGAAGGCCTGGGCCGTGTTCCATGTCGCCGACAACGCCGCGCCCTATCTCGACAGCCGCTTCGAGGGCGCGCGCTTCGATTTCCGCCTCAAGCTGCTGCAGGGCCAGCAGACGGACCGGGCGCGCTGGAAACGCGGGGTCGCCTTCGTCAACGGCGGCATGGGCGAGGCGGTGGGCCGCGCCTACGTCGCCAAGTACTTCCCGCCCGAGGCCAAGGCGAAGATCGACGCGCTGGTCGCCGAGCTGCGCGCCGCGCTGGACCAACGGATCGAGCGGGTCGACTGGATGAGCGCCGAGACCAAGGCCAAGGCGCACGCCAAGCTCGCCCAGTTCACCGTGAAGATCGCCTATCCGGACAAGTGGCGCGACTACGCGGCGCTGCAGGTGTCCGCAGGCGACCTCGTCGGCGACGCGCGCGCGTTCAAGGCGTTCGAGTGGAACCGCGAGCTGAAGCGGATGAACGGGCCGGTGGACCGCGCCGAGTGGGGCATGACCCCGCAGACGGTCAACGCCTACTACGACGGCGTCCAGAACGAGATCGTCTTCCCCGCGGCCATCCTGGCGCCGCCCAATTTCGACCCGGCGGCCGACCCGGCGGCCAACTACGGCGGCATCGGCGCGATCATCGGCCACGAGATGACCCACGGCTTCGACGACGAGGGCCGCAAGTTCGACGGGAGCGGGCGGCTCGCCGACTGGTGGACCAAGGACGACGCGGCGAAGTTCGAGGCGGCCGCCAAGAAGCTGAACGCCCAGTACGACACGTATTCGCCTTTCCCCGGCGTGCACGTGAAGGGCGACCAGACCACCGGCGAGAACATCGCCGACCTCGGCGGCATCCTGATCGCGCTCGACGCCTACCACAACTCGCTGCACGGCCAGCCAGCGCCGGTGATCGACGGGCTGACCGGCGACCAGCGCTTCTTCCTCGCCTACGCACAGTCGTGGCGCGACAAACGCCGCGAAGACGCCATCCGCGAGATGATCGTCGGCGACGTCCACAGCCCCGAGCTCTACCGGGTCAACGGCGTCGTCCGGAACGTTGACGCCTGGTACGCCGCGTTCGACGTGAAGCCGGGCGCGTCGCTGTACCTGGCGCCATCGGACCGAGTGCGGATCTGGTGAAAAAGCCCCTTCCCCGCGCGGGGAAGGGGCTGGGGGGCTCGCGGGGAGCCGCCCGCGCAGGCGCCGCAGCGTCAACCGTCTGAAATTTCTAAGGAAATCTTTCGCCGCTGCCAAGCTTTCTGGCTTGCCGTGCAGTACGTTCGCGTTTTATGTCGCCAAATCGGACGGACTAATAAATCAGTCATCTGAAATTTTAGACTAGCGACGAAGGCGGGGACGTGACCGGGCTCGATCACCAGGAAGACGAAGGCGACACGCTGGGCGGCCGGCCCGGCGAGCTGGTCGGCTGGGCGCCCGAGCTGCAGAAGGCGCGGGTCTATGAGCAGATCCTGCTCGACGTGATCCTGGGCGAGCTGGAGCCCGGCAGCCGGCTCGACGAGCGGGTGCTCACCCGCCGCTACCGCGCGGGGCTGGCCGGCGTGCGCGACGCGCTGGGCCGCCTGGCGCTGGAGGGCCTGGTGGTGCGCCGCCCCCGCGCCGGCACCACCGTCGCGCCGCTGGACTTGCTGGACGTGCGCCAGGCGTTCGACGTGCTGCGCCTGATCGAGCCGCACTGCGCCGAGCTGGCGGCGATGAACGCGACGCCCGACGACGTCGCAGCGCTGCGCGCCGCTTTCAACGGCGCCGAGGACGCCGCCCAGGCGGGCGACATGCGCGGCCTGATCAGCATGGACCAGGCCTTCCACGCCGCGCTGGCGCTCGCCACCCACAACCTGACGCTGGCCAAGATCGTCATCCCGCTGCAGCACAAGGCCTCGCGGTTCTGGGCCTACTCGATGCGCGAGGACCGGCCGGAGGACCGCGTGGCGGAAGTGGAGCGGCACCGAACGCTCGCCGAGGCGGTTGCGGCGCGCGATCCCGAGGCGGCCCGCACGGCGATGCTGCAGGTGCTGGGCGTCTTCTTCGGCAACCGCGCGGCGGCGGCGGGTTGATGCGCGCCGGGCGGAAAATCGCGGCGCTGGCGGGCGTGTCCGGCCTGGCGCTGATCGCAGCCGGCGCGGCGCACGCGGCCGATCCAAGCACCCCTGCGAACGGGGCCAACGGACCCGCCACGACCTCCGAGGTGGTGGTCACTTCCGACAAGGCCGGCCTGCTGGAACGACGCCCGAACGACACCGTGATGGGGCTCACCAAGCCGCTGATCGACACGCCGCGCGCTGCGAGCATCGTCTCCGACACCACCATCGAGCGCTACGGCATCAAGACCATCAACGACTTCGTGGCGGTCGCGCCGTCGGCCTACACGGCGAGCTTCTACGGCGTGCCGGGCTCGCTCAACATCCGCGGCACCCTCGCCGACAACTACTTCCAGGGCTTCCGGCTGATCGAGAACCGCGGCACCTACACGACGCCGATCGGCGACGCCGCCCGGATCGATGTGGTGCGCGGGCCGCCTTCGCCGATCTACGGCCCGGGCAAGGTGGGCGGCTTCCTCAACTTCGTGCCCAAGTCGGCGCAGACCGAGGGGCTGACACGCCCGACCGGCGAAATGGAAATCACCGGCGGCAGCTACGGGCTCTTCGACATCAACGGCCAGTTCGGCCAGCCGCTGAAGCTCGGCCCCTACGACGCCGGCCTCTACCTCTACGGCGACTTCAACGCCGGCGGCAGCTTCTACAAGGGGATCAATCCGCAACGCGGCGACTTCGAGGCCTCGTTCAACCTCGATCTGCCGGACCGCTGGACGTTCACCACCGACGTGATGCTCTACGGCTCGCAGGGCGACGTGCAGACGGCGGGCTGGAACCGCCTCAGCCAGAACCTCATCGACAACCAGCTCTACGTGACCGGCCGCAACACCGCGCTCCGGAACACCCCCGGCGTTCCGTGGCTGACCCCGGCGCAAACCGTGCCGCCGACGTCCGTGATCGCGTTCGGCGCCTATCCGAGCATCTTCACGGCCAACTTCGCCTTCACCAACTTCGGCGGCGGCCTCTACTACGCGCTGCCGATCTCGTTCCCGATCGGCGACAACCGCTTCGTGCTGGATACGCCCGGCGCCGGGACGCTGGCGAAGCTCAGCCCACGCGACGTCTACATCGGCCCGCAAGACTTCTCCGACACCTTCACCGGCGCGATCGTGGCGGGGCTGGAGAAGCAGGTCACCGACACCAGCGACCTGAAGCTGCAGTTCTTCTTCAACGGCCTCGATAACCGGCGCTACGTCAGCTACGGCTTCCCGGCCTGGCTGCGCGCGCAGACCGGCGAGGTGCGCGCGACCTACGACTTCAAGCTCGGCGACCCCGACCGGCTCGGCGCAGACACCATCGTCGGCGTCTCCGACCGCTTCTATTCGGGCCGCGACATGCAGAGTTTCAACTCCGGCCTGATCGCGCTCGACCGGCGCGACCTCACGGTCGGCGCGACGGCCACCGACAGCATGTGCGATCCGTTCTCGCTGGGGATCTCCGGCGACCAGGTCCCGACCAACTGCATGGGCTGGGAGAACGACGTCCACAGCCGGCAGAACGACGCCGGGGTCTTCTTCACCACCGACGTCAGCTTGCTCAGGCGGCTCGATCTGGTGCTGGGCGGCCGCTACGACTGGTACGACATCAAGAGCTCGGACACCGGCATCCTGCCGTTCGAGCCGGCCGGCCCGGTTTCCGCCTCGAAGGGGCATTTCACCTACACCGCAAGCCTCTCGTACAAGCTGCCCGGCGGACTGATGCCTTACCTCACCTACGCGCAGGACGCGGGCCTCGAGGTGCAGCAGGCCGGTGACGTCCGGCCCGCCGACATCGTCAGCGGCGGCTGGCTTTCGCGCTCGAGCCTCACCGAGGGCGGCGTGAAGTTCCAGTTCCTGAAGAACACGCTGGTCGGCTCGCTCGACGGCTACCAGCAGGACCGCACGAGCCTGGCCGGCCTCAACGCGGTCAGCCAGCGCACCCGCTCAACCGGCGCCGAGCTGGAAATCCGCTGGCTGGCCACCCACAACCTCAGCTTCACCCTCTCGGGCGATATGCAGCACACCGAGGTGCTGGGGCCGGACGCCAGCACCATCTACGTGCCGGCCTACTCCGTCTGCGGCCAGAACCTCGCCTGCGAGCTGAACGCCTACGGCGGCGCCTTCCTGGTGTTCGCGTTCGACACGCTGCCGGGCCGCGCCGGCAACTACGAGCTCTCGACCATCCCGCATGCGCTGGGCAGCCTGCACGCCAACTACATCACCGACGAGCACGACTGGGGCAAAGCGGGCGTCACCGCCGGGGTCACCTACGTGACCCACACGTCGGGCACGATCCAGAACGCCATCGTCTACCCGGCCTATTCGCTGGTCGACCTCTCCGGCTTCTGGGATCGCGGGCCATGGGAGCTGGCGCTCAACATCGATAACCTCTTCAACACGCTCTACTTCACCCCGAACTCCGACCCCACCTACGTGAACATGTCGGCAATCCCCGGCGTTGGCCGCGAATGGCGGCTGACCGTGAAGCGCAAGTTCTGAGGCTGATGCGTGGGAGCGCCTGCGAGTTCGGGGTGTTCCTGCCAGTGGCCAACGGCGGCTGGATCATCTCGTCGACGACGCCGACGCTCGACGGCCTGTGGAAGCAGAACCTCGCCGCCGCCGTCACCGCCGACGAGGTCGGCATGGATTTCGCCATGTCGATGGGCAAGTGGCGCGGCTTCGGCGGCGCCACCGACCACTGGGGCGTGCAGCTGGAATCGATGACGCTGATGGCGGGGCTCGCCACCGTCACCAGCCGGGTGAAGCTCTGGGCGACCATCCATCCGCTGCTGCAGAACCCGGCGGTGGCCGCCAAGATGATCGCCACGCTCGATCATCTCTCAGGCGGCCGCGCCGGCCTCAACGTCGTCTCCGGCGCCTACCGCGGCGAGTTCGACCAGATGGGGGCCTGGGACGACAGCTTGGGCCACGACGACCGCTATGCGCTGGCCGAGGAATGGACCCACGTCGTCAAGCGGCTGTGGCGCGAGCCGAGCGTCAGCCACCAAGGCCGTTTCTTCACGATGAAGGACTGTGAATCCAACCCCAAGCCGCTGCAGCAGCCCAGGCCGCCGCTGATCTGCGCCGGCATGAGCGAGCGCGGCTTCAACTTCGCGGTGCGCGAGACCGATGCCTGCTTCATCGGCGGCCGCACGGCCGAGGAGCGGCGCGGCGCCAGCCGCCGGGCCAAGGCGATCGCCGCCCAGCACGGCAAGGATGTAAAGACCTACGCGATGTGCACGATCGTCTACGCCGAGACCGACGCGAAGGCCGAGGCGCTGGTGGAAAAATACCGGGAAGGCGTCGACATGGGCGCTGTGATCGAGATGCTGCGGAACTGGGGCGTGCCGCCCGAGCGGCTGACCGACGCCGCCCGGCGCCAGGGGGCCTTCATGACCCAGACCGCGGTCGGCTCGCCCGCCACCTGCGCGGACCGCATCGAGGCGTGCATCGCCGAGGCCGAGCTCGACGGGCTGATGCTGATCTTCCCGGACTACGTCGAGGGCCTGAAGATGTTCGGCGCCGACATCCTGCCCGGCTACCGGCTGGCGCACGCATGAGCTCCGACTTTACGGCCGCCGAGGGCGACATGCGGACGTGGATCGCGCCGGGCCGCACGGCGCTCGTCGTCGTGGACATGCAGACCGACTTCGCCTCGCCGGAGGGGGCGATGGGCCGCGCCGGCGCGGACCTCTCCGCCGTCCCCGCTGCGCTCGCGGCCGCCCAGCGCCTGGCCGACGCCGCGCGGGCCGCCGGCGTCCCGGTGGTGTTCGTCGGCCTGATGACCTCGGCCGAGGACGATTCGGCGGCCTGGGCCGAACGGATGCGCCGGCAAGGTGGGGACCAGCGCGGCGATCCGGCCGAGGCGCTGGCGCTCTGCCGCGCCGGCACGCTGGGCGCGGCGTTCGTCGGTCCGATCCCGCTGGTCGGCGAGCCGGTGGTGGGCAAGCTGCGCTACTCGGGCTTCTTCCGCACCGACCTCGACGCGCATCTGCAGCGGCTGGGCGTCGACACGCTGGTGATCGCCGGCGTCACCACCGACTGCTGCGTCGACTGCACGGTGCGCGACGCCTTCCACCTCGACTACCACGTGTTCGTCGCCGCCGACGCCTGCGCCGCCTACGAGCCCGGCCTGCACGAAGCCACGCTGAAAGCCCTCGCGCTGAACTTCGCGATCGTGGTCCCGGCAGATGCTGTCGTCGCGGCGTGGGGAAAGGCCTAAGTCGGCGCGCCGGCTAAGCGGCCTGCCCCCTCTCACGTTTCATCGCGAACATCGCCGCGTCGGCTTCGGCGATGGCCATCTCGGGGTCGCCCGCGGGGTCGATCTGGCAGGCGCCCCAGCTGACGCAGACGGCGGCCAGGTGGTCGCCAACCCGCACCGGCTCGGCGCTGATCAGCCGCGCCAATGCGGCGGCCTTGACCTCGGCTGCGGTGAGGTCGGCATTGGCGAGCAGTACGGCGAACTCGTCGCCGCCCATCCGCCCGACCGCGTCGGAGGCGCGCACGTGGCTGGCGAGGCGCCCGGCCACCTCCTTCAGCGCCGCGTCGCCGGCGGCGTGGCCGAGGCGGTCGTTCAGCCCCTTCAGGCTGTCGACGTCGAAGTAGACCAGGCTGGCCGGCGCGCCATAGCGGCGCGCGTAGGCGACGGCGCGGGCCAGCTCGCGCATGAAGGCGCGGCGGTTCAGCGCGCAGGTCAGCGGATCCTCGTCGGCGGCCGCCTCCGCCTCGGCGAGGCGCCCCTTCAGCCGCTGCGCCTCGCCGCGCAGCGCCTGCAGCTCGACCATCAGCGCGGCGAGCGCCGACTGCACCGCCGGCGTCAGCTCCGCGTCGGTCAGGCCCAGCACCTCGACGTGGTCGAGGCTGGCGGCTGCGCGGCCGCGCTTCGCGCCGGCTTGGGCGCCCGCCTGGGCGGGGCTCTGGCGGCGGCTCGCCGCGAACGGCTCGGTGCGGGCGGCGGAGGTCTTCATCGGCCCCGAATCGCGAACATGGTTAACCTCGAAAATCCTAGGCGCCCTTGGTTGCTAGCGTAAAGGCGGCGCCTATACTCCGCGCCTTTTCAAGGAAGGGGCTGCATGGGGACTGAAGCACCCGTGGCGCTGATCATGGGGAGCCGCTCCGACTGGCCGACAATGAAGGCCGCGGCCGATGCGCTCGACGAACTGGGCGTCGCTTACAGCAAACGGGTCGTCTCGGCGCACCGCACGCCCGACCGGATGTACGCCTTCGCCAAGGGCGCGGCGGCGGCCGGGGTGAAGGTGATCATCGCCGGGGCCGGGGGCTCGGCGCACCTGCCGGGCATGACCGCCTCGATGACCACGTTGCCGGTGCTGGGCGTGCCGGTGCGAACCAAGACGATGGACGGACTCGATTCGCTGCTCTCGATCGTGCAGATGCCGGGCGGCATCCCGGTGGGCACGCTCGCGGTCGGCGAGGCGGGCGCGCGCAACGCCGGGCTGATGGCCGCACGCATCCTGGCGCTTTCCGATCCCGCGCTGGCCGAGCGGCTCGCCGCGTACGCCGCCGCGCTAACCGACGCCGTTCCCGTCGAGGTAGAGGATTGAACGACGCCCTCTTCCCGCTGCCGCCGGGCTCGACCATCGGCGTCCTGGGCGGCGGTCAGCTGGGGCGCATGCTGGCAATGGCGGCCGCCAGGCTGGGCTTCGACGTCGCGGTGCTGGATCCCGAGCGGGGCGCGCCGGCGCACCGGGTGGCCGCCCACGCCATCGTCGGCGACTATGACGACCCCGAGGCGCTGGAGGTGCTGGCCAGCCTCGCCGACGTGATCACCTTCGAGTTCGAGAACGTGCCGGCGCGAGCGATCGAGATCCTGGAGGCGCTGGGCGCCGAGGTGGCGCCGGCCGGCCGCGCGCTCGCCATCGCGCAGGACCGGCTCGACGAGAAGCGGTTCCTGAACGAGGCCGGCGAGCCGACCGTCGCCTTCGCCGAAGTGACCGGGCCGGACGACATCGTGGAGGCGCTGGAGACGCTCGGGCGGCCGCTGCTGATCAAGGGCCGGCGCGGCGGCTACGACGGCAAGGGCCAGGCCTGGGTGCAGCAGCCGCGCGAGGCGAAGGCGGTGTTCGCCGCGATCGGCGGCCAGCCAGCCATCGCCGAGACGCCGGCCGACTTCCGGCGCGAGCTCAGCGTGATCGCCGCGCGCGGCCGCGACGGCGAGATCGCCCTCTATCCGCTCGCCGAGAACCACCACGAGGCCGGCATCCTGCGCCGCACGGTGGCGCCGGCGACGGTGACGCCGCAGACATTGGCGCAGGCCGAACGGATCGCCGCCACGCTGCTCTCGGCGCTGGGCTACGTCGGCGTGATCGGCATCGAGCTTTTCGAGCGCGACGACGGGAAGCTGCTGGTCAACGAGTTCACGCCGCGGGTCCACAACACGGGCCACTGGACGCTGGACGGCTGCGAGGTCGACCAGTTCGAGCAGCACATCCGCGCCGTCGCCGGCTGGCCGCTTGGGCCCAC
>Ga0134126_10003820_pt1 | contig 18856 bp, 11 predicted proteins | sample KB31752_FD_96881 | JGI IMG/M metagenome (GOLD analysis project Ga0134126, IMG submission 96881) | Terrestrial soil microbial communities with excess Nitrogen fertilizer from Kellogg Biological Station, Michigan, USA - KB3-175-2 | ecosystem: Environmental > Terrestrial > Soil > Unclassified ...
CACGGTTCGACTGAACCGATCCGGCGCCCTCGAATGGGTGGAGTGGTCCGATGGCCGTGAGATCGTGCACGCTCACGATCCGGGGACATCGATCTGGCTGCGTGCCGGGGTGAAGCTGCTCTCGCTGCTTCCCATCGAGTGGCTGCTGTGAAGCGTGCGGCAGCCGTGAATCCGGCGCGGCACTCCAGAGCCCGCCGCTTGACAGGCCACCCCCCACTTCGTATCTGACCATTCTCGCCGGTCCTCTGCACGGCAAAGCCCGACCCGCATCGCTCTGACCGGACGTTTCGCAGAGCGAATTCCCACTCTCAGGAGTCATCCCGTGGCGAAGAAGCGCCGCTCCCCGCACGTGCCGGAATCCGATCTGCAGCCGTCCCAGGTGTCCCGCCGTGACTTTCTCGTGCGCGCCGGCCAGGCCGGCTGGGCCGTGTCGCTGCTGGGCCCCTCCGCCATGCACCGGCTGCTGCCGGCCACGGAGCTCGCGCGCGATGTCGCTGCACCGATGCGGGCATACGCCGCGAACGCCGCGCCCGCGAGCTTTGCTCCGCTGTTTTCCGGACTGAGCTGGCGGCTGCTGGGGCCATTTCGGGGCGGTCGCACCGACGCGGTGTGTGGTGTGCCCGGCAAACCGAATGAGTTCTACTTCGGCTCGGTGAACGGCGGTGTCTGGAAGACGGTGGACGCGGGACGGGTGTGGGAGCCGGTGTTCGATGCACAGCCCGTTGCCTCGATCGGCGCCATCGCGGTTGCGCCCTCCGCGCCCTACGTCGTGTACGTGGGCAGCGGCGAATGTACGCTGCGCGACTCCACCGGCTACGGGAACGGCATGTACAAGTCGGTCGATGGCAGCGCCACGTGGACGCACATCGGGCTGGATGACACGCAGCACATCGGCAAGGTGGCGGTGCACCCGAAGGATCCGAACACCGTGTTCGTGGCCGCCATCGGACACTTCTACGGTCCGAGCGCGGAGCGCGGCGTGTTCCGCTCGACGGATGGCGGGCGCACCTGGAAGAAGGTGCTCTACCGCAACGAGAACGTGGGTGCGATTGACGTCGTGATCGATCCGACGGACCCGCGCGTGGTCTACGCCGGACTCTGGAACACGCGGCGACCGCCGTGGTTCGTCTACGCGCCGACGAATGGACCAGGTGGCGGACTGTTCAAGTCGACCGATGGCGGTGACACGTGGAAGGAATTGAAGAGCGGACTGCCGGCGAGCGGGATCGGCAAGAGCGGCATCGCCGTGTGTCCCAGCAATCCGCACCGCGTGTACGCGGTGATCGACGATCTGCTCCCGGATCCATCCGTCCCGGTCGACACCACGGCGGCGGCGCGCGCCGCCCGCCAGTTCGGCGAAGGACTCTCGGGGCTGGGCGGATTTTTCCGCTCGGACGACGCGGGCGAGAGCTGGACGCGGCTCTCGTCGGATCCGGCGTTGTGGGGGCGCGGCTGGTACTTCGAGCATGTCGCCGTGGATCCCACGGACGCTGACGTGGTGTACGTGTCGAACGTCTCCATGTCACGGTCCATGGATGGCGGTCATACGTGGGTCCCGGTGCGCGGATCACCCGGCGGCGACGACTATCATCAGCCGTGGGTGTCGAGCGACGATCCGAACACGGTGATCGTGGCCAGCGACCAGGGCACGATCATCACGCGCAACGCGAAGGCGGCCGATCCCAGGGCGATCACCTGGAGCTCGTGGCTCAACCAGCCCACCGCGCAGATGTATCACGTGTCCGTGGACTATCGCTTCCCGTACTGGGTGACGGGCGCGCAGCAGGATTCGGGTGCCGTGGCGGTGCGTTCGCGAGGCAAGTTCGGGGAGATTTCCATGCGCGACTGGGAGCCGGCGGGTGCCGGCGGCGAAAGCGGCTACACCGCCGGCGACCCGCTGCATCCGGGCGTGATCTACGGCGGCACCGGGACGCGATTCGATCTGGCCATCAACGCGCCGATTCCCGGCACAACGTCGCCGCCGGTGGAGAAGCCGGATGTGGCACGCACGGACTGGACGCAGCCGCTCGTGCTCTCGCGCGCCGATCCGCGGGCGCTCTACTATGCGAATCAGTATTTGTTCAAGTCGAGCGATGCGGCGCGGACGTGGACGCGCATCAGTCCCGATCTCACGCGTCCCGCGCCGGGCGTCCCCAAACTCATGGATGCGGCCGCGGCGGCCGATACGGGGACGAACGGTCAGCGTGGCGTGATCTACACCATCGCGCCCTCGCCGCTGCTCATTCCCATGGTGTGGGTGGGGACGGACGATGGCGTCATTCAGGTCACCATCGACGACGGCAAGTCATGGAAGAACGTGACACCGCCGGCGCTCTCAGCGTGGAGCCGCGTGACGATGATCGAGGCGTCGCACTTCGATTTCAACACGGCGTACGCGACGGTGGATCGCCATCAGCTCGAGGATTTCGATCCATACATTTTTCGCACGCGTGACATGGGCAAGAGCTGGCAGCGCATCACCACCGGGCTGCCGGCCGGTGGCTACGTGCATTCGGTGAAGGAAGACCCCATGCGGCAGGGACTGCTCGTGGCCGGGACGGAGCACGGTGCCTGGGTGTCATTCACCGACGGCGACAGTTGGGAATCGCTCCAGCTCAACCTCCCGGTGACGTCGGTTCGCGATTTCGAGATCTACGACGGCGACCTGATCGTGGGGACGCACGGGCGCGGCATCTGGGTCATCGATGACATCAGTCCGCTCCGTCAGGCCGCGGCGACGCTCCTGGCGGGGGATGCGTATCTCTTCAAGCCGGCGGATGCGATCAACGTCATCCAGGGTGGTGACGAGGGCACGCCGCTGCAGAAGGACGAACCGCAGGCGCAGAATCCACCGGCCGGGGCAGTCATTGACTACTACCTCAAGGCGGACTCGGCCGGTGGGGCGCCGGTGACGCTCGAGATTCTGGACGCGAGCGGGAAGACGCTGCACACCTTTTCGAGTGCGGCAGAGTCGCAGGAACCCGGCCGGGGCCGTGGACGCAGCGGCGGCATTCCCAACACGACCGCACTCTGGCGGCGCGAGCCCGAAAAATTTCTGGCCACGGCCGGAATGCATCGGGTGTACTGGGTGCCGGTGGCCGACAGCGCGCGCGGGACGGGGCGGGGTGGTGGGGGTGGAGAAGGCTTTCGGCGCCGCCCGCCGTTGCTCACCGGCACGTTCACGGCCAAACTCACCGTGAACGGACACAGCTACACACAGCCGTTCACGGTGCGGTCCGACCCGAGGATGGAGTAGACGGGCCCCCGTGGCCCCCGTGGCCCCCGTGGCCCGGAATTTTCTGAGCGCTTCGATGTTGAGGCGGGTTCGGACCTTCCGGGGTGGGGCCATGGGCGAGAGCGGGCGGCTGCGCGTAGCGGTGACGATCGCCACCCTCGCGGATGCGGCGAGACGCAGCGATCTCGACCGCGCCGTGACGAGTGTGCTTGAGCAGCGGGGGGTGGAGTGCCGCGCGATCGTAGTGGTGAACGGCGGGCGGAGCGATCCGGCGGTGATGGGGCGGCTTGCCGCACGTCCCGGCGTCACCTTGGTGCACCTGCCGGATGGCGATCTCGCCAGGGCGCGTGTCCTCGGTGTCGAGCAGGTTGAGGAAGACACGTTCTGCTTTCTGGACGACGACGACGAGCTGCTGCCCAATTCCGTGTCAAGCCGGTTGCAGCGGCTGCTCGAGCGGCCGGCGGTGGATATCGTCCTGGGGAATGGCGTGCGACGCGGCCCAATGGGTGATGTGCGCCGCTGGACCGCCACTCCGGCGCGGGCAGCCGAACTCGAACGGGATCCACTGGGTGGCCTGCTCACGGCGAACTGGATGGGATCATGCAGCGGGCTCTTCCGCCGCGCGTCCTTCCCTCCATCCTTCTTCGCCGATACCACCGTATACGAGTGGACGTACTGGGCGTTCCGGGTCGCGCTGTTCAGGACGCCGGCCTTCCTGCCCGAGGACACGTACGTGGTGCACGACACGCCGGAGTCGCTGTCGAAGTCATCGACATTTCTGCACGCTCGTCTGGACCTGCTGGAGAAGCTGCTTCCCCTGGGCCACTACGACCGGCGCGTGATCGAGTACGTGCGGTTGAACCGGGCGTCGGCGTATCACGAGCTGGCGGAGCATTACCGGGCGCGGCAGCGGCGAGACCAGGCCTGGCATTTTCATCTGGCGACGTTGTGTGCGCCGCGGGGATACCGGCATCTGAGCTTCACGCGGCACCTGCTGTTCGAGTCCGGGCTGCGGCGTCCGGGTTGAGGGCGGGTCTTGCGCGGTCCATCGGGGGCCCGTATACTGGCGACGTTTAGTATACAGAGTTGACACCTCCGCGCGCACACATCGTCGTACACTGCAACGCCGCCGCGTGCGCTCCGCCGCCTCGCCCCCGCTCCGCCCATGACCCTCCACACCACTGCCGCCGCCGTCCGCCGCCTCGCCCAAGCGGTCGCACTCATCCTCGCCGCCTCGCCAGCCGGCGCCCAGTCGCTCCCCGGCGGCGCTGCCGTCGCCACGCCGGCCACCGCGCCGCTCGCCCAGCGCATCGACGCCATCGTCAGCCGGCCCGAATTCCGCCACAGCATCTTCGGCATCGAGTTCTACGATCTGAGCAGCGGAAAGCCCATCTACTCCCGCAACGGCGACACCTTCTTCGTGCCCGGCTCCACCACCAAGCTGCTCACCATGGGCACCGCCCTCGAGCTGCTCGGCGCCGACTACCGCTTTCACACCCGCATCTATCGCACCGGTCCGGTCAGCTCCACGGGCACGCTCAACGGCGACCTCGTCCTCGTGGCCAGCGGCGACGCCAACCTCTCAGGGCGCATCCAGCCCGATGGCACGCTCGCCTTCGAGAACGAAGACCATACCTACGACGGCAGTCCGGACACGCGGGCCGTGCCTGGAGATCCGCTCCTCGTCATCCGCGAGCTTGCCGCCCAGGTGCGTGCGCATGGGATCACGAAGATCCGGGGGCGCGTGCTCGTCGATGCCACCCTCTTTCCCGAGGGTGAGCGCGAACTCGGCACCGGCGTCGTCATCTCGCCCATCGTCGTCAATGACAACCTGGTGGACGTGACCATCGCGCCGGGTCACTCGCCGGGGGATTCGGTCACGATGCACGTCTCGCCGGCCACGTCGTACGTCCGCTTCATCAATCACGCCACAACGGCGAGCGCGGATTCCACGCCGCACATCCGCTGGGCATCCGACGTCACGGGGCCGGATGGATCGCACACCGTGACCGTCACCGGCCACATGCCGGCGGGAAAGCCGGCCATCCTGTTCAGCTATGCCGTGCCCAGCCCGAGCCGCTTCGCGCAGGTCACGCTCGTGGAAGCCCTGCGCGCCAACGGCGTGACCGCGACGTTGCCGGCGCCTGGCGACACCGCCGGCTTCACGAGGCTCGCCGCCTCGTACACCGCGGCCAACGCCGTGGCCGACCATGTGTCGCCGCCCCTCAGCGAGGACGTCAAGGTCACGCTCAAGGTGAGCCAGAACCTGCACGCGAGCATGATGCCCTACGTGCTCGGCGCGATCCTCGGACACAAGGGCACCGCGCAGGCCGGCTTCGATCAGGAGCGTGGCTTTCTCCAGAAGGCCGGACTCGACCTCTCGGGCGCATCGCAGGGGGATGGTGCCGGCGGCTCCGCGCACTTCACGCCGGATTTCATGGTGCACTTTCTCGCCTACATGGCCGCGCGGCCCGATTTCCCGAAGTACCTGGCGTCGCTCCCCATCCTGGGACGGGACGGCACGCTCTGGAACATCGATGTCACCTCGCCGGCGGCGGGGCAGGTTCATGCCAAGACCGGCACATATGGGCGGGACGACCTGCTCAATCGGAGCATGATGGTCGATGGCAAGGGGCTGGCCGGCTATCTGACCACGGTTGATGGCCGCAAGCTCGCGTTCGCCATCTACGCCAACAACGTGCCGGTCTCACTCGCGCCTGACGCGATCACCGCGGTCGTGGGACAGGCGCTGGGAGAGATCGCGGCCGCGGCGTACGACGCTCAGCCCTGACGCCGCTCGCCCGGTTACCCGGTACTGCGCCACGTCCGGCGCCGGAGCGCCAATCCGCAGTCCATTCCGCTGTTTCCCTTCACGTTCAACTCACCGCGCCCGCGGAGGCAGGTACCCCATGCAACATCGAATGTCCTGGTTTGCACGGCCCAGTCTTGGCACAGGGCCACAGCGCCATGGGCAGGCCGCGATGCACAGCGTCGCGGCGCTCGTCGCGCTGATCACGCTGCTCGTCGTTCCCGTGCACTCGGCGCTGGCGCAGTCCGGCGAGATCAGCGGCACCATCGTCAGCGAAAGCTCACAGCGCCCTATCGCTGGCGTGCAGGTCGTCGTGGAGGGACAGACCGGCACGGGGACCGTGACCGATGCATCGGGCCACTTTCACCTCTCCGGTGTCACCGGTGCACAGGTGACCCTCAACGCCCGAATGCTCGGCTTCCGGCCGGCATCGCAGACGGTGCGCGTGGGCGCGACCGACGTCCGCTTCGCGCTCGCGGACCGTCCGGTCGAGCTCAATCAGGTCGTGGTGACCGGGACGGCGGGCGGCCAGCAGCAACGCGCGCTCGGCAACTCCGTCGCCAAGGTCAATGCGGCGGAAGTGGTGGCTAACGCACCGATCCCCAGCGTGGAAAGTCTCATCAATGGCCGAGCTCCGGGCGTGACGGTGATGCCGGGTACCGGCATGATCGGCGCCGGCGCCAACATTCGCATTCGCGGCGTGTCCACCTTCTCGCTCTCTGGCGATCCGCTCATCTACGTGGACGGCGTTCGCGTGGACAATCAGACCGGCACGGGCATGGCCGTTCAGGCGTTCGGATCCGGCGTCGTGTCGCGACTCAACGATTTCGACCCGAACGACATTGAGAGCATCGAAATTCTCAAGGGACCCGCAGCGGCCACGCTGTACGGCACCGAGGCGGCGCGCGGCGTCATCAACATCATCACCAAGAAAGGCGCGGCGGAGGGGACGCAGTACAGCTTCACGATCCGCCAGGGCGCCAACTGGTTCATGAATCCCGAAGGCCGCGTGCCCACCAACTACTGGCGCGATCCCAGCGGGACCATCCAGTCCGTGAACGTCGTGCAGACCGAGGACGCGCGCGGCACGCCGATCTTCCGCACCGGGCAGATGCAGGACTGGGCCGCCAACGTGAGCGGCGGCGCCGGGACGCTGCGCTACTTCGTGTCGGCCGGCAAGGGGACGAATGACGGCGCCGAGCCCAACAACGGCCGCGATCAGTTCAACGCGCGCACCAATCTGCAGATCACGCCCAATGAGAAAATCGATCTGCAAACGAGCCTGGGCTACGTGCAGAGCCACACGACACTGAGCTGCGAGGGCGGCTGCGGCGGTGCGACGTGGGGCGCCTGGTTCTCCACTCCCGCCAATCTGCCGCAGAACTGCGCGCCCGACGCGCCGCCGCAGTGCTCGTGGGTGCGCGGCTTCCAGAGTTCGCCGCCCGAGTCGGACCGCGCGATGCAGGACTGGCAGGACATCAACCGCTTCACCGGTAGCTTCACCATGCGCTTCAAGCCGTTCAAGTGGATGACACACCGCCTGTCCGTCGGGACGGACTTCACGCAGACCAAGAACGAGGAGCTGCTGCCGTATCTCACCAACGACACCCTGCGCTACTTCTGGGGGTCCTACGCAGATGGCTGGAAGTACCAGGACCGGGATGAGGCGGTATTCAACACGTACGACTACAACGGCACGGTGCAGTTCGACGTCACGCCGAAAGTGAATTCGTCCACCAGCTTCGGCGTGCAGTACTACACGAAGTATTTCTCCAACATTACCGGCGAAGGGGACTTCTTCCCCGCGCCCGGTCTCGAGACCATTTCGTCGGCGGCTACGAAGCCGACCACGCTGGACGACTACTCCAACAACAACACGCTGGGCTTCTACGCGCAGGAGCAGTTCGGCTGGCAGAACCGGCTCTTCCTCACGGCTGCGCTGCGCGTGGACAACAACAGCGCGTTCGGCAAGGATGTGAAGTGGGTGACGTATCCGAAGGCGAGTCTGTCGTGGGTGCTGAACGAGGAGCCGATGTTCCGCGAGCACATGCCGGCCTTCGTGAACACGTTCAAGCTGCGCGCCGCGTATGGTGAATCCGGCCAGCAGCCCAGCACGTTCACCGCGCTGCGCACGTTTTCGCCGGTGCCGGGCCCGGGCGGCACCCCGGCGCTGACGCCGGCGTCCATCGGAAATCCCGCCCTGGGACCCGAGCGCGGCAAGGAAATCGAGCTGGGATTCGACGCGGGTCTGTTCAACGATCGCGCGGGACTCGAGTTCACGCTGTACGACACCCATACGCACAACGCCATCCTGCTCCGCGGTGTGGCGCCGTCGTCGGGGTTCGGCGCGCAGAGTCAGTATGTGAATGCCGGTGAGATCATGAACCGCGGCATCGAAGCGCTGCTCAAGGGGCAGATCTTCAACGGCAAGGACTACGGCTGGGACCTCGGCCTGAACTTCTCGGCCAATCAGGGACGGGTGATCAAGCTGTCGGGCTCCGACACGACCATCGTGAACGGCAGCATTCAACAGCGCGTGGGCTATGCACCCGACTCCTGGTTCCGTGAAAAGGTGGTGAGTGCCCGCTTCGATCCCAACACGGGACAGGCCGTGGACGTCATGTGCGACGATGGGAATGGCGGTTCCACGCCCTGCTACGACGCCAACGGCAAGGTCATCGCGCCGCGCGTGTTCTTGGGGCGCGCCGTACCCGCCATTGAAGGCTCGCTGTCCTCGAACGTGCGCTTCCTCAAGCGCTTCCGCCTCACCACCATGGTGGACTTCAAGGCGCACTACAAGAAGTACAACAACGACGAGCGCGTGCGCTGCCAGGTCTTTCGCACCTGCATGGAGAACATGGAGCCGGAGAAGTACGATCCACGGGTCATCGCGCAGATGCAGAGCAGCGGGACGCTCGTGGACTTCGTGGTGGATGATGCAAAGTACGCCAAGCTGCGCGAAGTCACGCTGAGCTGGGACGCGCCAACGGAGTACGTCAGCCGCTTCGGCGCGAAGGCGATGACGCTGAGCCTCGCCATGCGGAATCTGCATACGTGGACCGACTACACCGGTCCGGACCCGGAGGACTTCTTCGTATCCGGTGGGTCGGGGAATGGCTCGACCTTCATCGACCAGTCCATGCTGCCGCAGCTCACCTCGTATGTCCTGACTGCACACCTGAGCTTCTGAGGAACGATCCAATGACCCGGATTGCCATGCGTGGCCGCGGCGTGCGCCGCGCCCGATCTCTGCGGAGCCGCTGGTTCGTCGTGGCCGCCGCATTCGCGGTGCTCGCCGCGTGCAACACCGATCAATTGCTCAACGCCAACGCCCCGGACCGCGTCCCGGCCTCGACGATCGATGACCCCAAGCAGGCTGCGCTCATGGTGAACAGTGCCGTGGGAGACTTCGACTGCGCGATCGGCTCGTACACGCTGGTGGAGGCGATCATTTCGGACGAATTCTCGGACGCGCAACTTGGCGCGGCGGGGTGGCCATATGATCGCCGGGATGCGGGCACACAGACCGGCGGGATTTACGGCACCAATCCGTGCACCAATAACCAGAATCCCGGCGTCTACACGCCGTTGTCCACGGCGCGCTGGTCGTCGGACAATGCGCTCACCAAGCTGCAAGGCTGGACCGATCAAGACGTCGGTTCCGCGCGCACGGACCTCATGGCGCAGGCTGCACTGTACGCCGGCTTCAGCTACACCCTGATGGGCATGTCCATGTGCGAGGCGGCCTTCGACCTGGGCGCGCCGGTGGATCAGATGGCCATGTTCGCGCTCGCGGAAGATCGCTTCGGTACGGCGATCACCGATGGCGGAACCTCGGGCGATCAGGACGTCGTGAACGCCGCGTACGTGGGGCGCGCCCGCGTGCGCCTCTATCAGGGCAATACCCAGGGTGCGGCCTCCGATGCGCAGCTGGTGCCAGCCGGATTCGAGCTCGATGCGAGCACCGGATCGGACGACAACCGGCGTTACAACCGCGTGTACGCCGCCACGGCGCAGTTTGGCGACTATACCGTTGATCCGCAGTCTCGGAATCTGCTGGTCGGACCGACCGTGTATACGGGAGGAAGCACCGCCGGGTTCGTGTCCGATCCCCGCTCCGCCGTGGCGCAGGCCGCGACGCGCGCGGCGGACCCGACGCAGACGATCTTCTATCCCACGAAATATTCCGCCGACGACAGCCCGCTTCCCATCGCGACCTACACGGAAGCGCAGCTCATTCTCGCCGAAGCCACAGGCGGGACGGGCGCGGTCACGATCATCAACGCGCTCCGGGATGCGGCAGGGCTACCGCACTATATCGGAGCAACCGACGCGGCATCCATCACCGCGCTCGTGGCCGACGAACGCCGCCGCGCCCTCTTTGCGGAAGGGTTCCGGAACTACGACATTCAACGCTTCAATCTGCCGCTCATTCCCGCGCCAGGCACCGCCTTCCGTAACGGCGGCTTCTACGGCAACACCACCTGCCTGGCACTTCCTGACGTGGAACGGTTCAACAACCCGAACGTGCATTGAGGAGATCTCGTGGGGCGTAACTGCTCGCAGTTCTTCACCGGGGCCGTGCTGGGGATCGCGTTTGCGATTCCCGGCGTGGTCTTCGGCCAGAGCCCGCCGCCGCGCGGGCTCGACGCCTATGTGGAGCGCGCGCTGCGCGACTGGCGGGTTCCGGGCGCGGCGATCGCCGTGGTCCGAAACGATTCCGTCGTGTTCATCAAGGGCTACGGCGTTCGTGAGCTGGGCAAGTCCGCTCCGGTCGATGCACATACCGTGTTCGGCATTGCCTCCACCTCCAAGGCGTTCACCGCTGCCGCGCTGGCCATGCTCGTGGACTCCGCCAGGCTCTCGTGGGACGACAAGGTCACGAAGTTTCTCCCCTGGTTCCAGATTGCCGGACCCTACGTCACACGCGAAGTGACCGTGCGGGATCTCCTCACGCATCGCACCGGACTGCCGCGCGGCGACCGCCTGTGGTACGCGTCGGGCTTCGACCGGACGGAGGTGCTGCACCGGGTGCGATTCCTCGAGCCCCGGTGGAGCTTTCGCGCGCGATACAGTTATCAGAACATCATGTTCATCACCGCGGGTCAGGTGGTGGGTGCGGCGAGCGGCTCCACGTGGGACGACTTCGTGCGCGCGCGCATCTTCACGCCGCTCGGCATGATGAACAGCAGCACCAGCATCAGCGCGCTCGCCGGCCAGACGGACGTGGCCATGCCGCACCAGATCATTCACGATACTGTGCGAGTGATCCGGTGGCGCAACATGGACAACCTCGGCGGCGCCGGTGCGATCAATTCCAGCGCGTGGGATCTGGCGCAGTGGCTGCGGCTGCAGTTGGGTCACGGCGTGTACAACGGCACGCGCCTGCTCAGCGACTCCGTGATGGACGAGATGCACACGCCGCAGATGGTGATCCGGATGAGCAAGGACGCCCATGCGATGTTTCCGGACACGCACTTCATGGCGTACGGGCTGGCATGGTCGCTGCGCGACTATCATGGCCGCAAGATGGATGGTCATGGTGGAGTGATTGACGGCATGCGCACGGAGATCGGGCTGATTCCGGAGCTGCATCTCGGCGTGGTGGTGCTGGCCAATCTGGATGAAACCGACTTTCCCACCGCCATGCTGTATCGCGTGCTCGATGCGTACATGGGCGCGCCACCGCGCGACTGGAGCACGCTCATGCTCGCGGCGGCGAAGAAGGCGCAGGCCACGGATGACAGCACACGCCGGGCGTTCGAGGCTGCGCGCGTGCCGAACACCCACCCCTCGCTTCCCCTCGACAAGTACGCGGCGACGTACCAGGACAGCCTGTACGGTTCCATCGTGGTGAGCGACAGCGCCGGACGACTGGTCGTGTCGTTCGGCCCATCCTTCACGGGCGACGCCGAGCACTGGCACTTCGACACCTTCAAGGTCACCTGGCGCGATCCGGCGCTGGGCGATACCTGGATCACCTTCACGCTCGACGCCAGGGGTGAGGTGGCATCGCTTCACCTGCAGGACGTTGGCGACTTCCCGAAGCTCTCTCACGGAGATACTGCCCCATGAAATGGTCCCTGGTGCTGCCGGCATTTGCGATGATCGCGTGCGCACACGGCGGTGGTGCGTTGCCCGCGGGGTCCGAATCGGGGCCGTACGATGTGGTGATCGAACACGGCATGGTGGTGGACGGAAGCGGGAATCCCTGGTTCCGGGGAGACGTGGCCATCACGGGAGGCCGGATCGCGCGCATCACGCCCGCTGGCATGCTCAAGGATGCGAAGGCCACGCGGCGGATCGACGCCACCGGCCTGGTGGTAGCGCCCGGCTTCATCGACATCCAGGCGCAGTCCGTTCAACAGCTCATGAACGGGGACAGCCGCGTGGTGAGCATGATCACGCAGGGTGTGACCACCATGATCTTTGGCGAGGGCGAAACACCAGCGCCCGTCAATGACGGGATTCTCGCGCTCTACAAGGAGGAAGGCGGCGACACGGCCACGCTGCGGATTCTTCAGGGATTCAGGGGTGAGCACGGCTTTGGCAACTGGCTCACGGAGATGCAGCAGCGCAAGGCGTCCACCAACTTCGGCTCGTTCCTGGGTGCCGCCACGGTGCGTGCCTATGCGAAGGGGATGGCCGAGGGGGCGGCGTCACCGGCGGAGCTGGACACCATGCGCGCCGTGGTGCGGCACGCGATGGCGGACGGCGCCTTTGGGGTAGCGAGCGCGCTCATCTATCCGCCGGGAAGCTATGCGTCCACGTCGGAGCTCGTGGAGGAGGCGAAAGCATCGGCGCCATACGGCGGGATTTACATCACACACATGCGCTCGGAGGGCGACCGGTTGCTGGAGGCAGTGGACGAAGCCTTCACGATCGGGCGGGAAGGCGGCGTACCCGTGGAGATTTACCACCTGAAGGCCGCCGGTGTGCAGAACTGGCCCAAGGCCGTGAAGGTCATCGCGAAGATCGATTCCGCGCGCGCGGCGGGGCAGGATGTGGGCGCGGACCAGTATGCGTACACCGCCGGCGCCAACGGCCTCTCGTCGTGCATCCCACCCTGGGCGCACGCCGATGGCAAGCTGCTCCAGCGACTGGCCGATCCGGCGCAGCGTGCCAGGATCAGCGCGGACATGATGCGCCCCGACACCAGTTGGGAGAATCTCTGCCTGAGCGCGACGCCGGCCGGCGTGGAGGTCGTGGGCTTTCGCGTGGACTCGCTGAAGCAGTACGAAGGGAAGCGGCTGGCGGACATTGCGAAGGCCATGAACCGGAGCTGGCCGGTGGCACTCATGGATCTCACGGTGGCGGAGCACAACACGCTGGGACAGATCCTCTTCATCGCATCGGATTCGAACGTCGCGATGCAGATCCGCCAGCCCTGGATGAAGTTCGGCACGGATGCGGACGGCATGGATCCGGACAGTGCGAAGGGCATGACGCACCCGCGCGCGTACGGCAACTATCCGCGCATTCTGGGGCGCTTTGTGCGCGAGCAGCACGTGCTCACGCTCGAGGATGCGATCCGGAAGATGACGTGGGCCGTGGCGCAGCGACTGTCCATCCGTGACCGCGGGCTGCTGCATGAGGGCATGTACGCCGACGTCGTCGTATTCGACCCCGCGACGATCATTGATCGCGCCACGTACGAGCAGCCGCACCAACTGTCGGTGGGGATGAAGCACGTGTTGGTGAACGGCGTGGAGGTCGTGCTGGACGGCAAGGCGACGGGGGCGAAGCCCGGAATGGTCGTGCGCGGCCCGGGATACCGGGAATAGCGGTACCACTTTGACAGGATTTACAGGATTTTTGGGATTTCACAGGATTGTTGGGAGCCGAGTTCCCAGGGGGCAGTCAGTTTGCGGAATGACCGCAAACGTTACAGGGACTCAGCTGCTCTCCAGTGCCTCTCCCGCTTGTCTCCGGCTCCTGAACCGCCAGATGAAGAAGACCGGCGCCCCGAGCAGGACGATGCCCAGACCGAGAAAGGCCCGCCCGGGTTGCGTCACCATGGTGTTCACCACGATCGCCGCAGCCGAGGCGACGAACAGCAGTGGCGTCACCGGATACCCGGGCACCCGGAAGGGCCGCACCATGTCGGGCTCGCGCCGACGATAGACAAAAATGCTGATGGCGCCCAGCCCGTAGAAGATCCAGCCGACGAACACCACGTAGGTGAGCAGTTGCTCGAACGTGCCCGTCACGGCCAGACACATTGCCCAGAGCGAGCTCCAGAAGATCGCGACCGCCGGCGTGCCGAAGCGCGGATGCACCTCCGCCATCTTGCGGAAGAACACGCGATCACGCGCCATGGCGAAATACACACGGGGCGTCGTGATGGTGATGCCGTTCGCGGCACTGAACATGGACACCAGAATCACCGCTGCGATCAGCTTGCCCGCGAGCGGGCCGAGCAGCGAGGCGACGGCGTCGGCCGCGATGCGGTCGGACTGCGCCGCGCGCGCCGGCCCCAGTGCCGCGATGTAGCCGACGTTGGCCAGCAGATACACGACGATCATCACGCCGGTGCCGATAATGATGCCCCGCGGAAATGTGCGCTGCGGATCGCGCGTCTCGCCCGCGGAGAAGGTGACGTACTGCCATCCTTCGTACGACCAGAGCACGCCGATCATTGCCAGGCCGAAGGCGGACACGAGCGACATGCCGGATACCGCGGGGGCGCCTGCCGGCGCCGCAACGGTGAACTGATGTCCCACCGCGAGCAGCACAATGCTGATCAGCACCAGGGCCACGAGCTTGATGCCCGTCGTCACGTTCTGCACGTCCGCGCCCTGCCGCGTGCCGCGAATGTTGACCGCCATCACCACCGCGATCATGAGCACGGACACCGCCTTGCCCGCCAGCGGCGATACCGGGACGATCTGGCCCAGGTAGCCCGTGAAGGCCACGGCCAGCGTCGCCACCGCGCCGCTGCTGATGACGAAGAACGCCGTCCAGCCATACAGAAATGCCGGCAGTGCGCCGAACGCATCGCGGATGTACACGTAGAGACCGCCGGCCTCCGGATTCGCCGCGCCCATTTCGCCGTACGTCAGCGCGCCGAGGAGCGAGAGCACGCCGGCCGCGAACCACACCAGCAGCGCGATGCCTACGTGGCCGTGCGTCTGCCGGAGCACCGTCGCCGGGACAATGAAAATGCCCGACCCGATGACGGACCCGATGACGATGAGCACCAGGTCCCTCAGGCCCAGCATGCGTTGCAGCGTGTGATCGGACTGTGTCATGGGCCGTCCGGGCGGGAAGTGTGGGATGCAGCGATGTGCTCCGACGCGATGCGTGCGGTGTGCGCCAGGACCGCGGCGCCCACGAAGATGCTCTCCTCGGCGGCGTAGAAGCGCGGCGAATGCGCGGGAATGGGCTCGCCACCGGGCTCGCGCGCGCCAATGCGCAGGAAGCACCCCGGCATGCGCTCCATGTAGCAGGCGAAGTCCTCGCCACCCATGTTGAGAAAGCCGAGCGGCACGACGCCATCGGCACCCAGCAGGGACGTTGCCGCCTGTCGCGCCCAGGATGCCGGCTCGGCCGGATTGACGATGGGTGGTGGGCCTGAGCGCACCACGACGTCCGCCGTCAGACGGTACGTGTCGGCGACGGACGCGGCGATGCGTCGCACCTCATCGTGCAGACGCTGGCGCACCGCTGGTTCCGTGGCTCGCAGCGTTCCGGACAGCGTCGCGCGGTCGGGAATGATGTTTGGCGCCGAGCCGGCGTGCACGGTGCCCACGGTCACCACCGCCGCATGTGCGGGATTCAGCCGGCGCGACACGATGGTCTGGAGCGCGCCGATGAGCGCCCCGGCGCCGACGATCGGGTCCGCGGCTTCATGCGGCCGGGCCCCGTGCGCGCCGCTTCCCGTGAGCGTGATCTCGAACTCATCCGCTGACGCAGCCAGTGGCCCCGCCTCCGCCACGACCTGGCCCACCGCGAAGCGACGATCCACGTGTCCGCCAAAGATCGCGGCCACGCCGTCCAGCGCGCCCGATTCCAGCACGGCCATGGCACCCGTGCCCACTTCCTCGGCCGGCTGCAGCACGACGAGTACATCGCCAGCGGCCGGCTGCATCGTGAGCAGGTGCGCGGCAGCGACGGTCCACGTGGCGTGCACGTCGTGGCCACAGGCGTGCATCACGCCGCTGGCTCGCGACGCAAAGGGCAGCGCCGTGGCTTCCTGGATGGGGAGCGCGTCGATGTCACCGCGGATGGCGACGGCCGGGATGCCGGTGTCGCGACCGCGGAATCGCGCGACGATACCGGTGCCGGCCACACGGTCGAGCTGCACTGGATGCAGCGCGTCGAGCGCCGCGTGCAGGCGGTCCGCCGTGCGATGTTCCTGAAAGGACAGCTCCGGATGTTCGTGCAGGTCGCGCCGAAGCGCCACGAGGGCGTGGCGCAACGCATCCGGGAACTGCTGTTCGATGGCTGCGGGAAGCCGCGCGCCGCCGGTCCGATCGGGCATGGAGGCCTCCCTCCGCGAGCGCGCTAGGCGAGAACTTCCGAGCGGACTGTCAGGTCATCCACACGATCGAGATTCACGGTCACGCCCAGACCGGGCTTGTCGAGCGGCACGCACACCATGCCCTCCGCGTCCATGGTCCATTCCGGCGTGACGATGTCCTGCTCCCAGTACCTGGAGCTGGGAGACACGTCGCCGGGCAGCGTGAAATTTGGGAGCGACGCGAGCGCCACGTTGTGCGCGCGTCCGATCCCGCTTTCGAGCATCCCGCCGCACCAGACAGGAATGCGGTGGCGCTGGCACAGCCCATGAATCGCGAGTGAGGAGGAGAATCCGCCCACGCGCCCCGGCTTGATGTTGATGATCTTCCCGCTGCCGAGCGTGATCATGTCATCCGCGCGATCCAGATCGGTAATGGATTCGTCCAGGCAGATGGGCGTGCGCAGCGTCTTCTGCAGCGTGGCGTGGCGCACGAGATCCTCGCGATCCAGCGGCTGCTCGATCATCAGAAGCTCGAACGCATCGAGCTGCTGCAAGGTGGGCGTATCGGCGAGCGAATACGCGGAATTGGCATCGGCCATGAGCTCGACATCGGCGCCGAGTGCTTCGCGAACGGCCCGGACGAACGCCACGTCCGATCCCGGCGCGATCTTCATCTTGATCTTGCGATACCCCTGCTCGCGCGCCGCGGCGGCGCGCTGCACGAGTGCGTCCGGACTCGACTGGATGCCGAGTGAGATGCCCGTCGCCACGCGCGTGCGCGTGCCGCCGAGCAGCTTGGAGAGCGGCACGCCAAGGATGATGGACGTCAGGGCCCAGCAGCCCATTTCGACGGCGGCCTTGGCCATGCGATGGCCACGGAAATCGTGGTCGAGCAGCTCGTGCACCACCTGCGGGCCCGAGAGATCGCGGCCCACGACGCGCGGCGCGACCCACTCGCGCATGGCGAACCACGCCGTGTCGATGGTTTCGGCGGTGTAGTTGGGCTTCTCGCCCGCGACGCACTCGCTCCACGCGGAGCGGCCATCGGTGTCGCGCAGCTCGAGGAGGCAGATGCGCCGTTCCGACACGACGCCGGAGGAAATGCGGAAGGGCTCCTTGAGCGGCAGCCGGATCTCGCGCAAGGTGATGCGGTCGAGGCGGAGCATCACTCGGCTCCGGTGGACGGGCGGACTCGCAGTGCGTGTGTCGATGCGCGGTGGTGCATCAGGGTTCTCCTTCGGGAAGCGGTGTCGTGGACAGAACGTAATATCCGTAGCCGGCGGCATCATCGCGATAGAAGCCGCGTATCGCATAGGAGTGTTGCAACCCCCATTGCAGCGCCTGGCGCGTGGTGGCGCGCCACTGCGCAGCCGCGGCGAGCGCGGATTGCTGCACGGCTTCGATGTCGAGCGGGATGGCTACGCGACAGAGCCCGTTCACGTGCGCGATGGCGCCATCGGGAGCGGTGGGAATGCCCGCGTGGTCCGGGCTGTTCAGCACCGGCACATCGCGAACGCCGGCGAATCCCGCCATGAGATCGGGACGGCGCGCGGGACCGGCTTCCCTGATGGCCCAGTTGGCGACAAAGCGGTCGCTGCCGATTCCGCGGTGCAGCGTGCTGCTGGTTTCACGGCCGTACATGTCGGGGATGTACTCGGCGATGCGGACGCCCAGCCGGTTGAGATTGAGGTGGGCGTTGCGGGCGACGAGCGGGTCGAACGTCCAGTACATGCGGACGACGCCGAGCCGGCTGACGGCCTCGCGCTGAAATTCCTTGAGGTGGCGGCCGATGCCGTGATCGCGGAACTCGGGTCGGACGGCGAGCATGTCGGACCAGTGGACCAGGTCGCCCCGTTCGACGCCGGTGAGACCGAAGACGAAACCGATCAGGCGGTCATCGCGGTCGAAAGCGCCGGCGGTAATGCCGCCGACGCGCTGGGAGACCTTGAGGATGGCGGCGGGGACCCGTTCGTTGAACTGCGCGCCCCAGGTTTCCTCCTGGAGGGTGACGCAGGCGTTGAATTCGTCCGCGGTATGGATGTGCCGGACCTGTAATCCCGGGAGGTCCGAGTCCCTGGGTGCCGGGCGCGCGGCGGCACGGGCCTGGGTATCGGCAGCAGCGGGCGCGGACTCGGGATGCGAGGGAGGCATGGGGATGGTCGGATGGGTCGGGTCGGACGTCGGGAACCGAAGGCCGCCCGGGGCGGCGATATTGTGAACATAATGCGATGCTAACTAGTATACTGCAAGGTATACAACATCGGATTTTCCGGTTCCGGCACTCCCATCCGCCTCATCCTGGAACTGCCCCCGGCCCTGACGGATCAGTATACCCGGCGGTATTCATATG
>Ga0134126_10003821_pt1 | contig 18854 bp, 15 predicted proteins | sample KB31752_FD_96881 | JGI IMG/M metagenome (GOLD analysis project Ga0134126, IMG submission 96881) | Terrestrial soil microbial communities with excess Nitrogen fertilizer from Kellogg Biological Station, Michigan, USA - KB3-175-2 | ecosystem: Environmental > Terrestrial > Soil > Unclassified ...
CGCCGTCTCGGGCTGGCCGTCGCCGGCGGCGACGACGACGACGCGGCCGGGAACCCCCTGGCCCTCGACCGATAGTTCCCGCCCGTCGCCGGAGCTGAGAAACCGGCCGAAGCCGTGCGCGGCCAGATAGCCGCGCTCGCCGGCCAGCACATAGAGGCCGGCGCTATTGGCGACGTCGCCGACGATCTCCACCCGCGGCCGCTGCACATTGGCGCGGATGGCCACCGCCTCGACGGCGCGCATGGCGTTGTCGACGGCGGCGGCGTCGGCGTCCTGCGGCAGCACGAGGCGGATCGTCACCGCGCCGGAGGCGTCGGGCGAGATCGCCGCGAGATCGTCGAGCCTTTCGACGTGCGGATCGGAGACGCCGGGGAAGGCGAGCCCGGAGGAGGCCGGATCGACCTGCGTCCACAATTCGTAAGTCGCCTCCATCGAGCAATCGACGCGATGGCGCTGCGAGACGGCGATGCGCACGCTGTTGTAGCCGGGCGCCAGCAGGCCGCGCGGCAACTCGACGTCGAGCGCGCCGGGATCGGTGGCGGCGGCGATCGGGGTCTGCGCGATCGGCACGTCGTTGACGCTGATCGACAGCGAGGAGGCCTCGGGCATCACCGAGATGGCGTTGGTGAAGCCGATATGGACGCGCGCCCGCGTGCGCGCCTCGGCGGCGGTGACGTAGATCGGCCAGGTCTTGGCGCTGGTCTCGCCCTCGAAGCGCAATTGCAGCGGGTCGGAGCCCAGCCGATGCAGCGCCTCGCCGCCGGGGTTGGCGTCGGCGAACGCCGGGCCGCAGAGCGCCAGCGCGACGCCAAGGGCGAGCCAGAGGGCTTTCAATCGCATGACAGTCCTTCTCAGGCGCGGGCGCGGGCGGGCGCGGCTGCGATAGCGGCGGGTTCGGCGACCTGCAAACCGCCACCGGGGCTGGCCTCCTTCGGCCGGGCGGCGGCGCGGCGGGCGCGCGCCTCGGCGAGCAGCAGTTGGAAGCCGCGCGGCGGCCCGACGACGGCCCAGACGAAGAAGGTGGCGACGCCGTGCAAAATGCCGCGCCGGCGCCGGCGGCCTTCGCGGAACGCCGCGATCTCCTTGACGTCGCCGAACATGAGGTCGCCGATCGCCTGATAATGCCGGCGCTTCAGCTTGCCGAAGGAAAAGCCGATCTCCACCACGTCGTCATGCTCGCTGAGGTTGCTGACAACGACGGGGAAGCTCTGCGCCCCGGCCCCGGAGCGCAGCGTGACGTCGACCACCGCCGGCGCGCCCTCGTGAACGGTGAGCGTCAGCCGATCGGCGGCAATGGAGACCCGGCAGCCGCCATAGGAAACGTCGAGCGCCTTGCCCGGCAGGATGGCGCTGCCGATGGCGACATCGACCGGCCGGTCGAGCGCGACGCGATTCGTGCGCCGCTCGGAAACGACGCCAAGCGCCGCGGCCGACATCATCAGGTTGAACAGGTTCCACATCGCGACGACGCCCAACAGTTCGTTGGCGTCGCGCTCGGTGAACCAGCGCCAGACGCAGACGACCATCGACACCGCATAGACGCCGAACAGCACGAAGAACGGCGCCGATAGTTCCGAGAGGTGGTCGTTGTCGAGGCTGTTGCCCTTGTCGGTGACGTTGAAGGTCGGTTTGTAGGGGTTGAGGATGACGCTCAGCAGGCCGCGCGCCAGATAGAGCGTCTGCATATATTCATAGACCTCGGAGACCACCGCCCAGCGCACGCGGCCATAGAGGTAATTCTGCATCATCATGTTCGCCAGCATGTAAAGCACCGTGTAGGAGATAAATTCCTGCATGTTGGCGATATAAATCTGCATGTTGAAATAGATGAATAGCAAAGGCGAGATCAAGAACGGCAAGCGGAAAATCGGGAAGAACCAGTAAGTCATATTGGAGAGATAGCAAATCTTCTGCGCCAGGCTGAGGCCGCGCTTGAAGGCCGGGTTCTTCAGCAAGAAAATCTGGAACATGCCGCGCGCCCAGCGCGAGCGCTGGCCGATGAAAGAGGAGAAAGTCTCCGGCTGGAGGCCCGAGATCATCGGCTTGTCGACATAGAGGCTGTGCCAGCCGCGCGAATGCAGATCGAGCGCGGTCTCGCAATCCTCGGTGATGGTGATGCCGGAGAAGCCGCCGACCAGCATCAGCGCCTCGCGGCGGATGACCGCCGCCGAGCCGCAGAAGAAGGCGCCGTTCCACTTGTCGAGCCCCTTCTGGATGATGCCGTAGAACATTTCGTTCTCCGACGGCATGTTCTGGAAGGTGTCGAGATTGCGCTCCAGCGGATCGGGATTGGTGAAGAAATGCGGCGTCTGACACAAGAAAAGCTTCGGATCGTCGCGAAAATAACCTACCGTCTCCTTGAGGAATTCGCGCACCGGAACATGATCGGCGTCGAATACGACGATCAGCTCGCCGGTCGATTGCTTGAAGCAATTGTTCATGTTGCCGGCTTTGGCGTGCTCATTCCTGGCCCGCGTCAGGTATTTGGCTCCGAGTTCGTTGGCGAGCGCCGTTAGCTGGACGCGGCGTTCTCGCGCCTCCTTGGCTTTCTTGACATTGTCCTGATTGCACTTCTGCTCGGTGCCGCCGTCGTCGAGCAGCCAGACCGTCAACTTGTCCTTGGGGTAATCGAGGTCGAGGGCGGCGATCACCGTCATCGCCAGCAATTCCGGGTCCTCGTTATAGGTCGGGATATAGACGTCGACGGTCGGCAGGTCGTCGGGCGCCACGGCCTTCGGCGGTTTGCGCGTCAGCGGGTCGGCGACGACGAACAGGCTGATCGCCAGCATCACCGTCGAATAAAGCTCGGCCACGTAAAGCAGCACCCCGGGAACGAAGTTCCAGGGGTCGCTGATCGGCGGGATGGTGTTGACGGTGCGCCAGAAGAAGTAGCGGATGACGACCGCCGTGCCGAGCGCCATGAAGATATGGCGCCAGGGGCCACCCAGCCCCAAGGCGCGAATCGCCGCCATCGCCGCAAGCGCCGTCAGGCCGATGGTAAGCTGCGAACGGATGCCGACGGGCTCCGTACATAGGACGATGAACACCAGCCCCGCGCACAGCCACAGCGCCTTTCTGACTGTCCGCTCCATCCGCCCCACGCCCGCCGCTACCCGTACTTCAACAGGCAGCCTAGGGGGTTAAGCTTTCGATTTCCCTTACGACATTACATTGGGTTCATCATTGCAGGGCGTCGGCCGGCGGCGGCATGGCGCCAGTCATCATCGCCACCGCATCCGACATCGACACCTTTCTCGGGTCGACGACGGTCAGCCTTTTGCCCAGCCGGTGAATGTGGATACGGTCGGCGACCTCGAACACATGCGGCATGTTGTGCGAGATGAGGATGATCGGCAGGCCGCGCTTCTTCACGTCGATGATAAGCTCCAGCACGCGCCGCGATTCCTTGACGCCGAGCGCCGCCGTCGGCTCGTCCATGATGATGAGGCGTCTGGCGAAGGCGGCGGCGCGCGCCACCGCCACGCCCTGGCGCTGGCCGCCGGACAAAGTCTCCACCGGCTGGTTGATGTTCTGAATCGTCATCAGCCCGAGTTCGTTGAGCTTCTCGCGCGCGAACCTCTGCATCGCCGTGCGGTTCATCAGCCGGAAATACTTGCCGAGGAGGCCGTTGGCGCGGATTTCGCGGCCCAAAAACATATTGTCGGCGATCGAGAGCGCCGGCGACAGCGCCAGATTCTGATAGACAGTCTCGATGCCGGCTTCGCGCGCATCGATCGGCGAGCGGAAATGCACGACCTCGCCGCCAAGCCGGATTTCGCCGGCATCGGGGATCACGGCGCCGCAGATCGCCTTGATGAGCGAGGTCTTGCCGGCGCCGTTGTCGCCGATCACCGCCGTGATCTCGCCGGGATAGAGATCGAAATCGGCCTGATCGAGCGCGGTGACGCGGCCATAGCGCTTGATAAGCTTGCGGCAGGTGAGAATGGGTTCGGCGCTGGGGTTCATTTGGCGACCCTCCGGATCCATTGGTCGAGCGCAACGGCGATGATGATGAGCACGCCGATGGCGAATTCCTGCCACAGCACGTCGAGCCCGGCGAGCGAGACGGCGGAGCGGAACACGCCGACGATCAGCGCTCCGATCACCGTGCCGATGATCGAGCCGCGGCCGCCGAACAGCGAGGTGCCGCCGATGACCACGGCGGTGATCGAATCCAGATTGGCGCTTTCGCCCGCCGTCGGGCTGATCGCGCCGACACGGCCGATCAGCGCCCAGCCGGCGATGGCGGCGATCACGCCGGCGAACACATAGACGCTGAGCAGAACGCGGTCGGTGTCGATGCCGGCGAGCCTGGCCGCTTCCTCATCGTCGCCGACGGCGTAGACATGGCGGCCGAAGGCGGTGCGGTTGAGCACGTACCAGACCACCGCCGCCACGATCAGCATGAGGAACGTGCCCCACATGATGCGCGCGTCGCCGATTTCTACCTGATTGCCCATGATTTGCAGGAAATTAGCCTTGTCCTGGATATCCTGCATGCCAATCGTTTCGCTCTGCGAATAGAACGTGTTGAGGGCGCCGATGATTGACAGCGTGCCGAGCGTTACAATGAAGGGCGGCATCTTGAGGCGCGTCACCAGCACGCCGTTGAGAAAGCCGAACGCGGCCCCGCACAACAGCCCGAGCGGGAAGGCGAGGATCACCGGCAAGCCATCGATCACCCCCAGGCGCCCCATCACCACCGAGGAGATCACCATGATGACGCCGATGGAGAGGTCGATGCCGGCGGTCAGAATGACCAGCGTCTGCCCAATGCCGACGATGCCGATGACCATCACTTGCGTGAGGATGGTCGAAAGATTGCTGGCGGCGGTGAAGCGCGCCGGATTGACCGAGACGCCGAGAATTATACCGAGCAGCAGGACGACAAACGGCACCGTCGTCGGATAGGCGTGCAGGAAGCGTTGCAGGCGCTGAATGAAGGTTAGTCGCCGCTCCTCGAACTGGGCGACCGTCGCCGTCGCCCCGGCCAGCACTTTCTCGAATTCTTGCGGCGCCCGCCGCTCGTCTTCCGTGGCCCGAGACATGGCGTTCCCCGTGCGTTTTCCCAACGCGCCTTCTTTTTGGCGATGCGTCCGCGAGACTCGCTCGCGGACGCATCGTCAGGCGTCGACTACAAAGTCATTGTCGCTCAACCGCAGCGGAAATCAACCCCAGCAGAGCTTCATGCCTTCCTCGGTGTTGATCGAGGGCACGCCCGCAACCGGGTGATCGGTGACGAGCTTTTCGCCGGTGTCCATGCTGTGCGGCTTGGTCTTGTTCTTGATGTAGGCGGCGATCGCCTCGACGCCGTCGGAGGCCATCAGCAGCGGGTATTGCTGCGAGGTGGCGCCGATGATGCCTTCCTTGACCCACTTGACGCCCTGGCAGCCGCCATCGACGGCGACGATCAGCACGCCCTTCTCCCTGCCCGCCGCCTTCAGCGCCGCATAGCCGCCGTAAGCGGCCGGCTCGTTGATGGCGTAGACGAGGTCGATGTGTCCGGCCTTCTGAAGGATGTTCTCCATCGCCTTGCGGCCGCCCTCGGTTGCGCCCTTGGTCACGTCCGAGCCGACGATCTGCGGGCTGTCGCTCTGCGCGTAGTGCTTGGGATCCTTGACCTTGATGCCGAAGCCGGTGAGGAAGCCGTTATGGCGCAGATAATCGACCGTCGGCTCGTTGGAGGCGAGATCGAGGGTGGCGATTTTGGCGGTCGCGGCCTTGGCGCCCAGCGTCGCCTTCGCCCATCGGCCGATCAACTCGCCGGCCTTGAAATTGTCGGTGGCGTAAAGCGCGTCGGCGGCGGTGGCCGGATCGAGCGGCGTGTCGAGCGTGATGACGATCACGCCGGCCTTGCGCGCCTTTTCCACCGTCGGCACGATGGCGGTCGAATCGCTCGGCACCAACAGAATGCCCTTGGCGCCGGCGGCGATGAGCTGCTCGATCGCCTGCACTTCGCCGTCGTTGTCGCCGTCGAACTTGCCGGCATAGGCTTGCGGCGTCAGGCCAAGAGCCTTGGCCTTGGCCTCGAAGCCCTGTTTCATCTTGACAAAGAACGGATTGGTGTTGGTCTTGGTGACGAGCCCGACGATGTCGCCGGCCATCGATGGGACGCTCGACAAGGCGAGCGCCAGCGCCGCCCCGGCGACAGTGGAAAGAACACCGAACTTCTTGAACATGACTTCCTCCCGGATGGGTCGTTGCTGCGCCGGCGCTTCGCGCGCGTTCGCGTCGAAATGCGGCTCGGACGCCGCCCAAAATCAGGAGGCGTCCGCGATCGCGCCGTCGCCACAGCATAGGGCCAAACTCCGCGAGATTTGTCAAGGATAATTCAACACGTTTGATTTATTCTTGACAGCGGCGCCGCGCCCCGCCAAGATCGCCGCCCTATGACGATAAAGCCACGGGAGTCGCTCGACCCACGTCGCCGTCGCGGCGACGAACGGCGCGGGGACCAAATGTCGGAGCCGGCCGCCAACAGCCTGGACGCGGGCCTGCCGTTGAGCGGGGCCGACCAATCCGGCGTGCGCGTCTACAACGAGCGGCTGGTGCTGTCGCTGGTGCGCCGTTTCGGCCAGCTCTCCAAGATCGAGGTGGCGCGCATGACCGGCCTCTCGGTGCAGTCGATTTCGACGATCATGAACCGGCTCGGCGACGAGGGGCTGCTGCGGCGCGAGGCGCCGCTGCGCGGCCGCGTCGGCCAGCCGACGGTGCCGGTTTCGATCGATCCCGAGGGCGCGTTCTCGTTCGGGCTCAAGATCGGGCGGCGATCGAGCGAGCTTGTGCTGGTCGATTTCAGCGGCGCCATCCGCCACCGCGCCGGCGTGGATTATGCCTATCCGACGCCGGAGGCGGCGTTGACGTTCGCAGCCAGCGCTTTGCCCGAGCTGACCGCGCGGCTCGACGCGCGCCAGCGAGCCCGGCTCGCCGGCCTCGGCGTCGCGTTGCCGTTCCAGCTCTGGAGCTGGTCGGACGAGATCGGCGCGCCGCCCGGCGCCATGGACGGCTGGCGCTCGATCGACATCGGCGAGGAGTTCGGCAGGCTTTGCGGCCTTTCCGTCACCGTCTGCAACGACGCGACTTCGGCGTGCGCGGCCGAATATTATTTCGGCGACGCCTGGCGCGAGCGCGATTTCTTGTATTTCTTCCTCGGCGAGTTCCTCGGCGGCGGGCTGGTGATTAACGGCTCGCTTTATTTCGGCCGTTCCGGCAATGCGGCGGCGCTCGGCTCGATGCCGGCGCCGGGGCCGCACGGGGTGACGCAGCTCATCCATCTGGCCTCGCTCTATCAACTGGAGCGGCGAGTGGCGCGCGCCGGGGCCGATCCCTCCTCGATCTGGCTGACGCCCGCCGCCTGGGCGGAATTCGGCGGCCCGTTGCGGGAATGGCTCGACGAGGCGGCGCGCGCGCTCGCCCATGCGATCGTCTCGGCGATCTCGGTGATCGACGTCGGCTCCATCGTCGTCGATGGCGCGCTGCCGGCTTCCGTCAAGCAAACGATCTGCCATCTGATCGCCGCCGAACTCGAAAAGCTCGACCGGCGCGGCCTGTCGGACGTGCGCATCCTGCCGGGCGCGATCGGCCCCGACGCGCGCGCCATCGGCGGCGCGGCGCTGCCGCTAATCAAGAATTTCGCGCGGGATCGCGACGTATTGTTTAAGGAAGCGACGGCGGAGGCTTGATTTTTCCCAGCGGCGCCGCGAAGGCCGGCGCGCAACGAGGTGAACATGACTTCAAAGATCATCAAGGTCGATCCTTTCGACCTTGTCGTTTTCGGCGGCACCGGCGATCTCGCCTATCGCAAGCTGTTTCCGGCGCTCTACCACCGTGAGAAGGCCGGCCAGCTCACCGACCCGACCCGCATCATCGGCGCCTCGCGCCGCCAGATGTCGGACGAGCAATTCCGGGCCAGCGTGCACGACGCCTTGAAGGAATTCGGCGAGGCCGACGGCGACGAGGGCGTCGAGAGATTCCTGTCGCGCATCCATTACCAATCGCTCGACGCCACCGATGACAAGGGCTGGGACGACTTCAAGACGCTGATGGACGGCGACGAGCGCGTGCGCGCCTATTACCTGGCCACTGGCCCCGATCTGTTCGCCCCGATCGCCAAGCGCATCGGCGCCGAGGGGCTGGCGACCCGGCGCTCGCGCATCATCGTCGAGAAGCCGATCGGCCATGACGGGGAAAGCGCGGAGGCGATCAACGACGCGCTGGGTTCGGTGTTCCTGGAGAAGAACATCTTCCGCATCGACCATTATCTCGGCAAGGAGACGGTACAGAACCTGATGGCGCTGCGCTTCGCCAATGCGCTGTTGGAGCCGCTGTGGAACAACGCGCATATCGACCATGTGCAAATCACGGTGTCCGAGACGCTCGGCGTCGGCGGCCGCGGGGCCTATTACGACGCCTCCGGGGCGATGCGCGACATGGTGCAGAACCATATGTTGCAGCTTCTTTGTCTGGTGGCAATGGAGCCGCCGGCCTCGTTCGAGGCCGACGCGCTGCGCGACGAGAAGCTGAAGGTGCTGAAGTCGTTGGCGCCGATCAACGAGAGCAATGTCGGGCAACTGACGGTGCGCGGCCAGTACCGCGCCGGCTTCGCCGAGGGCGCGCAGGCCGGCAGCTATCTCGACGACATCGGCAAGCCGGAGAGCGACACCGAGACCTTCGTGGCGCTGAAGATCGGCGTCGCCAACTGGCGCTGGGCCGGCGTGCCGTTCTATCTGCGCACCGGCAAGCGGCTGCCGCAGCGCTTCTCGGAGATCGTCGTCGGCTTCCGCCGCGTGCCGCACGAGATTTTCCAACACGGCGCCGACGGCATCCCCGCCAACCGCCTCGTCATCCGCGTCCAGCCGGACGAGGGCATCAAGCTATGGTTGATGATTAAGGACCCCGGCCCAGGCGGCATGCGTCTCCAGCATGTGCCGCTTGACATGAGCTTCGCCGAGGCGTTCGGCGTCAATTCGCCGGAGGCCTACGAGCGGCTGTTGATGGATGCGGTGCGCGGCAACGCCTCGCTATTCATGCGCCGCGACGAGGTCGAAGCGGCCTGGGCCTTCGTCGATCCGATTCGCGAGGCCTGGGCGCACAGCAACGAGCCGCCGCGCCCCTATTCGGCCGGAACCTGGGGACCAGCCGCCGCGATCGCGCTCATCGAACGCGACGGGCGCACTTGGAACGAGGAATACGCATGATCGAGACCACATTCGCCCGTCGCGCCTTCGCCGACGGCCAGACGCTGGCGCAGGACTTCGCCGATTGGACCGCCGCGCTGCTCGCCGAGGCCATTGCGGCGCGCGGCCTGGCGCTGCTGGTGGTCTCCGGCGGCTCGACGCCGAAGCGCTATTTCGCCGAGCTTTCGCGCCGCGGTCTCGATTGGGCGCGCGTCGCCGTGACGCTCGCCGACGAGCGGCGCGTCGCCGACGACAGCCCGCGCTCCAACGCCAGGCTGGTGCGCGAGACGCTGCTCCAGGGCGCGGCGGCGAGGGCGCAGTTCTGCCCGCTGGCCGATTCGCGCCTCACGCCCGAGCGCGAACTCGCCGCGGCGGCGACGCGCGCCGCGCATCTCAACTGGCCCGCCGATCTCGTCGTGCTCGGCATGGGCGACGACGGCCACACCGCCTCCTGGTTTCCGTATGCGGCTGGCCTCGCCGAGGCCATCGACCCGGCGGCGCGCGCGCTGGTGGCCGCCATGCCGGCGCCGGACGGGCTGGAGCCGCGCCTGACGCTGACCGGCCGCGCGCTGCTGCGCGCCCGGGCGCTCGCCTTGCAGATCGAAGGGCCGAAAAAGGCCGAGGTGTTGCGCCGCGCCTGCGAGGACGGGCCGGTGGAGGCGATGCCGATTCGCGCCGCGCTGCGCGGCGCCGGCGATCGGCTGACGGTGTTCCAATCGGCGGCGTGATAGGGATCAGGATGTGGCGGTTCCCTCCCCCCTCCTGGGTAGGGAAGGGGCGGTTCGGCTTGCATGCCTCTCAACATTTGGGGCGGTGTTTTGCGGCGCCCCCCACCCCTACCTTCCCTCACAAGGGGGGAGGGGGAACCGCCGCCGCAGCGCCGCTGCTTTTTCATTCGCCGGATTGCCCAGCCAGTAGACCTGTTCCGCTGGCGCGAGCCCGAGACCCGAGATGACGCCGCACCCCTTCTCCCCCTTCGTCCGCCTGCTCGGCCACGGCAAGAGCCTGTCGCGCTCGCTGAGCGCTGAGGAAGCCGAGCAGGCGATGGCGATGATCCTCGACGGCGAGGCGCAGCCGGAACAGGTCGGCGCCTTCCTCATGCTGCTGCGCATGAAGGAGGAGACCGGGGCCGAGATCGCCGGCTTCGTGCGCGCGGCGCGAGCGCGGCTGCCGGCGCGTAGCGGGCCGCGCCCGGACCTCGATTGGCCGGCCTACGCCGGCAAGGCGCGGCGTCCGCCCTGGCACCTGTTGGCGGCGCTGCGGCTCGCCGGCGCCGGCTATCGCGTCGCGCTGCACGGCCTCGACGGCGTCACGCCCGGCCGGCTTTACGCCGGCGAGACGCTCGCCCGCCTCGGCCTGCCGCCGGCGCGCGATTTCGCCGAGGCCGAGGCGCAACTCGCCGCGCGCCGCATCGCCTATCTGCCGCTCGACCGCCTGTCGGCGCCGCTGGCGCGGCTGTTGCGCCTGAAGCCGGTACTCGGCCTGCGCTCGGCGGTCAACACCGTGGCGCGCGGCCTCAACCCGCTCGGCGCCCGCGCCTCGTTGCAGGCAGCGTTTCATCCGGCCTACGTCGCCATTCATCGCGACGCGGCGCTGGCGCTGGGCGATGCGCGGGCGTGGAGCTTTCGCGGCGACGGCGGCGAGAACGAGCGCCGGCCGGAGAAGCCGGCCGAGATCGCGGCGGCGGAGAACGGGATCGCGCGCGATTTCACACTGCCGCCGCTCGTCGATCTCGCGCCGCAGCGCGAGGGGCCGCCCGAGGTCGAGGCGCTGGTCGAAGTCTGGCGCGGCCGCGAGGACGCGCGGGCGGAGGCGGCCATCGTCGGCACGCTGGCGCTGGCGCTGGGCCTCATGGGCGCGGCGCCGCAAGAGGCGCTGGCCGAGGCGCGGGCGCTGTGGGCCGCGCGCGACCGCGAGCATTTCCTCAACGGCCTGCCGGCGCGCGCCGCTCCCGCACCGGCGGCGATGGGCGAGGTCTATCTCGTCGGCGCCGGCCCCGGCGAAGCGGATCTGTTGACGTTGCGAGCGAAGGCGCTGATCGAGCGCGCCGAGGTCGTGCTCTATGATCGGCTGGTCGACGGCTCGATTCTGGCGCTGCTGCCGGCCGAAGCCGAGCGCGTCTATGTCGGCAAGCAGGCCAACCACCACGCCGTGCCTCAGGAAGAAATCGGCCGGCTGCTGATCGCCCACGCCAAGCGCGGCAAGCGGGTGCTGCGGCTCAAGGGCGGCGATCCCTTCCTGTTCGGACGCGGCGGCGAGGAGATCGAGGCGCTGGCCGGCGAGGGCGTGCCGTTTCAGGTCTGCCCCGGCGTCACCGCGGCGCTCGGCTGCGCCGCCTACGCCGGCATCCCGCTGACCCACCGCGACCACGCGCAGACCTGCATTTTCGTCACCGCGCAAGGCCGCGCCGGCCGGCTCGACCACGATTGGCCGGCGCTGATGAAGCCCGGCCAGACGGTGGCGATCTACATGGGTCTCAGGGAGATCGCGGCGGTCGCCGCCGACGCCATCGCCAAGGGCGTCGATCCCGCGACGCCGGCGGCCATCATCGACAACGGCGCCCGCGCCGGCCAGCAGGTGGTGACCGGCACGCTCGCCACGTTGGCCGAAAAAGCCGCCGCGGCGAGCCTGCGCGGCCCGACGATCATCCTCGTCGGTTCGGTGGTGACATTGCGCGACAAACTCGCCTGGCGCGGCTGAGCCGGCCTCCCGCCTAAGGGAGGGGCGGCGCGGATGCGCCGCCGCCCGTTATTTGGCGACCGTGATCTGGCCCTTCATGTTGGGATGATAACGGCAGAAGTAGGCGAAGCTGCCCGCCTTATCCAAGACGATCCTGCCCGACGCCTTGACCGGCAGCGGCAGGTCAAAGCCGCCCTTCACCGTTGCGGTATGGACGAACGGGTCTTTGTTCACCCATTCCACCGTGTCGCCGACCTTGGCGCTGATCTTGGCCGGCGAGAACGCCATATTCACGACCGTCACGACGACGGTCTCGGCCCGCGCCGGGATCACGGCGATCGCGGCCAGCACCGCCAGAAGCGCGGCAAGGCGCCGCCTCGACATCCTGGGCGTCACTTGAGATCAGCCGCAACCATTTCGGCGTGCTGCTCGTGGCCCTGGAATATCTTCAGCCCGGTTTCGAGCAGGCTCTTCAGTTCCGCGTTGCTCGCCGAAGGGATCAGCACCGTCTGCAGGGCGTCGTCGACCTGCTTGTGGTAGGCGACTTCGTTGGCGACATAGGCCTTGTCGAACGTCGCCCCGCTCAGCTTGGCGAGCTTGGCGTGCTCCTCCTTGGCGGCCTTGACGAGCGCCCTGCTGGTGTCGTTGTCCTGCGGCTTCACCTTGAGTTTGTGGACGAGGTCCAGCGCCAGCTTGTTCACCGCTTCGTGGTCGCGCACCATGTTTTCGGCGAAGCCGCGCACCTCCTTGTTGTGCGACTTGGTCAGCGCGAGCTTGGCCGCCGCGACGTCGATCACCCCGGCGGTATAGGCGATATGGGCGATCTGCGGATCGGTCGGGGCGCCGGCGGCGAGCGCCGGCGCGCCGGGGACGACCAGCAGGGCGAATGCGGCGACGGCCGCGAACTGGCGAATATGCATGGGAAACTCCTTGCGAGCTTTCGTTGACGCCCTATTGGACGCCGAAAGCCGCCGAATATTCCCGAGTTCAGTCAGAAAAACCGAGCCGCCTCATCACCGCCTGGATCAGGCGCTCGCAGCGGCGGCCGGCGAAGGGAAAGGCGTCGAGCAGCAGCGGGCCGATCTCATCCTCCAAGCGCCGGCGCAGCAGCACGCGGGCGCGGTGCAGCCGGGTGTTGACGGTCTCCAATCGGACGCCCAGCGCCACCGCCGTCTCCTGCCCGCTCATCCCGTCGATGACGCGGGCGACGAACACGGCGCGGAAATCGTCCGGCAGGCTGTCCGTCGCAAGCTCGACCAGATGCAGGATTTCCCGCTGCGCCATCGCACGTTCCGGGTCCAGGGTGTTGAGCGGGAAGTGCATGATGTGCGCCTCGGTCGTCGAATCCGCCAGCTCCCGCAGCGCCTCCGCGCTGCGGCGACGCACGCGCAAGCGGTCGAGCGCCTCGTTGGCGACGATGCGGGAAAGCCAGGTCGACAGCGTCGAGTCGCCGCGAAAATCGTCGAGATGGGCGAAGGCGCGGACATACGCCTCCTGCACCACGTCCTCCGCCTCGGCGTCGTTGCGCAGGATTGCGCGGGCGACGCGGTAAAGGCGCTGGTTGTACGTCTGCATGACCAAGCGAAACGCATCGGCGTCGCGGACTTTCAGCCGCCGCACCAGATCCGTTTCATCGACGGCCGCGACGGCGGCGGAATTGTTCATCTCGGCGACCCACGCTGCACAGCCGGGAATACCATAGAACGCGCCGTCGCGCGATCCGCGCCCCCGAACGATCGACTTGGCGACAGAAGTCGGGCCAGCCTCGCGCCGGCCAGCGGGCGCAGTCTGCCCGCCATGCTGCTGCGCCGCTCCGCCTTCGTCCATGTCCTGCCGCTCGGCCCTGGACGCCTGCTCATCGTCCATGCCGTTTCGCAACTGCGCCTCGCCGTCGACGACGAGGCGGCGGCGTTGCTCGACGCCTTCGCAAACCCATGCGAACTGCCCGCCGAACTCGCAAGCCTTGCCGCACGCTTCGGCCAGGAGCCGCGAACGCTGGCCGGGGCGATCGCCGCGCTGGTCGAGCGCGGCTTCCTCACCGAACACGACTCCGCCGCCGAGGCCTCAGCCTTCGCGCGCGAACTCAGCCAGACCGGGGCGCGCGATCCCGCCGCCCTGCTCGATCGCTACCGCGAGCGCCGCCACGAGGGCGCGCGCGCCTATTGGGCGGCGCAGGAAACTCGCCCTCTCGCCAGTCTCGCCGCCAGCGGCCGCCGGCTCGATGTGGCGCTGATCGGCGATTGCGACGTGCAGATGGAGGCCGAATATCTCTGCCTGGAAGGCCGCGCGCGCGGCCTCGATCTGCATGTCGCCGCCGCCTTGCCCGACGATCCCGGCTTCGTCGGCGAACGCCGGTTCGACGCCATCCTCGTCGGCGCCTCGCGCGCCCGCGGCGCGGTGCTGGAAGGGCGGCTCGGCGACTTCGTCACTGAGACAAAGCGCCTGCTCACGGCGCTGCGCGCCCATAGCGCCGCGCCAATCCTGCTCGACAACCTGGCCGAGCCGACGGTGCAGCCGCTGGGCCTGGCCGAGCGCGGCGCTAGCGGCCATCGCAACCGCGTCCGCGCCGCCAATCTCGCGCTCGCCGATCTCGTCGAAAGCTTCGCCGACACGCACGTCGTCGACATCGCCCACGCCTTCGCCCGCGAGGGCTCGGCCGCCCTCGTCGACGACGGGTTGCTGTCGTTCAGCCATCTCGGCTCGCCGGGCTGGCTGTTGCAGCGCCCGGAAAGCGAGAAAGCCGCCGTTCACGGTCTCATGCCGGCGCCGGACAGCCTCGCCGTGCTGGTTGGCGGCGACCCGGCGCGGCGCGAGCGCATCGCCGCGCGCGCCCATCTCGACGCGCTCGTCTGCGGGCTCGGGCTCGACGCCAAGAAGCTCGTCGTCGTCGATCTCGACGGCGTGCTGTGGCCGGGCGTGCTGGCCGAGACCGGCGCGCCGTTCGCCTGGACGCCGGAGGTCTCGGGCCTGGCCTCGCATATCGGCGTCTATGTCGGGCTGCACGAGGCGCTGAAGACGCTGAAGCGGCGCGGCGTGCTGCTCGCCGCCGCCAGCAAGAACGACGAGGCGGTGGTGCGCGAACTCTGGCGCTATCCCGACCATTATCCGCGCGAGCGGCTGCTGACATCAGACGATTTCGTCAGCCATCGCATCGGCTGGGGCGACAAGCCGACCGCCTTGCGCGACATCGCCGCCGAACTCGGCTTCGACCTCGCGACGCTGCTGTTCATCGACGACAGCGCCCACGAGCGCGAGCGAGTGCGGGCGGAATTGCCTGACATCGAGGTCTGGGGCGAGGATCTCTATAGCTTGCGCCGCCGCCTGCTCGACGATCCGCGCTTGCAACGCCCGCGCCTGACGGCCGAGGCGGCGGCGCGCGCCGATCTCGTCAAGGCGCAGCTTACGCGCCAGCGGTTGCGCGCTTCAGCCGCCGACGAGGCCGCCTTCCGCGCCTCGCTCGCCATCGTCTGCGAGGTGTTCTCCCCGGGCCCCACCGACCTGCCGCGCATCGCCGAACTGTTCCAGCGCACCACGCAATGCAACGCCACCTCGGCGCAGTTCAGCCTGGCGGAGCTCGCCGCGGCCTCGGTGAAGGCGATGCGGGTGAAGGACCGCTTCGCCGATCACGGCCTCGTCGGCGCGGCGGTGGTGCGCGACGGCGAGATCGCCGGCTTCGCGCTAAGTTGCCGCGTCATCGGGCTCGGGGTGGAGCAAAAGCTGCTGGCGGCTGTGGTCGCCGCGCACGGCCCGCTCGCCGCCCGCATCATCGAGACGCCGCGCAACGGCCCGGTGCGCTGGCTCTACCGCGACGGCGGCTTCGCCAAGGACGCCGACGGCGTGTGGCGCATCGAGCACAAGAGCGCGGCGGCCTAACTCGCCAGCACGTAGAGCCCCAGCCACTCGGCGACGAGCGCCGGCTTGGCCTCGCCCTCGATCTCCATCGTCGCCGCCGTGCGGCTCTGCCACTCGCGGGCGCCGCGCTGGGTCAGCGCCTCCAGCCGGAAGCGGGCGCGTATGCGCTTGCCTGCCCGCACCGGCGCGACGAAGCGCACCTTGTCGAAACCGTAGTTGACGCCCATCGCCAGCCCCGAGATCAGCGGCATCGCGTCATAGGCGGCCGCCGACAGCATCGACAGCGTCAGGAAGCCATGCGCGATGGTGGAGCCGAACGGCGTCGCCTTGGCCGCCTCAGGGTCGACATGGATGAACTGCCAGTCCTCGGTGGCGTCGGCGAAGGCGTCGATGCGCTTCTGGTCGATGAGCAACCAGCGCGAGACGCCGACCTCCTGGCCGACGCGCTGGCCAAACTCAGCGATGCTGATCGCCGGCTTTGCTGCATCCGTCAGGCTCATCGCAATCCCCTCAATAGCCGAGCATCGTCGCGACGCGGTCGGCGTGGAAGCCGGCGTCGCCGAACAGCGTGCCCTCGACCCGCGCGCGCTTGAGATAGAGGCCGATGTCGAAGGCGTCGGTCATGCCGACGCCGCCGTGCATCTGCAAACATTCGGCGGTCACATCTTCGGCGGTGCGGCTCGCCTTGGATTTCGCCACCGCCACATCGAAGGCGGCCGAGTTCGCCCCGTTATCGAGCCCCTGCAACGCCTGCAAGCTCGCCGACCAGGCGTTCTCGACCGCGATATGGGCGAGCCCGGCGCGATGCTGCAACGCCTGGAAGGAGCCGATAGCGCGGCCAAACTGGCGCCGCTGCTTCAGATAGTCGAGCGTGCGGCGCAACGCCTCCTCAGCCACGCCGCTGAGGCTGGCGGCGATGACGGCGCGCCCGACGTCGAGCGTGCGCTCCAGCGCCCGCACGCCGCCCGGCAGTTGCGCGGTCTCGGCGACCTCGACGCTCTGCAAGCGCAGGCTCGCGACGCGCCGCCCGTCGAGAAGAATGCGGGTCTGGCGCGAGACTCCCGGCGCGCCAGCCTCGACCAGAAACAGCGTCGCCATGTCGTCGATGCGCGCCGAGACCAGGAAGGCGTCGGCGACAGGACCGTCGAGCACGAAATGCTTGTCGCCGCTAAGGCGGAAAGCCCCGCCCTCGCGCCGCGCGCTGACCGCCTCGCCGCCCGGCGGCTCGTCATGCGCGAGCGCCACGATCGCTTGCGCCGAGGCGATGCGCGGCAACCACTGGCGCTGCTGGCCCGGCGAGCCCTCGGCGAGCGCGGTCGCGGCCAGCACGGCCGTTGAGAGAAACGGCGAGAGCGCGAGATTACGCGCCATCTCGCGCGCCACAAGCCCGGCGCCGACGATGCCGAAGCCCGAGCCACCCTGCGCCTCGGCAACCAGCATCCCGGACCAGCCCATTTCGCCGCAGCGCTTCCAGAAGGCGCGCGAAAAGCCCTCGCCCTGCGGCTCGCGCAAGGCGCGGTATTGGCTGATCGGCGCCTCGGCGGCGATCGCGCCGCGCGCGCTCTCCATCAGCAACCGCTGGTCTTCGTTGAGAGTCAGCATGGGATCAGTCCGCAGGCAGATCGAGCAGGCGCTTGGCGACGATGTCGAGCATCACTTCCGACGTGCCGCCCTCAATGGAGTTGCCTTTCGAGCGTAGCCAGCCCTCGGCGACGCCGGGGCCGCGATTGCCGTCGAAATACAGCCCCTCGGCGCCGGCGAGCGCCATCGCCAACTCGTGGCGGCGCTTGTTGAGTTCGGTGCCGTCGTATTTGAGCTGCGCGGAGCGGGCGCCGAGTTCGCCCCCCGTCGCGATCTCGTCGACATAGCGCCGCCGCGTCGCGTCCGAAGCGTAGGCATCGACGGCGGCCTCGGCGATTTTGGCGCGCAAAAACGGATCGATCCGTCCCGCCTTCGCCGCCGCCTTGTCGAGCGCGTGGCTGTCGAACAGGTTCGAGCCGCCGCCAGCGATCATTTCGCGCTCGTGCGTCAGCAGGTACTTGGCGACATCCCAGCCGCGATCGAGCTTGCCGACGAGATTGCCTTTCGGCGCTGCGACATTGTCGAAGAACGTCTCGCAGAACGGCGACTTGCCGGAGATCAGCACGATCGGCCGCGTCGAGACGCCCGGCGTCGCCATGTCGATGAGCAGGAACGAGATGCCAAGCTGCTTCTTGGCCTCGCGGTTGGTGCGCACGAGGCAGAAGATCCAATCCGCCTTGTCGGCGTAGGAGGTCCAGATCTTCTGGCCGTTGACGAGAAAATGGTCGCCCTTGTCCTCGGCCCGGGTGGCGAGCGAGGCCAGATCGGAGCCGGCGCCCGGCTCCGAATAGCCCTGGCACCAGCGGATTTCGCCGCGCGCGATGCGCGGCAGGTGCAGGGCCTTCTGCTCCGGCGTGCCAAAGGCGAGCAGCGCCGGCCCGAGCATCGAGATGCCGAAGCTGGTCAACGGCGGCCGGGCGCCGATGCGCCGCATCTCCTCGTAAAGCACCGCCGCTTCGTCGCGGCTCAGGCCGGCGCCGCCATATTCCCTCGGCCAGGTCGGCACAGTGAAGCCACGGGCGAGACAGCGCTCGAACCACAGCTTCTGCGCCGGCGACTGGAACGCCCAGCTGCGGCCGCCCCAGCAGATGTCTTCGTCGCCGCGCGACGGCGCGCACATTTCCGGCGGGCACTCGGCCTTCAGCCAGGCGCGGATTTCGTCGCTGTCGATCGCCATGTCCGGCCTATCGCGATTTGTTGTCGGCAGGCTTCTGGACTGTTCGCGCGCGGAAGTCGATAGGAAGCGCGAACGGGAGGCTAGACATGAGCAAGGAAAACATCGGCTTCATCGGCGTCGGCCTGATGGGCCACGGCATGGCCAAGAACATCGTCGAAAAGGGCTGGCCGCTGACCATCCTCGGCTACCGCAACCGCAAACCGATCGACGACCTCGTCGGCCGTGGCGCAGTCGAGGCGAAGACGCCGCGCCAACTCGGCGAGCGAGCGACGGTGGTGTTCCTCTGCGTCACCGGCTCGCGCGAGGTCGAGGCGTTGGTGCGCGGCCCAGACGGGCTGAAGGCGGGCATGAAGCCGGGTTCGGTGATCGTCGATTGCTCGACCAGCGAC
>Ga0134126_10003822_pt1 | contig 18853 bp, 15 predicted proteins | sample KB31752_FD_96881 | JGI IMG/M metagenome (GOLD analysis project Ga0134126, IMG submission 96881) | Terrestrial soil microbial communities with excess Nitrogen fertilizer from Kellogg Biological Station, Michigan, USA - KB3-175-2 | ecosystem: Environmental > Terrestrial > Soil > Unclassified ...
CACGTCGTTCACCGCCTCCTGCTCGGTCTTGTACGGCCACATGCGCAGGCCGCCGAGCGCGGGGCCCAGCACCGTGTTGTGGATCGCGATGATGGCCTTCAGGCCGGCGTCCTTGTTGTGGCAGAACACGACTTCTTCGTGGCCGGTCTTGGCGATGGTTTCAAAGATCATTGCAACGGTGACTCCATGGATTGACGTTGCCCGAAGACGACGTCCGATGAGCAGCGGGGTGGGGAGCGGCCCGCCAGGTATGAAGAAACAGCGAAAACCGATCGCCCCGGCCGTGGCCGGGGCGATCGATCAAAACGCGAAGTTTAATACGTCGCCCCGCGGCGCGATGGTGCATCGCGTCAAATCGGTAACGCATGGCGATCGCCCGATGCCGCGCACCTGCGCTGGCGGGGGCCGTGGGACATCAGCCGCCTACCCATACGCCGGCATGCCAATGCCAACCGTCGCCGCGCTGCTCCCAGTGCGGGTGGACGTAGCGATAGCCGGGCCGCACGCGCTCCCAATGGCCTTGCACCGCCACATAGCGCCGGCCATTCCAGCGCCAGTAGCCGTGTGCCCAAAGGTAGCCGGGGCGTGGCCGCACGCGCACCACCACCCATTCCGGCGGGGGTTGCGGCGCCACCACCTCCACGGTATCGCGATATACCGGTCGTTCGACCACCACGGGCCGCGGGCGTGCCGGCTCGACCACGCAACCGCTGGCGAGCGCAGTGACGCCGACCAGCGAGACCAGGGCAATGCTGCGAAGTGACATCATGGAATGGATTCCTGAGAAGTGAGGAAGAAGGGCGGATGGCGACTCGATGGTGCGGGTCGAACTGCAGCCCGCATGCATCGCGTGTTGTTGCGCGTTCAACGGGTCCAGTAACCGTCATGGAAACGCCAGTGGCGGCCGCGGTGGACCCAGTAGGCGGGGTGATAACGATAACCCGGTCGCGCGCGCATCCAGGTACCGCCGACCCAGACATGCCGGTGCACCCGGGCATCCCAGCGCCAGTAGCCCGGCGCCCACGCATAACCGCGGCGCGGCGGCGGCACGCGTTCGAAGCGCGGCGGCGGCGGTGCCACGCCGATGCCGATGCCCACGCCGACCGACACCTGCGCTGCCATCGCGGGCGGGGCGTACATCGTCGCGGCGCCGAGGCCAAGTCCGGCGAGCAAGGCCAGTTTGAGAGTCATGCTGTTCATCGTGGGTCTCCTTGGTGCGCCGCGCGATGCGGCACGCAGGCACAAGAACGCATCTTGTTGCGAGGTGTTTACCGGCTCCGCCAGGTTCGTTCAGGTTCGGCCGGCCCGTGCCTTTCCGAGCGCCGCCGGCGCAACACAACTAGAATCACCCGGTTGAAGCACGATGTCCGGAGTTGCCATGAGTTCCCCCGCCAAGCACGTTCCCGCCAGCGCCAGCCACCCCGACGCCACGCCGCTGCGCTTCGTCACCGCCGCCAGCCTGTTCGATGGCCACGACGCGGCGATCAACATCATGCGACGCATCATCCAGTCGCAGGGCGCGGAGGTGATCCACCTCGGCCACAACCGCTCGGTGGAAGACGTGGTGCGCGCTGCGCTGCAGGAAGACGCCGACGCGATCGCGCTGTCCTCCTACCAGGGCGGCCACGTCGAGTACTTCAAGTACATGGTCGACATGCTGAAGGAACGCGGCGCCGGCCACATCCGCGTGTTCGGCGGTGGCGGCGGCACCATCACGCCGGAAGAGATCAGGGAGCTGCAGGCCTACGGCGTCGAGCGCATCTACCACCCGAACGACGGCATGAAGCTTGGCCTCACCGAGATGATCGAGGACGTGATGCAGCGCGCCGGCTCGGCCGCGACGAAACGCGCCGAGTCCGAAACCGGCACGGTGCCCAAGGTCGACATCGACGACGAAATCTCGATCGGCCACATGCTCTCGGCCATCGAGGAAGGCAAGCTCGGCGACGCCGAGCTCGACCACCAGCGCAAGCAGTGGAAGCTCGCCGGCAAGCACACGCCGGTGCTCGGCCTCACCGGCACCGGCGGCGCCGGCAAGTCGTCGGTGGTGGACGAGTTGCTGCTGCGCTTCCTGCACGCATTCCCGCAGATGCGCATCGCCGTGCTCGCGGTCGATCCCACGCGCCGCCGCTCCGGTGGCGCGCTGCTCGGCGACCGCATCCGCATGAATTCGTTGAGGTCCCATCGCGTCTACATGCGCTCGATGGCCACGCGCCGCCAGCACGCCGCCACCAGCATCGTGCTGCACGACTGCATCGATTTCCTGAAAAGCCAGCCCTACGACCTGGTCATCGTCGAGACCGCCGGCATCGGCCAGAGCGATTCGGAGATCGTCGACCTGGTCGATTTCCCGGTCTATGTGATGACCAGCGACTACGGCGCCGCCAGCCAGCTCGAGAAGATCGACATGATCGACTACGCCGAGCTCGTGGTGCTCAACAAGTTCGACAAGCGCGGCGCCGAAGACGCGCTGCGCGACGTGCGCAAGCAATGGAAGCGCAACCGCACCGCCTTCGCGCTCAAAGACGAAGACGTGCCGGTCTATCCCACCATCGCGAGCCAGTTCAACGGTCCGGGCGTGACCTGGATGTTCACCAACCTGTGCCGCCTGATGCGCGAGAAAGGAAAAAGGGGTCAGAGTCACTTTTCGGGCGAGAACGCAGAGGGAAATCGCGATGCAGGGTCGAAAAATGACTCTGACCCCCTTTTCCTTTCTTCCCCCGGTTGTGATTGGCAGCCCCAGCTCGACACCACGCTGAAATCCCCGCGCGCCACCGTGCTGATCCCAGGCAGCCGCGTGCGCTACCTCGCCGAGATCGCCGAGCAGGGCCGCAGCATCAACAGCGGCATCGAGCACCAGGCCGAGTTCGCCAGCAAGGCGCAGCACTATTACGAGGCGTTGAAGGAACTCGGCGACGAGGCCTTGCCCAAGCCGCTGGATCTCTATCCCAGCGACGCGTTGCATCCCTCTCCCACTGGGAGAGGGGCCGAGGGTGAGGGTGCGGCCGGAGCGAGCGACTCCATGCTCGACCGCTCCATGCTCCTCCTGCGCCAGCGCTACAACGCTGCGTTGAAGGAACTTAGCCACGAGGCGATTCACCAGCTGCGCAAATGGCCCGCGCTGTTCGACTCCGTCACCGCCGACGTCAACGAATACAAGGTGCGCGACAAGGTCATCCGCGTCGACAACTACCGCGAATCCCTCAGCCACCAGAAAGTCCCCAAGGTCGCGCCGCCGAAGACCAAGGATTGGGGCGAACTGCTCACCTTCCTCGGCAAGGAAAACCTGCCCGGCCACTACCCGTACACCGGCGGCGTGTACCCGTACCGCCGCAGCGGCGAGGACCCCACCCGCATGTTCGCCGGCGAAGGCACGCCCGAGCGCACCAACCGGCGCTTCCATTACCTCAGCCAGGGCGGTGCCGCCACGCGCCTGTCCACCGCGTTCGATTCGGTCACCCTGTACGGCGAAGACCCGGCGCCGCGCCCGGACATCTACGGCAAGATCGGCAACTCCGGCGTCAACATCGCCACCCTGGACGACATGAAGAAGCTGTACTCCGGCTTCGACCTCAGCGCGCCCAGCACCTCGGTATCGATGACCATCAACGGCCCCGCGCCGATGATCCTGGCGATGTTCATGAACACCGCCATCGACCAGAACGTGGAGAAGTACCTGCGCGAAGACGACGCCCGCTGGACCGCGGCGCAGAAGAAGATCGACAAGCTCTACGAAGGCCGCCAGCGCCCGCAATACCTGGGCGAGCTGCCCAAGGGCAACGACGGCCTGGGCCTGGGCCTGCTCGGCGTCTGCGGCGACGACCTGGTCGATGCGGAAACCTACGCCCGCATCAAGACCGACACCCTGACCAAGGTGCGCGGCACCGTGCAGGCCGACATCTTCAAGGAGGACCAGGCGCAGAACACCTGCATCTTCTCCACCGAATTCGCGCTGCGCATGATGGGCGACATCCAGCAGTACTTCGTCGACCACAAGGTACGCAACTTCTACTCGGTCAGCATCAGCGGGTATCACATCGCCGAAGCCGGGGCCAACCCGATCAGCCAGCTCGCCTTCACCTTGAGCAACGGCTTCACCATCGTCGAGTACTACCTCGCCCGCGGCATGAGCGTGGACGACTTCGCGCCCAACCTGTCGTTCTTCTTCTCCAACGGCATGGACCCGGAATACACCGTCATCGGCCGCGTCGCCCGACGCATCTGGGCCCGCGCCATGCGCGAGCGCTATGGCGCCAGCGCGCGCAGTCAGATGATGAAGTACCACATCCAGACTTCAGGCCGCTCGCTGCACGCGCAGGAAATCCAGTTCAACGACATCCGCACCACGCTGCAGGCGATGTACGCACTGTTCGACAACTGCAACTCGCTGCACACCAACGCCTACGACGAAGCGATCACCACGCCGACCGAGGAAAGCGTGCGCCGCGCGGTGGCGATCCAGATGATCATCAACAAGGAGCTGGGGCTGAACTTCAACGAGAACCCTTGGCAGGGGAGCTACGTCGTCGACACGCTGACTGACCTGGTCGAGGAAGCGGTGTACAAGGAGTTCGAGGCGATCAGCGAGCGGGGCGGGGTCCTTGGGGCGATGGATACGATGTACCAGCGCGGCAAGATCCAGGATGAGTCGATGTATTACGAGCACAAGAAGCATGATGGGTCGTTGCCGTTGATTGGGGTGAATACGTTCCTGCCGAAGGAGCATGCGGGGGAGATTGCGACGGAGATCGAGTTGATCCGGTCGACGGAGGAGGAGAAGGGGGCGCAGATTGCTAATGTGAAGAGGTATGGGGAAGCGCGGAATGCGTTGGCCTCAGACAGTCTCAAGGTGTTACAAACGACGGCGCGGGAGCGTAGGAATGTGTTTGAGCAGTTGATTGAGGCGGTTAAGTACAACTCGTTGGGGCAGATTTCGCATGCGTTGTATGAGGTGGGGGGGGAGTATCGGCGGAATATGTAGATCCGTTGTCCGTATTTCGCTCAAAGCCAAAAATCTTTAGGGAGATGTTCATGGATAACGAATTACTTCGCGTGACGAATGTCTCGATAAGTGAGCTATTTGGTATATACGATCATAAGTTTACACTCAATTCCGAAGATCGAATTACAATTCTTCACGGCCCTAACGGCGTAGGTAAGACTATTCTTCTGAAATGTATTTCGGCGCTATTTAATGGGCATTACTCCTTCCTCCGAAAAACCCCATTCAAAACATTTGTTGTAGCTCTTAGCGATCAGAGCCAGATTACGATTCACCGCAAGGTTATTAAAGGTCAAGTGGCTCGCCGAAAAGGCAAAGGAGACCTTTCTCGAGTGGAGTTGGTGGCTGAGGTTCGTGCCAGTGATCACTCAAAGCTGTCATTCCCGATAACACAATTGTCCGATGTGGAGCATTTGGCGAAATTTGTGGAGCAAAATTCCCCGTATATCTATCAGGCGGGAGAAAATACATGGCTAGATCGTCGCACAGACCGACTTTATTCATCGGAAGAGTTGGTTGAAGCAAACCCTTCTCTTATTGGAAATAATCGCGCTGCGCGACTTAAGGAAGCGGAGCCAGAGCCTCTGACAGCTATCAGGAAGCGAGTGAAAGTCTCGCTCATCCAAACTGAAAGGTTGGCCGGAGGGAAGGTTGAAGATTGGGATTTTCCGCACGCGCGCATGCCTACAAGCTCCGTTAATAATTACGCGCGACAACTTCAGCGACAAATTGAGGCCACTCTCGCTCAGTACGGCCGTAGCGCACAACAGTTAGATCAATCATTTCCGCAGCGACTAATTCAGGAACATATTGTTGAACTCGAGTTGTCGGAATTGAAACGGCGCATGGAGAAACTGGAGGCTCGCCAGCACGAGCTTAGTGAGATAGGATTATTAGAAAAAGTGCCGGCGCGCCCTTTTGATCCAGACAGCTTGGATGATGCCGATCGGGCCAAAATCGGCCCGATGACGCTCTATTTGTTAGACAGTGAAAAGAAGATTTCTTCATTCGATGGTGTTGCTGGTCGCCTTAAACTTTTAACTGATAGTGCTAGAAATAAATTTAAAAATAAAACGCTTTCAATAAACAAAGAGCGTGGACTTCAGGTGACCGGAGCCGGTGAGGAAGTGCTTGAGCTTGATGCACTGTCTTCGGGTGAGCAGCACGAAATTGTTTTGATGTATGAGTTGCTTTTTAAGACTCCACCAAACTCTCTCGTAATGATTGACGAGCCGGAGCTCTCTCTGCACGTAGCCTGGCAGAGGCTATTTCTCCCGGAACTTCTTTCCGTCTCAAAGACTGTCGGGTTTGATGTTATTTTGGCGACGCACTCACCATTCATTGTCGGTGGGCGGCTTGACTTGATGATAGGTCTTGAAATGGAAGGTGAGGATATGCAGGAGGTTACCGGAATCAGAGGGATTATGGGATGAGTGGTATAACATCTAGGAAAGGTGATGATATCGCTGCAGAAGTTACGATGATGCGATCAGCCACTAGGGGTCCTTTCGTGATAGTCGAGGGCCCAACAGACGAAAGATTTTTCGCGCCTAGACTCCTCAGTGGCTGTTATGTGGCTATTGGTTCGGGCCGTAGAACAGTGGAGGATGCGGCAATTCGGCTGGATGGATCTCAAGTCGGTTTGCGAGATTATATCGGTGTTATTGACGAGGATTACGACTGGCTCATTGGTTATAACGTAGTGTCCCCTAATGTTATTAAGACGGATCCTAGGGATATCGAAGGACTTTTTTTTAAGTCACACGGTCTCGACTGTGTTTTGGCGGAGTATGGTGATCGTAATGCATGTCAGGATTTTCAAAGAAAAAATGGGCAGACTATTTTAAACGCAATACTATTAAGAGCGGAGCCGTTTGGAAGGATTCGCATGGTTAATTCCGCTGGCCCAATGGTCGATATTAAGTCGCTTAAGCCGCAGAGATTTTTTGGTCGTGATTGGTCTTATGATATGGGCGAAGCGGTCAAGGTGGCGGTAGAGCTTGGCGTTTCTGATTCCGTATCTAATTTAAGAGCTGCGATGTCTTCGTTGAATCCTCCGGACATCTGGCACTGCGTTCGTGGACATGACATGGTAGACATTCTGGTTGGAGGTCTGTTAGGTGTTTTGGGGGCGAAGAACGTCGACACTAGAGGAGTCGAAAGGATCCTAAGGCAATCCATTTCCCCGGAGGAATTCGCCCAGTCACTACTTTATACTCGATTGAAGACTTGGGGCGATGCAAACCGATCGGTTGTGGCCTAACCTCATACAAAAAACGGGGTCAGGTTCACTTACAGTCGTTTGAATTGCTGTGAGGCGGGCGATGTGCGGGTCTGAAACAAAAAAAGGGGTCAGGTTCATTTAATCCTGAGTTTTGGACGCTTTCGTCGGTCTCCCGCGAGGTCTGACGCTGACCGACCGCTGTGTCAGCGCCTCGATCTGCTCCCCCTGCGTCAGACTAGTTGCCGCCCCGATAGAATCCCACCGGGGGCGGAGGAACAGATCACATGGCTCGATACGGACAAGCATTCAAAGACCGCGCGGTAGCTCGCCTGCTGCCGCCGGAAAGCAGTGATGTACACACGGTGGCGCAGGCGGTCGGGGTGTCGGCGGCGACGCTGGAGCGCTGGCGTGCGGACGCGTTGGCGGACGGCAGGAAGACCGGCGGCTGGACAGCTGCGGTGCGGCTCGATGCGGTGGTGACGACGGCATCGATGAGCGAGGAAGAGAAGAACGCCTGGTGCCGTGCGCACGGCCTCTATCGAAAACAGGGGTCAGAGTTCACTTTCTGATGTTTGCTTTTGAGGTGTCTTCCTCGGCCGCCCGATCTTTGCCGGTCCCGCACGGCGCGAGAGTTGCGCTTCGATAGCGACGCAAAGCAAAACAGGGGTCAGAGTGGACTTTAATTTCAAAAACAGGGGTCAGAGTGCACTTTAATTATGCGAGACCCGTGGAAAGTCGACTCTGACCCCTGTTTCAGACCCAAAACAGGGGTCAGAGTGCACTTTCTGATGTTTTCTTTTGAGTTGCCTTCCTCGGTCGTCCGATCTTGGCCGGTCCGGAAAACAGGGGTCAGAGTGCACTTTTCGAGCTTCAATCTGGAGACTTTTTGCGCGGGCGCCCGATTTTCGCCGATCCTGCACGGCGTGACAGTTGCGCTTCGATAGCCGTGCGGAAGCGCTCAGATCCCAAGGCGTGTTGACGTTGCAGGTGGATGCGGATGGCGTCGAGATGATCCTGGGGAAGGTTTTCCAAAACAGGGGTCAGAGTGCACTTTCTGATGTTCGCTTCTGGAGCGTTTTCCGCGGTCGTCCGATCTTGGCCGGTCCCGCACGGCGCGAGAGTTGCGCTTCGATAGCGATGCGGAAGCGATCGGAACCCAGGGCGTGTTGGCGCTGAAGGTGGGTGCGGATGGCGTCGAGATGATCCTGGGACAGGTTTTCCATGGCGATGGCGCGGTACGCGCGATGTCGCTCTTGGTCTGTTCTGCCCAACGCCAGATAGGTCGGGTGCGGATGGATCAGCGGGTCGTCGTTGCCGAACGCATTGTGTGCGTGGCTTGACCACGGGTAGTCCAGCGGGTCGGCAGTCATGCGGGCACGGACCGGGTTCAATTCGATATAGCGGTAGCAGTGCAGCAGGTAGGTTTCCCGGTCTACCAGTGATGACTTGTAGCGGCCCTCCCATAACGTGCCGGTGCGCCGGTAGCGGTCGTTGACGTAACGCACGTAGCGCCGCCCCAGGGATTGCATCACGCGCGCGATCTGTCCGCTGGCGGCGGGCGTCATCAACAGATGCACGTGATTGGTCATCAGCACATACGCATGGACGTAGCAGCCTTCGCGCAGCGAGATTTCGCGCAAGTCTTGCAGATAACGCACGCGATCCACGTCGGTAAAGAAGCACGGCTGGCGATCATTGCCACGCTGGACAACGTGCTGAGGGATATGAGCGAGGTCGAGTCGTGGTTGGCGGGGCATGGCGGCTTCCGTGCGGGCAGATCGCCAGTGTTCCTGCGCAACCGGTCGCGAGCTGTCGGGTCATACCACGGCATTTCGTCGGAAAGTGCACTCTGACCCCGGTTTCGGTCAGTCCGTGTCTTGTGCGTAGTGGGTGATCCCGCTGGGCATTTGAACCCATGAGTGTTTGCGGCATTCGTAGATGGAGTCTTGCGGGGCGGGGAATTCCGGGTCCGCAAAGGCACCTACGGCCACCATCACGTACTTGTCGTTCCCTTCCTCCGTATGAAAAACCGTGCTTCCGCAAACAGGGCAGAACCTGAAGCGGAATTTCGCCCCCTGGTCGCCAGTGCGGACGTATTCGGTGACGGTGCCGGTAACGGCAAAGGGGGTGGCATAAGCGGCAAGCATTGCGAAAACACTGCCGGTGCGCTGCTGACACGCGAGACAGTGGCAGATGCCAGCACCCATCAAATCACCTTGAACTTCGATGCGAAGCTGCCCACAGCAGCATGAAGCTGTCTTGTTGGTCATGGATACCCCGGCCGGAAATTTGGAAGGAAAGCAGAGGTCCGAGTGTACTTTCCGCGATTCACTCCCGGAAACCGGGACGGAGGAAGTCAAATGCCACCGCCTTCGTCGTCACGGCTCGGCCGCCCGGGCCGGCGCACGCTCACCGGCCGCCCCAGGGTCCTTTCTGCCATCGCCTGAAAGCGTTTGCTGCCGAAGGCGCGCTCCTGTTGCAGGTGCCGACGAGTGGCGATCAGTTCGTCGTCGCCGACGCCTTGCGCCAGCCACGTCCGGCGGGCCTTGGCGCGCCATTGCCGTGTATCTCCCATCGCCATCAAACAGGCATGCGGCGTCTCACTCCGCGCCGTGTGAGATGCAGTGGAACTCCGGGGATTTCCAGACGAGCTTGGCGGGGCATGTCATTGGCCGGAGACGGGATGGCCCCGGTGTCGACATGCCGAGCGGCGACTAGCATCGGCGGGACGACCAGTGACGGGCAGGCGCGAACGGGCCCGGAAGGTGGTTAACTTGCTCCGTCCCAGTTTCAGCTGATTCACCAATGGAGAAGCCGATGAAATCAACGATCCTTGCGCTCGCCGTGGCAGCGCTCGTGGCGGGTCCCGCCGTGGCGCAGGTGCCGACCGGCACGATGGGCCCGCTGCGTTCCGACCAGAAACAGTTCTTCGAGCTCTACAAGGAGCTGGTCGAGACCGACACTTCAGTCACCAACGGCAACTGCACGCTGGCCGCCGCGCAGATTGCGGCGCGATTGAAGGCCGCGGGCTTCACCGACGACCAGGTCACGCAGTTCTCCGTGCCCGACCATCCGAAGGAAGGCGGCATCGTCGCCGTTTATCCCGGCACGTCCACGACGCTCAAGCCACTCCTGCTGCTCGCCCACATCGACGTGGTCGCGGCCAAGCGCGCCGACTGGGTGCGCGATCCGTTCAAGCTGGTCGAAGAGAAGGGCTACTACTACGCGCGTGGGATCTCCGACGACAAGTTCATGGCGGCGACGTGGGCCGACACGCTGATCCGTTTCAAGCAGGCCGGCTACAAGCCCGCGCGCACGGTCAAGATGGCGTTGACCTGTGGTGAGGAGACCGACACTGCCTTCAACGGCGCCCAGTACCTCGCCAACAACAAGCGCGACCTGATCGATGCGGCTTTCGCACTCAACGAAGGCGGGGGCGGGGACACGGACGGCAAGGGCCACATCATCGACCAGTCGATACAGGTCGGCGAGAAGATCTATCAGGACTACAAGCTCGTCGCGACCAATCCCGGCGGCCACAGTTCGCAGCCGGTGCACGACAACGCGATCTACGCGATGTCCGAGGCGCTGCTGAAGATCCGCGATCACGAGTTCCCCCAGGAATTCAGCGACACCACCCGCGTGTTCTTCGAGCGCGCCGGCGCCGCGCGCAAGGACGCGCTGGGCGATGCGATGGTCGCGCTGGTGAAAAACCCGGAGGACGCGAAAGCGGCGGCGCTGGTCAACACCGACAAGGGCTATCACTCGATGCTGCGCACGACCTGCGTGGCGACGATGATCGCTGGCGGCCACGCGGTGAATGCATTGCCGCAGCGCGCCGAAACCAACGTCAACTGCCGCATCTTCCCCGGGCACACGCCGGTCGAGATCCAGGACCAGCTCGCGAAGGTGATCGGCAATCCGGCCCTCTCCATCACGCTTGCGCGCAAGGACAAGCCGCTGGCCAAGATGCCGTCGCTGGACCCGGCCATCATCGGTCCGATGGAAAAGCTTAGCCAGAAGTACTGGCCCGGCGTGCCGGTGATCCCGTCGATGTCCACCGGAGCGACCGACGGGCTCTACATGTCGGCCGTCGGCATTCCGACGTACGGCGTTCCGGGTTCGTGGGGCGACCCGGACGGCAACGGCGTCCACGGCCTCAACGAACGCCTCGAAGTGCGCTCGGTCTACGTCGGCCGCGATTACCTGTTCGACCTGGTCAAGGCCCTGGCGGAGTAGGGCCGAATGGTGTTGAGCCGCTCTTCGCAGGAGCGGCTTCAGCCGCGAGCCAATCGGGTCGGAGCCCCTTGCGGAAGGGGTTTGGACGGACTGAGGCGAGGAGCGGGGGAATCCTGACAGGCGGAGCGGCGACAGGCTTGCAGGCTTGCGTGGAGTCAACTTCCTCGGTCCCAGTTTCGAAAAGATGCCGGGAGCAATATTGTCCCTGACACCTTTATTCGGGCTGTTGCAGCTGTTGCAGCCGTGCCCGGGAAGGCTCACCATGCGTGCGTCGCGCCGACGCTTCGACTTGCTCGAACGCGGGCAGTGGCGCGAGGGGAGATTGGGGGCGGTACCAGCTTGGGAGACACAGGCACCCGTGTGGCCGCTTGTTGCGGGCGACGACACGGACGTCAGGTGTATTCGGGCTCGCCGGCGCTTGCGACACCATGCTCGGCATGGGCAGTCGACCGGTGGGGCCATCCGTGTGCAAGCAGCCAACCGGGGGCGTCATGTCCACCAACCACGCGCAAGCGCTCTACATGCCGGCCAGGCCGCTGGCTCTGGCCGTCGATCGCTGGATCTGGGTGTTCATGGCGGTGTTCTTCATCGCCATCACCCTGACCGGATTCATTCCCGATTCGCTTGGCAAGCTCGCCATGCTGCGGGCGGGGGCGAGGCCGCCGTTTCCGCCGATCCTGCATGTGCACGCCGCGCTGATGGGCAGCTTCCTGCTGTTGCTGCTCACGCAGTCCTGGCTGGTGGCGACCGACCGCCGCGCGCGGCACATGCTGCTGGGGCGCGTGGCGTTCGTGCTGGTGCCGGCCATCATCCTTACCGGCTTCATTCTCGTGCCGACGATGTACCAGCAGGTGTGGAACGGCGCCCAGACGGCGCCGCCGCCGATCCGCGAGCAACTGAAGCTGACGCTGCGCTTCCTCGACAATATCGCCTTGCTGCAGTTGAAGGCCGGTGTGCTCTTCTCGACCTTCATCGTGTTGGCATTGCGCGCTCGGCGCCGGGACCCCGGCTTCCACAAGCGGATGATGTTCCTGGCGACGGCGTTGCCACTGCAGGCGGCGATCGACCGGATCGAATGGCTGCCCTCCATCCACTCCGGCCCGCTGGTTTCCGATCTCTACGTCCTGCTGATCGTGTCGCCGCTGTTCCTGTGGGACGTGATCCGGCAGCACGCGGTACCCCGCGTGTATCTGGTCTGGCTTGGCCTGTTCCTGCCCGTCGCCGTCGCGGTCCAGCTGCTGTGGGACACGCCAGGATGGCATGCACTGGTGCCGCGAGTGCTGGCGCCGTGATGAGGAAAAGCAAAAGCGGGGGTCAGACCGCACTTCCTGATGTTTGCCTTTGAGGTGTCTTCCTCGGTCGTCCGGCCTTTGCCGGACCGGCACGGGGCGAAAGTTGCGCTTCGATGGCGATGCGGAAGCGATCGGATCCCTGGGCGTGTTGGCGCTGAAGGGGGATGCGGATCGCGTCGAGATGATCCTGGGGCAGGTTTTCCATGGCGATGGCGCGGTACGCGCGATGTCGCTCATCGTCTGTGCTGCCCAGCGCTTGACATACAGGACGTCGATGCCATCGCCCGCGCGACTGCAGAACGCTTGCCGCTGAAGAGGTAATTCGATCCAATCGTTCGACGTCGATGCAAATGAACCATGGTCGAAGTGGATTCAGCGGGCTAAGCTCGCTTTCAGTCGCGATGCTCGGGAACAGACCTTGAGCCATCTCGCAGCGCAACGGATTCAATGGTGCGCTTACGTTGCATGGCGCGATGTATGCCGTGGCATTCACCGTCGACGTGTCGAGGACCAGGTGGTCGCTTGAATAGCCTTATGCCAGCTCACGCCCGTTTGGCGGTCAAACGCGGCGCTCGAAGCACCGTGCTGCTCTGTCTGGTTGCGCTGGCTTCGGCGAAGGTGGCGACTGCGAGAACCGACACACGTGCTGCCGCGGCTCCACCTCCCTTTCTGCTCGCCTCGCAATTGCAACGCAGCTTGCTGACGACCAGGGACGGCGTGCCGTACCCGATCACTGCGATGGCCGAGGATAAGGACGGTTATCTGTGGTTGGGCGGACCCACAGGCCTGTATCGCTTTGACGGCGTGCGGTTCGAGCAGATGTTCAAAGACCAGAACCTGCCCGGACCGATCACGGCGCTGTACGAGGACAACGATGGCAGTCTGTGGGTCGGCAGTCAGCATGGACTAGTCAGCCGCATACATCACGGCGTTGCCGCGCCGATCAGGCATGAGATCGCCAAATCGACCGTGCTCTCGTTCCGCAGAATGGCTGACGGTACGTTTTGGATGGCGACGTATCGGGGAGCGGAAAGGCTGGTCCATGGCACGTGGCAACGCGCAGGTCCTGCGGACGGGCTGGACGCAAAAAACATCATGGTGACCGGCACGGGTGTTGACGGGTCCTACTTGTTGTTCGATCGCGATGCGGCCTATCGCCTGCAACCATTCGCACATCGTTTCGAGCGCTACAGCGTGATGGAAGGTATCGCGGCGATGGCGAGCTTGCCGGTGAGCGACGCCCTGGCAGGCGATCAACCCGTCGCGGATCGGATCGTCGATCGATATGGCGCGTTGTGGATACCCACCGACGGCAAGCTGGTCCGGGTGCATGCGCAACGCGGAAGCGGAACCGCGCCGCTGATCACGGAGAAAATCGGCTCGGGCAGTTTTTATGCCGATATCCAGGTCACGGCCGATCTGGTCGACCGGCAGGGCAACGTGTGGATTGCCACCTCCGAAGGGCTTGAGCGATTCGGCGCCACGCCTTTCGTGCCGCTAGCCCTTCCCTTGCCCAGCTACTGGCCGCTGCTGGCGGAAGACGGGAGCGGCGCGCTCTGGGTCGCCAGTCCATCCGCCACGGTGCCCATGAGCGTCACCGGTACGGCCAAAGTGCATGCGGAAATCGGCACCGGAACCACCTGCATCAGCAGTGGCGCGGATGGCAGTGTCTGGTTCGGTAATCAGCGTGGGTTCCAGCATCTGCAGGGGAAGCAGCTCGGCACGATTCCGGCTCCGCCTTCGCCAGAGATGCCGGGTACCGTGCCGCGCTGTACGGCCATGCACGCCACGGCCGATGGCGCGCTATGGGTCTCGCTGGAACACGCGGGCGTCTGGCAGTGGAATGGTCAGCGCTGGAACCGGGTGGAAGCCGAATCGGCCGACAGCATCCAGAGCGAAGGCACCGTGATCTGGATGGCCTTCGACTCCGGCAGGCTGGTTTCGGTCGAACGCGGGCGCGCGACCGACCATGACCGCGACACCGGACTTGACCTCGGCGCGCTCACCAAACTCGACGCAGGCGTATCCGGGTTGTGGGTCGCTGGAACGCGCGGCGTTGCTGTCAGAACGGGTGCCACGTTTCATCGCGTGAGCGGTCGCGACGGCGAGTCCTTCGCCAACGCCAGCGACATCGTGCAGCTGCCAAATGGCGACCTGTGGATGGCGTTGCCCGATGGCGTCTATCGCATTGCTGCCGCGGAGATTGGTGCGGCGCTGGCGAACGCCGCTCACCACGTGAGCTACCGTCGCTTTGATCGCGTGGATGGCGTGGATCATGCGAAATACCTGCTCGCCTCGCGCGACGGTCGCTTGTGGGCGGCCATGCAGCATCGCATCGTCTGGATCGATCCGCTGAAGGTGGACGACGTTCCTGCGCCGCCGACCGTGGCGATCGACACCATCAACGATCAGGATCTGCGCTTCACCGGCGTCGCCACGCCGGAGCTTTCCGGAGGCACACGCGCCGTCGCCCTCTCATTTACCGCCGCCACCCTGTTCGCGCCCGCGAAGACCCGCTTCCGCTACTTGCTCATGGGAGTCGATGACGACTGGCAATTGTCGGGTGATCAGCGTGAAGCACGCTATGCCAGCTTGAGGCCGGGTCGCTACACGTTCCTGGTTGAAGCATCAGACACGGCTGGGAATTGGGCCGATCGGCCCAGCAGCGTGTCGTTCCGGATCCTGCCCGAGTGGTACCAGACCTGGTGGTTCCGGACCCTCTGTGCCGCGATGGCCCTGGCCATCCTGTGGCTTGTGCACGCGCTACGCCTGCGACAGATCTACAACCGGCTCGAGACGCGAACGCGCGAACGCGAGAGCATGGCGCGCGATTTTCACGACACCATCCTGCAGAACTTTCAAAGTCTGCTTCTGCATGTGCAGCTTGCCGTCCAAAGCATCCCGGAAGGTGCTCCAAGACAGAAGCTCGACAAGGCACTGGCGGTCACCGAAAGCGCGCTCAACGAAGGTCGCGACAAGATCGGCGAGTTGCGATCCCTGGCCGAGCCGCTCGAAGACCTCGCGGCCGATATCGCTCACCTGGCCAGCCGTTTGGGCGAGATGTATCCGACGACATTCTCGATGCATGTCGAGGGCGAACCGCGATCGCTGGTCGCATCGGTGGCCAGCGATGTCCATGCGATGGTCGGAGAGCTGGTGACCAACGCCTTCCGTCACTCGCAGGCCGATGCCATGCATGTCGAGCTGCGTTACGGTCGTCGCGCGTTGGACATCACGGTCATCGACGACGGCAGCGGTACCGACCTGTCCACTCAGGCACCAGAAAAATCCGGGCATTGGGGTTTGCAGGGCATTCGTGAACGGGTTCGCCGCGTTGGCGGTCGTTTCGTCATCGGCGAGGCACCCTCCGGCAAAGGCACGCGCGCCAACCTGAGGATTCCCGCGCGCTATGTCTACGCAAGCCGGCGCTGGTTCCGTCGTTGACGCCATACTTCCGAGTGGCCGCGGACCACTTCGGTGGACATTTTTACGGGGACGGGATGTGGTCGAGGGAAGCGAAAGCAACGTGATTTTTCGATACCAGGCCAATCGGTGCTGGCCGATCCTTTGTATGCCGGTAGCGGCAGTCATCCAGTTGGTGCTGCTGCAGCTGATCACACGCCAGAGGTCCGACTTTGCGCTTCACCCGTACTTGCTCGGGCTGGTCGCCGTTCTGGTGACGGTCATGACATTGGTCGCTTATCTACAGAGGCGGTCATTCATGGTCGCGATGGGCGAGCGGAGCCTGACGGCGCGCAGCTGCCTGGGATCCAAGGAGATCTTCTACATGCGGATCCGCCGCGTGGAGCTTAATCCCATCGGCCAAGGCGGTCGGCGTTACATGCTGCAAGTCATCGATGACCGGGACTCGCGGGCTCTGAAAATAAGCGGTGACAAGTCAGAGATGCAGCGGGTCGCCGGAGCTTTGAATACGCGCATGCAATCTCTCAATAAGTACCAGCGAAACATGTGAAAGTCGCAAAAGGGTGGCAACAGGGGACGGCGGGAATTAATTTCGAGGTAATTAATTCCCGCCCGGTGGTCTAGCCCGACTTTGCGATCTGCCGCGATTCCGGAGCTTGACCGGGCGTCCGAGTGCCTTTTCCACCATGGCTTGGAACGTGGTGTCGCCGAGCGCGCGCTCATGTCGCAAGGGAAAACAGGGTAAGAGTGCACCTTCCGATGTTTGCTTTTGAGGTATCTTCCTCGGTCGTCCGATCTCTTTCGTCCAGTGCTCCCAGCCAGAATTCAGCAGCAAAGATGCAGATTCGGTTCAAGAAGGCAGGAGAAAAGGTGTCGCGCGCGAATCGCACTTACTGAAGCAATATATTGCCCCACAATCAGTGCCGGGCAGCAGATGGGAGAGCACGGGGTCACCATTTCGCCGCTGGGGTCAATAGGCGCGCATTTGCCCTTTCCCGGTCCCGCTGGAGAGTATGTGCCCGTCTTGTCTGCTGATCGGTCCAAAAAAGGTGTCATGGACAAATTCGGGCGGCGACCGGAGCGGCTTCAAATTGTTCCTGACGCCATTCCGGGCGGGCTCTTTCATCGACTTGAGGCGGTGCAGGAAGTTCAGCAAGTTCCGAAGCGTAAAAACGGAACCGGGTTCACGGGCAAACCACCTTCAGCGCTTGGCGGAAACTGAGCCTTGCCCCGCGTGGTTGTCGAAACAGCCTGCGTTCGATCGTCGACAGGATGAAGCGGGCCGGTGGGGCTGCGCAGCGTTGAGGCATGCCATGAGCGAGTACCTGATCTATTTCAATCAGCCGTGGGTCGGCGAGCACTCCGAAACATGGTTCGAAGCGCGCGGCCCGCTGGCCAGGGCGGTCGTGGAAGAAATGAAGGCGGCGGGCGTCCATGTGTTTGCCGGAGGCTTGGAGGAGGACCCGGCTGCCGCCTTCTGTGCGGACGCCACCAGTGGCACATTGATGTTCACCGACGGGCCGTACGTCCCGAACCCCCAGTTCCTGGGCGGATTCAGCGTGATCGACGTGGCCGACGAACAGGCAGCAAGACATTGGGCCGGCAAGCTGGCCGAAGCATGCGGCTGGCCACAGGAGGTTCGCCGGATCAAGTCGTAGTCGAAAATCGAACGGCAGGTCCGGGGGTCTCGCATCAATACGGACACTTGCAATCTGCCGCAAGAGGGGCGGAGGGGATTGAACTGAAACCATTGCCTCCATCCCCTTTGGCGCATCGCGCATCTCCTTCACTACGCAGTTTTGAACATGTCGTCAAGGCGGGTGTAGCTGTGCTCCATGCCGTCGGTCATGCCGGTGGAGACCGCGTCTTCGCGCGCTTGCTTCGAAGCGAACGTCAGATTGCAGACGAGCGTAGTGACGCCGTGCTTCTCGCTGAGTTCGAGTGACACGATGCATGGATCGCCCGCTGGCATGGCGAAGTCCATGTCGCCCGGGTCGAAATATTGTTCGTGGGCCAGCTTGGAGGGGCCGTCGACTTCGGTGAAAGTGCCGAGGAAGCCGAATCCGTTGCCGTCTTCGCGGTTTTTCCATTGCCATCGGTATTTGCCGCCGACGCGGACATCCATCTCGCACACCGGCATGTCCCAGCCGTCGTAACCCTGCCACTTCCGCACGAGTTCGGGGCGGGTATGCGCATCCCACACCAGTTGGCGGGGTGCGTTGAAGGTACGCGTGACGCGAACTTCACGTTCACTGGGAAGTGTCACTTCTGCGGGTTTGGGCATGGTCTTCTCCTTGGAGTTTCCTTGTGATGGCGCGCCGCCATGAGGATGAAAGGGCGAACGGCACGCCGACTTGTGCTCGCTATTTTCTTGCTCGTTTGCGCCCGGGCGGCTTGGCCTGGAGTTGCTCGATCAACGCATCGAGGCGCTGGTAGTTCTGTTCAAAGATCTCGCGGTAACGTTCGATCCAATCCACGGCCTCCTGCAATCGCCTCGGTTCCAGTTTGCGTGGACGCCGTTGCGCATCGACGTCCATCGAGATGAGGCCGGCGCGCTCAAGCACTTTCAGATGTTTGGAGATGGCTGGCTGGCTCATCTCGAACGGTTCGGCGAGCTCGGTCACCGTGGCCTCTCCCGTGGCCAGCCGCGCCAGGATGGCGCGGCGGGTGGGG
>Ga0134126_10003823_pt1 | contig 18849 bp, 11 predicted proteins | sample KB31752_FD_96881 | JGI IMG/M metagenome (GOLD analysis project Ga0134126, IMG submission 96881) | Terrestrial soil microbial communities with excess Nitrogen fertilizer from Kellogg Biological Station, Michigan, USA - KB3-175-2 | ecosystem: Environmental > Terrestrial > Soil > Unclassified ...
GTCGCTGCCGCCAACGGCCCACGTAAAGGACGTGTTCGATGGCTGGCTGGGAAGATAGGCGCTGAAATCAACCGTTCCGCCAATCGGCACCGAAACCGTGGAAGGATAGACGACCACAGGGCCGTGAGCCGCGGGGCCGCCGGGCGGCGGCGGATTCGGGTGCGAATGGCCGCCGCCGCAGCCGATCAATGCAAATGCAGCGGCAAACACGGCGGCAAATACCGCGGCGCATGCAGGGGCGGCGCTGGCTGCAATGGGCGAGCGAAAGTGTTCGGTGCGGCGGATCATAGGCCCTCCTCGAGGGGCGGCGCCGGTGCGGGCGGCGCAGACGGCGTGAGCGCGCGGACCGGGAGGCCACGCTCGTTCCTTAGGACATAGATATGGCTGGAAGTGGTTAAGATCCGAACTACGAGAACGGAGCGTCCGTTGTAGCGGGTCATCATGCCGGTGAGGACGACTGGCTGGCCGGCCTTCAGGCGCATGCGCTCGGCGCGGACAGAGAATCCCCAGCCGAGATGCGCGTCCAGGGTGCCGCGGTCGGTGTGAAGCAGCAGGTGCGTGCCCGGCAGGCCATCGGCGGAGCTTGAGCGCGTCGAAATCCGTCCGATGGTCCCGCGAACTTTTAATTCCTTCGAAAGGTCATAGGCGGGCAGCGCATTGGAGCGCCGAGGGGCCTGGCGCGCGAGGAGAGGCGCGGCGGGAAGGACCATCGCCATACAGAGGGATAAAGCAGCCATGGCTTTCCCTGCCCCGCGCTTGGAACCCATTCTGATCCCTCCGGAGCCTCAGCTGAAATGGACTGCGATGGCTTGCTACAGCCGCGGACGCGACGCCGCGCCGAACAAAGCGGACACAGACCTCACGCCCCCATTTTATCAGATGCGAAATCTCCCTATCCAGGACTCCCTGCAGCACTGATTTTTCGGGGTGTGAGAGGCTGATAAAGGGGCGCTTAAACTGGGGAGGTGCAATGCCGCATTATTTTCAATAACTTGCAGGCATTTTTATCCTATGTACCGGGGCTCGTGCTCAGCTTGAATTTTGCACCTCACACGCTTCCCCGCACACGCCGATTGTACGTACATGCTAATTAATTGCGGAGGGGCTTGCCGGTTTTCAGGGTGTGGGCGATGCGTTCTTGCGTCTTGCGTTCGCCGCAGAGACTGACAAAGGCCTCGCGCTCGAGGTCGAGCAGATACTGCTCCGGGATGGACTGCGGGGCGGTGATGCCACCGCCGGCCATGATGAAGGCGAGCTTGCGAGCGACCAAGCCATCGTATTCGGTGGCGTATGCGCCGCGGGTCATCATGTGAATGGCGAGCTTTGCGGCGGCGAGGAATTCCTCGCCGAGGACGCGAATTTCAGCGGGCGGGGGCGGACGATATCCGGCGCGAAGCATGGCGAGCGCGGTCTGTTTAGCGCCGGCGACGAGGCGATCGCGATTCATGGCGATGAGGTCCTCGCGGCGGAGATAGCCGAGGGAGCGGGCTTCCTCGCCGCTGGTGGAGACCCTTGCGGTGGCGACGTTCTCGAAAATGGGCTTGAGGGCGTGGAACAGATCGAGGTTTTCGGCGCCGGCGGCGTTTTCATTGCCGCGAATCAGCATTTCTTTAGTTCCGCCGCCCGCGGGGATCAAACCGACGCCGGTTTCGACCAATCCGATATAGGTTTCGGCGGCCGCGTGGATGCGAGCGGCGTGGAGGCTAATCTCGCAGCCGCCGCCGAGCGCCAATCCCTGCGGCGCCGCAACAACCGGGCGCCCCGCATATTTGATGGCCATATTGACGCGCTGAAATTGTTTTACGGCGAGATGGATATCGTCCCATTCGCCTTCCTGGGCGCTGACGAGAAGGAGCATAAGGTTCGCACCAACGGAAAAATTCGACGCCTGATTGGCGATCACCATGGCTTCGAAACCGGCGCCGAGGCGCGCGAGGCCGGCATGAAGCATGGCGACGATATCGCCGCCGATGGCGTTCATTTTCGAATGGAACTCGCAGCAGAGGACGCCATCACCGAGATCAATCAGACTCGCGCCGGAATTTTTCTGGACGACGGGCGAGCGATCCTTGAGCGATTTCAGGACGATCACGCCGGGCACATCGGCGAGCGGCTGCAAGGCACCGGAAGATAGATCGAAATAGCTGGTGCAGCCGCGGTCATATTCGTAGAAGGACTTTTTCGCGGAGCCAAGAACTTTTTCCACGAGCGGCGGCAGCGGCTTGCCTTCGCGGGCGATGGCTTTGGACATGCGCTCGGCACCGATTGCGTCCCAGATTTCGAAGGGGCCCAATTCCCAGCCAAACCCCCAGCGCATGGCGCGGTCCACGTCGACGATGCTTTCGGCAATTTCGGGCACGCGGCGCGCGGCGTAAAGGCACGTCTCGCTAAGGCAATTCCAGAGGAAGCGATTCGCTTTATCGCCTTCTTTGGCTTCGAGAGCGGGCGCGGCAAGGGCAAGCAGGCGTTCGCGCGTGTCCTCGACGGCCTTGCCGGCTTCAATCGAGGCGAATTTCGCCTTTTGGCGCGGGCGATAGTCCATGGCGCGCCAATCGAGTGTGAGGATTTCGGATTCGTCACTTTTTTTGACGCGCTGATAAAAACCCTTGCCGGTTTTTTCGCCGAGCCAGCCGCGGCGCGTCATCTCCTCGACGAGCGGCGGGACGCGATAGGCATCGCGGGATTCGTCGCCGTGAACGTTGTCGTAGAGATTGCGGATGACGTGGACGAGCACGTCGAGGCCGACGAGGTCCGCCGTGCGGAAGGTGGCGGATTTGGGCCAGCCGACAGCGGGGCCGGTGCAAGCGTCCACTTCCTCGATAGTCATTTCGAGCGCCTGCATCTCACGCAGGGCCATCAACATGGAAAAGGTGCCGATGCGGTTGGCGATGAAATTGGGCGTGTCTTTAGCGAACACGACGCCCTTGCCGAGGCGGTAATCGCAGAATTGCTGGAGCTGGCGCAGGACTTCCGGGGCCGTCTTCGGGCCGGGAATCAATTCGACGAGCTTCATGTAACGCGGCGGATTGAAGAAGTGCGTGCCGGCCCAGTGGCGCTGGAAGTCGTCGGAGCGGCCCTGGGCGATCAGATGAATGGGAAGGCCGGAGGTGTTCGAGGTGACGAGGGTTCCGGGCTTGCGAGCGGCCTCGACGCGCTGGAAGAGGCTGCGCTTAATTTCGAGACTTTCGGCGACCGCCTCGACGATCCAATCGGCTTCGGCGCACCATGCGATATTGTCGTCGAAATTACCGGAGGCGACGAGGCGGGCGGTTTCGGGCGTAAAAAATGCTGCGGGGCGGGATTTTCGCGCGGCGTCGAGGCCGGACGAAACGATGCGATTGCGCACCGCGGGATTTTCCGCCGCGAGGCCCTTGCGCTTTTCTTCGGGGCTCCGTTCGGGCGGGACCATATCGAGAAGGAAGCAAGGGATGCCGGCATTTGCGAAATGAGCGGCGATGCGCGCGCCCATGGTTCCCGCGCCGAGTACGGCAACTTTGTGGATTTCACGGTTCATCGAAGGCCAGGAATGCGAGACACGAACATGGTTGCAAAAGCGGCAGGAGTGGTCAACCGGAAAGGTCCGGCGCGCGATCCGAGTCCGAGCTCTTCGGGCGCTCAAACCCTTCCGCTTGACACGCCGGACGCCGCAGCGGAGATCAAGGTGCTGGACGGTAGTGTGCGTAAGCAACCGGGGGGATGCTGGAGAAGAAGCCTCGCTATTGATCCGGAGGGATATGGGCTGCCTCTGCGTAGATTGGAAGCACCAGTTCGGTAGCCATCGCGTCGTTTACCGCGTTGATCCGCAGCAGCATGTGGTGGTGGTATGCAGCGTGGGGGCGCGCAAGCAGGGGGACGCCGAGGATATTTACCGGCGGCTTGAGTCCGTCGTGAAAACGGGCGGCCTTGCTGAACAATTGGCGTCCGTCCTGTGGAATCTTTTACGCTCGAAGAAGTAAGCGCGCAGGCTCATCGCGACCTGAGTTCCAACCGAAACACAAAACTCCGAGGTCGCAGCGAGGCGAGACCCTCTCTCTTTTGCACACCGCAATTACGTGAGTCACCGTGCGGCAGCTAAACTGGGTTACATTGAAAATGAGAGGTGAGATCGGTTGGGGAAGGCGGCGAAATGGATTGGCGGGGCGGTGCGCGGGCTGCGCTCGTTCGCCTATCAGGAGAAGAACCGGCCGCGGATCGGGGTGGCGCTGGGCGGCGGATTCGCGCGAGGCATCGCGCACATCGGCGTGCTGCGCGTGCTCGAGCAACATCACATCCCGATTGATTGCATTGCCGGAACCAGCGTGGGGGCGCTGATCGCCGCGACCTATGCCAGCGGCACACCGCTCGAAGAGATGCAGCGGCAAGGCACCCTGACGCGCTTCAGCGATTTCGGGCGGTGGACCGTGTCGCGCATGGGGATGGCGTCGAACGAGCGCCTGGAATTTTTCCTGCACAAATTCACGCCATGCAAGGATTTCAGCGAAATGAAAATCCCGCTGTGCATCGTGGCGACCGACCTGATGAGCGGCTGCTCGATGCATTTCCGGGAGGGCGAGATCGCGCCGGCGCTGCGGGCGTCCTGCGCGTATCCAGGGCTATTTCTGCCGGTGGAATATGACGGGCGAATTTTCGTGGACGGCTTTCTGACGGAAACCGTGCCGGCGCTGGCGGCGAAGGCGATGGGCGCGGAGGTAATTATCTCCGTGCATCTCGAGCCGGGGCTGCTGGATTCGCGGCCGCGCAACACGATTGAGGTGATCAGCCGGTCGTTTTCGATCGGGCAGACGGCGGCAGTGCAGCCGTGGCGGGCCGTGACCGACGTGCTGATCGAGCCGGACGTTCACCGCATCCTGTGGGACGAGTTCGTGAAGACGCCACAGATGGTGCTGGCCGGGGAAGAGGCGGCACTTGCGGCGCTGCCGAAGATCCAAAAACTGATTTCAGGAAAAGCAGGAAAAGAACGCAGCGAAGAAGCGAAGTAAGAGGACAAGCGCGGCGCGGATTCACACCTGCCAAGATTCGAAACATGCGCCATGCGCGGCTGCGTCCTGGCGGGGTTATACTGCCGGGTTCACTGCCGCATTCGCTTGCGAGAATAAGGAGCCGACCGTTGCATAGGCTTGCGCGCGCCGTGGAACCGATTCGCTGGACGCCCGAAGGGGTGGTGGTACTGGACCAGCGGCGGCTGCCCGGGGAAACGATTCACTTCACCTACACGGATTACGCGGAGCTGGCGCTGGCGATCAAGGACATGGTGATCCGCGGCGCGCCGGCGATTGGCGTGGCGGCGGCGATGGGGATCGCGCTGGGCGTACAGCGCTCCGGGGCGCGGACGCTGCCGGAATTGCGCACGGAATTCGCACGCATCTGCGAGACGCTGGGGCGCACAAGGCCGACGGCCGTGGACCTCTTCTGGGCGATCGAGCGCTTCCGGCGACGGTTCGAAGAATTGGCGAGCCACGCGGAAAAGGGGGCCGGAGACGAGGGGCTGGGCCGCATTCGCGAGGCGCTTGTGGCCGAGGCGCTGAAGGTTCATGAGGAACGCCGCGCCGGGGATGAGCAGATTGGGCGGCTCGGGGCGGAACTGATGCCCGCGAGCGGGCGCGTGATGACGCAGTGCAATGCGGGCGCGCTCGCGACGGGCGGCATCGGAACGGCGCTGGGCGTGATTCGCATGGCGGTGGAAAGCGGGCGGCGGATCGAAGTGCTGGTGCCGGAAACCCGGCCGTACTTGCAAGGGGCGCGCCTGACCGCCTGGGAACTGCAGCAGGAGCACATTCCACTCACCTTGATTACCGACAACATGGTGGGGCATTTCCTGAAGACCGGCGGCGTGAGCGCGGTGGTGGTGGGCGCCGATCGCATCGCGCGCAATGGCGACACGGCAAACAAGATCGGGACATACGGAATCGCGGTGCTGGCGAAGGAGCATGGCGTGCCGTTCTACGTGGCGGCGCCGGTTTCGACGCTCGATCTCTCGCTCGCTTCTGGCGAGGATATTCCGATTGAGCAGCGGTCGGCGGAGGAAGTGACGCATCTTTCGGGCGTGCGTATTTCGCCGGCGGGCGTGGCCGCGGCGCATCCGGCGTTCGACGTGACGCCCGCGCGATTGATCACGGCGATTATTACCGAGCGCGGGGTGGCGCGGCCGCCGTTCGACTCGTCCCTTGCGGCGATGCGCCGGTAGGGAAGGCCGCGCAGCTACTCGTAGCGCAGGGCTTCGACGGGATTCATGCGCGCGGCCTTCCACGCGGGATAAACACCGAAGAAAATTCCAATCGCGGCGGAGATGACGAATCCCGTCACGATCCAGAAGAGCGACACCGAGACAGGCAGCGCGGGAAACACCAGGCGCACGCTTAATCCCACGGCCGAGCCGATCAGCTCGCCGATCACGCCACCGATAGCGGCGAGAACAATGGCCTCGAGCAGGAATTGCATGAGGATATTTTTTCGACGCGCGCCGACGGCCTTGCGCACGCCGATTTCGCGGGTTCGCTCGGTGACGCTGACGAGCATGATATTCATCACGCCGATGCCGCCCACCAGCAGCGCCACCGATCCGACGGCGAACATCACGATGAAAATTCCGCCGGAAATCTCCTTCCACAGGTCAATGAAGGCGTCCGGCGTGAAAATAGCGAAATCGTCGGGCTTATCCGAGGAAAGGCGGCGCATGCGGCGGAGGTATTCGCGCGCTTCGTCCACAACGTCCGCGACGTAGCGGGCGTCGGCGGCCTTGATGAAGAGGACGTAGTCTTTATCTTCCGGGTGAAGCTTTTGCATCGAGGAAAGCGGCAGGATGGCGATATTGTCCTCGGGATTCTGTCCGTTTCCAAAGGCCTGTTTCTGCCGGTCCATAACGCCGACAACGGTGAAGACGCGACCCTCGAGCAGCACGTCCTGGCCGATGGGGTCTTCGTGGGGGCCGAAGAGGGTGTCTGCCGTGTCGTGGCCCAGGACGACGACGGGGGAGCGATGATCTTCATCGGTCTGCGTGAAGAAGCGGCCGCGCGCAACCGTGAAATCGTAAATTTGCGCGATGGAGGGTGGATTGCCTTGGAGGATGACGTTCTTCGCGCGGACGTTGCCGCGGCGCACGTCGCTGGTGCCGGCGCCCAGCTCCGGCTTGAAGATGCGCAGGGAGGCGGCGGCTGCAGCGACGTGGGGCAGGTGCGATAGGCCATCGGCCCATTCCGGCTGCATGTCCTTGCGCTGAAGCACGTCCGGAGAGAGGCGACCGAGGGTGGCCCAGGAAAATTTGTAGCAGATGACGATATTCGAGCCCATGGCCTCGACCGAACCGATCACGTTGGAGTTGAGGCCGCTGACGACGGCGCTGATGGCCAGAATGGTGCTGACGCCGATGACGATTCCGAGAATCGTAAGCGCGGAACGCAGCGGATTTCGGCGCAGCGAATCGAGGGCGAGGGCGACCGCCTCGCGAAACTCGCCGTAACTGCCGCGCACGTTCATCTTGCTCGCCCTCTCATTCCGCTCTCAGCGCCACGACGGGTTCGAGGCGCGCCGCCTTTGCCGCCGGATACACTCCGAAGAAAAGTCCCACACTGATTGCGACGAAGAGGCCCATCAGCACCGACCAGGGCTGCACGGCGCTGGGAAGCGACGTGGTCCAGGTGACGACCTTCGCGAGGAGGATTCCCAGCGCGACACCCCATGCGCCGCCCACCGCGGCAAGGGTGCTCGATTCGATCAGGAATTGCAGGCGAATGTCGCTCTGGCGCGCGCCCAGGGATTTGCGCAAGCCGATTTCGTGGGTGCGCTCGGTGACGCTGACCAGCATGATGTTCATAATGACGATGCCACCGACAAGCAGGGAAATCGAAGCGATGGCAATCGTGACGCCGAAGAAGGCGCCGCTGATGCTGTTCCAGAGTGAGAGGAAGGAATCGTTGGTGGCGATGGAGAAATCGTCGTCGGCGCGGTAGGGAACGTGGCGGCGCGCGCGGAGGAGCAGGCGGACCTCGTCCATCGTGGTTTGCATCGCCTTGGCAGCGGCGCTGTGGGCCTTCACCCAGATGCGCACGGAATCGTCGCTGCCGTAGACCTGCTGAAAAAACGTAATGGGAATGACCACCCAATTGTCGCGCGATTGGCCCATGACCGAGCCGAGCTTTTTGCCGGCGCCGATAATCTCGCATTCCGCGGTGTCTACGCGCACGCGTTTCCCGATGGGGTCAACGCCGGGGAAGAGCTTGTCTGCAATGTCGTAGCCCACCGAACAGACGGGATGCGCGTGGAGCACGTCGGCCTGATTGATCTGGCGGCCGGCCATCAGATCGTAGCTGTAGAGCTGCGGCATTTCGCCGCTCCAGCCGAGCACGTCGGCATTCGAGAGATAATCGGTGGCGGTTTTCACCTGGGCGTTCGGGTGGTTCAAGTCCGCGCCGACCGCGGCGCAGGTTCGGCAGGTGTCGCGCAGCCATTCGTAGTCGTCCATGCGGAATTTGCGGCGCTTCTGCGATTCTTCGTATTGATCAACGTTGGTGATGATCATCGGGGCGCGGTTCACGACGAAAACGTCGGCGCCGAGGGTGAAGACCTTCTCCGCGACATAGCGGTTCAGGCCGTTGACGAAGCTGACGACGGCGATGACGGACATCACGCCGATCACAACGCCGAGCAGCGTGAGCACGCTGCGCAACTTGTGCGACCAGAGGCTCCCGCCCGCGATGCGGACGGCTTCGCCAAATGCCATGGTGGTCTTACCGGCCATCGAATATGCCTCGCGCTTGTGCGCGGCCTTCTCGCGAATGGGCGCGCTATTAATATGATACGCAATTCGCGACCGAAAATTTCCGTGCCATGCGCACGCTGGGATTGCAGCGGCATTTGCCTCGGCGAGGGGCCGCTGGTAGCATGGGATTCGTTCGCGACGCAGTCTTACGATGCAGCCGGTTGCCGAATATGTCTTCTGGCCGGGGCAGGGTCTTTCAATCCGCGTGGGTGGCACTTCTGCTGGTCGCGCTGGCGTGCGGCTGCGCCATGGCGCAGGCGAGCGGCAAGAAGGCGCGCAACAAACCGCCGAAATTTTACGCCGAGTGGCTGAATCGCGACGCGGCATACATCATCACGAAGCAGGAGCGCACGGCGTTTCTGCAGCTCACCTCGGATGATGCGCGCGATAACTTCATCCAGCACTTCTGGGACATCCGAAATCCGAATCCAGGCTCGCCCGCGAACGCCTATAAAGACGAAATCTATCAGCGGATCGCGTACGCCGATGCGCACTTCGGAGCCGGCTCCGGCGAGGAAGGGTGGCGCACCGACCGCGGCCGGTCCTATATCACGCTGGGGCCGCCGAAGCAGATCGAGCGCTATTACAACGCGGCGAATCTTCGCCCAATCGAGATTTGGTTCTACGAGAGCGTAAACCCGGCGCTGCCGCCATTTTTCTACGTCCTTTTTTACCAGCGCGACAGCATCGGCGATTTCCGATTCTATAGCCCCTATATGGACGGGCCGGACAAACTCTGCACCGGCATGGAGGCGATCAACGATCCGCAGGCGGCGCTGAAGCTGATCTCCGATTCCGCGGGGGCGGAGGTGGCTCGCATCTCGATGAGCCTGTTGCCCGGCGAGCCGCTCGATCCGGAGGGCCGGGTGAGCCTTCAATCGGACATCCTGCTTTCGAAGATACGGGACCTGGCGGATCAGCCGCAGAACGTGGCCGAGTTGAACCGTCGCCGGGAACTGGTCACGTCGGTTACGTCGCAGATCGTGGTGAATGCCTCCGATCTGGATATTCTGACGCTGCCGGTGCGCAATTCTCGCGGCGTGACGCGCCTGGATTACGCGGTTCGCTTGCGCCGGCCGTCGGATTTGGCGATGCAGCAGACGGAGGATGGGCGCTACTCGTATGCGATTGAAGTTCGCGTGCGTGTCTTCACCCCGGATGGCAAGCTGGTTTTTACGCAGGAGAAATCGGTGTCGGATTTTCTGAGCGGGGCGCAACTGGCGAATGTCCATCAGCGCCCGTTCGGCTATGAAGGCATCCTGCCGTTGCCGCCGGGCAAATACCACCTCGACTTCCTCATCACGGATTGGACCAAAAAGCTCGGCCTTCACGCGGAGCGCGACGTGACCATTCCGGAGGTTGCCGCCGATACGCTGGTGATACCGGGCGTACTGGCATTTTCTTCGGCGGAGCCGGTGCCGGCAGCAGATGCGGACTCGACGCCCTTTGCAATGGCGGGGCTGAAGTTCACGCCTCGCGAAATTTCGCCCCTGGACATCAATAGCACGCAGGATCTCCAGATCGCCTATCAGATCTGGGCCCAGCCCAAGGCTCCGCAATCCTACGGCGGCCAGACGCTCGACGTGGATTTTGCGCTGGGCCGGCCCGCCCTACCGGGCAGCCCGACGGTGCTGAAAAACACGATCAATATGAGCCAGTTCAGCGCGCAGGGCTCGCTTGTGGACGGCAAAAAGATCAGCCTGGATGGGGATGCGGCGGGCAATTACGTGCTGACGATTTCCGCGGGGCCGCCATCGGTCTCGCAAAAGGCTCACGCGTCACTTTCGCTGCGCATTCTTGGGGACGAGCCCGCCACGTTGCCGTGGGATACCGTGGAGCCGGGAATCGCAAAGGACCAAGGTGATGGTACGGCCGATGACCAGCGGGGGCTTTGCCTTCTCTCGCAAAACCAACTGAGCGAGGCCCGACTGTGGTTTCGGGCGGCGCTGCTGAAAAACCATAACGACGACGTCGCCCGCGCGCACCTGGTTCAGGAGTACTCGGCGCTGAAGGCGGATAATGCCGTGGTGAGCTTGTTCAACGATGCGGGCGTCACGGCGGGCACGGATTCCGGCACGATTGCCCTGATCGCGGAGAGCCTGCTCCATACCGGCGCGACACCGAAGGCCGTGTCGCTTCTACAAGACACGATTCATTCGCATCCCAATGATGGGCCGCTATATCTGGCGCTTGCCGATTGCTACCAGAGGCTTGGCGAGTCCCGGCAGGCGGCACAGGTCATGCGCAAGGCCAGAACGCTGCTTGGCACCCCTGCGACGCAGAAGTAATCGCTGATCGAACCCATTCATATTAATTCTAAGAGCGCGTTCATTCCAAATTCCATATAATTTGTCTACTTAGGCCAGAATACAGGGCCCAATGTACCTCCTATGTGGTTGATCAGGCGTTTGTTATATAAGAAAAGAGTTGTACGTATTTTGGCATCCTCTATGCTGCAAAATCATGTAGTGGAAAGCTATTACGGTGTGTCTTCGTTTGTGCGCCGCTGCTGTGAAAGGTAAGAGGGCCTAACGCTTGAGCTCCGAGGTGAAAGGAGTCCAGAAGATGCGTAACAAAATCTGTAGTTTGCTTTGTCTATATGGGCTTTGCGCCTTGTGTGCCTTGCCTGTCGTTGCCCAGCAGGGAGCAACCAGAGGCAGCCTTGGCGGAGTGGTGTACGACACCTCGAAGGCCGTTGTGCCGGACGCCAACGTGACGATTACCGGGCCGATTGGCAGCCAGACGAAGACGTCGAATGCCCAGGGCGCCTACCTTTTCACGGACCTGATTCCCGGCACCTATACCGTGAAGACCGAGAAGCAGGGCTTCAGGACGGTTCAGATGGCGAATGTGCAGGTTCTGATCAATCAGACTGCCAGCGTAGACGTGACGCTCTCAGCGGGTTCGGTGAGCACTACGGTCGAGGTATCGTCCGCCGCGGTTTCGATTGACCCGAACTCTTCCTCGGTGAATACGAACCTGCCGGATACGCTTTACGACAGTCTGCCGGTGAAGCGGAATGTGTCGTCGGTGATAAAGCTTGCGCCGGGGGTCGTTTCCGGGCTCGGCACCACTTCGATGTTGGTCGAGACCTCGGATTTGCCCTCCAACGAAGATGTGAACCCGTCAATTTCCGGGGCCAGCGGCCTGGAAAATCTCTATGTCGCCGACGGCGTGGTTCTGAACGATCCGGCGTTTGGCGGCTTTGGAGCCTTTTCGCCGAATTATGGCGCGCTGGGCGTCGGCATCACGCCCGCCTTCGTGAAGGAAGTGGAAGTAAAGACGGCCGCGTTCGAACCTCAGTATGGGCACTCGACGGGCGGCGTGATCCAGATCGTCACGAAATCCGGGGGCACGAGCTTTCATGGGAAGATCGGCGGCTTTTTCGGCCCGCGCCCGGTGCAGTCCGAGTTCAAAAATTTTGACGATTTTCACCCATTAAATCTGATCGGCCGGCATCTTTACAACGGCTACGCCGAGGCCGATGCTGAACTGGGAGGATATGTTCCGCTTGGCTTCCTGAGGAACCGACTCTTCTTCTTCGGCGCCTTCGACCCCACCTGGGCCCATAATTACGTGGCACCGGCGCTTGGCTCGGGCCTCTTCAACTTCTACCACGGCGATCTGGACCGCGAGATTACGACCTACGGCTACGCCGCGAAGCTCACGTACAAGCTGACCAACAGCAGCACCATCGAATCCTCGGTATTCGGCGATCCGAATTCGACTCCTGCGCTCCCGTGGCAGACCTTGACCGCGGACAACACGTCGGTGAACACAACCTGGAATTACGGCACGCGCAGCTGGTCCACACGCTTTAGCGGGGCGCTGAGCCCCACCTGGTCCGCTGATTTCAGTTTCCTCTACAACTGGAATCACTTCACCGAAACGCCCGGAGTCTCGGTCTTCCCCATCGAGGACCAGACGCAGACCGGCGCCTGCTCGGGCACCACCTGCCCCGACGTGTCTCTCCAGAGGGGAGACTTTCAGGCGCAGGGGCCTTCGTTCCTGGCGAACTACACCTCGAACACGAAAAGCATCGCGTTCGACACGTCGAAACAGTTCACCTTCGCCGGCACGCACACGTTTTCGATTGGCTACACCTGGCAATTCCCCACCTACGATGCCGCCACGATATATTCGACTCCGCGATATACGATTCCGGCGGTAAACGCCACTGGCGGTGATCCGGGCACGGGGGCTGCCGCGGGCCTGACTTCCGATGCCTCGTTGCAACTGCAGATCGCGGATCCCACTTGCACCCTCTGTCCCCTGATGAACGTTCCGGGGTTCGCCGCGCCGGTTCCGGTGGTTCTGAAGCAGGCGCGCGGCCGCTTTGATAGCGGCGTGTCGGAGAATACGGGCAAATATCACGCCGCGTACGCCAACGATTCATGGGCCATGAGCAATCGCGTAACACTCAACCTGGGGCTGCGTTGGGAACAGCAGCGGCTCACCGGCAGCGCCGCTCATGCCTTTTTCAACGACCAGTGGTCGCCGCGCATCGGCTTCATCGTGGATCCGATGGGGGATCGCAAGTCCACAATTTACGCGAACTATGCGAGGCTGGCCTTCGTGCTTCCGCTGGATATGGCGGTACGCGAGCTGAGCAGCGAAGATGACAGCCTCGACGATTATTTCGCGCCGGTTTCGTCGGGGGGAATGGTGACCCTCAACCAATATGGGACCGTGAATTTCCAGCCGGACGCCGCGCACCTGCTGAACAACGCCGTCGGCGGCATTGGGACTCCCGTCAGCATCGAAATTCAGTCCGGCGGTGAGCCCTTCGTCAAAGGGATTCGCATGGAATATAACGACGAATTCGTCGTCGGCGCGGAACACCGGTTCGGCGGGGGGATTTTTGCGAGTGCGCGGTACATTGATCGGCGGATGAAACGCGTTGTCGAGGACGAAGTGGGCGCCTCCGTTGAGCAGCTTACCGCGTTGGCCTTCAACGGAGGATCGTACACTTACATCATCGGCAACCCGAGTGCCAGCCAGGATATCTTCGTGAATCCGAAGGAAATCACATGGCAGCCCGCGGATCCGACGAATCCCAACGCGAGCGCACCAGCCGGATGCTTCGATTCCCTGGGTCACGAAACGATATACCTTTCCGGCGAAATGCAGAACACGTTCGGGGCAAATGTGGGCGCTGCATGCTTCCCGGCGGTGAACATGAACCCTTGGACCGATGCCGCGGGGAATGTTCTTCCGGGCGCTCTTTTCGGCGGCGAATTCCAGCCGGACGGTAACCCTGACCCATATCCGAACGCGCAGCGGAACTATCAGGCTGTGGAATTCGAGGTGAACAAGAACTTCAGCCACGGCTGGCAATTGCTTTCTAATTTCCGCATCGGGCGGCTGGTTGGGAACTACGAAGGTGCGTTCCGCAACGACAACAGCCAGAGCGATCCCGGGATCAGCTCCCTTTTTGATTTGACGCCGGGCGAGCTGGGATTGCTTGGCCAACAGCTCGGGATCGGCCCTCTGAACACGGATCGCAAATATGTACTCAACGTCTTCCCGAGCTACACGCTGAGCCGAGGCTTCGCCAAGGATCTTGTGCTGGGCGCGGGGCTGAACATCGAATCGGGCGTCCCCTTTAGTACGCTTGTCGCACAAGAGATTTATGGCAACGCCGGTGAAGTGCCGCTCTACGGGCGCGGCGATTTGGGCCGTGGTCCGGTGACGGGCACGATTGACGCGCACCTCGAGTACCCCTGGAGGATGAGTGAGACGAAGCAGCTCAAATTCCAGTTCGACGCCTTCAACATCGCCAATACAACCCGGGAAATCCTGATTCAGCAGGAAGCGGATCTCGGGTTCCAGGTACTCAACGCGGATTTCCAGAAGCCGCGCCGCTTCGTGCCGCCGTTCAGCTCTAGATTTTCGGTGCTCTTCACCTTCTGAAGCAGGGTAGTCGTTTCGGGGAGAAAGGGGGCGCTGTTTGCGCCCCTTTTCGTTTTCGAGGGCTTTCAGTCCCCTTGGCGGATGGCAGGCTTTGGCCTTACGCTGCGCTTGAAACGCGGGCCGTTCCTTGTTAGCTTGGGCATCCGGAGTATTCAGCATGTATTCGGATGGCGGCAGGAGCGGTTCCGGAGCCTCTTGCAGCCATCCTGCGCCCCGCCCGGGGCCGAGCTTAACCGCAACAAATTCCGCAATTTCAACTGGCAGCGCGCAGCCGGCGTTTGCCCGCGCATTCGTTCTCGGAGTCGCTCCGCATTTACTCCCGCTTGGGAATTCGAGGTGAACCATGAAAACGTACAGCAGCGAATGGATACGCAACGTCGGCATTGTCGGCCACGGCGACACGGGGAAGACCCAGCTTGTGTCGTCGTTGCTTTACACGGCAGGGATGACGCCGCGGCTGGGTAAGGTGGCGGAAGGCTCGGCGACCACCGACTGGGATGAAGAAGAAATCGCGCGAAAGATTTCGATCCAGACCGGCCTGGCCTTCGCGGAATGGCAAGTGCCCGGCCAGGCGGAGAAGACGAAGATCAATTTGCTCGATACGCCGGGGTATTCGACCTTCATCAACGAAACGAAGTCTTCGCTGATTGCCGCGGACGCCGCGCTGATCGTGGTGGACGCGGCGTCCGGCGTGCAGGTGATGACGGAGAAGGTGTGGGACTACGCAACCGAGTACGATCAGCCGCGCGCCTTCGTGCTGAATTGGATGGACCGCGAACTTGCGGGCTTCGAACGGGCGCTCGGCTCGCTCGAGCAGGTGTTTGGCCGAGGCGTGATTCCAGTCCATTTGCCCATCGGCTCGGAGCGCAATTTCCGCGGTGTGGTTGACCTAGTGACGATGAAGGCGCTGATCTATACGCCCGACGGGGACGGCAAGGCCAAAATCGAAGAGATTCCCGCGGACATGGCAGAAGCGGCGCAGGCGGCGCATGAGGCCCTGGTCGAGCTGGTGGCCGAGGGCGAAGACGAATTGATGCAGGAGTTCTTCGATAAAGGCACGCTGCCGGCCGAGGATCTGAAGAAGGGTCTGCACGAAGAGGTGCGCGACAAGAAGGTGTTTCCAGTGCTGCTCAGTTCGGCGCTGCACAATATCGGCAGCGATGCGATCCTGAACTTTTTCGCGGAGATTTTTCCGTCGCCGGAGTATCGCGGAAAGGCGATCGGGCGCGATGCCGCCGATCCGAAGGCAGCGGAGGTCGCGCGGAAGATCTCGGATTCGGAGCCGGTTTCCGTGTTTGTGTTCAAGACGCTGGCGGACGCTTTTGCGGGACGGGTCACGTACTTCAAGGTGATGTCTGGCGTGCTGAAGAATGATGCAACTCTTCAGAACTTTAACCGCAACGCACCTGAGCGCTTCCAGCACATCCAGGCGATGCAGGGCAAGACGGCCTCGGGGGTTTCGGAGTTGCACGCGGGCGATATAGGCGCAATTGCGAAGCTGAAGGAAACCGTCACGGGCGAAACGCTGGGCGACAAGAACGCGCCGATTTTTTATCCCGCCGCGCGGATACCGGAGCCTTCCATCACCTTTGCCATCGAGCCGAAAACGCGCGCCGATGAAGACCGAATCGGCACGGCGATACACAGAATTCTTGAGGAGGATCTCGCGCTTCGCTTCGGGCGCGATCCGCAAACGAAGGAATTTCTGCTTTCTGGCGCGGGGCAGCAGCATATCGAGGTCGTCGTCGCCAAACTGCGGAAGCGGTACCACGTCGAGCTGACGCTGCATCCGCCGAAAGTCCCCTACCGCGAGACGATTCGCGGCAAGGCAGACGCCGAGGGCAAGCACAAGAAGCAAAGCGGCGGGCACGGGCAATTCGGCGTGTGCCGCATAAAGATGGAGCCCTTGCCGCGGGGCGCCGGACTCGAGTTCGTAGACGATATTTTTGGCGGCGCGATTCCGAAGAACTGGATACCGTCGGTGGAGCGAGGGGTCCGCGAAGCCGCCGAGCGCGGATATCTTGCCGGCTTTCCGGTGGTGGATTTTCGCGTGAGCCTCTACGACGGCAAGTACCACGACGTGGATTCAAGCGACATCGCGTTCAAGATTGCGGGCACGCTGGCATTCAAGGAGGCGATGAAGCAGGCGCGGCCCGCGCTGCTCGAACCGGTCATGCACGTGGAGGTCTACGCGCCGGATCAATATTCAGGCGACCTGATGGGCAACCTGAGCTCGCGGCGGGGGCGCATCAGCGGGAGCGAATCGCGCGGCGGGAATGTAGTGGTGAAGGCGCAGGTGCCGCTATCGGAAATGCTGAGCTACGCGAATGAACTGATTTCCATGACGCAGGGGCGCGGCAGCTACTCCATGGAGTTCTCGCACTACGATCTGGTGCCGAGCGAGATTGCCGAGAAGGTGATTGCCGCTCACAAGCCGCACGCCGCCGCGGAGGCGGAGGAAGCGGCTACGGCTTAGCGGCGGGCGCTGCGGCATTGCGGGCGGCCGTGCCGAATATCGAGGAACGGCTGCGTTTCCCCGCAGGTGATGCGTTATTGACCCTGCTTGACGCGAGAGGCGGAGGGATTCGCCTTCCTAGCCTCGGCCTTCTTGTGCGGCGTCTTTTTCTGGTGCGCGGCGCTTGAGTTATGCGCTTTCTTCGCGGACCAGCCTGGACAGCCGTATCCGTAGCACGGCCCTGCATCGCGCCCGCAGGCCATTGAGCCTGGAACGCACATCAGGACCAAGCATGCCGCCAGAATCGTCGCTGCTATCGTCTTCACGGCTCACCCCCGACCATTCATCTAGGAACTTTGCCGCCACCAGTTTGGCCGTCGTTCACGCGTTGTCCATCGGGAATCATCCGTAGGGCGGCCTACGGGATTGCGGTGCGGCGCCGGGTGCAAATTGGAACTTGCGCGGCAGGAGGGATGTGGGTCAATGTGCTCGGCATGAAAAAAGCGCCACGCACGGTCAGTTCCCACGATGCCACGCTTGGCATTCATGCCGGCGAGGATCATTTCCATCGCAACGCGCCGGTGAGCGCGCCGATCGTGCGCACCTCGAATTTTACGTTTGCGAGTACGGCCGAAATGAAGCGCTGGGCCGAAGGAAAAAGCCCGGCTTACATCTACACGCGCTACGGAAATCCGACGCTTGCGCTTGCGGAATGCAAACTTGCCGCGCTCGAACGCACCGAGGCGGCAGTGGTGACAGCGTCAGGAATGGCGGCGATTTCGAGCGCGCTGCTCGCGTTCCTGCGCGCGGGCGATGAGGTGATCGCTACGCGGCAGCTTTACGGCGGCAGCTATCGGCTGATGCGGGATTTTCTGCCGCGCTACGGCATCACGGTCCGCTACGTGGAAGCATCGCTTGCCGGAATCGAGCGGGTCGTCAGCCCGCGAACCAAGGTGCTTTACGTCGAAACGCCCACCAACCCGTCGCTGCGCCTAGTGGATTTGCGCAGGGCGGCCGACTTCGCGCGGGAATGGGGGCTGATCTCGATCGTGGACAACACGTTCGCCAGCCCCGCGCTACAGAAGCCGGCGGAGTTCGGCTTCGATCTGGTCCTGCACAGCGCCACGAAATACCTGGCCGGGCATTCCGACGTGATCGCGGGCGCGGCGGCCGGCAGCGCCGCGCTGATCCGCAAGGTGCGGGAAGCGGTGATCTACTTCGGCGGGTCGATGGATCCCCAGGCGGCGTTCCTGCTGATCCGCGGGATGAAAACCTTGCAAGTGCGAGTCGAGCAGCAGTGCCGAAGCGCCGCCGCGATTGCGAGGTTCCTCGCCAAGCACGCGAAAGTAGCGCGCGTCCATTATCCCGGGCTGACGTCGCATCCCGACCACGCGCTTGCCCGGCGCCAGATGCGGGATTTCGGCGCCATGCTGTCGTTCGACGTGAAAGGCGGCTTGCCGGGGGCCAGCCGATTTTGCGATCGAGTGCGAATCTTCCTGCTAGCAGCCAGTCTGGGCGGCGTGGAGTCGCTCGTTGTGCTGCCGGCCTATACGTCTCACTACAACATGTCCAATGCCGAGCTGCAGGCGGCGGGCGTCGAACCGGGAACGGTGCGCGTATCGGTTGGTCTGGAGGCCGCGGAGGACCTGATTGAGGACCTGCGGCGAGCGCTGCGGTAAGCAGGTACTAGCAAGGCGAGAGAGATGCTCCTAGTCCTCTCGTACCA
>Ga0134126_10003825_pt1 | contig 18846 bp, 43 predicted proteins | sample KB31752_FD_96881 | JGI IMG/M metagenome (GOLD analysis project Ga0134126, IMG submission 96881) | Terrestrial soil microbial communities with excess Nitrogen fertilizer from Kellogg Biological Station, Michigan, USA - KB3-175-2 | ecosystem: Environmental > Terrestrial > Soil > Unclassified ...
AACGCCGCGGCGAACTCGCCCACATGGGCGGCGCACCGGAGATCCACCGGCTCGGCGCGCACATCACCACCGCCGCGTCCGTCGCCTGGCACGCCGCGATCGTGCGCGACCTGGCCACCCGCCGCCGCCTGATCGAGACCGGCCTGCGCATCACGGCCATGGGTTACGCGACCGACGAGGCCAGCGACCTGCCCGCGATCGTGGACCGGGCGCAGGCCGAAGCGAACGCGATCAGCGACCGCACCCGGCCCAACGAGGACCCGAGCGTGCGCGAGACGACCGACGAGGTCATCGACGAACTCAAGAACGGCGTCGAGATGGGCGTGCCGACCGGGTTCCGGGACCTGGACGACCTCACGCACGGCTTCCAACCCGGGCAGATGATCATCGTTGCGGCCCGGCCCGGCATGGGCAAGTCCACCTTCGGACTCGACGTGATCCGCAGCGTGTCGGTCAAGCGGCGCCTGCCCAGCGTGTTCTTCTCTCTCGAGATGTACCGCAAGGAGCTGGTGCGCCGCGCGATCTCCGCCGAGGGCAATATCCCGCTGCACCACATGGCTCCCAGGAGCATGAGCGACGAGGACTGGCAGCGCCTCGCCCTGTGCTACGACCGCGTCGTCACCGCACCGGTCACGATCGACGACCGGCCGAACCTGACCGTCATGCAGACCCGCGCGAAGGCCCGGCACCTGAAGCAGACCACCGGCCTGGAGTTGGCGGTGTTCGACTACGCGCAACTGGCCGAGTCCGGCAACGCGCGCAAGAGCGAGAACCGGCAGACCGAGGTCACCGCGATCTCCCGCGGGTTGAAGATGCTCGCCAAGGAGCTGCACATCCCGGTGGTCGTGCTCGCGCAGCTCAACCGTGGTCCGGTGGCGCGCGCGGACAAGCGTCCGCTCATGTCGGACCTGCGCGAGTCCGGTTCGCTCGAGCAGGACGCGGACCTGGTGATCCTGCTGCATCGCGAGGACGCCTACGAGGAGGACTGTCCGCGCGCGGGCGAGGCGGACTTCATCGTGGCGAAGCACCGTAACGGCCCGACGGCCACGATCACCGTAGCGTTTCAAGGTCATTATTCGAGGTTCGTCGATATGGCCAAGTCATGACCGCCCCCGCGAACTGCCCGCACACGGCCCGCATCGTGGAGGTCGACGAGTACCTCACGCAGGTCACGCAGCGCCTCGACGCCCTGTGTGGGCAGCCCGTCGGCGAGCAGGCACAGGTCGAGTTGTGGCGGGCGGTCGCGAACCTGACGGCGGCGGTGAAGCTGCTCGCCTCGGAGATCGACTGCCCGGGTCAGGCGGAGCGGCTGCGCGCGTTGACCGACCGGCTGGACGGCCTGCGATGACCGCCGCCCGGATCGTGCGCCCGTCCACGTCAGCCGGCTGGGCGCCCCCCTGGACCGACACCCCCGACGAGATCGAGCACCGCCGCCGGGTAGCCGCCGACACCGCCCAGGACCTGCGCGACCAAGCCACCCGGCAACGACGCGGGCGCGAACGGCAAGCGGGCGTGCTCGATCTTGACCCTGCCGCGTGACCTTTCCCTGCACTGACCTGCACGAACACCACACCCGAGAGGAACGAATTGACATGAACGACACCGTCCCCACCTACGCTGACGCGCTCTACGCCGACAGCCTGGACGCCGCCCCGGACTGGATCGACGACGGGCACCAGATCCGCGTCACCCTCGACTGCGCCCAGTTCAGCTTCGCGGTCATCTGCCCCTTCGACGCCACCGACCTGACCGGCCGGGACTGGGCTGACCTGCCCGTGTGCCGCCGCGCCGTCGACGAGGGCGGCCAGCCGCTCCTGGACCGCTCGCCCACGGCCAGCTGTGGGCTGGCGATGCTCGCCTCGGAGTTCGCGACGGACGAGTTCTTCGACGAGAACGCGCCCGCGTTCGAGGTGGTCTCACCGTTCGCAGTGGAGTACCACTTCGGCTGGGACGGTGACGCGGTGTACGTCCGTCCGCGGCAGGTCGACATCGAGGGCCTGCTCGACGCGACGCTCGCGCCGCACGCGGTGGTCACCACCCACGGCGGCCTGCACTGGCACGTGACCCACCCGGCGCCCTGCGACCGGCTGCCCTACGGGGCGCAGTGCCTGTTCGACCTGGCGCGGGAGTCGCGCGGGTACGAGCTGGAGCCGCCCAGGGCCGAGATGTTCATCGGAACCCCGCACGTGCAGCACGACCACGGCGACGGACCGTGCGTGAACCACGACTGCCCGGTCCTGATCGGCTGGTCGAGCGCCGACGGCGACGCGACGAAGCCCGCGGCGGTGGCCCGATGAGCACCGCGACCGAACGGGCCCTACGCGACCAGATCGTCCTGAGCCCCGCCGCCAAGCGCGTGGTCGCCTATCTCAACGCCCGCAAGCACTTCCCCGGCAACGGCGACCAGATCGCCGAAGCCAAGACGGCCAGCAGCCCATGGGCGCGGCTGCTCGTCAGCGACCTGGACGCCCTGATCCACGACCAGGATCGGCTGCACGAGTTCTGGGCGGAGTCCGAGAAGCAGAAGCGGATCATCGCCGCCCTCGTCGAGATCATCGACGGCCCGCGTGTCGAGGACGCCCCGCTCGTGGCCGCCTCCGCCGACGCGATCCAAACCCAGATCGACACTCAGGGCCGGCGGGACGAAGCGCTCAAGCAGGCACGGTGGATCGCGTCGGAGTTCCCGGCGGACTGCGCGGAGGACGGGTGCACGGTCGTGGACGGCAAGTGCCTCGACTGCGGCAAGGGCGCAGGCCGGTGACCGCGCGTCGCCCGCCTGCGCGCCCACTGGACCCGCCACGGCCCGTCCAGCGCTTGACGACCCCGTTCGGGCCGTGCGCCCGCTGCGGCGTCCCGCACCGCCGGTACGGACCCGGTGGCGGCCCGCTGTGCCCCGACTGCAAACCCGACGCCGGACAACCCGCCGCCACCTGAACCGACCCGACCACCCGACAGGAGAAACCGATGAACGACCAGACCGACTACGCGCCGCTGACCGATCAGCGGCTCGACGAGATCCAGGCCCGCGCCGCCAACCTCGGCTGCCCCGACTGCGGGTGCCGCGACGGAGAGACGCGCCGAGTCGGCGACGAGGACGTGCCCGCGCTGGTCGCCGAGATCCGGCGGCTGCGCGGCAACTTGGCGACCGTGACCCGTCGGCACGCCATGCTCGAGAGCGGGTTCGCCGAGGTGTACGCCGAACGCAACGAGGGGTACGCGCGGATCGCCGATGCCCGCGCGGAGATCCGGAAGCAGGACGTGGCCTCGCAGGGCATGTGGTGCACCGACGTGTCCGACGCGCTCGCGGCAGTGGAGGCGCATCTGGTGGACCCGCAGTACCGGGCCGCCCGGCACCGCAGCCCCGGCTACCAGGGCGAGATCCCGGACCACCACGGCCCCGCCGACACGTGCGCGATGCCCGCGTGCGCCACAGCCCGCGCCCAGCACGCCGACGAGCCGAAGGCGCGTGCGTGATGGCGACGCACACCGCGACCCTGCCCTGGGCGCTCACGCTCCGCCCGAAAACCAGCCAGTCCCCCGCCGTGAACCGCCCCAAGTTCACAGACACCGAACCGGCCGGCGAGAACTGGCGCGACCGGGCCGAGTGCGCCAAACCCGAGCACGACACGGCGCTGTGGTGGCCCGTGGGCGACAGTGGCCCGGCGCTGCTCCAGATCCAGGAAGCCAAGGACGTGTGCAACTACCGGTGCCCCGTGATGCAGCAATGCGCCGCGTACGCGCTGCGGGTCGGCGAGCCTTACGGCGTGTGGGGAGGGCTCTCGGAGTCCGACCGCGCGGCGCTGCTTCGGCGCCGCGCTAGGCAGCGTCAGCAGCAGGCAAGGCGGGCCGCCGCATGAGCGCCGCCGTCCTGTTCTCCGACGCGCCACCCGCCGCCGCCCTGATGAGCCCGCTAGAACGGCAGGTCCTCGACCTGCTCGCCGACGGCCTGTCCGATCCCGCGATCGCCGTCCGCCTCGAGGTGGCCACCAACACCGTCAAGGACACCCTCAGCGCGCTGTCCGGTCGTCTCGGGACACGGGAACGCGCCGCGATGGTCGCCGCCGGCTACAAGCAGGGGGTCCTCACCCTGCCGGCCGCGACGCCGGACGGGGCGGGGAAGGTGACGCGCCGCGAGTTCGAGTGCCTGCTGCTGATCGCCCAGGGTCTGAACGCGGTGGGCATCGCGGACCGGTGGGGACTGCCGGTCGGGGACGTGCGGCGTATGACCGCGGACCTGCGGCAGCGGCTGGGTGCGTGTTCCCGCACGCATCTGGTGCGCCGGGCGGTGGAGCTGGGCGTGCTGACGCTCGTGCGCCGGGCTGCGGTGAGCCGGGAGCGTGCCGCGTGACCGCCCCGGCCGCGTGGCTGGGCGCGTACCCGAAACGCCCCGGCGCCCCGCTGATCCTGCCGGGCGCGACGCTCGCCGAAGCCCTCGGCGGGCAACCCCACCGCCGCCCGCCCGTGCTGGACCCGCCGCTGGCGGTCCTGTTGCCGCTGCTCGCGGCGAACCTGACGCAGGCGCAGATCGGGGCGCGGCTGCGGCTGTCCGAGTCGGCGGTCAAGCACAGGGCGCGGCGCCTGTACGCGGCGCTGGGCGTCACCAACCGGGTGGGTGCGGTCACGGCGGCGCTGGCGTGCGGCCTGATCGAGGACCCCGGGAGCGGGTCGTGACCGGCCGGGGCGAGCTTGAACCGCCGGGCCCTGATCCGGCGGTGGAGACGTGGCGGGAGGCGTTCGCCGCAATGGACCGCGCCACCACCGACCCGGCGGTGCTCGCGGTCGCAGCCGACGCCCGGTGCCTGCTGCTCGGCTGGGACGCCATGCCCCGCGCGGAACAGAAAGTGGCGCGGGAGGAACTGGCCGCCGCGGAACCGGGGGACGTGCCCTCGCTGCTGCGGGCGTGGCGGGTGGCGGCCGGACTGTACGCGGCAGCGGCAACAAACGGAACACAACAGGACAGAAACCACGAAACGAAGGACGGATCATGACCGAGACCGAGACTCACGCCGAAGCGGGCCACACCCACCGCCAGCCGGACGCGCTCAGCGAGGGACGCTCGACCGCCACCGATCGGCTTGAGGGTGACCTGCTTCAGGGAAACGGGCCGATTCCGGGGCGCCCCCAGAGCTCGGGAATCCCCGCCGAGGCGATCCGGCACTCCTGCGGGCAGTGGTGGACCGGCACCCGGGTAGCGCACTGCGGGTCCGCCAACTGCCATCACACGTTCTCCAGCACGACCGCGTTCGACCGGCACCAGCGCAACAAGCCGGTCGGCGGCGTGGAGTGCCTGGACCCGGCGACCGTCGGCCTGGTGGCGGTCGAGAAGCCCTACGGGGTGCTGTGGGCGTGGCCGGCGAGCGACCGGAACCCGCACGCCGTATCGAACGGCGGCGGCGATGCCTGAGCCCGCCGATCTGCGCGCCCGTCTCGCGCGAGCCCTGTGCGACCACGAGCAGCAGGACCTCGGTCTGGACGCGCACCGCTTCCCGCCGGAACGCTGGCTGTGCTGCGCCGACGCCGTCATGGCCGTGCTCGACGAGGCGTTCCCGCCCCGGCAGTTCCTCGACCCGCCGTCCGAGATGAGCGAGTAGGACGTGGCCGCGTGGCGCGCCGCGTGGGCCGAGGCGTTCACCGGCGACACGCAGGCCCGCATGGTGGTCCTGCCGCCCAACGCGGTGATGATCTACCGCCGCACCCCTGAGCAGCGCAGCGCCTACCTGACCGACCACCGCGACGAAGCGCTCGCCAACGGCATCCCCGAAGACCTGATCGACATGCTCATCGCCGACACCGAAGCCGGTGAGCACCGGTGACCGCGCACGTGGTGCATGTGGCGGGCAGGCTGCTGCTCGGGACCGCCGGCCCGCTCGGGGTCGGCATGGTCGCGTGGCTGCTCACCGGCACGACCAAAGGCGGACGGCCGTGACCGCGATCGACGACGCGGCCGAGACCCTCGCCAAAGCGCTGCGCCCCACCACCCCGCCGCACGCACACGGCTGGGGAGCCCTGACCGGACCGTGCCGTACGGCGCTGCTGGAGCTGGTCGCCGCCGGATGGACGCCACCGTCCGCTGAGGGCGGCAGCGAGCAGGAACGGTTGCGCGCCGAGATCGGGCAGCTCACGGCGCGCCTAGACGACCTGGGCCGGCATCTGACCCGGCTCACCGTCGAGGAACAGGCGTTCGGCGCGTTCCGTGGCCTGCTCGTGCAGGTCGCGCATCCGGCCGGGCGCAATGTGCTGCGGCTGGAGGACGGGCGCGCGTATAGCAAGCAAGAGGTGCAGGCGTGGGTGGTGCGGCTGCTGGATGCCGCGGACAAGCGCGCTGAGACTGCGCGGACGGCGGCGGCGGAGAACCGCGCACGACGGGAGGCGGAGCGGGAGCGGACGCAGGTGGCGCTGTTCGAGCCTGCGTCGAGGTCGGTCTCAGTTGAGCGGGTGCCGGTCGGCGTGGCGGAAGCGGCGGGACTGTGACCCGGCGCAAGCGTTGGCGTCCGCCGTGGCCGGTGCAGCTGCTCGGCGCGCTGGCCGGCGTCTTCGGGTTCGTGATGCTGATCAGCGCGCCGCTGTGGTGGGCCGGTGTGCGGTGAACAGGTCAGGCGTCGCTGACCTTCGGGGTGCGCACGTACCGCTCGTCGGCTGGGATCTCGTGCTCGCGAGCCAGCTTGCGCACGTAGGCGTCCGTGAACGGCGATCGCTTGGCGACCGAAGCCGGGCGCTCGCCAGATCTCAGCGCCTCGACTACAGCGGCTACGGCTTCGTCGCGTGCAACCGCGTGAGCGGCAGCAGTGCGCTTGTAGGCGCGTGTCGCGGCGTCGAGGCGGTCTGGTGTGTCGGCCATGAGATCAGAGTAGCGCAACAGGGTTGCGCAGTGAAGTCGCGCGGCGTAGAGTCGTACTCGTAAGCGCAACACGGGATCGCAATTGGTGATCGCTACCACGGAGCGCAGATCCGACCGGAGGGGAACCGGAATGGCCACCACGTATGACACGAGCAGCAGGGCATACCTCCGCAAGCTCACCCGCGACGAACTGCTCGCGGACATCGAGTCCAGCGAGCAGTTCCGTGCCCGTCTGGCCGCCGAGCGCAACCCGCCCGCGATCCACGCGATCCAGGTGCTCAACAACAACGCCCGCCTCGCCATCGCCTACCAGGTCCTGGCCGGAGAGTGAAAAGACGATGACCATCACCGCGACGTGCGGCTACGACCGCGAGGACTGGCACGTGCACGAGTACACCGTCCCGCTCTCCCCCGGCTACCACCTGGAGTTCGAGGAGCGCATGCATGAGGAGCGGCTCGACGTGGACAGGGTCGCCGCCTGGCGGGTACGCGAGCCGGTCGAGCCGTATCTCCCGGCCGCGAACTACACGCTGGTCGGCAACTACCGCACGATCGCGGACGCGTTCGCGGCGCTGACACGGGGGCGTTCGGTTCCGGTGGTCGAGTGCGCGGCATCACGGGCCGGGGCCTGACCGTGTCCGTCTACCCGCCCGCGAAGCCGCTTTCCCGCCGCGAGGTGCTCTCCCGTGTCGCGCGCGGCGAGGTCTACCGGTACGCCGATCCGCTCTCCCACTGGTCCGCGCCGGGGCGTCGCGGCTACCGGGCGACGGTGACCGCTCAGATGCGCGCCCTGATCGCGGACGGCCTGGCGGTGGAGGGTGAGGCGCGCGGGATGGCCGTGTACGCCGCCGTCACCGACGCCGGCCGCGCCCTGCTCGACTCCCCCAACCCGGAAGGCCGCACGCCGTGATCACCGACGTTCAGCACCTCGCGCTCGTCGCCTGCGCCATGGGCGAGGAATGGAAGGCCGGCCAGTCGTACATCGGCCGTTTCGCCCGCGGCATGCAGGACGCCAAAACCGCCCTGCGCAAGATCCTCGAAACGCACGCCGAGGACCGCACCGCGCTGGAGTCCGCACTGCGCGCCTACCTCGCCGAGGGGGCCGCGCTGGGCAGCGACGACTACGAGCGCGGCGGTGAGTGCGTGTACAGCGATGTCGAGTTCGTGCTGGACGGGGACCGGTTCACGATCGCCGAACTGCTCGCCACCCTCAACCCGGAAGGCCACTGACCGTGCCCGCGACCTGCGACACCGAGTTCACATTCAAGGGCACCACAAGCGGCTACCAGGTGTTCGACCGGGACGGCACGTATCTGGGCACGGTCCGTAAAGGCCGCCGAGACTGGCTGTCCTTGCTGCACGAGGAGCAGGAAGCCGCATCGCGCCCCACCCGCGATGCCGCCGCACGCCGACTAGCCGCAGCATGGCGGGCACGGCGCGCGCACGAGGCCGACAACAAGCCCGCGCCGATCCCCGCCGGGTTCGAGCCGGTCGACGTGACCGACCTGACTCCGGGTGACATTGTGCGGCCCGCGCACCGGCTTACCGCTGAGGGCGGCGTTAGGACGTGGACTGCGGTGGACCGCATGGTGCGCGCCGTCGAGGTGGGTTCGCACGGGAACGGCGGGTTCGTGCGGTTCGTGCGGCTTGACGCGGACGACCACTTCGCTTTCTTGATCTCCAACTTCGGCTGGCGGCAGTACGTCCGCCGTATCGCCGACGGAGCTTGACCGGGACTACCTGACCTGCTGCCCGCGTCTCGCGCGGGCGCACCGAACCACCCCGAAGGAGCAGCACATGCCCGACACTGCCAATATCTTCGACTTGCGCTCGATCCTGGGCGCGCAGATCCGGCAGGCCGCCGGTGTGAACCCGTTCGATTCCGTGACGGTCGATCCCAACGCCAACCTGATCGAGATTCGGCTCACCCATTCGGAAGCAGCGGCGTTCAGCGCCCACTTCGACAACGCCGACCGGTGGCGCACCGCGTTCGAGGCGCTGCATGCCCGCCTGTTGCGGGACCTGCCCGGTGACGCGAGCGAACTGCCGCCGCCCGACGACGAGTACTGGGCGCGGACCCTGGACGACCTGCTCACGTTCGCCGCTGAGACCGCGCTCGCGGCGGAAGGCGGCGCGTGATGCTGCTCGAACCGTCCGCGTACGAGCGCTACGGCGGTCCGTTGGCCCCGGATCGGATCGCACGCATCCAGACCATCCGCGAGGCACGCAGCAAGGACCGCTCCGACCCCGGCGCACTGTTCCTGCTGGAAATGCTGGACATGGTCGTGTTCGAACACGAGGGCCTCGTGAAGGCTCTCGGGCGGGTGCGCGACGCGGTAGAGGTTCTGCGCGTGGAGCGTGATCCGGCTGCCGATAGTGCGTACGACCAGGGTTGGCGTGTCGGGTTGTCGTCGGCGATCAAGCGGATTGAGGCGGCGTTGTACGGCGCGGAGCTGATGTCGTCGTGGTGGGCTCTGTGGTCCGAGGACGGCCGCCTGCTGGACCTGATCACCTACGACACGGGCCCGGTGACCGAGGCGCAGGCACGCGCCGGCCTGGGCCGGGCGGTCGTGCCGCTCACCGGCCGGCTCGAAGCCATCGACAGGGCGCGGCTCAACGAACTGCGCGCGACCTACCCCAACCAGCAAGGAGCCCGATCATGAGCGGCACGCGAAGCCCGAAGAAGCCCGAACCGCTCCAGCCCGGCGACGAGCAGATCGCCCGCGAAGAGATCGAGGGCTACTACACGCACACGGTCGACGTGGCCCGCGTCGAACTCGAGGCGGCACAGCAGCGATTCGACCGCGTCCAGGCCAAAGCCCAGGAAGCGATCGAGGCGTTCAACGCTGGCGAGCGACTGCCGGAGGTCGACGCCTGGTCGATCGAGCTGCACGCGGGCGGCCACACCGAGATCGGCATGGACATCATCAACGGCCGCTCCACCGATCACGCGGCGTATGACGCGGCGAAGGCCCGCAACGAGGCCACGAGACGGTGGCTGCGGTCGCAGGGATACGAGCCGATCCACGACAGGAGGCGCTGATGGCCGGCCAGTACGCGAAGGGCACCGAGGTCCCCGTCTCGCGGTCCATTGACGAGATCCGCCGCACCCTCAACCGGTATGGCGCGACATCGTTCACCACGCACGAGGACAACGAGAAACGCATAGCGCTGATCGGGTTTGCGATGAACGGGCGTCAGGTCCGGTTCCTGCTTGCGCTGCCCGACCCGGCTGCCCGCGAGTTCACGCACACCCCAGAGAAGCGGCAGCGGCGTACGGACGCCGCCGCGGCCGAGCTGTATGAGCGGGCAGTCAAGCGGATCTACCGGGTGTTCGCGAATACCGCGCTGGCGATGCTGGAAGCGGTGGCGTCGGGCCTGGTGGCGTTCGAGGAGTTGTTTCTGCCGTTCACGGTGCTGCCTGGCGGGATGACGGTCGCCGAGACGGTGGGGGATCAGTGGCTGAGGCGTATGCGACGGGTCAGGTTCCGGCGTTGTTGCCGGATTACGGCGGTCGGCGCGCGATCGAGGCAGGCCGCTGATGGCCGACCTTGACGCCCTGGCTGGCGAACTCGCCGAGGGCTTGATCGGGTGGCGCGCCCGCAGCGTCACGCGGCGCGAGGCGCAGAACGAGATCGGCGACGTGGCGGGCCTGACTGACGACGAACGCGACGCACTGGCCGACTTGGTGCTCGAGAAGATCGAGCACGCCGACATCGAGATCATCATCAACTAGGGGGCGCCATGGACACCGAAACCCACTGGTCGTACGACACGGTCGCGCGGTTGCTCGCCGAGGCACGGGCCATCCACCCGGAAGTACACACCTCTGCGCGCATCACGAACTACCTCGAACAGCACGGCTGGAAGCGGGTCGAGTCTCCGCAGCCGCCGCCGGGGGTGCTGGCGTGGCGGCCGTGGTGGTCGCCGCCGGACCCGGACCACATCCGTTGGATTCACGCGTCCGGTATCGAGTTGGACGCGCCCCTATCTGACGACGCGCCGGGCTGCGCGGAGTCCGTGCGGGTCGTCGTGTATCGGATCGCGTGGGCGGTGTCGGGCGGGCCGCTCCCGAGCCATGGGGCGGCGCTCGTGCCGGGAGTCCTGTTGGAGATCGCGCAGCAGCCGGACGAGGTGGCGTGGTGACTGACGTGGACGAGTATCAGGCCCGGCGCGCGGAACGCGCCCGCGAGCAACTGTGCTGGGACGTCGCCGCCGAACTCTGGGGCGCCGCGTTCAAAGCCCACGCCCTCAACGAGTACGGCGCGATCGTGGACCCCGGGTACAAGGTCGAGGACTCCGCTTGGCCGAATGCGGCGCGCGTCACGCACAAGCTGCCGGAGACAGACCTGCGCGACCCGGACCGGCTCAGCAGCGATGAGCGGTGGGCGTTGCGACTGGAGATGCTGGAGCGGTACACGACCGTGCTGCGTGAGCGCGGCTGGGTGGTCGAGCCGTCCGGTGTGCGGCCGGGCACGTACGAGCCGTGGCTGATCGTGCGCCGTGGTGCCGAGGGGGCCAGCCGTGGCTGACACGAAGGCTCTGACGGCTCGTGACGCGGCGACCGCTGAGGTGATCGCCCGGTTCGGCCAGGACAACCTCGAGGCGATCCTGGAGGTGTACCGGGCGTTCACGGACCGCGTCGACTACCGGGCGCTCATGACATGGACGATCAAGGAGCCGTTGGAGGATCTGCTGCTGCCGGTGTTCCTGCGCGCCCTGATCGAGATCACCAAGGGGCTGCGGCTCGGGGAACTCGCGCAGGAACTCGAAGCAGCCCAGACACAGCACGTCCCGCCGGCCGGGGATCTCGCGGACACGCTGCACGCGACCGTGCACGACCTGCAGGCGCACATCAAAGCCCGTGCCCAGGAGATCGCGCAGCCGCTCGTGGACGAGGAACGGATGATCTGCGCCCGGATCGCCGCCGAACGGAACGCCGAAATGGAGTCCATGCGCCAGCGCAAGGACGACCTGATCGCGGAACTGCGCCGGCAACTGAACGCGCAGGTTCGACAGGTCGAGCGGCTGCACCCGGAGAACAAGGCGCTCAAGGCGACGGTCGAGCGTGTGCGTGCGGTGCGCTGCTGGGAGAACGAGGACGGTAAGTGGTTCGCGTTCCGCGACGACCTGTTCGCGGCGCTCAACGGAGACGAGGACCCGTCGTGATCGACCTGAACGAGGTGCGCGCCCTAGCCGAGGCTGCCCGCGCGGACACCAGCGACGGGCTCACCGCGCGCGAACAACTCGCGGGCGTCGTGGAGGCGCTGGCCGCCGAAATCGAGAAGCTGACCCCACCGGCCGCCACCGAGGACGGCCGACAGGACCCACCGCGCGTGGAATGGGGCGTGCAGCTCGCGACGAGGGATGGCAGTTTCGATGTGTCTCGGTCCGGCGAGTGGCTTGCGCGTGAGCGGATGCGCTATGGGCTGCCGACGATGCTGGCGCTGGTGCGGCGCACGGTGACGTATGGGCCGTGGGTCGAAGTGCCGGCAGACACGGAGGCGCGCGGTGAGTGAGCCGCCCGATCTGCGCACGCGACTCGCGCAGGCGTTCTCGAAGGCCGCGACCGCGAAGGGCGTGCGCCTCGGGCGCCTACGTTTCGCCCTCGCCGACGCCGCGCTCGGCGTGTTCGACGACGAGGCCCAGCAGCGGTTGATCGACGACATGATGTAACGCACACGCATCCGCGACCTGGACTTCCGCAACGGCGTGAACCTGGAGATCCAGGCCGCGCGGGAAGTCGCGTCGCTTTACGTGGCCGCCGCGCGCACGATGCTCGGGGACGCGGAGAACTACTCGGAGACGCCGGTGTCGTTCACGGTGAAGGTCGCGGAGTCACCGGAGGAGTACGTGCTGATCGTGCAGCGCGCGGGGAAGTTGACGCCGCACGAGGCGCGCAAGCGGGCCGAGACTGAGCGGGACGCAGCGCTGGCCGAGGTCGCACGGCTTACGGCGCTACTGGAGGCGCGCGGTGAATGAACCCAGGCACGGCACCGCGCTGGTCGAGCAGCGCATCCGCACCCTGCTCGCCGAACTCGCCCCAGGCGTGCACAACCTCGGCAGCGAACTGATCCACAGCGACGCGTTCCGCTCGGACGAGTGGCCGCGCTCCGTGTACGCACTAGACCGCACCGACATGGAGGCCCTGCTCGCGCTCCTCGACGAAACACGCACGGCACTCGCCGACGCCCGGTCATTCCGCCTGGCGCATCCCGCCGACGCGGTAGACCCCGTGCGACACACACCCGAGCGGGTGCGTGCACACCTGCAGCGCCTCGGCTGGGTACGCGAGGGCGGCGGCCGGGTCGCCGAACTCTGGCATCCGGTCGGTGCGCCCGAGCAGCGCGTGACCGTGCCACTGATCCCGTCGGCGCCGGATTACGCGAAGGTGCTGGGGTTTCTGGTGTCGGATCTCGCGGACCTGTACGGGCCCGGGCAGCTTGTGGTGCTCGCGGCGATCGAGGCCGCCGAATGACGCGCCTGTCCGAGGCCGAGGCCGAGTTGCAACCGGACGGGCGCTGCGATTGCGGGTGCCGCAACATCTGCGCCCGCAACTCGTGGACGATTCGCGCGCAGTGCGACACCGACTGCGCCTGCTTCCCGTGCCCGGTCTGTCATCCGGAGAATTTCGAGGACGACGATGAGTGACCATGAGCCGGTGCTGTACCGGGCTGGGCGGTACGGGGCGTGGGGTGGCTGCGTGTGCGGGGCCTGGCACTCTCGCACGTGGACCACGGTGGTCGGGGTGCACCTGGAGTTCGGGCGGCACCTGCTTGACGCGCACAGGAGTCCGCGATGACCGGCTGGCGCACCGCCTTCCTCAAGCTCAGTCCTCGCCAGCGTCGTCTGGTGCGTGTCGCGCTCGGTGTGATGGCCACGCAGGTGCTGCTGGTTGCCGCCCGGGTCGTCGAGTTCCTGTTCGGCGCGCCCGCTGCCGTGTGGGTGCCGACGTCGCTGCTGCTGTTCACGTTCGGATTCGCCGCTATCGGCCTGTCGGTGCGCATACGGCAGGTGCGTATCGCCGAGACGGTCGAGCGGAAGCGTGCCGCAGCGCAGCGTCGTGAGCTACTGCGGTTGCGCGCCCCGGACCCTGCGTCGGGCCAGTGCCCGGTGTGTTCGCTGACGGATCTGGACGAGCGCGCGGTCGGGGATGAGCTGTTGGAGGACGGTGGGACGGTGCTCGCGCGGGTGGTGGCGTATGGGCCGCACAGGGCGCATAGCGAGTGCGCTGCGATGGTGCCGTACGTGCCGCCTGCCCGGTCCACGTCGGGCGGCGGCAGTTACCGGGGCGACGCCCTCGGCTATCACTGGACGTGCAAGGCGTGCGGGAAGCGCAAGCGGGCCGACAGCGAGGCCGCCGCCGAGACCGCGCTGCGCACGCACGCGGCCGGTTGTCTCGAGCGCTGCGCCGAGATCCCGGGAAGCGGCGGCCGTCCGGCGCTCTGCCTGGCGCACAACGAGGGCGACCCGAAGTGCACCGTGTACCCGCGCCCGGTCCGGCCCGAGGCGGACCGGGCCACCCCGGTCGTCAACAACACGCTGCGGGACTCGGTAGCGGCGCAGATGGACGCGCACCTGACATGGGCGGGCTCGCACTCGTGGGAGCAGTGGCGCAAGTACGGGTTCGAGACGCGGGCCGAGGCTGCGGCGTGGTACCGGCTCGGGTTCACGCCGTGGCGTGCTGAGACGTGGCGGCAGGCCGGGTTCACTGACCCGGAGGCGGTGGCGCGTACTGGGCGCGTGTGGCCGCATCAATTGGGCATCCTTTGAGGCAGCCCTTAATTTGTGGGCTGCCTCAAAGGCGGATCAAAGGGCGAACCGCTCGCGCGTGTCGGCGGCGTGCGCTATGACTTGAGCGTGACCGCCGCGCCGTGGGATCTACTCGACCGCCTTGACGCGGCGGCCGAGGACGCCGCCGCCTGGCATCACGATCTTTGTGCGCAGTTCGACGGGGCTGGTTCGCCGTGTTCGTGTGGCGGGCCGGCGTTGTTGCGGGAGATTGCGGCGTGGATGCGTTCGCAGGCTGTGGATGCGGCGGTCAGCGAGGCGCAACGCGCAGCGTGACCTCGACCGGCGGCGGCGTGTGCCGCGGGCAGTCGCGGTCCGGCATGTGGATGGAGATCAGCGCCGGGTCGTGCCCCGTACGCGCCGCCGCCAGCGCGCGCAGGTGCTCGCCTAGCTGGTGGTCGGTGAGCGCGGGCGGCCACGGGAACGCGACCGGACCACCGGGCAGCGTCAACTCGAACAGCCGCCACCCGGCCAGTTGCGGGTGCTCGCAGTAGGCGCCGCGCAGGTTCAGCAGGCGCGCGAAGTCGTTCGGATGCATAGGGATGCGCGCCTCGGAGTGCGCCATCGTCCACGTGTCGGTCGGCAGGAACACCATGCATGAGCAGTGCGTTTCGAAGTGCTCGGCGAGTTGGTCGAGCGGGTGCGGGGCGCGCCGACCGGTCCACAGTTCCCGCAACGCGGCGTCGATCATGCCGGGCGTCAGGCGGTCAGTCACGCTCGCCGCCGAGTCTCGGCGCCCCGCCCAGGTTCGCGGCGGCGATGGCCTGCCTTCGCGCGATCTCGTCCGCGTCCAGGGCGTCACGGATCTGATGGGGTGTCACGTAGTGCCAGGCGGCTTCGGGATCGTCGGCCAGCGCGCGGACACGGATGATCTGGGCGCGCAACCGCATGATCTCCCGCACCCACTCCTCGAGGCTGTGCGTCGCCAGGTGCTCGCGGATCACGTTCTCCTGGCCGAGGGCGTGCGCGAGCAGCGCCCGGTACGTGGCCTCGGCCATCGCGTCGGCGAACGTGCCCGGCTTCGCGGACAGTTCGACGGCCGGGAGCCGAACGTCGGCCCCGGTGCCCGGACCTGGGTCGTCGTGGGTCCACGGGCAGGCGTCGATCGGGCAGTGCAGGCGCTCCACGCGCACGCCGATAGCGGTCATGCTGCGCGCGCCTTGCAGTCGGCGTGCTCGGCCAGGTAGCGGGCGACCTCGCTGCCGGTCGCAGAAAAGGGCCACTGCCAGCCGGAGCCGCACACGCACTTGATCTGTACGCCCATGACGCGGCCGTGCACCGAATCCACGTCGGTGGCGCGCACCGTGGTCGGCCCGCACTCGCCGCATTCCGGGCACGCCCAGCCCCGGTGCTGGCCGGGGTCGAGGTAGTCCAGGCGCGGATGAGTGCACGCGGCACGCTCAGCCATCGGCGTTCTCCGTCAAGATCTCGTTGATGCTTTTCCATGTGCCGTCCGGTCGCGGCAGTCTCCATTCGCCGCTGCGGATCAGCTCAAGCTGCCCGGGTGTCGGGTCGCGCGGGAAGCCGCCGACGATGTACCCGTGGGCGCGGGACTCAGGTCGCGCGATCTGGGCGGCCAGCGGGAGCGGTGCCGGCCACGTTTTCATGTCGGTCAGGTCGAGCGGCGGGAATGGCAGCGTCCACTCGGCGACGTGTGATCCGGGCTCCTCGGCGTCTTCCAGCGCCGCGATGGCCTGGTCGAGTTCGTCGCGGAACCTGCGCGCCGCGTCGAGCACTTCCTCGCGCGTGCCGTCCCAGATGCCCCACTCCCCGCACTGGTGCGGCAGGCTCAGCGACCACTGCTGCGCCGCGTCCTCGCCGTAGCGCGGGTCGCTGACGGCTCCGGTGCCGTGGCGCAGGTGCCGCACGGTGAAGTCCGGGGCGAGGTAGATGCCCTCGTATTCGTGCGGGTCGGGCCAGTCGGCGTCGGGGTCGGCGACGTCTCCGGCGCGGCGCAGCATCAGGCCGAACGGGACGGGTGTTTCGTCGGGCATGTGGCCAAGTGTCGCACCGCGCTGCGGTGGGTCGTCGCGGGTTTCCGTGCGCGAAACAGCAGCCCCCGGTCGAGAAACGCCGGGGGCTGCTGCTCGGGCCTGGCGCCATCCGTGGCGCGCTACCAGACCCTCATCGCGGGCGGGGCGGGCGCGCCGGATCTCGGTTGCCGGAACCGGCCGGTACGTGCCGCCACGGGCGGTGACCGGTCTACCCCTCGCTGATGCCTGCCCCTAGTGGGAGCCTCGCGGGGCCGGTCCGCGAAGGTGCTGCTCATTGCTGACGACCGGCCCTGCGTGCAGGGTATCGCGCTGTTCGGTGGTGCATGGCCGAACACGGCCGAACGCCACTGAACGATCCCGGACGCTACTCGGGCACATACCGGGACGGCGGCGGGGTGACCTGCTGCACGGTCACCAGCGGCGGCCGGGTCACGCCCTTCGGGGAGCGCTAGCCGAGTCCCGCGTGTGGTGGTCGCCCGTTGAGCCGTTCGTGCCGTGCGCGTTCCCGCCGCGCCGCCCGCCCGTGACCCCAGTCAATCAGGTCCGGGTCGCTGTACACCTCGGTGAACGTCGGCTCGACCAGACCTAGCCCGACCTCTAGCGCCCGGATGCACGCTGGCATGTCCCGGTACCTGCGGCGGCGGAGCAGGCGTACCAGCAGACGCAGCAGCCGGGTCACGCGACCGCCCACTGTTCTTGCCATCCGTCGCGGCCCGCGTACGGCGCGGCCAGGATCCGCGCGGTCAGGCATGGCGCCCACAGGTCGCCGTTGAAGTCCGGGTCAGCGGCACGGTCCTGGCAGAAGTAGTGGCGTGTGCCGTCCTCGAGTTCGGCGTAGGAGCCCATGTGCTGGTCGAGGATCCGCCGTTTCGCGTCGACCTCCGCGAGCCACGCAACCGCGTGATCGGCCTGCCACTGGTCAAACAACTCGCGCATGAACGCTAGGCCCGCTTCCGCGATCCGGTCGTTCAGCGTCGCGTCGACGCCGTTCTCACGGGAGACGGTCCACGCGCCCAGGCACAGGCGGGTGCGCAGGATCTGCCAGTGGGTGTCGCTGTACCAGCCGCCGCGTAGCCGCTTCTCGTCGGCGTCGAACTGGGCGCGCAACCAAGCCACCAGATCGTCAGCCACGGTCCGGCTCTACGCCGAGTTCCTTCGCGATGTCCCTCATCGTCGGGCACGGCGAGAACTCGCTGCACATCTCGCAGTAGTAGCCGGGGATCAGGTCGCCCTCCTTGCGTACGTGCCCCATGGGTGTGCCGTCTGCGTCGAATACCGGGACGTCGATTTCTTCGTGTTCCGGGCCGTCCGGGTAGCCGGGTTTGTGCCGTTCGAGTGCCGCGATCAGGGCGGCTTTCCATTGGTCGGCTTCGCCTAGGACGCGCAGGATTCCGTTGTCGGCGCCCTTGATGATCGCCTCCTGGGAGTCGAGCCGCGACCGGATCGCCGCGTCCAAGTCAGGCACGGGCTACCTCCGTGGTCTCCGCAGCGTGGCATGGGCCGCACAGGGGCAGCGTGCGTTTCCCGCCGGACGGCAACGGGTGCGTGACGCTGGCGGTCGCGCGCGCGTCGCAGGTATGGCTGGGGTCGGGGCCGCACACGTGGGCGCACGTCGCGCCCTGCGCCGGCCAGTCGGCGTCCCCTGCGTCCTCCAACACGGCGACGGTGCCGAGACGGGTCGCGCGCCCGACCGCAGCCATGGCCCGGTGTGCCTGTTCGGCGAGCGGGGCCAGTGCCGCGCCGATTGCCGCGAAGGCGCGTTGCAGGTCGTTGGCTTGCGCCGTGATCGTCGCGAGCAGGTCGGGCGGCGGTGCCGCTGGCGGGAGCGGATAGTCGCTGTAGTTCGCGAAGAAGAACGGGACATCCGTCTCCTCGCGGTCGAGGTGGATGACACCGCTCTCGTCGCGGCGCCCGGTCACGATGGTGTCTGCGCCGTCGGATGCCATGTCGATGCTGACGAACCGGCAGGCTTGCATGGGTCCGTCGCCGATACCGATCCGGTCCGGGAACCCCGGGTCGGGGTCAGTCATGGTCGTTGTCCATCGCGTCACGGATCCGCTCCAGTTTCCGGGATAGCCGCCGCACCTCGGCCTCGGCTTTCCCCGCGCGCACAGCCATCGCCTCGAACTGGGCCTTCAACTGGTCCGAGGCGTGGGATTCGCGCGCCTCCCGGATCTTCTCGTACACCTCCAGCGGCAGGCCGCACACGGGGCACTTGCCCTC
>Ga0134126_10003826_pt1 | contig 18841 bp, 16 predicted proteins | sample KB31752_FD_96881 | JGI IMG/M metagenome (GOLD analysis project Ga0134126, IMG submission 96881) | Terrestrial soil microbial communities with excess Nitrogen fertilizer from Kellogg Biological Station, Michigan, USA - KB3-175-2 | ecosystem: Environmental > Terrestrial > Soil > Unclassified ...
CCTAACGGCCGCCTCGGCGTGCATTCATCTCGTGCGATAAACTATCGCCCGCATCGGAGCACGGCATGCTGCCGTTGCCGGCTGCGACGGCGAGCCTATGGGCCGCTTACCCGGCCGACAGCCAGGCCTGGATCCAGTCGCAGCGTGGGCTCAGCCACCACTTCAAATGGATGGCCGCACCCGAGACATGTCGGCATTTCCGCCGATGCTGACCGGCTGTGAGTTACAGTAAGGGCTTCGCCCCCCCTGTCGCGGGGCTCGCTTATGCAGGCCGGCGGTACTGGTAGATGCCGACGTCGATGGCGCCTTCAGCGAAACCCGCCTCGCAGTAACTCAGATAGTAAATCCACTTGCGCTTGAAAGCTTCGTCATAGCCGAGCGGGGCAATGACGTTCCAGCGTTCGAGGAAGCGCTCGCGCCAGAGCCGCAGGGTTTTGGCGTAGGACAGGCGGAAATTCTCCACCTGCTCCAGTACAAGACCGACGCGTTTGGCCTGTTCCTGCATCGCCTGCTTGGTCAGCAGCATGCCGCCGGGGAAAATGTAGCGCTGGATGAAGTCCGGATTGCGCTTATAGCTGTCGAAGTCGCCTTCGCCGATGGTGATCGCCTGGATCGAGGCGGTGCCGCCCGGCTTCAGCCGGTCGTGCACGGTCTTGAAATAGGCAGGCCAATGCTCTTCGCCCACCGCCTCGATCATCTCGATCGAGCTAACGTGGTCGTACTGCCCCTGGGTGTCGCGATAATCCTCGAAATTGAGCGTCGCCAGGTTATCGAGCCCCTGCCGCTGCATTCGCTCGCGAGCGAATTTCAACTGCTCGTTGGAGAGCGTAATGCCGTAGAGCTCGGCGCCGTAGTCGCGCGCGACGGTCTCGGCATAACCGCCCCAGCCGCAGCCGATCTCCAGCACCTTTTCGCCCGGCTTGACGCCGGCCATGTCGGCAACGCGGTGATATTTGACGCGCTGCGCCTCTTCAAGCGTCTGGTCACCGGAGGTGAACACCGCCGACGAATAGGTCATCGAAGGATCGAGCCACTCGCCATAGAAATCGTTGCCGAGGTCGTAGTGCTCGGAAATATTGAGCTTGGAACCTTCACGGGTGTTGGCGCGCGACAGATGATAGGCCACATCCTGCGCCGCCCGCCGGAACAGGCCCGGGTTGGCGCTGTCGAACATGGTGCGGTTCTGCAGGAAGAAGCGGAACAGCGCCGTCAGGTCGTCCACCTCGATATCGCCGTTGATATAGGCGGCGGCGAAACCCAACGTGCCGCGGCGCATGGACTGACCCAGCACCTTGAAGTTGTTCAGCTTGAATACGCAATGCAGGCCGCTCGTGGGATTCCCCACAGTGCGCGTCCGCCCGTTGGGCAGGACCACGGTAACCGCCCCATGCTTGGGGTGGCCGACCAGCGGGCTCGCAACCCATTCGAGCAGCCGGGATGCGACATGCGTCCAAAGCGTCGGCTTGCCCAGGCTGTCGTTAACGGCAACTTTCGTCATGAAGGCAATGATCCAAGAATATGTCCGCCCGCGGGACCTGATCGACGACTTCCCGGCGATCGTCAGCGACGTGCCGAAACGCGTTCAACTTGGCCTATTGCCGCGGCGGCGGTCAATTTAGCCACGGGCGGACGATATGCAAGCGCGACTTCGCGGCTCAGGGCAACAAAGCCGCTGAAATGCAAAGGCTTGTTACTTCCGTGCGCCATTCTCCGGCTCAGCCGGGCCGGCTCACGTCGACTACCCGCAGCTGTACTTCGGGACGCCCCTGCCAATGGTCAAGCGTCAGGCTGCCGGCGATGTGCAACGGCGCGTCGCCGGCTGCGGCCATGATCGCGTCTCCCACCGGTGTACCGGCGGCGCGGAAGGCGATGGCCTTGCGGCGTGCGCCATCTTCCGCGGAAAGCGAGAAGCGGATGTGCCCCCCTGCCCCGACGATATCGGGAAAACGGGCCCGGTGCGCCGGAAAGGCGAAGATCGGTGTCGGATTGCCGGCCCCGAACGGCCCAGCCTGTTCGATATCGGCGACGAGTTCCGGAGTGGCGGCGCGGGCCGTCAGCGCCGCGTCGATCATCAGCGCGCTCTTGGCTCGCGCCGACCGCACGCCCTCGGTCAGCTGCTCGGCCAGATAGGCGCGGAACGGCCCTAGATCGCCTTGCCGCAGCGTTACGCCGGCGGCCATGGCATGCCCGCCACCCCGGGCAATCAGGTCGGCTTCGACGGCCGCGATCACGGTGCGTCCCAGATCGACGCCGGGCAGCGACCGGCCGGAGCCGGTGCCGCCGCCGTCGGGGCCCAGCGCAATCGCAAAGGCCGGGCGCTCAAATCGCTCGCGCAGCCTCCCCGCCACCAGCCCGACAATGCCGGCATGCCAGCTGGCGGAAGCGAGCACCAGCACGGCCGGCCCCTCGCCGCCACCGATCTCGGCCTCGGCTACGCGCACCGCCTCCTCCACGGCTTCCAGCTCGATGCGCTGCCGCTCGCCGTTGAGCTCGTCGAGCTGCGCCGCGATCGCCATCGCCTCGCTCTCGTCGTCGAGCGACAGCAGCCGGGTACCGAGCGCGGCGTCGCCGATCCGGCCGCCGGCATTGATGCGCGGGCCGATGAGGAACGCCAGATGATAGGGTGTGATCGGGCCGCTGATCCGTGCCGCCAGCGCCAGCGCCGCGATGCCGGGATTGCGCGGCGGCCGCATGATCTCGAGCCCCCGGACGACGAAAGCCCGATTGAGGCCGCGCAACGGAACCACGTCGCAGATCGTCGCCAGCGCAGCGAGGTCGATCATGGCCATCAGATCCGGCAGGATGGCCGCGCCGCGCGCACGGAGCACCCGATTCACCGCGACCAGCACCATGAAGGTCACGCCGGCCGCGCAGAGATAGCCGAGGCCCGACACGTCGTCCGGCCGGTTGGGATTGACCACGGCCGTCGCTGGGGGCAGCGCGTGGTCGGCGAGGTGATGGTCGACGACCAGCACGTCGACGCCGCGCGCCCGCGCGTGGGCGATCGCCGCGGTGCTGGTGGTGCCACAGTCGAGCGTCACCAGAAGGGTTGCCCCGTCGTCCAGCAGCCGGTCTATGGCCGGAATATTGGGACCATATCCCTCGAAAATGCGATCAGGGATATAGACGACGGGCTCAAGACCGAACGCCTTGAAGTAGCGTGCCAGCAGCGCCGCCGAACAGGCGCCGTCGACGTCGTAATCGGCAAAGATCGCTACGTCCTCACCGGCCTCGACCGCGCTCGCCAGCCGCTCAGCGAGCGTATCCATGCCGGTTAAGGTCGAAGGATCGGGCATCAGCGCGCGTAGCGTGGGGTTGAGAAAGCTTTCGAGTTGCTCAACCGGCACGCCACGGCCAGCTGCCACCCGCGCAAGAATTTCGGAAATGTCGCTCTGCTGGCTCATCGCCTGTGCCGCGCGCGAGCCGTCTGCATCCAGGCGGTCGAGCCAGGCCCGGCCGCTCACCGAACGCTCGACGTCAAGAAAGTAGCGGGGTGGCTCGATCATCGGCTAGAGCTATGCGGAAAGGCGGCTGGCGTCGAGGTCGATCCGTCGGCCGCCTTGCACTATTCCAGTCAGGAATTTTTCCATGTCATTTTCTGCAAAACTACCGGCAGCTACCGATATTCTCTATGTCATGGCCGTCGAACAGGAATACGGCCCGGCGCTCAGGACGCGCTTTTCTCCATTGTTTACAGGGGTGGGTCCGGTCGAAGCGGCGGCCACGGTCGCTGCGGCACTGGCCGCGCTGGAGGCGGCCGGCAAACTGCCCAGCCTCGTCGTGTCGGTGGGATCGGCCGGTTCGCGCCGCCTCCACCAGCTCGATGTATTCCAGGCGAGCTCGATCGCCTATCGCGACATGGACGCCTCGGCACTCGGCTTCGACCGCGGCGAGACACCGTTCCTGAATCTACCGGCTATCCTCAAGCCGGGCCCAAGAGTCCCTGGCGTCCCATCTGCCACTCTCTCGACCGGTGGGAACGTCATCAGCGGGGCGGACTACGACTTCATCGACGCCGACATGGTCGACATGGAATCCTACGCCGTGCTGCGCGCCTGCCAGCTTTTCGATTTGCCGCTCGTCGTGCTGCGCGGCGTTTCCGATGGCGACAAGGCTCTGCGCGAGGTCGCCGACTGGACGCGCTATCTCGACATCATCGACGACCGGCTGGCCGAAGCCGTCGACAGGCTCGAGGCGGCCTTCGCCTCGGGCACGCTCGAGTCCGGCGCCTGAGGTCGAGCGAAACGGAAACTTAACCGTTACAGATCGGCGAAAATTAACGGCAAAAGCCGAAACTTGCCCCCTCTCGTCTGTTGGGAGCGGAGCGGCTTATGCCGGGATTGTTCAGGATTTTGCTGTTGCTGGCCGCGCTGACGGCGAGCCTGAGCCTTTCCGGTTGCGCGATCTTTCCGTTCTTCGGCCCGCATCTGTCGCCGCGCCAATGCCTGATGCGCGCGATGTATTTCGAATCGAACCGGTCGAGCACCGAGGGCATGCTCGCCGTCGGCACCGTGGTGATGAACCGACTGCAGCAGCCCGGTTATCCCAAGTCGATCTGCGGCGTCGTCGGCCAGCCCGGCCAGTTCGCACCCGGCGTAATGACGCGGCCGATGCGCGGCCGGAGCGTCCCGACGGTCGCGGCTGTCGCCGACCAGGTGCTGCACGGCGCCCGTCACCCGGCATTGCCGGCGACGACACATTTCCACACCGCTGGCCTTACCTTCCCTTACACGAACATGCACTACGTGCTGGTCGCCGGCGGGAACGCCTTCTATAATATTTACTGAGGCGGCCGGACCTTACCAGGCACCTCCGCAATTCCTTCATCCCACCCGCCGTGTGTCAATTGCGGCGAAGGCGGGAATGACGCCGTGCCTTTGAATGGGTTGGCGCGGTCGATCGCTGCCGCTTCGGCTCGATATCCAGCCCTTAAACTCCGGGCGTCGCGATTCATTTCGCCGCAAGGGATGGGCTTTATCTTGCCGGAAGCAGCCGCTCCGGAAGAGCTATCCATGCCCACGCCCGTCCCAGCCCTCGATATTCACAATCTGAGCAAGTCCTTCGATCGGCCGGCGGTCGACGGGCTCGATCTTACGGTGCGGGCCGGGGAGTTTTACGGACTGCTCGGCCCCAACGGCGCGGGCAAAACGACGCTGCTGCGCATGGTCGCGGGACTGCTGCAGCCGGATTCCGGCTCGATCTCGATCTTCGGCATCGATACGGCGCGCGACGCGATCGCCGCCAAGCGCGTTGTCGCCTGGGTCTCGGACGAGCCGATGGTCTATGACCGGCTGACGCCGCTGGAATATCTGCAATTCGTCGCCGGGCTCTGGGAAGTGCCGGCGGGTGAGGCCGAGGCGACGGCGCGCGAGTTGCTCGACTGGCTCGGGCTCATGCCCCATGCCGACGAGCGCTGCGGCGGCTTTTCCAAGGGCATGCTGCAGAAGGTCGCGCTGGCCGGGGCGCTGGTCCACAATCCGCGTCTCATCATCCTCGACGAGCCGCTGACGGGCCTTGATGCCGGCGCCGCCCGGCAGGTCAAGAACGTGCTGCTCGAAAAGGTGCGCGAGGGCGTGACGGTCATCATGACGACGCACATCCTCGAAGTCGCCGAGCGGATGGCCGAGCGGATCGGCGTGATCGCCAAGGGACGCCTTATCGCCGAGGGCACGCTCGATGAGCTGCGCGGCCGGACGCGGCATGACCAGGGGAGCCTCGAGGACATCTTTCTCGATCTCGTCGCCGAGCACAGCGCCGCCGCATGAGCGTCCAGCCGGCCTCGATCACCTGGTTCGCGAGCCACGAGTTCTCGCTCTTCTGGCGCGACTTCTGGGGCATGATGACGGCCGGCCGGCGCCGCCGCGGCGTGGTACTGGCGATCGTGCTCGTGATCGCCGCGCTGCTGCTGCATCTGCTGGCGCACGCTCTCGTCGCTCCCTGGCTAGCGCAAGGTGTCGTGACCGACAAGGCGACCTTCGTGCTGCTGACCGGCGGCGGCCTGCTGTTCTGGAGCGTGATGCTGTCGCAGGCGCTGGAATCGGTGACCCGCGCCTATTACGCACGCGCCGACCTCGACCTGATCCTTTCCTCGCCGGCTTCGGCGCGCCGGTTGTTCGCCGTGCGCACGCTCGCCATTGCCCTCTCGACCATGGCGCTGGCGGCGCTGCTCGCGGCGCCGCTCATCGACATGCTGGCGATCGATGGCGGTCCCCGCTGGCTCGCCGCCTATGGCGTGCTCGCCGGCTTCAGCGCGCTCGCCACGGCCGTCGGCGTCTTCATCACGCTCGCGCTGTTCAAGCTGGTGGGTCCCAAGCGCACACGCCTCATCGCGCAGATCGTCGCGGCAATCATCGGCGCCGGCTTCATCATCGGCATCCAGGCGGTCGCGATCCTCTCCTATGGCACGATGAACCGCTTCGCCGTGCTGCAGTCGAGCTCCGTCGTGGCTGCGGCACCCGACCTTTCGAGCCCCGCCTGGCTGCCGGCCCGGGCGGCGATGGGCAATGTCCCCGATCTCGTCCTCATCCTGCTCTTCGGCCTTGGCGCGCTGGCCATCGCCGTCGTCGTTTCCGCTCGGAGCTTCTCGCATTACGCCATCGCTGCCGCGGGCGTCGGGCAAGCGCGCGTGCGGCACCGCGCGGCGCGGAATTTCCGACCCGCTTCGCCCGGACAGGCGTTGCGACGCAAGGAATGGGCGCTGCTTCGGCGCGATCCGTGGCTGGTCTCGCAGACGCTCATGCAGGTGCTCTACCTGCTGCCGCCCGCGCTGCTGCTCTGGATAAATTTTGGCCGCAGCGCCGGGGCCGCGACCGTCGTCGTTCCGGTCGTCGTCATGGCGGCCGGCCAACTCGCCGGCGGCCTCGCCTGGCTGGCGCTTTCGGGCGAGGATGCCCACGACCTCGTCGTCACCGCCCCCGTTGCGGCAGGCAAAGTGCTGCGTGCCAAAATCGAGGCGATTGCTGCCGTCATCGCCCTGATCGTCGCGCCGCTCCTGCTGCTCATCGGCTTTCTCTCTCCCGTGGCGGCCGGAATCGCCGCTCTGGGCATTTTTGCCTCGACTGCTTCGGCAACGGCGATCCAGATGTGGTTCCGGGCGCAGGCGCGCCGCTCGATGTTCCGGCGCCGGCAGGTATCCTCGCGCGCCGCCACGCTTTCCGAAGCCTTCGCTTCGATCATGTGGGCGGGAACGGCCGCAATCCTCACCACCGGACCGGCAATTCTCGCAATGTTTCCGGCAATCCTCGCCCTGCTCGTGCTGCTGCTTGCCTGGAGCATCCGGCCTCGCACCAGCACGGCTGGCTGACTTCCGCCCCGACTCCTCCGGACTGTGTCGGCCGAGGGGCCCCCGCGAACGCGCAGAAGCGCGCAGGGTCTTGGCAATGCTTGCGCATTTTCTTCACGGAACGGTGATTCCACCCTTGAACCGTGGCGCAAATCGGCTCATCGTACGAATACCCCTTGACTCATGCCGCCCGGACGTTTGCCCGCTCCGACTTGAGCCAGCTTAACGTTATTCCGGATAACGAGCGTGACGAGTAGCACCATTTCGAGTGCCGCTGATTCTCAGCCGGCGCCGGTTATTGGCTTGCCGAATGCGAACTCCAGCATGGACGTGCTGGGACGCATCATGAAGATGACGTTTGCCTATCCCTGGCAGTGCGCCATTGCGATAGTTTCGACCATCATAGCCTGCATCTTTCAGCTGGCGATCCCGCGCCTGCTCGGCAACGCCGTGGATCAGGCGCAGGGCATCCTGTCGAAGGGCACCAATGGCGGAACGGCCGAAGCAGCGCTCTGGACCATCGGCATCACGCTGCTCGTCGCCAGCGTGATGCGCGGCGTCTTCACGCTGTTCCAGAACTATTTCGGGGAGGCGGTTGGCCACCGGGTCGGGTACGAGCTTCGTCTGCAATACTATAAGAAGTTGCAGGAGCTCAGCTTTTCCTTCCACGACCACGTCCATACCGGTGATCTGATCACCCTCGGCCTGCTCGACCTCGAGGGCGTCCGGATGTTCCCGGGCACCGGTGCGCTGCGCGTCGTCTTTCTGGGCATATTGATCGGCGTCGGCGCCTACGAGCTGATGAGCACCGATGTCGTGCTCGGCCTCCTCGCGCTCAGCTTCGTGCCGTTCGTCGCCTGGCGCTCCTCGGTCTGTCACATCATGCTGCGCCTGACCTGGGCGGCGATGCAGGACCGGCTCGCGGTGCTGACCCGCGTGATGGAGGAGAATCTCGCGGGCATCCGGGTGGTACGCGCGTTTGCGGCGCAGGATTACGAGCTCAAGAAGTTCGATGAAGCTTCCGGGCATGCGCTGGAGCTCGGCCATGAGCGCATCGGCATTCGCGTCAACAACACGGCGGCGATGAACTTCTCCTTCCTCATCGCGATGGGGCTGGTGCTCTGGTTCGGCGGCGGCGAGGTGATGGCGGGACGAATCAGCGTCGGTACGTTGACCAGCTTCTTGACCTTCATGACCATCCTGCAGATGCCGGTCAGGCAGCTCGGTTTGATGGTCAATTCCTTTTCGCGCGCGGCGACCTGCGGCAAGCGGCTCTTTGCCGTGCTCGACCTGCCGCCGGCGATCGACAGCAAGCCGGGCGCCCCGGACCTCAAGGTCGAAAAGGGTGAGCTATGCTTCGAGCATGTCGACTTCTGCTACGAGGGCGACACGCGCAACGTCGTCAGTGATCTGAGCTTCAGCGTCCGGCGCGGCGAGACGATCGCGCTGATCGGCCCGCCCGGCAGCGGCAAGTCGACGATCGCCCACCTCATCCCACGCTTCTACGACGTGACCGGCGGGCGCATCACGATCGACGGACAGGATATCCGGGACGTGACGCTGGCTTCGCTCCGGCGCGCCGTCGCCGTCGTGCAGCAGGATTCGTACCTGTTCACGGCCTCGATCGAGAACAACGTCGCCTATGGCGATCCCTGGGCGCAGGGACCGCGGCTTTCGCGCGCTTCCGAGTCGGCCCAGCTTCACAACTACGTTGTCGGCCTGCCCGCGGCCTACAACACACTGGTCGGCGAGCGCGGCGTGTCGCTCTCGGGCGGTCAGCGGCAGCGGCTGACGATCGCCCGCAGCCTCGTGCTCGACGCCGACATCATGGTGTTCGACGACTCGGTTGCGGCGGTCGATGCCGCGACCGAGCAGAAGATCCGCGACGCGATCTCGCGCACCGCCAAGAACCGCATCACGCTGATCATTGCCCACCGCCTCAGCTCGCTGATGCACGCCGACCGCATCCTGTTCATCGACGATGGCCGCATCGTCGAGCAGGGTACACATGCCGAGCTGCTGGCCTTGGGCGGCCGCTACAAGGCGCTCTACGATCTCCAGGTGCGGCCCGGCGATCAACAGGCGGGGAACGAGAACCGCGAGCCGCGCCTCGGAGCCGCCTGATGCCCCTCAATTCGACCCAGGACAACATCATCGACGTGACCGCGCCGCGCAGCCGCCGCGAGGCGCGCGAGGGCATTGGCAACCGACCACCCAAGGCGGTCGTCGGCTCGCAGGTCAGCCATGAAGAGGAGATCTTCGGCAAGGTCTATGACAAGGGTGTCGTCTCGCGGCTTTCGGCCTTCGCGCGTCCCTACCGCAAGCGAATTGCGCTCGCGGTCGCCGCGGTGCTGGTCTTTACCGGCACGCAGCTGGCAATCCCGCTTATCATCCGGTACGCGATCGATCACGGAATGCGCGGCGATAATGCCGATCGCAGCATGCTGCTCATCGTCTCGCTCGTCTTTGCGTTCGTGGCGATCGTAAACTACGGGGCGAGCTGGCTGCAGGAGATGGTGATCGGCGAAGCAGCCGAGGGCGTGCTCTCCGATCTCCGGCGCGCCATGTTCGCCCACCTGCAAACGGTTTCGCTCGGGTTCATGGACAAGACCGAGGCCGGCCGGCTGATGTCGCGCCTCCAGGGCGACGTCAACTCCATGCAGGAATTCATGGAGACCTCGGTCTTCTCGGTCGGCGACATCGTGCTGCTGGTCGGCATCATCGTGATGCTGCTGACGCTCGATTTCCGCCTCGGACTGCTGACGCTTGCGGTCATGCCGGCGCTGTTCATCGTCCGCCTGTTCTGGATGCCGAAGGCGCGTGAAAGCTTCATCGAGGTTCGCGAGGCTTCCTCGATCGCCAACGGCGCGATGGCCGAGGGCATTCACGGCGTCCGGACGGTGCAGGCGATGAACCGGCAGGACGTCAATTTCGCGCTCTACGACGACAAGGCCCACGACAATCTCGTCGCCAATCTGCGCGCGTCCAAATACGCGCAGATCATGGTGCCGATCGTCGATACGCTGACCGGCATCGCCATGGCGGTGGTCATCGTCGTCGGCGGCTCGCTGGTCATGAACAAGTCGCTCGACCTTGGCGTGATGGTCGCGTTCTTGTTCTATATCCAGCGCTTTTTCGATCCCATCCGCTCGCTCACGCTGCAATATTCGGTGATGCAGCGCGCCATGGCGTCCGGCCAGCGCATCCTCGAAGTGCTCGACGTGCCGGTCGCCATTGCCGACAAGCCGGACGCCGTGACGCTCGATTCCCACATGGATGGCTCGGTCGAATTCAAGAACGTCACCTTCGGCTATGTGCCGGGCCAGCCAATCCTCAAGGACGTGAGCTTCAGGGTAAACCCCGGCGAGACGGTTGCGCTCGTCGGTCCAACCGGGTCGGGCAAGACCAGCGCAACGGCGCTTATCCACCGCTTCTACGACGTATGGGAAGGCCAAGTCGTCGTCGGCGGGCACGATGTCCGTGATGTGACGCAGGATTCGCTCGGTCAGGAAGTGTCGATGGTGCTGCAGGAGCCGTTCCTGTTCACCGGCAGCGTCATCGAGAACATCCGCTACCACAAGACCGAGGCCAGTCGCGAGCAGGTCGTGCAGGCGGCGCAGGCGGTGGGCGCCCATGATTTCATCATGCGCCTACCCGACGGCTACGATACCCATCTCGAGCAGCGCGGCGGCAATCTCTCGCTCGGGCAGCGGCAGTTGATCAGCTTCGCCCGCGCCATCGTCGCCGATTCGAAGGTTCTGGTGCTCGACGAAGCCACCGCCTCGATCGATTCCTATACCGAGATGCTGATCCAGAAGGCGCTGGCCAAGCTCCTCGAAGGCCGCACCGGCATCGTCATCGCCCATCGGCTCGCGACCATACGCGGCGCCGACCGGATCATCGTGCTGCAGAACGGCCACGTCATCGAGAACGGCAATCACGACCAGCTGATGGCCAAGAAGGGCCTTTACTATCGGCTTTACTCCCTGAACTATGCGTCGTTCGACGACATCCCCCAGGACCTTGTCGCCGAGGCGACGGCGCAGGTCGGCCGGACCTGACCCGGCGTAAGCGCTTCGCCCCTGTTACCGCCGACTGGTGCGCTTTCCGGGACGCGGCGCTATAATCGGCGCCGACGGGAGGCACGCATGTCGGAACTGGCAGCGCAGGACGGGATTTTCGGCATTTGCAGGCTGGTGCGCGCCGGCCAGCCATTCGTCGGCAAGCAAGGATTTTCCTACGCGCCGGCGATTTCGGCCGAGACGGTCGGCGCCTGCGCCATCCACATGCAGCTGCTGACGGTGCCGCCCGGCGCGCGGGCGAAGGCACACAAGCACGAGAACCACGAGACGGCGATCTACGCGATCTCGGGTCGCGTCGGCATGTACTATGGCGAGCGGCTCGAACAGCACATGGTCGTCGAGCCGGGCGAGTTCGTCTATATCCCTGCCAACATGCCCCACCTGCCCTACAATCTCAGCACAACCGAGCCCGCCGTCGCGGTGGTCGCGCGAACCGACCCGAACGAGCAGGAAAGCGTGGTGCTGCTACCCGAGCTCGACCCGATCCATTTTCCGCAATAAACGCCAGGGAGCACCCCGGCGGGCTCATTCGACGCCGCCTGTCCCACGAAAGCCGGGCTCGGCGTGCTCCAAAGTCGGCGGCGCCCCTTAAACTTGGACTCCCGCCCTTCGCGGGAATGACGTCGGAGTTCCGAGGCCCCCTATTTCGGGCGAATGTCGGTGTAGTCGACGGTCGCGGGCTTGCCGCGGAAAGTGACCCAGAAAAAGTTCAGCGTGTAGGTGCTGGCCGTCTTGAAGACCCCCTCCTTCTCGAGGCGGCGCCCCGAAGTCTTCATCGGCAGGCCCCAGGTCCATTTCACCTTGCCGACCTTGCTCAGCCGCACGGCGACGTCGGTATCCTCGCCGAAAAAGGCAATCGAGGTGTCGAACCCGCCGGCCTTGAGCCATGCGTCGCGCCGGAAGACGAAATTGCCGCCCTGCACCACCGAGCCGACCCGCAGAACGTAGTGGTTGAGGACGTAGATCAGCCAGGTGAGGACATAGAAGAGCCGGATCAGGAAGCGATTCCAGAGCGACATGTCGTAATAGACATAGGGGCCGCTGAGGCAGACCAGCTTCGGGTTGGCCGAAAACTCCCGGATCACGGTCGTCAGCCAGCCCTCCGGCACCAGGGTATCGCTGTCGATATTGGCGACGAGCGGGCCGGTCGAATTCTCGAAGCCGGCGTGGCGGGCGTTGACCAGGCCCTTTTTCGGCTCGTCCACCACCTTCACCCCGGCAAAGCCGCGGGCAATCTCGCCGGTGCGGTCGACCGAGGCATTGTTGACGACAACCACCTCGGCGTCGATGCCGGAACGCTTCACCTCCGCCAGGACCGATTCCAGGCAGGCGCCGATCAGCGCCTCCTCGTTATAGGCGGGGATGACGAAGGAGAGCTGCGGCAAGTCATTCACCTGTCATAAAACGGCCGGGGCCCCTGCATGGCCCCGGCCGTTTACGGTGTCAATCGCACCCCGCGCGGGGGGTGACTCAGGCGAGGAAATCGCCCTTGCCGACAGGCACGCCGCGGTGGCGCAGGATGTCGTAGGCGGTGGTGACGTGGAAGTAGAAATTCGGCAGCGAACGGGTGAGGAAATAGGTCTCGCCCGTAATCGTCTTTTCCTGGCCGCCGATCTTGACCGTCACCTCGCGGTCGTCGCCGCCGGCGAGGTCCTCGGCCGTAAATGTCTTGACGTAATCGAGCGCCTTGACGATGCGGGCCTTGAGCTCGGCGAAAGTCTTTTCGTCATCGGGCCAGGCCGGCGGCGTCCTGCCGGAAAGCCGGGCGGCGGTGAACTTGACCTGATCGCTTGCGTTCTGCACCTGGAACTTGAAGGGCAGCATGTCGGGCGCCAGCCGGTCCTCGACGAACACGTTTACGTCGAATTTGCGCTCGGCAGCGTAGGCCTCGGCCTTTTCAAGGATGCGCAGGAGCGCAGTGAGTTGACGCGCCATCATCGGCAGCGTCGCCGAGTAGATCGAAATGGTCATGATGAAATCCCTGGAGACGGCGGAATCCGCCCGCGCGACTTTTCGCGCAGGCGGCCTGCCGGGGCAAGGACTTCCGGCAAGACAATCGATCACGCCTTCCGGCGCGACGTCAGGCTGTTGCCGGCGTAAACTTCAGCGCCACGCCGTTGATGCAGTAGCGCAGGCCTGTCGGCGGCGGACCATCGGGGAAGACGTGGCCAAGATGGCTGCCGCAGGTGGCGCAGTGCACTTCGGTGCGCACCATGCCCCAGTTGCGATCCTGCGAGGTTTCGACCGCGCCGGGGATCGGATCGTTGAAGCTCGGCCAGCCGGTGCCGCTCTCGAATTTCAGCTTCGCCTCGAACAAGGGCGTGTCGCAGGCGACGCAGGAAAAGACACCCGCGCGATGCTCGTGCAGCAGCGCGCAGCTGCCGGGCCGCTCCGTGCCGTGGCCGCGCATGACCTCGTACTGGTCGGGCGTCAGGAGCTTGCGCCATTCGGCGTCGGTGTGGTTGACCTTATAGAGCTTGGCATCCATTCGCTTTTTCTCCCGGACTGGCCGGCCACACGAGGCCGTCTGCTGATAAGAAACAAATCGGGTCGGCGCCGGCCGGCGTCAACGCTGCTTCACGAAATGCTGTCCATGGAGCAGCATGGATTTGCAACCCCGCCGCGCATATGAAAGGGGCTGCAGCGCGGGAAAGCGCCACAGCCCCAGGAGAAGACCAACCGCGCTGTTGAGGGCTTGGGGGACAGCAGCCGGTCATTCTCGTGCGTCCACTGGTGCATGGGTCGTTTGCAGAATCCAGCGAACGCTATTGAAGATGGCCCTGCTTTGCGGCAGGAGAAGGCCGCATCACTCAAAGGTGATTGTGGCCGCCCGGACATGATGTCGGAAGGCGACCGCCGTGAAACGCGGCCCCCGGCAGCATTCCGGCGGCGCGGGAGAGCGACGAAATGGACAATATCGGCGTCAACACCATCAGCCCGCCGCCCATGCCGCCCAAGGCCTTCACCGACCCGGCCGCGGCGTGCGCCTATGTCGCTGAAATATACGAGCGCAATACCGGGTTCATCCGCGAGCACCTGGCCAATCTTGCGCGCGGCATCGTGCCGCCCGGCAAGGTGCGGGCTTACTACCCGCAGGCGCAGGTCACCTCGCAGAGCTACGCCAAGATCGACTCCACCCTGCCCTTCGGCTCGCTGCATTCGCCCGGCGTCTACCGGACAACCCTCACCGCGCCGGATCTCTTCCGCCACTACCTGACCGAGAATTTCGGCATCATACTCAGGAACCACGGCGGGGAGATCGAGATCCGGGAGTCGCTGACCCCGATCCCGGTGCATTTCGCCGTCGGTCCCAATGATCGGCTCGACGGCGCGGCGATCAACAAACTCAACGTGCCGTTGCGCGATATCTTCGATACGCCCGATCTCGCCTTCACCGATGACGAGATTGCCAACGGCACCTTCATTCCGCCCGAGGGCGGGCCCTACCCGCTCGCCGCTTTCACCGCGCCGCGCATCGATTATTCGCTGTTCCGGCTGAGCCACTACACCGGCACCGCGGCCGAGCACTTCCAGAACTTCGTGATCTTCACGAACTACCACTTCTATGTCGACGAGTTTCGCCGCGTCGCCCACCAGTACATGGCCGACGGGCACGCGCAGTACGAGAGCTTCGTCGAGCCGGGCAACCTCGTGACCCGCAATGCCCGCCTCGGCGGCGGCACCGAGGGCCATGAGCCGCCGCGCCTGCCGCAAATGCCAGCCTACCACCTGACGATGCCCGAAAGCCGCGGGATCACCATGGTCAATATCGGCGTCGGCCCCTCCAACGCGAAGACGATCACCGACCATATCGCGGTGCTCCGGCCCCACGCCTGGCTGATGCTCGGCCACTGCGCCGGGCTGCGGAATTCACAGGAGCTCGGCGACTACGTGCTGGCCCACGCCTATGTGCGCGAGGACCACGTGCTCGACGCCGATCTGCCGCTCTCGGTGCCGATCCCGGCGCTCGCCGAAGTCCAGGTCGCACTCGAGCGCGCCGTCGCCGAGGTGACGCGGCTCGAGGGGCTCGACATCAAGCGCGTCATGCGGACGGGCACCGTCGCAAGCTTCGATAACCGCAACTGGGAACTGCGCGACCAGAAGGAAATCACGCAGCGGCTGAGCCAGTCGCGCGCTATAGCGCTCGACATGGAATCGGCGACGATCGCCGCCAATGGCTTCCGCTTCCGCGTTCCTTACGGCACGTTGCTCTGCGTCTCCGACAAGCCGCTGCACGGCGAACTGAAGCTGCCCGGCATGGCCTCCGATTTCTACCAGAACCAGGTCAACCAGCATCTGCTGATCGGGCTCAGGGCCATGGAAATCCTGCGCGACCAGCCGCCGGAACGGCTGCATTCGCGCAAGCTCAGGAGCTTCACGGAAACCGCCTTCCAATAACCGATCACGATTGGTCAGGGGCACTGGCCAAAAGCCACGGCCGATTTTAGGGTCGGTGATCTTCAGGGCTTGGCGTCCAGAACATCTACGTCATTCCCGCGAAGGCGGGAGTCCAGTTTTTCCTCAATGCCGTGGTCGCGGCCTGGAACTGGATTCCCGCCTTTTCGGGCATGACAGCGTGGATTGTCGGGCTGGAGCCATAAATTTCAACACACCCCAACGGGTGAAAAATCAGGTCCGGGCAGGAGACAATGGACAAAATCAAGATCGTGCATGTCGGCCTGGGTGGCTGGGGCGGCAACTGGGCGACGCATGTGCTCCCGACCCATCCGGATGTGGAGGTCGTTGGCTGGGTCGAAATCCTCGGCGACAGGCGCAAGAGCTTCGCGGCCCGGCTCGGCGCGGTCGAAGAGCGCTTCCACGAAAAGCTGGAAAGTGCGCTGGTCGCCGGCCCGGTCGACGCCGTGACCATCGCCGTTCCGATCGCCCTGCATGAGCCGCTCGCCCGCCAGGCGTTGGAAGCGGGCAAGCATGTCGTCGTGGAAAAGCCGTTCACGGCGACGATGGCGGAGGCCAAGGGACTGGTGGAGCTGGCGAGGCGCAAGGGGCTGACCCTCGCTGTCAGCCAGAACTATCGTTACTATCCGGCCCCGCAAATGGTCGCCGACATGGCTCGCAGCCAGATTTTCGGCAAACTGGTGGGCGGCAAGGTCGACTTCCGCCGCAACAACATCTTTGGCCGCGGCGGCAATATCGACTGGCCCGATCCGATGCTCGCCGACATGGCAGTGCATCACTACGACCTGATGCGGATGATCACCGGCGCCGATCCGATCGAGCTCAACGCCCGCAGCTGGAATCCATCGAACAGCCCCTACACGAACGATCCGGCGGCGGCGGTCGTCCTCACCTTCCCCGACGATGTCACCATCAGCTATCGCGGGAGCTGGGTCGATGCGGCGCCGCAGACCGCCTGGGCCGGCGAATGGCAGCTCGATTTCGAGAAGGCCTCGCTCTGGTGGACCAGCCGCGGCGCCGAGCCCAACCAGACGGGCAAGGATCGGGTGCGGATCATCCGCCAGCACGACGAGCCGGAAGACGTGGCGCTCGAGCCCTATCCGCTGCACGACCGCGCCGGGGTGCTTCATGCCTTCGCCGAGGCTCTGAGCACGGGCAAGGAGCCGCCCTTCTTTCCATCGGGCGCCGCCAATCTCGGCACGCTGGCGACGATCGAAGCGGCGCTCAAATCCGCCGCCAATCGCGGCGCCGCCGTGCGTCTGGCGGAAATCGTCTGAGCGGCAGAGGTCTCGGCGCGGCGGGGGCAAGACCGCCATCGCGGTGTGATATAGGCGGCGTCGCTTCTCCCTTGTCCCGCCAAGGAGAAGGGAGATCTGCCGAAGGCCGAGACGGATGAGGGGTTGCGAGCGCCTCGCCTTCCCGCATCCGGCATTTCGCCCCCACCTTCTCCAACACGGGCGAAGGAAGGCGGCGGGGCCTGCCGAATCTGTGCATGGCGGCCCGCTCCCCGAGTAGACAGGCCGGCGCCTTCATGGCACAATCGTAGTATCTTTCACTCCACCAATAACCCGCTGCTTTCAATGGCCTTCTCGCGCTCCACCGCGATTTCGCTGCTCGTCGCCGGTGCGTTCTTCATGGAGAACCTCGACAGCACGGTGATCGTCACCGCCATTCCTCAGATGGCAAAGAGCTTTGGCATTCCCCCGGTCGATCTCTCGCTCGGCGTTTCTGCCTACATCCTCGCCATGGCGGTGCTGATTCCGGCGAGCGGCTGGCTCGCGGACCGATTCGGGGGCAAGACGGTTTTTGCCTCGGCGATCATCCTCTTCACGCTGTCGTCCATGCTGTGCGGCATCAGCCCCAACCTGCCGATTTTCGTTCTGGCCCGCGTCATCCAGGGCATCGCCGGCGCGATGATGGTGCCGGTGGGCCGGCTCGTCGTTCTGCGTTCGGCGAAAAAAGAAGAAATCATCGGCGCGATCGGCCTGATCGTCTGGCCGGGCCTTGCCGCACCCGTGGTCGGCCCACCACTCGGCGGCTTCATCACAACCTATTTCTCCTGGCACTGGATTTTCTTCCTCAACCTGCCGCTTGGCGCCGTGGCGCTGGCCTTCGCGCTCCGGCTGGTGCCGCAGGGTGAGATCGAGCAGAAGCCGTTCGACTGGGGCGGGTTCGTCTACACCGGCGTCTCCTGCTTCGCCATCATGCTCGCCATCCAGCTCTTGAGCCTTGATGCGCCGCCCATAGCCTGGATCGCGGTGCTGCTCGTCGGAGGAATCGCGGTCGGCGTCGTCGCGGTCTGGCATGAAAGGCGGGAGCCGCATCCACTGGTCGATTTCTACGCGCTGCGCTTCAAGAGCTTCGCGCTGACGGTCTGGGGCGGCACGCTGTTCCGCGCCTCGATCGGCGCGATCCCTTTCCTGCTGCCGCTGCTGTTCCAGATCGGCTTCGGCCTCGACGCCTTTGTTTCTGGCCTGCTGGTGCTGTCGGTGTTCGCCGGCAACATCGTCATGAAGATTTTCACCACCGCGACGCTCAACCGCTTCGGTTTCCGCCACGTGCTGCGCGTCAATGGCTTCCTCAACGCCGCCGTGCTGCTCGCTTGCGCGTTGATCGACCGGACGACACCGGTGCCCATCATCATGGGCCTGCTGTTCGTCTCCGGGCTGACCCGCTCCATGCAGTTCACCACCCTGGCGACGATCGCCTATGCCGAAGTGCCGCAGGACAAGATGAACGGCGCCAATACCTTGCAAAACGTGGTGCAGCCGATCGGTTTCGCCTTCGGCATCGCGGTGGCCGCGCTGGGCATTCGCGTCGGCGTGCTGCTCTTCCCGTCGAGCGGCGCCGCGATCACCATGTCGCAGTTCCACGTCGCGTTCGTCATCATCGGCGTTATTGCCCTGATTGCGGTCTTCGATACGCTCGGGCTCGCCGCAGGCACGGGCGACGACCTGCGCAAGAAGCGGGCGCCGCGGGCAAAGCAGCCCGCGTTACAGGGAGAATGAGCAAATGACCCTTGAAGCCGCTGCTGCCCGCACGCGCGGGCTGGTCAAGATCA